>Ga0335083_10010895_pt1 | contig 10946 bp, 8 predicted proteins | sample Lox_Sample_42_FD_206716 | JGI IMG/M metagenome (GOLD analysis project Ga0335083, IMG submission 206716) | Soil microbial communities from Loxahatchee National Wildlife Refuge, Florida, United States - Lox_Sample_4.2 | ecosystem: Environmental > Terrestrial > Soil > Wetlands | place: USA: Florida... | reverse complement strand
CACCGAAGGCGTGATCCTGGTGACGTCCGAGCTGTCGGCCGGGCAGCTGGCCCAGCTGCGCGCCGACGGGATCCCGCTGGTGGTGGTGGACCCGGTCAACCTGCCCGAACCGGCGCTGGCCAGCGTGGGCGCGACCAACTGGGCCGGCGGCATCGCCGCCACCGAGCACCTGATCGGCCTCGGGCACCGCCGGATCGGCGCCATCACCGGACCGCAAAGCTACCTATGCAGCCGGGCCCGGGCCGACGGCTACCGGTCCGCGCTGGAGCAGGCCGGGCTGCCCATCGACCCGGCGCTGGTCCGGCACGGCGACTTCCAGCACGAGGGCGGCTTCCGCCGCGGCAGCGAGCTGCTCGGTCTGGCCAGCCCGCCCACCGCGATCTTCGCGGGCAGCGACCAGCAGGCGCTGGGCGTGTACGAGGCGGCCCGGCAGCGCGGGCTGCGGGTGCCGCAGGACCTCAGCGTGGTCGGCTTCGACGACCTGCCCGCGGCCCGCTGGGTATCACCGCCCCTGACCACGGTCCGCCAGCCGCTGGCCGACATGGGCCGGGTGGCCGCGGAGATGCTGGGCGACCTGATCGCCGGCACCCCGCTGCGCAGCCAGCGGGTGGAGCTGTCCACTGCCCTGGTGATCAGGGACTCCACCGCTGGGCCGGCCCAGGCCGGCGAGTAGGTTCGTGACCGTCGCCGCGGGAGGTATCGGATGCTGGTAGCCGGGGTGGATTCATCCACGCAATCCACCAAGGTGCTGCTGTGCCAGGCCGAGGACGGCACCGTGCTGGCCCGGGGGAGCGCGCCGCACCCACCGGGCACTGAAGCCGACCCGGCCGCCTGGTGGTCCGCGCTGGAGCAGGCCGGGCAGGGCCTGCTGGACCGGGCCGACGCGGTCGCGGTGGCCGCGCAGCAGCACGGCATGGTGGTGGTGGACGAGGACGGCCAGGTCATCAGGCCCGCCATGCTGTGGAACGACCTCAAGTCCGCGGCCGCCGCCCGGGAGCTGATCGACGAGATGGGCGGGCCGGCCTGGTGGGCCGAGCACACCGGCAGCGTGCCCAGCGCGTCGTTCACCGTGACCAAGCTGCGCTGGCTGGCCACCCACGAGCCGCAGAACGCGGCCCGGGTGGCCCGGGTCATGCTGCCGCACGACTGGCTGACCTGGCGGCTGGCCGCCACCGGGCCGGCCGGGCCCGCCGCCGAGCCGGTCACCGACCGCGGGGACGCGTCCGGCACCGGCTACTTCTCGCCCGCGCGCAGCCGCTGGCTGCCCGAGGTCGCCGCGGCCGCCCTGGGCCACCAGCCGGCCCTGCCCCGGCTGGCCAAGCCCGCCGAAGTGGTGGGCGAGACGGCCAGCGGCGCCGTGCTGGGCCCCGGCACCGGCGACAACATGGGCGCCGCGCTCGGCCTCAGCCTGGAACCGGGCGAGCTGGTCACCTCGATCGGCACGTCGGGCACGGCCTACGCGGTCACCGAGCGGCCCGCGGCCGACGAGTCCGGCATGGTGGCCGGGTTCGCCGACGCCACCGGCCGGTACCTGCCGCTGATCGCCACGGTCAACGCCGGCCTGGTGCTGTCCGGGGTGGCCCAGCTGATCGGCACCGACCTGGACGGCATGTCGGCCCTGGCCCTGCAGGCCGAGCCGGGCGCGGGCGGCCTGGTGCTGCTGCCCTACCTGGACGGCGAGCGCAGCCCGAACCGGCCCGGCGCCACCGGCGTGCTGCGCGGCCTGACCACGCACAACATGACCGGCGCCAACCTGGCCCGGGCCGCGATCGAGGCCGTGCTGGGCACGCTGGCCGAGGCGGCCGACCTGATCGCCGCGCAGGGCGCGAGCCGGCAGCGGGTGCTGCTGATCGGCGGCGGGGCCCGCTCGGCGGCCGCGCGGCAGATCGCGCCCACCGTCTTCGGCGCACCGGTGCTGGTGCCCGCGCCCGAGGAGTACGTGGCGCTCGGCGCGGCCCGGCAGGCCGCGTGGGCGCTGGCCGGCGCCCCTGAGCCCCCGCGGTGGCCGCGGCACCTGCCCGAGGAGTACACCGGCGCGCCCGACCACGGGGTCCGGCAGCGGCTGGGCTGGCTGCAGAAGGCCACCGCGGACTGGGACATGGCCGGCTGGGACGTGCCGGTCTGGGAACGATAAAAGGGAGAGGACCAGCTGATGGCGTACGAACCGACCCCCGAGGACAAGTTCTCGTTCGGCATCTGGACGGTGGGCTGGCAGGGCGTGGACGTGTTCGGCGGCGCGGTCCGGCCGCCGATGCCCGCCGACCGGGCCGTGCGCAAGCTGGCCGAGCTGGGCGCGTACGGGGTCAACTTCCACGACAACGACGTGTTCCCGTTCGAGGCCAGCGACATCGAGCGGGACAAGAAAGTCGACGATTTCAAGCGGGCCCTGGCCGACACCGGCCTGGTCGTGACGACCGCCACCACCAACCTGTTCGGCCACCCGATGTTCAAGGACGGCGCGTTCACCGCCAGCGACCGGGACGTGCGCCGGTTCGCGCTGGCCAAGGTGATGCGCAACCTGGACCTGGCCGCCGAGCTGGGCGCGAAGGTGTACGTGTTCTGGGGCGGCCGGGAGGGCGCCGAGTCCGGGGCGGCCAAGGACATCCGGGCCGCGCTGGACCGCTACCGGGAGGGCCTGGACCTGCTGGCCGGATACGTCAAGGAGCAGGGCTACGGCCTGCGCTTCGCGATCGAGCCCAAGCCGAACGAGCCACGCGGCGACATCCTGCTGCCGACGGCTGGACACGCACTGGCGTTCATCAAAGAACTCGAGCATGAAGAGATGGTGGGCATCAATCCGGAAGTGGGGCACGAGGAGATGGCCTCGCTGAACTACGCGCACGGGATCACCCAGGCGCTGTGGCACGGGAAGCTGTTCCACATCGACCTGAACGGGCAGAACGGGCCGCGTTACGACCAGGACCTGCGGTTCGGCGCGGGCAACGCGCGCGGCGCGTTCTGGGTGGTGGACGCGCTGCTGGCGGGCGGGTACGACGGGCCCGTGCACTTCGACTACAAGCCGCCGCGCACCGAGGACGACGAGGGCGTGTGGGTGTCGGCCGCGGCGTGCATGCGCAACTACCTGATCCTGCGGGACAAGGCCCGGGCGTTCCGTGCGGACCCCGAGGTCAAGGCGGCGCTGGCCGCGTCCGGGGTGGAAGACCTGGCCACGCCCACCCTGGCGGCCGGCGAGACCTGGCGGGACGTGCGGGGCTTCACCCCGGACATCGGGGCGCTGGCCGACCGCGGCCTGGGCTACGAGCGGCTCGACCAGCTCGCCCTGGAGCACCTCTACGGCGTGCGCTGAGGTTTGCGGGCCACGGGGTGAGATGGCGGGCCTTCCGTGCCGCGCACCAGCCCGGCCAAATAGACTCGCCACAGATTCCCCCCGCATCCGCGACAAGGGAGCAGCTCACGTGACCCTGCTGGAAACTCTTTCTGGCCCACGCGATCTGCGGGAACTGGCTCCAGACCAGCTGCCCGCGCTGGCCAGCGAAATACGTGACCTGCTGATCGAGACGGTGTCGCGGACCAGCGGCCATCTCGGGCCCAACCTCGGCGTGGTCGAGGTGACGATCGCCCTGCACCGGGTGTTCGACTCCCCGGTGGACAAGATCGTTTTCGACACCGGGCACCAGTCCTACGTGCACAAGCTGCTCACCGGGCGGGTGGCGGAGTTCGGCACGCTGCGGCAGCGCGGCGGGCTTTCCGGCTACCCGAGCCGGGCCGAGTCCGAGCACGACCTGGTGGAGAACTCGCACGCGTCCACCAGCCTGTCCTACGCCGACGGGCTGGCCAAGGCGTACCGGCTGCGCGGCGAGACCGACCGCACCGTGGTCGCGGTGATCGGCGACGGCGCGCTGACCGGCGGGATGGCCTGGGAGGCGCTGAACAACATCGCGGTGGCCAAGGACAGCCGGCTGGTCATCGTGGTCAACGACAACGGCCGGTCCTACCAGCCGACCATCGGCGGCCTGGCCAACCACCTGACCACGGTCCGGATGAACCAGCGCTACGAGAACGTGCTGGACTACATCAAGACCACGCTGACCCGCGCCCCGGTGGTCGGCGGGCCGCTGTACGGCACGCTGCACGGGATGAAGAAGGGCCTCAAGGACGTCCTGCAGCCCCAGGTGCTGTTCGAGGACCTGGGCCTGAAGTACCTCGGGCCGATCGACGGGCACGACGAGCAGGCGGTGGAGCACGCGCTGCGCCGGGCGCGGGACTTCGGCGGCCCGGTGCTGGTGCACGTGATCACCCGCAAGGGGTTCGGCTACCAGCTGGCCGAGGACAACGAGCAGGACCGGCTGCACCAGGTGCCCGCGGCCGCGCCCGCGGGCGCGGCGCCTGGCGTGCCGAAGCAGTCCTGGTCGGAGGTGTTCGGGGACGCGCTGGCCGGGATCGGCGCGCGGCGGCCGGACGTGGTCGCGATCACCGCCGCCATGCTGCACCCGACCGGGCTGGCCAAGTTCGCCGCCGCCTACCCGGACCGGGTCTTCGACGTGGGCATCGCCGAGCAGCACGCGGTGACCAGCGCGGCCGGGCTGGCCATGGGCGGCCTGCACCCGGTGGTGGCCATCTACGCGACGTTCCTCAACCGGGCCTTCGACCAGGTGCTGATGGACGTGGCCCTGCACCGGCTGCCGGTCACGTTGGTGCTGGACCGGGCCGGGGTGACCGGCCCGGACGGGGCCAGCCACAACGGCATGTGGGACGGCTCGATCCTGCAGGTCGTGCCGGGGCTGCGGATCGCCGCGCCGCGGGACGGTTCCCGGATCGCCGAGCTGCTGGCCGAGGCGGTCGCGGTCAACGACGGCCCCACCGTGGTCCGGTTCCCCAAGGGCGACGTGGGCGCCGAGACCGAGGCGATCGGCCAGGTTGGTGGCATGGACGTGCTGGCCCGGCCGGCCGGCCCTGGCCCCACGGACGTGCTGCTGGTCGGGGCCGGGCCGATGGCCGTGATGTGCCTGGCCACCGCGGGCCGGCTGGCCGACCAGGGCATCCGGGTGACCGTGCTGGACCCGCGCTGGGTCAAGCCGGTCGACCCGGCGCTGGCCGGCGCCGCCGCCCAGGCCCGGCTGGTGGCCACGGTCGAAGACAACGGCGTGGCCGGCGGGTTCGGCGACGCGGTGTGCCGGCTGCTGCGCGACGCGGACGTGCGCACCCCGGTGCGGACGTTCGGCATCCCGCAGCGCTTCCTGGACCACGGGAGCCGAAACGAGGTGCTCGACGCGGTGGGCCTGGCCCCACAGCACCTGGCCCGGCAGATCACCGAGGCCGTGGCCCGGCTCGACCCCGAGCTGGCCCCTAACCCCCAGGGATGAGACCCCAGTGACCACACTCCAGGTGGCCGTCGTCGGTTCCGGCCCGGCCGGGATCTACACCGCCGAGGCGCTGATCAAGCAGGCGGCCAAGCTGGACCCGCCCGTCACCGTACAGGTCGACGTGCTGGACCGGCTGCCCACCCCGTACGGCCTGGTCCGTTACGGGGTCGCCCCGGACCACCCGTCGATCCGGTCCATCGCCGACTACCTGCGCAACGTGCTGGAGCACGACTCGGTGAGCTTCCTGGGCGGTGTGCACCTGGGCGATGACGTCACCCGCGAGGACCTGCTGGCCAGCTACGACGCGGTGGTCTACGCGACCGGCGCGATGCGCGACCGGCGGATGGGCATCCCCGGCGAGGACCTGCCCGGCAGCTACGCGGCCACCAACTTCGTGAACTGGTACTGCGGCCACCCGGACTCCGACGCGGGCGCGTTCACCCTGGACGCCGAGTCGGTGGCCGTGGTCGGGGTGGGCAACGTGGCCGTGGATGTGGCCCGCATCCTGGTCAGGGACCCGGCCGAGCTGAGCCGGACCGACATCCCGCAGGCCGTGCTGGAAGCGCTGATGGCCAGCAAGGTCCGCGAGGTGCACATGATCGGCCGCCGCGGCCCGGCCCAGGCCAAGTTCACCACCAAGGAACTCCGCGAGCTGGGCGAGCTGTCCGGGGTGGACATCGTGGTCCACCCTTCCGAGATCGACCTGGGTGCGTTCGACCCGACCGGGCAGAGCGCCGAGACGGCCGAGAGCGACCGCCGGGTGCGCGGCAACCTGGCTGTCATTCAGGACTGGGCCGGCCGGGCGCCGGCTGGAGAGTCCGTCGCCGAGCGCAGGCTGACCGTCCGGTTCTGGCTGCGCCCGGTCGCGGTCGAGGGCGCCGACCGGGTGTCCGGGCTGACCGTCGAGCGCACCCGGCTCGATGAGCAGGGCAAATTCACCGGAACCGGGGAGTTCGAGACGATCCCGGCGCAAATGGTGTTCCGCAGCGTGGGATACCAGAGCGTCCCGCTGGATGGCGTGCCGTTCGACGAGCGGAGCTACACGGTGCCGAACGCCGACGGCCGCGTGCTCGGCCCAGACGGCGCGCCGCTGCCCGGGGAGTACGTGGCCGGGTGGCTCAAGCGCGGCCCGACCGGCGTGGTGGGCACGAACAAGTCCGACGCGGCCGGCACGGTCCGGTCGCTGCTGGCCGACCTGACCAGCGAGGGTGCGGCGGCCCGGCGGCCGTCCCCGGACGAGCTCATCGCGCGCCTGGCCGAGCGGGGGGTCCGGCCGGTCAGCTACGCCGACTGGCTGCGGGTGGAACAGGCCGAAGCGGAACTGGGCGGCACACTGGGCCGGGGGGAACGGGTCAAGATCGGCGACCGGGTCGCCATCGAGGCGCTGTGCCGCCCGCCCGCCGGGTGATCCGGCCGCCGCTCCGCGACCTGGCCGCCACCGGCCTGCGTACCTTGGTCCCGCCCACCGTGTACGGTCTGACCGGGCTGGCGCTGCGCGTGCTTGACCTGGGCGTCCTGCCGCCACCGCCGCGATTTCTCGGCGAGTTTGCGATTCGTACCGCTTTGCGGGTGAATGACGCCGTGCTGAACTGGACAAACACGGACTCCGGCCAGGATGAAAACACCCGCCACGGGTGTCTTGGCGAGCCGGACACTGGGGACAATGACGGCATGAGTTTGGGCGAGGTGAGCTATCAGACGGGCGAGGGGGAGATGAGCGCGGGCACCGCGCCGGAGGGCGCTCTAGCAGAAGGCACCGGGGCTGACACAGCCGATGATCTGCCGCCTGACCGGTACATCGAGCGCGAGGAGAGCTGGCTCCGGTTCAACCAGCGGGTGCTGGAATTGGCCGAGGACGAGAACGTGCCGCTGCTGGAGCGGGTCCGGTTCATGGCCATCTTCGCCAGCAACCTGGACGAGTTCTTCATGGTCCGGGTGGCCGGCCGGATGCGCCGGATGGCCACTGGCCTGCCGGTGGAGGGCGTCACCACCGAGATGGCGCCGGACCAGGTGCTGGAGAACACCCTGCAGACCTCGCGCGAGCTGAGCCTGCGGCACGCCGAGTACTTCAACGACAGCGTCCGCCCGCTGCTGGCCAACGAGGGCATCGAGATCCTGCGCTGGAAAGAGCTGTCCCAGGACGAGCAGCGCGACCTGCAGCAGCTGTTCCGGGACCGGATCTACCCGGTGCTGACCCCGCTGGTGGTGGACCCGGCCCACCCGTTCCCGTACATTTCCGGCCTGTCGCTCAGCCTCGCCGCTGCTGCCCCGGTTCCTCAGTGTGGGCCGGTACCGGTTCGTGCCGCTGGAAGACGTGATCGCCGCGCACCTGCCCGACCTGTTCGTCGGCCTGGACATCCTGGAGCATCACGTGTTCCGGGTGACCAGGAACCGCGAGCTGGAGATCGACGAGGATGTCACCGAAGACCTGATGCAGTCCATGGAGCGGGAACTGCTCCGCCGCCGGTTCGAGCCCGCGGTGCGGCTGGAGGTCGAGGAGACGATGACCGCCGACGTCCTGGAGCGGCTGGTCACCGAGCTGGGCGTGGACCGGCGCGCGGTGTATCACCTGCCCGGCCCGCTCGACCTGACCGGGCTGAACGCGATCGCCGACCTGAACATCCGCCGGTTCAAGTACCCGTCGTTCGTGCCCCGGGAGTCGGCACTGCCGCAGGACAGCGACGTGTTCACCACCCTCGACCGCGGAGACGTCCTGGTGCACCACCCGTACGACTCGTTCGCCGCGACGGTGGAGCGGCTGACCGTGGAGGCGGCCGCGGACCCGCGGGTGCTGGCCATCAAGCAGACCCTGTACCGGACCAGCGACTCCTCGCCGATCGTGGACGCGCTGATCGACGCGGCCGAGGCGGGCAAGCAGGTCGTGGTGGTGGTCGAGCTGAAAGCGCGCTTCGACGAGCGGGCCAACATCATCTGGGCCCGCAAGCTGGAGGAAGCGGGCTGTCACGTGGTGTACGGCGTGCCCGGGCTGAAGACGCACTGCAAGATGGTCCTGGTGGTGCGGGAGGAACCGGACGGCTCGCTGCGCCGCTACTGCCACATCGGCACCGGGAACTACAACCCGTCCACCGCCCGGTTGTACGAGGACTACGGGCTGCTCACCGCGGACCCGACCGTCGGCGGTGACTCCACCGACCTGTTCAACCACCTGACCGCGTACAGCCGGAAGAACGACTACCGCCGCTTCCTGGTCGCCCCACAGGCGCTCCGGCCGGGTTTGCTGGACCGGATCGAGCAGCAGACCGCGCTGCAGCAGCAGGGTAAGCCAGCCCGGATCCAGCTCAAGTGCAACGCGATCATCGACGAGGCGGTGGTGGACGCGCTGTACCGGGCGTCGCAGGCCGGGGTGCCGGTCGACGTGTGGGTCCGCGGTATCTGCTCGCTGCGGCCCGGGCTGCCGGGCCTGTCCGAGACGATACGGGTGCGCAGTATCCTCGGCCGGTTCCTCGAACATTCCCGGATTTACGTCTTCGGCGCCGGCGAGCCTGAGGATACTGAGGCCTGGATCGGCAGCGCCGATCTGATGCACCGCAACCTGGACCGCCGGGTGGAGCTGCTCTGCCTGGTCAAGGATCGCGAGCACAAGAGAGAGCTACGGGCGCTGATCGACATGGCCATGGACGAGACCACCAGTTCCTGGTGGCTGGATGGCGACGGAACCTGGACCAGGCACCACCTGGATGCGGAGGGCAAGCCGTTGCGTGACCTGCAGTCGTACCTACTGGAGCGGCGCGGTCACCTCGCCGAGAGCTGATGCTGGCGGACGGGGGAGCTGGCGGAGGCGAGATCCGGGCGGCCGGTGCCGTGCTGTGGCGGCCCGGGCTGGTGGGCCCGGAGGTGGCCCTGGTGCACCGGCCGAAGTACGACGACTGGAGCCTGCCCAAGGGCAAGACCGAACCCGGTGAGCATGTCCTGCTGACCGCGGTCCGTGAGCTGGCCGAGGAGACCGGCGTCCGGGTGATTCTCGGCCGGCGGCTGCCGCCCACGCGCTACACCGTGCGCGGCCGGCCCAAGGTGGTCGACTACTGGGCAGCCAAGGCGGCCGGCGGGCCGCAGCCCGGGTTCACCCCGAACGCCGAGGTCGACCAGCTGGACTGGCTGGATGTGCCCGCCGCCCGGCAGCGGCTCAGCTACCCACACGACGCCGCGGTGGTGGACGAGTTCGCGGCCGGGCCGCCGGACACCATCCCGCTCATCGTGGTCCGGCACGCCGCGGCCGGCAGCAAGGCGGAATGGCGGGCGGCTGGCCACACCGATGACCTGGCCCGGCCGCTGGACGAGGCCGGCCATGAGCAGGCTGCCCTGCTGGCCCGGCTGCTCCGCTGTTATGGCCAGGCCCGGGTGTTCAGCTCGGCCGCCGAGCGGTGCGTGGCCACGGTACGGCCGTACGCCACCGAGGCGGCCATGTCCGTCCAGGCCGATCCGGGGTTCACCATCGGGATGGGCTCGGCCGGCGAGGCCCGGCGGCGGACCGACGACATCCTGGCCGGCGCGCTGCCCGCGGTGATCTGCGCGCACCGGGAGAACCTGCCGCTCCTGCTGGAGGAAGCCTGCGCGGTGCTCGGCGCCAAGCCGCCGGACGGGCACCCGCTGCCGCCGGGCGGCTTCTGGGTGCTGCACATCGGCTGGAACGCGCTGGTCTGCGCGGAGCGGCATCACGCCACGGTTTCCTAGCTGGTGCCGGTCCTGGGCAGCCCGCTGAGCGTCAGAGCCCGGCTGCGGTCCAGTCCAGCGTGGCCGGCAGCGCCCCCTCGAAAATGAGCAGCCACCGCTTCACCTCGATGCCGGTGCCGCCGCTGTACCCGCCGAGCCCGTTGCCCGCCACCACCCGGTGGCACGGCACGACCACCGGGATGGGGTTCGAGCCCATGATCCCGCCGATGGCCCGGGCAGGCAGCGACACCCCGTCCGGGCCGGCCACCGCGCGCTGCGCCAGCTCCCCGTAGGTGACCGTGCCGCCGTAGCCGACCGAGCGGTACAGCACGTCCAGCACCTGGCGCTGCGCGGTGGTCGTGCCGGTCCAGTCGACCGGCAGGTCAAAGTCCGTGCGCTGCCCGGCGAAGTACTCGGCCAGCTGGTCCCGGGCCGTGGCCAGCATCTCGTCCCGGGCCCGGGCCTGGTCACCGCGGCCGGCCGGGCGGACGGCCACCCCGGCGCGCATCCGGTCCCGGGGCGAGGTCCGGAAGCCCACCCGGGCCAGCCCGGCGGCCGTGCAGCCCACCGCCAGCGGCCCGACCGGCGAGCTCAGTGTGGCCCAGGCCACGTCATCCGGGCTCAGCCGGTCCCGCCGAGGGCTCGGCGCCGCAACTCCGGTCATGCTCGCTCCCGCCTCTCCGCCCCCGCCGCCAGGGCCGGGACACACCTCGTGCCGAGTGTGACGGTACGCCTGGGCACCGACATTCTGTGTTGCCTCGAGCCTTGCTGCTCGCCCCGGCCGGCCCGGGCCAAGACTTTGGCGGGCAGGCATGCCTGGCAGGCACATGATCGGGGGGTGCTCCGCAACACGGGGCAAGGCAGGCTTACGCGGCCTGGGTGGGTGGGCTGTGGCTGTGGTAGACGCGGCGGCGGTCGGGGCTGGTGGCGGTGGTGGTGCCGTCGGGGTTG
>Ga0335083_10010894_pt1 | contig 10947 bp, 8 predicted proteins | sample Lox_Sample_42_FD_206716 | JGI IMG/M metagenome (GOLD analysis project Ga0335083, IMG submission 206716) | Soil microbial communities from Loxahatchee National Wildlife Refuge, Florida, United States - Lox_Sample_4.2 | ecosystem: Environmental > Terrestrial > Soil > Wetlands | place: USA: Florida... | reverse complement strand
TATGAGTCGCGTTCGCCGCCGTCAGACGCGCGAAAAAAAGTGCGGGCCGCCAGCGATCGCTGACGGCCCGCAAGTTTCGAAGCGAACGAAGGGCAAGGCGCCCTTCGCTGGCTCGCCGTATCTCAGGCGTTGCCCACCTGGTTGGAAACCCCATTCATCGAGTTGCTCAAATTTCCCCCGATGAGCTGATAGCCGCCGACCAGCGCAACGACAATGCAGACGAAGATGAGAGCGTATTCCGAATAAGTCTGGCCGCGATAAGACCTGGAGGCCGCCTCGCGAAGCCTAATATACAGGCGTGTCGTCAGTTCCATTGTCCAGCCTCCTTAAGTAATCCCAAAGTGGCTTGGCATAACCACACCACGAAGATACCCGATAGAGCATCAAATTTCATCATCCTTCAAACCGTGTTATTGGGCTCCAAGTATCTCCTTAGCGTGGCTATGATTAGAATTAGCTCTCCTAAAGTATCCTAAACAGTGTCTTTTAGACAAATTTCGGCAAAACTTCCCGATTTTTGTGGGCTTTCGGTTCTTTTGTGCGCTATGAATTGCAAGACCATGGAATTCGGAATCGGAATCGACACGCACGTCAACAAATGGGATCTGATCCGGTATGCCGAGGAACTTGGCTACGACCGCGCATGGATTCCCGATTCGCAGATGATCTGGTCGGACTGCTACGCGACGCTCGCGCTGGCGGCGGTCAACACGCGCCGTATCAAAATCGGGACGGGAGTCGCGATCGCCGGCACACGGATCGCGCCGGTCACCGCGCATTCCATCGCGAGCATCAACCAGTTAGCGCCGGGGCGCACCTTCCTGGGGATCGGCACGGGACACACGGCGATGCGAGTGATGGGGCAAAGCCCGATGCCGGTCGCCGAGTTTCGCGAGTACCTGAGGGTCCTTCGCGCGCTACTCCATGGCGAGGCTGTCGATTACACCCTCAACAGGCGTACGCGTGAGATAAAGTTCCTTCATCGCGACCGCCGCTTCATCAATCTCGACGATCCGATTCTGATTTACGTAGCCGCAAACGGGCCGCGCGTATGCGAGGCTGCGGGTGAATTCGGCGATGGCTGGGTAACTGCAGGCGGAATCAATGCGCGGGTCGGCGGACGGCTGGCGCGAATTCGCGCAGGCGCCGAGCGTGCGGGACGCCGGCTTGGGCAGGATTTCCATACCGCCGCGCTCACGAGCGCGTGCGTGCTGCGCGCGGGCGAGCCCGTGACCTCGGAGCGCGTGATCAATCAGACCGGGGCGCAGGTGACGAGCGCGCTGCACTTCGCCTACGAGAACTGGAAAGCGCGCGGCCAGGCAGACGAAGCGATTCCGCCTTTCTTCCGCAACGTGTGGGACGACTATCTGCGGCGCGTCGGCTCCTACAGCCTGCCCGAGCGCGCGCGCTTTCGCCAGATCCACGAGGGCCACGGCACCTTCATGCAGCCCGAGGAGCGGCGATTCGTCAGCGCCGAGGCGGTTCACGGCACGTGTCTGGTGGGCGAGCCGGACGAGATGATCGCGCAACTGCGCGCGATGGAAGCCGCCGGCATCAAAGAGACGGTGATCGAGCCGCCGGCGGATTTTCAGCGCGAGGTCTTTCGCGATTTCGCCGAGATGGTGATGCCAGCGTTCCGCTAGACGCAGCGCCGGGCGTCTCAGTTAAACTCGGGCGGCGGCAGCGCGCCGCGCGCGCTCTGGTAGGCGTCGCCCACGCGCAGCACGGAAGGCTCGTCGAACGGCCGCCCGACGATTTGCATCGCGAGCGGCGCGCGGTCCGCGCCAATCCCGGTCGGAATAGCCAGCGCCGGCTGCCCGGTAAGGTTGAACGGTGCCGTATGACGGATGAGTTGCGCCAGGCCGAGTTTGCCTTCGCGCGCTTCCGCGATCTTGAGCGGCGCCGCCATGCAGGCCGGCGTGGCCAGCACGTCGCGGCCCTCAAGCGCGCGCATCGTCTCGGCCATCAGCTGCGCGCGCGCGCGTTGGGAGCGGATATAGGCCGTTGCCGGGAGCGCCATCGCGGCCTCCAGCATCCGGCGCACGCCGCGGCCGTAGTCCCGCGAACGCTCGATGAACCATCGCTCGTGATACTCGAGCCCCTCGGCGTACATGATGTTCATCGCCAGCGTGGGCGCCGCGTCGATCGACGGGATCGAAACTTCATCGACGATCGCACCGAGGTCGCGAAGCGTGCGCATCGCGGCGCCGAACGACTCCCCGACCTGTGCGGTGACGTCGCGGTTAAGCTCGCTGATGACTCCAATGCGCACGCCCTTAAGGCCGCGTCCGAGCGCCGCCGAGTAGTCTGGTACCGGCTCTCGGCTCGAGGTCGCGTCGTTGGGGTCGTAGCCCGCGATCACCTGGAGCATCGCCGCAGCGTCGCGCACGCTACGGGTGATCGGACCGACGTGGTCGAGCGTGTCCGCGAGGGGCAGGACGCCGTAGCGGCTGACCCTGCTCCAGGTCTGCTTAAGGCCGACGCATCCGCAAAACGCCGCCGGGATGCGGATCGAGCCGCCGGTATCGCTGCCGAGCGTGGCGGCGGCGCTGCGCGCGACGATCGCGGCGCCGGAGCCGGAACTGGAACCGCCCGGGATGCGCTCGGCGTCGTAAGGATTGAGCGTGGTGCCCCATGCCGTCCTGGCGGTACCGCCGCAGGCGAACTCGTGCATGTTGAGTTTGCCGAGCAGGATCGCCCCCGCGGCCTGAAGACGGGTCCATACGGTGGCGTCGTGGTCGGGAACGTAGTCGGCGAGCACCTTGGAGCCGCTGGTGGTCAGGATGCCCCTGGTGCAGCAGAGGTCCTTGAGCGCGACCGGCACGCCGTGAAAAACGCCGCGCCAGTTGCCGGCGGCGATTTCGCGCTCGGCCGCAATCGCGGAGGCGCGCGCGAGTTCCGCGGTGACCGTAATGTAAGCGCACAGGCGCTTTTCGGTCGCTGCGATCCGGTCGAGGTAGGCGTCGGTGACCTCGACCGGTGAAAGTTCGCGCGCGCGCAGTTTCGCCGAGAGTCCTACCGCGTCGAGATCGAGAATTTCGTCAGCTTTGCCCATCGAGGTTGCTCCGCTGCGCCCGAATTGGTTATGCGATCACTCCCTGCTCGCGGAGCGGCGCGAGCTCGGCGGCGGCGACGCCCGCTTCGGCAAGGACTTCGTCGGTATGTTCGCCGAGCAGCGGCGCGAAACGGGCAAGCCCGGCCGGCGTGCGCTCGAAACGCGCCGCCGGACGCGGCTGGCGCATCGCGCCCGCGTGCGGATGCTCGGATTCGACGATCAGCTGATTGGCCACGACCTGCGCGTTGCGCATCATCTCCTCGCGGCTCAGCACCGGCGCGCAGGGCACCTGGTTGGCGCGCAGGCGCTCGAGCCACTCGGCGGAGCTTTTCGTCTTCAGCACTTCGGCGGTCAGCTCCAGGCGCGCGTCGGCGTTGCGGATCCGGTCCACCGGCGTTCTGAAGCGCTCGTCCTTCAGCCATTGCGGGCGCTCGATCGCGCGGCACAGACCCTGCCACTCGGAGTCGGTGTTGGCGGCCGCGGTGACGAAGCCGTCGGTGGTCTCGAAGATAAGCTCGCGCGCGCGGGCCGCGCGGAGGCTCGAACGATTGTTCCCGACGAAGGTGTACGCGGCCATCCCTTCGGGCCACAGGAACGCGATCACCGCGTCGAGCATCGCCAGCCGCACGTGCTGTCCTTCGCCTGTGCGCTGGCGCGCGAAGAGCGCCGCGGTCATCGCCTGCGCCGCGGTCAGGGCCGTGACCTTGTCGGGAATGATCAGCCGGATCATGTGCGGGCGGCCGGTTTCGACGTCGGCTTGGATCGCGGCGAGCCCGGAGAGCGCCTGGATTACCGGATCGTAAACCCGCTGGTCGGCGTACGGGCCGCTTTCGCCGAAGCCGCTGATTGAAACATAGATGAGGTCCGGCTTGACCGCGCGCAGCGCCGTCTCGCCGACGCCCATCCGCTCGGCCACGCCCGGGCGGTAGTTCTGCACGAACAGGTCGGCGCCCGCTACCATCCGCTTGAGCAGCGCGAGGCCGCGCGGATCGCGCAGGTTGAGCGCGATCGAGCGTTTGTTGCGGTTGATCATGGCGAAGCCCGGCCCGACGCCGCGCTTCGTCCCGCCCATCGCGCGCGTGAAATCGCCGATTCCCGGCGGCTCGACCTTGATCACGTCGGCACCCTGGTCGCCGAGGATCATCGTCGCCATCGGCCCGGAAAGATTCTGCGTGAGGTCGACGACGCGGACGCCGCTTAGCGGTCCCGATGGCGATTTGGCCGGAGACTCTGGCATTGGATTGCGCCTCGATACGGCCGCGCGCGCGGCGCGGAATCGCCGGAGGCCTCAGCGGAAGGCCGGTATCACCTCTTTGGCGATCGTTTCCATGTTGCGTTCGATATCGTCGTGGCGGCAGGCCCAGCTGAACATCACGTGGCGCGCGCCGGCGTCGACGTATTCGCGCAAGCGCTTGCGGCAATCCTCGGGGCTGCCGTAGAGCACGTAGCGCCCGGCGATCTTGGAGAAGTCCTGCGCGTAATTCTTGCCGAGCGAACGCGCCGCGACCTCTTCGGCCTCCTTGCGATCCGGATAGACCGCGGCGAAGATGAACAGTCCCGGACGAAAGCCGCTCATGTCGCGTCCGGCCTCGCGACCGAACGCGTCGATTTTCGCAACACTCTCGCGCAGCATCTCGGGCGTGTACATATACGGCAGCCAGCCGTCGGCGTACTTCGCCGCGCGGCGCATCGCAGGCTCCTTGCGCCCGGCGACCCAGATCGGAGGGCGCGGCTTCTGCACCGGCGCCGGCTCGAGCGTGACGCCGGAGAATCGCGTGTAGCGGCCCTCGAAGCTGACGTTCTTTTCCGTCCAGAGCTTATTGATCACTTCGAGCGCCTCGTTGGAGCGCGATGCGCGCTGCTTGACCGGCACGCCGATCGCTTCGAACTCCTTGGGGAACTCGCCGCCGATTCCGACGCCAAGGTGGTAGCGTCCGCCCGAAGCGACGTCGAGCACCGAGGCCTGCTTGGCCAGCATCACCGGGTTATACAGCGGCAGCAGCACGATCGAGCTCATCAGCTTGAGCTTCTCGGTCGCTCCGGCGGCTACCGAGAGCGCGATGAGCGAGTTCGAGACCGGTCCGTGGAACATCACGTGTTCGCCACAGGTCAGATAGTCGTAGCCGAGTTGCTCGGCGCGGCGGGCGAACTCAGCCACTCCCTTGACCGAGGTCAGCGCCACGCCGAATTCGATCGATGCCACCGTTTACCTCCCGTGTGTGCGCAATTGGTCGTGAAGTCTTCCCGGCCGTTGCGATTGCTATCGCCCGCGGCGGATCAGTTTCTGTGTAGCACACCTCGGCACGCGATCTCCAAAACACGGGTCGGGGTTGGCGGCCGCGTCAATCGGGGTGGAGCAGGCCCGAGAGTCCCGCCGCGAGCAGCGGCGTGATTATCCATCCGGCGAGAATATGTACCCACAGGTACCATCGCAGCAGCGTGCCCGAGAGCGCGCGCATCCGCCCGCCCGTTCCGTGCCGCGGATTGGGCCGCCAGTAGGTGCCCTGATGCAAGTCGACGACCGGCAGGAAATTCTCCAGCGAGTAAACGACGGCATTGAACGGCGGATAGTGCCGCGGCGGCTCGCCGGTCTTCACGAACGAATCGTAAGCGTCGGGCTCGGTCGGCGTGATTGCGCGCTCGCGGTAGCCGATTCCGAACAGCAGCGAGCCCAGAGCGACGAAGCTCAGGATCCACCAAAGCGCGCGCATCGGGCGGTAGCCGTATCCGATCGTGACGCCGAGCACGCGGCTCCACAGCCGCTCGCCCCATCCGAGACCGCCCCGTTCGCGGCGCGCGTCCTCCTTGGCCATCAGCACGTCGACGGCGCCGATCTCAGAGCCGCGCTCGCGCATCACCTTCGCGAGTTGGCCGTACGGTTGCGGCCGATAGCCTGGCGACTGGCGCGCAAGCCATCGCAGCCGGCTCGCCGCGTCGATCGGCCCGCCGCTGATATCGCCGTACACGAAGTCGTCGACAAAGAGATTGCCCGGCGCGGGCCAGCTTGCGGCGTCGTCCCAGAGCGCTGCGGCGCGCGCGCTGGTCAGGTTGAGTTCCGTGCCGGGCGTGCGAGCGATGCTGTCCCAGTAAAACGTTGCGCCGATCGTGGCGCGGTCCGCGTTGAGTCCGTTGACGCCGGCGCCGACGAAATGCGCGTCCTTGAAGCTGAGGCCGCGGCCGATTTGCGCGAGCGTCAGGTCGACCACGCCGTTGCTGGTGAAGCCGTTGTTGAACGACGCGTCGCCCTTGATGTCCGCCTCCACAATCGAGAGCGGATCGGGGCCGCCGACGAAGCGTCCCGCGCTGCAATCGAGGCTGCCGCCGATTTCCGCGCGAAAGAGACTGACCGGCCCGTAGTCGCCGCCGACCAGCTGCACGTCGCCCCCAATCGCGATACGGTCGGCGGAGACGGGACCGTACTTGCCGCCGGTCAACTGGAGGTCGGTCGCGAGCGTCGCGCGATCGCCGGTGACGGGACCAACCTCGTCGCGCGAGAGATCCAGGCCCTGCAGATGCGCGAAGGAGAAGTCGATCCCCCCGGGAATGGACGAGTTGATGATCGTGAGCGGCGTCGTGACCGTCAGGTAAGAAAGGTCGAGCTGTCCTGCAATCGCCGCACCGCCGATTCCGAGGCCGCTTGGATGAACGTACGGCCGCGCCTGCGGGTCGGCGGCAAGCCATCGGATGAGTTCCGCGCGGATCGTCCGTTCAGGCGGCCATTCGGAGGCTTTCGACGGATCGTTGGCCGCGCTGCTCGCATCGTTGTTCGGCCCGGCCCATATCAGGGCGCGCTGCGGCGCGGCGTGCACGAGCTTCAGTTCGGCGTCGTCGAGGTCGCCGAAGTTCGCGCGCGCAAGCTGTTCGAGCGCCGCGGCGGATTGCAGGATTTCGCGCTCCGCAACCGCTGGCTCAGCGCCAGGACTGGGACCGATATTTGTCTCGGTGACGGGTGGGGCGGTCTGCTCCGCGCGGGCGCATCGGGCGCCGACCGCCAAGCCGCCGGCGAGGATCGCGGTAAGGACGGCTGCGCGAATCGCCGGACACGTCCTTGCGACGATCCTGACGGCGAGCCTCGCTCGCAGCGCCATGCATGCGCGGCCGGGCGCAACCCGCGGATTGGTTTGACCGCTTGAGCGCGCGGACAGTACTGGTCGGGCGTTCACGATTGCGCATCATTCGACCAGAGTCCGGAGGGTAAAGGCAATGCGCGATCCCGACGGAACAATTCTCTATTCTACCGGCGACTGGGCTGGCTCGGAGGGAAGGAAAATGACGAGGCGGGCGCGTGGGTTACACGCGCCCGCCCGGGTCATGTCGCAAAACGATTGCTTTACTTGTGGCCGCCGGTCACCAATCCGGTCGAGGGATCGAGCAATACCTGATGGCGATGACCCGGGTTCACCTTCTGCGAGAAGTCAAACATATTCTCGAGTGATCCCGAAATCGCGTCGAACGAACCGCCGCCGATACGCTGGCCGCCCAGGAAGTTGTCCTCGATGAAATGAATGATCGAGCTTTGGTCGGTCAAGGTGTGGTCGACGAAATTCGTCTTGGCGTAAGGCGAGATCACCAGCATCGGGATTCGCGGACCGTAGCCGCAGCGGCCCTCGATGTTGTTGAGCGGCGTGCCGTTCCCGCACTTGCCGAGACCATTTAGCTGATCGCTGTTCTGCCGGTTCGAGGTTGGGGTAAAAGCAGTCTGCGTCCAGGCCGAAGGGTTCACGATCGGGCCCATCTGATGGTCGTACCAGCCGTCGGAGTCATCCCAGGTGATTATCACCGCCGTGCTGCTCCAGAAATCCGAGCTCTCCACCGCATTGATGACATCAACCACGAATTCCTGCTCCAGCAGCGGATCGGAGTAGCCCGCATGGCCGTCCATGTTGGCGGGCGCCTTGAGAAAGCTGACCGCCGGCAGATTGCCCGCATTGAGCGCCGCGAAAAAGTCGTTGGTGTCATAGTTGTGGTTGGCGGCGTCGGTCGTTCCCGGACCGGTCGAGCTGAACATGCCGTACTCGCTTGGCGCAACGGTAGGCCGGGCGTGAGTTGGGTTCGCCGTGCTCGACCAATAATTGAAGAAGGCATGGTGCGGAATGTAGTCGGCGGTAAAGTTATTATCGCCCGGCTGCGGGGGGAAATTCGTGATGTCGTTGGCCGCGGTTGCCGGACTGGATCGTTTGCATCCCGTCGTCCCATTCGGATTCGTGATGGTCAGGTCGAAGCCGCCCATGAACGAACCCCAGCTTAACCCCTGCGCGCTCAACAGGTTGCCGATATTCTGTCCGCCCATCCGAATGGTCGGCGAGCCCGAGCAAACGTCGCCGGCGGGATCCAGATCGCCGGTGAGCGTGCCGGTCAGGCCGACGGGGTTCGCGATTTTGGCGGAGGCCGCGCTGACGGTCGCCGGGTAAGTGGTGCCCGCGACCAGGTTCAACACGCCGGGCGTCGACGGGCCGAAGGTCGTCCCGTAGAAATTGTCGTTGAGCGCGTAATTCTGCGCGTAGTTCCACATCGCGGTGACGGTGTTACCGTCAAAGTAGCCTTCGACGATCGCATTGCCCATTCCGTACGAATATTGGTCGAGACAAAAGGCGCTTTCCCCTACGCCGACGCTGGCCGGGAACAGATCCATCACTCCTCCATCGAAGGCCAGCTGCTCGTCGCCATAATTGTGATCCTGGTCGCAAGTCGAGGCCTGGGAGCGATCGAGAAGAAACGGATTGATTTGGGGGACGTTGGTCGAATTGTTCTTGTTGGGATTGTTGGTCAGCAACGCGCCGGTCAGTCCGTTAACCGTGGGGGTTCCGGGTTGCGCGAAAAACTGAGGCTCGCCCGCCGGGTTGGCCGCGTTGGGATAGCTGGCGAAGTAATGATCGAAGGACACATTTTCCTGAAAGATCACCACGACGTGCTGGATGGGAGTCGCAGCCGTGCCCGCCGCCGCGGCTCCCGCGCAGAGCGCACCTATCGCGAGCACGCAGAGGCTGCGCGCGAGCAGTTTAGTCCCTCGCATAGTGAGTTTCTCCTCCCTGGAGTTTGGTTAGCGCGCGAATCGACACGACCCGCGCTGACGCGCCAATCTAGCCATCCGGTTTGAACGGATGATGAACACCGTCTTTCGGAAGGAGCAAAAATGTGTGATCGGCGGGTTTCGATTCGAAGACCGCGATGAGCGCGGGTCGTGCAAAAAGCAATCGTTTCGCCGGGGCGGGGGCTGCCGTGAGTCGACCTGCCTTCCAGGGATACCGGGATGAGGCCGCCCCAGCGCGGTGCGCGTCGGCGCGCGAGGCGTGCAGCCGCGGGCGTGCCGCTAGCGCGGCGCCGCTGCGGACCGCGCGCGGGGGCCGGCCGCGCAGCCCGCGCACTTGCCGGCCTCGGCCATTGCGCACAGCCGCTCGCCGATAAGCTCGCCGGCTACGCGATGGCCCTCCACGTTCCAGTGGCCAAACCCGATCTTGCTGTTCGCGAAACCATGGAGGAAGGCATGATGAGCCGCGGCGTACTGGTACAGCGGCTCGGCGAGGGTCAGGACCTCGAAGCCGTCGCGCTCGCCGAGCGCGGCGATTCGGCGGTCCGGATAGAAGAGGTCGCTTACGCCGATGTGCTTCATGAAATTGTCGCGCACGCTGGCGTCGGGCCATACCTGGATGCTGGTATCGAGCGTCACAGTCAGGAACGCCGCGCCGTGGCCGGCGACCTCGCGATGCATTTCAGCGATCATATCGTCGGTGAGCTGCCATGCGTCGCGCCATACCTGCTGGGTCGGCGGCTTGTAGATGTCGTAATTGATCGCGCGTTCGACCGGCAGGTCGGCCGTCGGTTGCTGATTGCGGCTGGTCAGGATCGTCCAGGCTCCGCCGAGCAGAGAGAACAAACCCGATTTCCGGTAGTCGAAGCGCGCCATGCACCACAGCCGAAACGAATTCGAGCTCTCAAAGGGCCCCGCCGGTACGAGATTGCCGTCGCCCTCGAGATAAAAGGGGCGGCACAAGTTGGGCTCGAGCGAGACCGAGTTGTTGCGCACGTCGTTGCCGAGGAAAATCGCGAGCACCACGATATCGGGCTGGTAGGCCCACACTTTGTCGCGCAGCGTCACCAGTTCCTGCGTGGTGCCGTAGCCGTCAACGCCGAAGTTGAGCGCCTCGACGCGCCGTCCCTTGAACAACGGGCATTGCGCGAGCCGGTGCGCCGCGACCGAGGCGAACGTATCTTCATACGGCACCTGCATGGCCTCGGTGTAAGAGTCGCCGATCACCGCGATACGGACCGTGCCGGGCGGTTTGGGAATCGCGAACTCGGGTCCGCGAAAGCCTGCGCCGTTGATCTCGACATAGGCGGCGCCTTCACGGCGGTAGTAGCCCGCCGTATGCGGCCGCAGGCCCCACCCGCGCGCTGCGTCGTAGCAGTAAAAGTAGGGAAAGAAATGGTTGGCGATACGCACGCCGACCTCGGCGAGCGCGGCGGCGCAGATGACGCCGAAGAGGATCAGCGCCGCCGTGCCCATCGCTTTATGAATCATCGGTATAATCTCGGGCGTCGTCTCGGATGTAGTTCTTTGGGCGCAGTCTCGCGACAACCTGAAAAGATGAAGCAGTGAAGAAATGAATCGTGCGTTCGAGCAGTCTCGTTGACGAGAATCGCTCTGTAAACATAACGTAGGCGCGAGACCGATGGGAGTGGGCGAAGCGCGCCGCTCGAAGAAAGCTGCCGGCACGGAATCCGCAAAGCGCAATTTCCAGGCGAAACCTGCGAAATTGGCGAAATTAGCGAAATTAGCGAAATTAGCGAAATTAGGATGACCTCCAAACCGACAGGCCCGCGCGCCTATCTCGAAATTCCCGACGAACTCAATATCGCGAGCTACGTCGTCGATCGCCACGTCGAGGAAGGCC
>Ga0335083_10010892_pt1 | contig 10948 bp, 6 predicted proteins | sample Lox_Sample_42_FD_206716 | JGI IMG/M metagenome (GOLD analysis project Ga0335083, IMG submission 206716) | Soil microbial communities from Loxahatchee National Wildlife Refuge, Florida, United States - Lox_Sample_4.2 | ecosystem: Environmental > Terrestrial > Soil > Wetlands | place: USA: Florida... | reverse complement strand
ACGACATCGGCTGCTGCCACTGCTGGCCGGTGGCGGCCTGGAATTCCGCCGCGTACTGCGCCGACGTCATCCCCGTGAGCGAGGACTGCCACGGGGTGGTCGGCGTCCACCACGCGTCGGTGACCAGGTTCTTGCCCAGCGGCCCGAGCGAGTCGACCACGCTGGGGAACAGGATGGCCTTGGCGATCGCGGCGATCCGCGGCTTGTAGCCGATCTGGTTGCACTGCTTCCAGAACGTCAGGAAGTCCGGCGGCAGCGGGCAGCCGGTGACGATCTCGCAGTTCTGCGACTTGAACTTGTTGATGATCGAGGTGAAGTCGGTGGTGCCGTCCGAGTAGGGGCCCGGGTCGAAGACCTTGAACCCCTCCTTGGGCAGCTGCTTGGTGAACGCGCCGCGGAACGCCTGGCCGTCCGCGTCACTCGGCCACAGCCCACCGACCTTGTGGTTGTTCGGGATCAGCTTCCAGCCCGGCCCCTGGGCGGCCAGTTCGTCCTCCAGGCCGATGAAGTACAGGTAGGTGTACTTGAACGAGGAGGAGGTGGCCGCGGTGCTGCCGATCTTGCCACCGCGGCCGAGGAACCAGGACTGCCACGGCACGATCGTGCCGATGCACGGCACGTGGGCCGCCTCGCACTGGTCGGACACCGGGTTGACCGTCTCCGGGGCCGACGTGGTCAGCATGATGTCCACGTTGTCCTGGGTGATCAGCTGCTGGGCGACCTGGGCCGCCCGGGAGTCGCTGGACTGGCTGTCCGCCGTGACGATCTCGACGCGGTACTTCTTGCCGCCGATGGTCAGGCCCTTGGCGAACGCCTCGCGCACCTTCTTCAGCACGAACGGGTTAGCGGTGGCGAACGCGGCGTCCGGCCCGGTCACCGGGCTGACGAAGCCGATCTTGATGGTGCCGGTGGTGGAACTGGTGGAGCCCTTGAGGCCGCTGCTGCAGCCGGTGACCAGGCCTGCGCCGGCCAGGCCGGCCAGCCCGACGAAGGCACGGCGGCTGAGCGCGGGACCAGCCTGCGCCGTGGCCCGCCGCGTGTTGTCATCGCGGAGACTCACTGGGTTAACCTCCTGTGCGCCATTGCCTGGTAAGCAGCATCGGCGCACCGGGCGCTCCGGTCGTTGTCACAGAGCGCCCGGCTATTGGTGCACAGTGCACTGCGCTAGTCGGGGGGACGACCCCCCGCACCCCCCGATCGCCGCTCCGCGCCGAGCGGCGGCACGCCGCCGCGGCGATAGGCGCCGGGTGGCTCGCCGTAGCTGGCCTTGAAGATCTTGCTGAAGTGCGCGGCGTCGTCGAAGCCCCAGCTCCGGGCAATGGCGTGCACGCCGCGCTGGGCCAGCGCGGGGTCTTCCAGGTCGCGGCGGCAGTTGGCCAGCCGCCGCTCGCGCACCCAGCTGCCCACCGAGGTGCCCTGCTCCTGGAACAGCTTGTGCAGGTAGCGCACGGAGATGTGGTTGGCCCGGGCGATGGTGTCCGGGTCCAGGTCCGGGTCGGCCAGGTGCGCGTCGATCCAGCTGTGCACGCTGAGCAGCAGCGACCGGCGCAGCGCGGCCGGGTCGGCGGTCCGCACCCCGGTCCGCTCGCTGAACATGGTGGCCAGCAGGTCGAGCACGTTGTCGGCCAGCCGGGAGTTGACCGGGTCGCCCGGCTGCTCCAGGTTGGCCACCAGCCGGCGCAGGAACGGGCCCACCAGCGACCCGGTGCTCTGCGTGCTGGGCACCGGGGTGACCAGCACCTCGTCGACCGCCGCCGGGGGCAGCCGCAGCCGGTCGCACGGGAACATCAGGAAAGACATCTCGTGCGGCTCGTCGAACACCATCGTGTACGGGCGGCGGCAGTCGTAGATGGCCAGGTCACCGGGCTGCAGCAGGGCGTCACGGCCCTCCTGGGAGAGCTTGCACGAGCCGTGGGTGAGCAGCCCGACCTTGTAGTAGCCCGCGTCCCGTAGCGCGATCATGCGGCGGGTCCGCGAGGCCAGGTGGGCTTCGGCGGACACCCGGGACACCAGCAGGTCGCCCAGTTCCCAATGCGCGACCTCGCCGCGGAACGGCCCACGGCCGACCGGCGCGCACTCCAGCGGGACGAACGTCGCCGAGATCCAGTGCCGCCACTGGGCGAACCGGTCCGCCTGGGTCACGTCATCGGTGCGCAGAACCTCAGCCATGGCCACCTCAACATCCCAGGTCCGCCGGCTCATGACAACATGTGAACGAATGTACGTAACGCGCACGATACCGGACGGGCACCAGGGCGAGCGGTATCAATCTGGTCGCGGTCTCCGCGATAGCGCGGAGACCGCGGCGGCCGCGCGGTCCGCGGTCAGGCCAGGGACGCCTCCAGCGTGATCTCCGGGACCGCGGCCAGCGCCCGGCTCACCGGGCAGTTCTTCTTCGCTTCCTCGGCGAACTTGGCGAACGCGGCCGCGTCGAGGCCGGGCACCCGCCCGGTGGTGACCAGGGCGATCTTCGTGATCGTCGGCGCGCCGTCCACCGGCCGGAGCGTGACCGTGGCCTCCGTCCGCACCGACTCCGGTGGCGTGCCCGCCTCGGCCAGCGCGTTCGACAGCGCCATCGAGAAGCACGCCGCGTGAGCCGCGGCGATCAGCTGCTCGGGGTTCGACCCGGGGCCGTCCTCGAACCGGGACTTGAAGGTGTATCCCCCGCCGATGGTGTCCCCCGCGGTGAACGTCCCGGCCCCGCTGCGCAGGTCACCCTTCCACTCGGCGCTTCCCTTGGCAGGCATGCTGTCTCCTTCCGGTCTGATTGCCCGTGCTTGGTCAAGTCCAGTGCTTAGTCAAGCGCATAGACGCGCCGCGCGTTGCCGCCACCGATCATGGCCGCGATGCGCAGCGCCTCGGCCTCATCCCAGGCGCCATCGGCCACGAACCCGCCGAGCACCTGGGCGGTGGCCCGGCGCCACAGGAGCGCGCCCAGGTAGTGCAGTTCGGCCAGCCCCCACGCGTCCGTGGAGAACAGCACCTTGCCGAACGGGGCCAGTTCCAGCGACTCGGCCACCACGGCGGCCGCCCGCGCGCCCAGGTAGTTGGCGGCCAGCCCGACATCCAGGTACACGTGCGGGTAGGCCATGGCCAGGTAGCCGGCCTCGCGGTGGAACGGGTAGCAGTGCAGCAGCATGATCGGCGTGCCGCCCGGCTCGGCCCGCTCGATGAAGCCGCGCAGCAGCAGCGGATCGCACCGGCGCAGGTCCGCGTCGGGGTCCCCGAAGCCGGTGTGCAGCTGCAGCGGCAGCCCGTGCGACAGCCCGGCCCACAGCAGGTGCCGCAGCAGGACCGGGTCGGCCACCCGGACCTGGCCGGTGACCTCTATCTGGTGCAGCCAGCGGCCGGCCGCCGCGGTCACCTCGACCCGGGCCGGCGGCACCGGGTCGAAGTCCAGGCCGTAGCGGTAGCCGACGATGCTCTTCAGCCCGGCCGCGCCCGGCACCTGCTCGGCCAGCGCCTCGGCGAACCGCCCGGCGAACCCGGCCGCGCTGCCGTCCCCGGCCAGCACCGCCTGCTCGGCCACGGTCTCCAGCCGGACGATCTCGTCCACCTCGGCGCCGGACTCCCCGGCCATGCCGTCCAGGCCGAGCATCCCGTCGCGCAGGTACCCGGTGTCCACCAGGAAGTGGCTGATCCCGCTGGCCCGCAGCAGCCGCCGGGTCACCTCGCCGCCGCCCAGCGCGGCCCGCTGGGCCAGGTAGGCGGCGGGCGCGGCCAGCGGCTCCAGGCCCAGCACCGGCGCGCACCAGCGCCGGATGGCCAGGCCGAGCTGTGAGTCGAACTGGGTCACCCCGGCCGGCACCGGCCGGTCCGACTCGGTGATCAGCTCCTCGAACCCGGCCGAGTCCAGCCCGGTGGTCAGCGCGGGGTGCACATGGTGATCAACCAGTGCCAGAACACCGATGCCGTCCGCTATGGCCTGATACATGGATCTAGGGGTAGCACGGCTCGTTGACACTGCCCAGCCCAGTCCCCTAGATTCGCAATGTTCGAGTTCAGAACTGATGTTCGTTAAGCGAACAGGGTTTTCACCGGCCGCGCGCGCGGCGATCAAGGAGCATCCCGTGGCATTTCTCGACGAGGCGACGTGGCGCGGCAAGGTATACAGCGGCGGCTGGGTCACCGCGGGCGGAGGTGAGGCGGCCGTCATCGAGCCCGCCACCGGCAGCGAACTGGGCCGCACCGGCATCGGCACGGCCGCGGACATCTCGACGGCGGCCGCGGCCGCCGCCGCGGCCCAGCCCGCCTGGGCTGCGACCCCGCACACCGAGCGGTCGGCCATCCTGCGCCGGGCCGGTGACATCTGGCGGGAGCACGCGGCCGAGATCGAGCAGTGGAGCATCCGCGAGGGCGGGAAGATCGGCCCGGCCGCGCAGTTCGAGACGCACGTGGCCACCGAGGAGATCTACGAGGCCGCCACCCTGCCGTCCCGGCCCTACGGCGAGCTGCTGCCGTCCGAGGCGCCCCACCTGAGCTGGGCCGAGCGGGTGCCGGCCGGAGTGGTCGGGGTGATCTCGCCCTTCAACTTCCCGCAGATCCTGGCCATCCGCTCGGTGGCGCCCGCGCTGGCGCTGGGCAACGCGGTGGTGCTGAAGCCGGACCCGCGCACCGCGGTGTGCGGCGGGGTGGTGCTGGCCCGGGTGTTCGAGGAGGCCGGCCTGCCTCCGGGGCTGCTGCACGTGCTGCCCGGCGGCCCGGACGCGGGCGAGGCGCTGGTCACCGACCCGGTGGTGCGGATCATCTCGTTCACCGGGTCGACCGCGGTCGGCCGGCACGTCGGCGCGCTGGCCGCCCAGCATCTCAAGCGGGTGCACCTGGAACTGGGCGGCAACTCCGCGCTGATCGTGCTGGACGACGCGGACGTGCCCGGCGCGGCGTCGGCCGGGGCCTGGGGCTCGTTCCTGCACCAGGGCCAGATCTGCATGACCACCGGGCGGCACCTGGTGCACGAGGCGGTCTACGACGATTACGTGGCCGCCCTGGCCGAGAAGGCCTCCCATCTGCCGGTCGGCGACCCGGCCAGCGGCCAGGTGGCGCTCGGCCCGATCATCGACGCACGGCAGCTGGACAAGGTGCACGCCCTGGTCACCGGCAGCGTGGACGCCGGGGCCCGGCTGGCCGCGGGCGGCACCTACGAAGGGCTGTTCTACCAGCCGACCGTGCTGGCTGAGGTCGCGCCGGCCATGCCCGCCTACGCCAATGAGGTGTTCGGCCCGGTCGCCCCGGTGCTGCGGTTCTCCACCGCCGAGGAGGCGGCCAAGCTGGCCGGCGACACCGAGTACGGGCTGTCCCTGGGCATCCTGACCCGGGACCCGCTGCGCGGCCTGGAGCTGGCCAGGAAGATCCCGACCGGCATCGTGCACATCAACGACCAGACCGTGGACGACGCGCCCAACACGCCGTTCGGCGGCATCGCCGCCTCCGGCACCGGGGCGCGTTTTGGCGGCACCGCCAACCTGGACGCGTTCACCGAGACCCGCTGGGTCACCATGCGCAGCGAGATCGCCCCGTACCCGTTCTGATGAGCATTGACCGCACTCAGGTAGGGATCATCGGCGCCGGCCCGGCCGGGTTGCTGCTGTCTCATCTGCTCGCGCTGCGCGGCATCGACTCGGTGCTGGTCGAGGACCGCAGCCGCGGCTACTGCGAGGCACGGCAGCGGGCCGGGCTGCTCGAGGACGGCAGCGTGGCCCTGCTACGCCAGGCCGGCCTGGCCGGCCGGCTGGACCGGGAGGGCCTTGAGCACGGCGGCATCTACCTCCAGTTCGCCGGGCGGCGGCAGCACATCGACTTCCGCGAGCTGACCGGCCGGACCGTCACCGTGTACGCGCAGACCGAGATCGTCAAGGACCTGATCGCGGCCCGGCTGGCGGCCGGCGCCCAGCTGGAGTTCGAGGTGTCCGGCACCGAGGTGGCCGGCCTGGACTCCGGCCGGCCGGTGCTCCGCTACACCAGCGCGGACGGCGTCCGGCACGAGGTGCACTGCGACGTGATCGCGGGCTGCGACGGGTTCCACGGCATCAGCCGTCCCGCCATCCCGGCCGGGCAGCTGACCACCTGGCAGCGCGACTACCCGTACGCCTGGCTGGGCGTGCTGGCCGAGGTCCCGCCGTCCACCGACGAGCTCATCTATGCCCATCACCCGCGCGGTTTCGCGCTGCACAGCCTGCGCAGCCCGCAGGTCAGCCGGCTGTACCTGCAGGTACCGGTGGATGAGGACATCGCCAACTGGCCGGACGAGCGGATCTGGGCCGAGCTGCAGACCCGGTTCGCGCTGCCCGGCTGGGAGCTCAAGGAAGGCCCCATCCTGGACAAGGCGGTCACCCCGATGCGCAGCTTCGTGGCCGCACCGATGCGTTACGGGCGGCTGTTCCTGGCCGGTGACGCGGCGCACATCGTGCCACCCACCGGCGCCAAGGGCCTCAACCTGGCGCTGACCGACGTCGCCGTGCTGGCCGAAGCGCTGGACCAGCTGCTGAACCACGGCGATCCGGCGCTGGCCGACAGCTACTCGGCGGACAGCCTGGACCGGGTCTGGCGGCGCACCCACTTCTCCTGGTGGATGACGACCATGCTGCACACCGCGCCCAGCGGCGACCCGATGGAGACCGAGTTGCAGCTGGCCCAGCTCCGCTACGTCACCACGTCGCGGCCAGCCGCCACCACGCTGGCCGAGAACTACACCGGCTACCCGGACAACACCGGCTACCAGCAGGACTAGTGCTTGCGGGCGTACAGCGAGTCGTGCCAGCCGTGCTTGAGCACCAGCACGAAGTTGTCGTGGAAGTAGGTGCGCAGCGCTGGGTACCAGGCCACCCGGCGGTAGGCGTTGTAGGACAGCCAGACGAACTGGGCCTTCTGGAACTCGTCCCGCCACAGCGCCTGCACCTCGGGCACGTTGCCCGCGCCGGTGGACGGCTTGAGCCCGCTGGAGAAGGCCAGGTCGCTGCCCAGCCCGTCGAGCATGTGCGGGCAGCTGGCCTGATCTGGGCTGAACCGGTTGGCCATCAGCAGGTAGGAGACCTGGTCGGTGGCGACGCAGGCCCCCTTGGGGATGATCCGCTGGACCTGGGCCGGGACCGGGCCGAGCGGCAGCCGCAGGTGCGCTTCGAAGCTGCCCTGGGCCACGGCCAGCAGCACGATGACCAGCCCGCCGATGGCCGCGGCGGGCTTCCACAGCTCGGCGCCGACCCGCTCGGGCAGCCACGACCGGCCGGTGCTCGCCGCGTCCACCAGCCGGCCCAGCGGCAGCGCGACGGCCATGGCGAAGAACGGCGCCAGGAACGCGGCGAAGTGGTAGTGGAACTGGTCCGGCCACAGGAACATGACCACCACCACCGCGGTGGTGAACAGCACGAACCAGTCGAGCTGAGGCGGTGGGCGGTGGCTGAGCAGCCAGGCCGCAGCGATCACTATCGCGACGGCCACGATGAGCAGCGCGGTGAGCAGCTCGATCACGTTCCGCGGGTGCGCCCCGAGGTGCAGGTTGACGATGCCCACCATGTTGCTCAGCCGGGCGCCCAGCGGGACCCGGGTCGAGCCGGCCCGCGGCGCCACCTGGGCCACGTACAGGCTCTGGTAGAACCGCTTGGGCGCCAGCGCGACGAACGGCAGGCTGGGCACCAGGAAGCCGGCCGCGACCCCGCCGGCGTACACCGCCAGCCGCCGGATCCTGGGCCGGGACAGCAGGAACATGCAGGCCAGCACGATGACCGGGAAGATGGCCCAGACCTCGATGCAGCCGGCGAAGCCGAACGACACGCCGCCCCAGAAGAGCCGCTTGCGGCTGCTGGTGAGCTGGTCACGGTCGAACAGGGCCAGCGCCCCGAGCAGGCAGAACAGCACCAGCCACGGCTCGACCAGGATGGTGCGGGCGGTGGACACACTGTCCGGGTAGACCGCGATGATCCCGCAGGTCACGATCACCGCGAGCAGGCCGCGGTGCCGGACCAGCAGCCCCGCCAGCACTACCCCGGCCGTGCTGGCCAGGGTGGTCAGCACCCGGCCGCCGGCCATCGCGTGCGCCGTGCCGGTGATCTCGGACAGCAGCGCCGCGGGCGTCATGAGCAGGGTGATCCCGGGCGGCTGGACCAGGATGAACTCCTTGTACGGCAGCAGCCCGTGCACCAGCATGACCGCGCTGCCGAAGTACGGGCCGTCGTCGTATTCGGTCACCCCGAACAGGTAGCCGGGGCGGCTGAGCAGCAGCAGCCGCAACGCCAGGGCCAGCAGGGCGCAGGCGGCGATGGCCAGATTGACCGGCGTCAGCCAGCCGCCCCGGCCTGCTGAGGGCACCGCCGCTCCGCTGGGTGACCTTCCGGATGCCCCGTCTGGGACCGGCCTGGCAATCGTTCCGCTCACAGCTGGTTTGCTCCCTCAGCCCTTCTCGCCCGTATCAGCCGCGCCGCGCTGTCGCGCAGCACCGCATCGATGACCACACTGCAAGTGATGAACCGCACTGGAATTGTGAAGCGCATGGGGCTGTGCACTGCAGGGGCCGAGATCGGGGTGCCCCCGGCGAGAGTCAGCGTGCGCGAAGCGGCCGCCTGGCGACCGCCACCAGATGGTACCGGAAGACAAAGCCGCGCAAGGGTGGCGCTAAAGGTTTCATATCCTGCCCATCACTCCTAGTCCGGGCGTTCCCGCCCAACCCGGGCAGCCCGCCGGAGGGCCGTCGCACTGCCCGCCCTGCTCCCCCGCCTGACCGGAAACCCCCTGGTCACACGCTGATTAGTGGGGAATCGCCGGCCCAGCCGGCCGGTCCGGCCTGACCCGGTCAGTCACCGGCCACGGCGAGTTAGTGAAGTTTGCGTAACAACCCGCCCGTGCGCGCTTCCCGGGCGTGCCGCCAGCGCACTTCCCATGCTGGCCCGGGCCGGTGCGCCGCGCGATGGAGCGGCACCCACCTCCGCTGTGGGCCTGGGCCTACCCGCCGGAACTACCCCGCACCCGGGCGCCCAGGTCACAGCTTGCTAACAGGAAATCTTCCTAAAAGCCCGGGACCGCCCAGTCCGCTCCGCGCCACCTATCGTGGGGGCCGTGCGCTTGTTCCGGGGGTCTATGACGCTGCGCAGGATGAATGCGTACCGGCTGGTGCTGGCCGCCGCCGCGCTGACCGTTTTCGTCACCGCCGCCCTGGCCACCGCGCTGGCCTCGTTCGCCGGCGCGGCGCTCCCCCAGGCCGCGCACCGTGAGCTGGCCGCCGCGCCGGGTTCCGCGCTGGACATCAGCGGTTCGGTGACCGGCGGCCAGATCGGCCGCTACCAATCCGGGCTGCAGGCGGCCATCCGGCACGGTCTGCCCGGCGTGCCGGTCACCCTGTACCAGTCGGTGTGGTCGGACCCGCTCCGGCTGGCCGCGGCCGGGGCGGCCCTGGCCCGGCTCACGGGCAAGGGCGACGTGCTGCTCACCCAGGCGGCCGCGTTCGGCGCGATCCGGTCGCACGCCGTGCTGGTGGCCGGGCACTGGCCCGGCGCGCCGCAGCCGGGCCAGCCGGTGCAGGCCGCACTGCCGCAGGCCGCGGCGCTGCTCGCGCACCTCTCCCCCGGGGCGCAGCTGCAGACCCGGGACCAGGTGTCCGGCCGGCCCGCGCGCTTCGTGGTCACCGGGGTGTTCCGGCCGCAGACCGCCGCGCGGGCCGCGGCCAGCTACTGGGCGATGAACACCGTCGGGGCCAGCGGGACCAGCACGGCCGGCGGGTTCACCACGCTGGGGCCGCTGGCCGTCAGCCCCGCCGCGTTCCGCGGCCAGCTGGCCGTCAACGCGGCCAGCTGGGTCGCCCAGCCGGACACCGGGCGGATCCCGGCCGGCGAGCTGACCAGCACGGCGGCCCGGGCCACGGCGCTGCGCCAGGCCCTGGCCAATTCCAGCGCGCTGCCCAGCCTGCAGGTCAGCACGAACCTGCCCGCGGTGCTGGACAGCGCCGCCGCCAGCCTGGCCGTGGCCCGCTCGCTGCTCGTCATCGGCGCACTCGAGCTGGCCCTGGTCGCCGTGGCCGCGCTGGCCACCGCCGCGGCCTACCTGGCCGACCAGCGGGAAGGTGAGTCGGCCCTGCTCGCCTCGCGGGGCACCGCCCGGGGCCAGCTGGCCCGGCTGAACGCGGCCGAGGCGGTCATCCTGTGCCTGGCCGCCACCGCGGCCGGCGGACTGGCCGGCAGCCGGCTGGCCGCCGTGCTGGCCTCGGCCGGGCCGCTGCACGCGGCCGGGCTGCGACTGCCCGCGATCACGCCCGGCGTCTGGCTGGCCCTGGCGGTGACCGCGGCGGGCGCCATGGTGGTGCTGCTCTGGCCCACGCTGCGCACGCTGGCCCCGGGCATCGCGCGGCAGCGCCGCGGCCGCCAGGCGGCGGTCTCCGGTATCGCCCGGGCCGGCGCGGACCTGGCCCTGATCTCGCTGGCCGTGCTGGCCGGCTGGCAGCTGCGGCACTACTCGGCCGTGGTCACCTCGGCCGGCGGCCCCGGCGGCGTCGACCCGGTGCTGGTCCTGGCGCCGGCCCTGGCGCTGGCCGGCGGCACCGCGCTGACGCTGCGCGTGCTGCCGCCCGCCGCGCGGGCCGCGGACCGGCTGGCCTCCCGCGGGCGGCGGCTGTCCCCCGCGCTGAGCTGCTGGCAGCTCAGCCGGCGGCCGCTCAGCCAGGCGGCCGGCGCGCTGCTCATCGTGCTGGCCGTGGCCACCGGGACGCTGGCGCTGTCCCAGCACCGCAGCTGGGCCCGGTCCGCCGCGGACCAGGCCTCGTTCAGCGCGGGCGCGGATACCCGGGTCAGCCTGGCCACCCCGCTGAGCGCCAGCACGGCGGGCCGGCTGGCCACGCTGCCCGGGGTCCGCGACGCTACCCCCGTCGCCACGCTGACCGGCGGCACCAGCGAGACTCTTGCTCTGAACGCCAGCAGCGCGGCCGGTGCCGTCCTGCTGCGCGCGGACCAGTCGGCCCAGCCCGCCCAGG
>Ga0335083_10010891_pt1 | contig 10948 bp, 10 predicted proteins | sample Lox_Sample_42_FD_206716 | JGI IMG/M metagenome (GOLD analysis project Ga0335083, IMG submission 206716) | Soil microbial communities from Loxahatchee National Wildlife Refuge, Florida, United States - Lox_Sample_4.2 | ecosystem: Environmental > Terrestrial > Soil > Wetlands | place: USA... | reverse complement strand
ACAACTACCCGCACAACTTCAGGCACCACGAGGGAGGCGACCCACGCCGCGTACACGGCGGCAGGAGTTGCCAGCATCAATCAGAGCCAATTGCGTTCGATAAACGACAATGAGGCCACAGATTCTGACATTTGGTTAGATCTCCCCTTCTTTGCCGTGGATCTGCACTAGCACTGTGCCGAAACGAGTGCCGGAAGCATTCGGTTCGATGGCGACGAGGTGCTGATTGTGTTGGGTGCCGACTTTCAGCTCCCATCCATCGCCGTGCGCATCCTTGCAGTTCAATTTGTCATCGCTGTCACTGTGGCCTGAGACGTTAGTATCAGTCGAGTGCCCCTGGCAGACAAGAACATCACCGAACTTCTTCAACTGATCTTCGTAAAACGCCTTTACCTTATCTGGCGAATCTGGCGTTTCGTATTCGGCAGCTATGACCTTGACACCGAAGCCGAAGGCGCCGATGTTCACATTCGCGCGATGATTGTCGCCGTCTTTGTCAGCCGGGCGCGGCGTCGCGCCGGGGTAGACAGGGATGCCGTTGTCCGTCGCCTGGGTGCTGGTATCCACTTTAAGATTTGCTACAGGAGTCTGAATGTCGACCTTCTGCTTGTCTTTGTCCTTGTCGCTCACCTGAATAGAGCAGGCAGCCAGCAGCCACAAGCCGGCGAAGGCCAACAGGAGTGCAGCGATGCGATGCAGTTGTTTCATCTAAGTTCACCTGAGAGGCCGCCGGTCGGGGGATAGCGCGGCATTCTCGGCCCCGCAGTCTGTTATACGCGGATTCGGGACTATTCGTTCCCCTGCGTGTCACTGTGGTTGCTTGGCTTCCCCGATATAGGCACGCACAATGTCAGCCACCCGGCTTTTCACGGCGGGATCGTCTCCAAAGCCATAAAGCCAGTTGACCTCCGGCTCGCGACGGAACCAGGTCATTTGGCGCTTGGCAAAATTCCGATGGCCCTGCTGCGTCAGGGAAATGGCTTCACCCCAGGTAAGTTCCCCTCGCACATGCTGCAAGGCCTGCTTGTAGCCAAGTGAGTTAAACGGCGCCTGATTCGTCAGATGAGGATACTTTGCAACAAGCGCACGAGTTTCTTCCACCAGACCGTCCTCAAACATCGACTCAGCCCGGGCATTGATGCGGCCATAAAGCTGAGCACGCTCAGGGTTCAGGCCGATCCTGACAAGGCGGTAGCCGCGAAGCGGTTCACGCCCTTTCGCTTGCCACAGTTCACTCATTGGCCGGCCCGCCGAGAGGCAGACTTCGACCGCGCGAATCAGCTTGGGTGTGTCATTGGGGTGAATCTGGGCCGCGGAAGACGAATCGAGACGGCAGAGGACGCGGTGAAGATAGGACGATCCGCGTCGCGTTGCTCTCTCCCGCAATCGCTCGCGTAGGTCTTCCAGGCGCTGCGGCCCGGGAAATAACCCTTGCAACAATGCACGAAGGTAAAGGCCCGTGCCACCGACGACAATCGGCAGCTTGCCGCGAGCAGTTATGTCGCCGAGCTTCGCGCGTCCATGGCGCGCATACTCCCCGGCAGTAAAGGCCTCACCCGGCTCGACTACATCGATGAGGTGGTGCGGAATGAGCTGGCGTTCTGCGCGAGGCGACTTCGCAGTGCCAATTTCAAAGTCGCGATAAACAGCAACCGAATCACAACTGACGATCTCGCCGGAAAGCATCTGCGCCAGTGAGAGCGCCAATGAGGATTTCCCGGAGGCGGTGGGGCCGAGAATGACCAGCAGCAGTGGCTCAGGTGCGGCGTTGGGAAGCATTGCTCAACGTGCGCCCCAGGGGATAGTTTTTCCAAAGCGAAGGAATGCGAACAGGAGAATAAGTAACGCCAGCGCAAGCAAACCGATGAGCTTTTGTTTCTCGCGAGCGCGCTGCCTGGCGACCCATTGTGCGTCCGGCTCCTGCGAGCGTTTTGGTGTATCGGTCGGCATGAAGTCTCATTCTAGCGCGCGGTACCCAAGACATGCCTGGCCTCACTGCCAGCACGAGGATCGACACCGGCTTTCGAATCGGCGTTTCGAGGGTGGAAAATGTTCTCGGCTGAGGTAGCCTAGATCTCTGGATGTGCGACATGAAGAGAGCTGCTCAGCCGCCGCCCGCGACGCGTCCGAAAATGGAGGGCTATGGAGTTCCCGAGACGAAAGAAGGAATCCTGCCGTGGGAGTGGGCGTTGGACCGGTTCAGCCGGTCACACAATTACTGGCTGACCTCGGTGCGTCCGGACGGGGCGCCACACGTGATGCCTGTCTGGGGCGTGTGGCTCGACGGGGCCTGGTATTTCTCCACCAGTGCAAGTTCACGCAAGTCATGGAACCTGCAGCACAACTCAAAATGCGTGGTATGTAACGAGAATGCCGCAGAGGCAGTGATTCTGGAGGGTACAGCAAGGCGCCTGAAGGATGACGAAATTCCCCAGCAAGCCTTCACCGATTACCAGAGCAAGTACGGTTGGAAATTTGATCCGAAACGGGGACCGGTGTGGGAGGTAAGACCCCATGCGGTATTTGCCATGCCGGAGCAGCAGTTTCCTAAGGGCGTAACCAAGTGGGTGTTCGAGGGGATCGTCTAGAAGCTGATTTCATCCAACTCCGGGAATCTCATATACTTCATTTCGATTCCTGGCAGGAGAATCGGAATGCCTGCAAAGTCAAAGCCGAAGAAAAGCCAGACCCACCTCAAGTCTGGGCCTCGCGCGTCACGGCCTATCGTTCCGCCCGGTTACCAGTTCCCGACCTCGCCCGAAGGTCTCCTCGACTGGAGCTGGGCGACTGAGCGGCTGACCAATTCGCACAACTATGTAATCGTCACAGTACGTCCAGACGGACGGCCGCACGCTATGGGAATGCACGGCCTATGGTTCGACGACGCTTACTATTTCGGTACCGATGTCTCCAGTCGCAAGGCTAGAAACCTGGCGGAGAATCCTCACTGTGTGCTGGTGAGTGAGAACTTTCACGAACTGGTGATCGTGGAGGGCACAGCGGAGACCATCGACGGAGAGAGCGTGCCAGAGGAAGTTTTCGAGGCCAGCAAGACCAAGTATGGGTGGTCCATGAAACCCCGCAAAGGCGGATCGCTCTACCGGTTGACACCCCGGGTTGTCTTTGCCTTTCCGCTGGAGCAGATCGCGACTGCGGTCACGCGCTGGAGGTTCCAGTAGCAAGGGGTGAGATGGCTGTATTCCGCTATAATTCTGGTACCAACCCAACGGTAGGGGAAGATGTCGGAAGGCACCGCAGCCCAAACCAGCGTCGAACCGGGGCTGCACGAAGCACCATCGCTAAACTACGAGCTTGAGCCATGGGGTAGAACGTTTGCCCGCAATCTGGCCGATCTCGCGCTGCGGCGAGAGCCTCCTCCCCTAGAGCTGACATCCGAGCCGACACCTGTTCCTCCAGATACGTTCGTCGATACGGGCGTGAACTGGCGACGTATCGCACAGTCGTATGCCGGACACATTGCCTTCCTTGCGATTGTGTATTTTGTCTCGACAGCACCGTTCTTCAATCGCAAGCAGCTGCAGTTGCAGTCACCTTTCCAGAACACGGAAATTGCCTACTATCCGGTCAGTGAATACCTGCCGCCCATCAACACGGGCCAGAAGGGCATGACCAAGCAGCGCAAAGGGCAACCGAAGCTGGCAAAGCAAGAGATTCTTTCTGTTCCCCCTAGTCCTGACAATTACCGGCAAACCATCATCGCCCCACCGCAGGTGAAGTTGAACAAAGATCTGGCATTACCGAATATTGTGGCGTGGACGCCCGTTCCTGCGGCGCAGCCGATCGCGGCCAGCTCGCGCTCCGTGTCGCAACTCAAAATCCCACAATTTCAGCAGCAAGTGGTTGAGCCCACAGCGGACATTTCTGGAGTGAAGCCGAAGTTGCTCGTTCCTCCAGAGCTACGGCCAACTGTGGTTGAGCCGCAGGCGGATGTTGCTTCATTGAAACCAAAGCTGCAAGTGCCCGCGATGGCGCAGCCTTCGGTAGTCGATCCACCCGTCTCAGCCGATGCGCTCAAGCTCAAGTTGGGTCAGCTCAATATGGCGCAACTGCAGCCACAGGCTGAGGCCCCCAAGCTTCCGGTTGCACCCCAGCGCGCCGGCGGCACGGGAGAGACCGGAAGCGCAGTTTCGACGAAGGCTGCTATTCCTGCTCAGCCGAGCTTACAGGGATTGTCGAACTCTCACGGGCAGGGGCAGCTTATCGCGCTCGGCCTGAATCCCGCCGACGCGCGAGGTCCGATCGAGACCCCTGGCGGCAATCGCAGCGGTGAATTTCACGCCTCGCCTAACGGTAAAGCCGATGCGCCGGGGACACCGAATATCAAGGGCGATCCGAACGCGACAGATACAGGCACCGGTGGATTGCAAGGCAAGGGCAAAGGCACTGGCTCCGGAAACAGTACCGGCTTGCCGACAGGCATCAGTGTGGGAAATCCTCCGCCCGGGGCGCCGGCTAGTGCCGTCACCGGAACGACGACCGGGAAGCCCGATGCCCAGTCTGAACAGCTCAAACGCACCCTCGCGGCAGCGATGCCTCCCTCAATTCCGAGCGCCACGCGAAGTCCGGTTCCTCCGCCCGAGCCTGTGCCGAACCTCGAAGGGGACAGCGTCGAAGCGCGCGTCTTCGGCAAGAAGCAGTATTACGCCCTGGTGCTGAACACGCCGAACCTGAGCTCGCGTGCGGGAAGCTGGATCATTCACTTTGCAGAACTCAAAGAAACTGACAACAAAACCAAGCCGACTGCGCCTGTTGCGCTAAATGAAGTCGATCCCGCCTACACTCCCGACGCTATGCGCGACCGCGTTGAAGGCACTGTAACGCTCTACGCCGTCATCCGTCCTGATGGCACAGTCACCGACATTCGAGTCCTGAACAGCCTCGATGATCGCCTCGATGTCAGCGCTATGAAGGCGCTTGCGCGCTGGCACTTCCGGCCGGGCACTAAGAATGGAGAAGCCATCGCGCTGGAAGCGGTGGTGCAAATCCCGTTCCGGATGAAGAAGTACTGAAAGAAGCAGTTGTCAGGTATCAGTTGTCGGTTGTCAGATAAAACACACCCAAGACAAGGTTGACCTACCTACCGACAACTAACAACCGACAACTGGTAACCGACAATTGCTTTACTGCGCCCCACTGCGTGGCTTCTCGAACTCATCGCCCGGAACCCAGCCAACCACGCTTTTCTGCGTTGCGGCCTCCCATCCAAGAGCGAAGCCAAAACGTGCCACAACCGCGTCGCTGGCGAAGTCCATCTCTGGGTGATACTCGTCGCTGGGATGGTGGTAATCGTTGGCGACAAAGTCCTTGGCCTTCTGCGTCCCCCATTGCCGATCGTGGCCCTGAAAGAGCTCTCCCACGCCGATAGAGAAGGCCGGCACGCCAACACGTGCCAGGCTGAAGTGGTCGGAGCGGTAATAGTGGCCGGCATTTGGATTGGGATCGGGGATGATTGTCAGTCCAAAGTCTTTCGCCATCGTCTGCACCTCGGGATAGAACGTCGTGCGCTCCGCTCCGGCAACCTGAACTTCCTCTGGCACGCCCCACGGCGGAACATTGTCATAGTTCAGGTCAAGCGAGATCTCTTTGGCGGGTATTGGCGGGTGCTTGCCGAAGTACTCCGAGCCGCGTAAACCCTGCTCTTCGGCTGTGACTGACGCGAAGTAAACCGAGCGTGGCGGCGCTTGCTTCGCTAGGCTATATGCCCGCGCGATCTCCAATAGAATGCCGACTCCGGTGGCGTTGTCCTGCGCGCCGTTATAGATGTTGTCACCTGGCATGCCGGGAACGATGCCTAGGTGATCGTAGTGGGCACTGTACATCACGGCCTGCCCTTTGAGAGCAGAGCTCGATCCCGGCAGCATTGCGATGACATTGTTCGAATCGAACGGGCGCACTTTGCTGACGATGTGTGCTTTCAGCGATGCGGGCAACTGTTCGGCCTTGAAGCCCGGCTTTTGCGCCGCGGCGATCATCTCGTCAAGATTCATTCCGCACTCCTGAGCCAGCTTGCGTGCGACGTCGAGCTGAATCCAGGATGCGACCGTCAACTTCGGCGCTGGATCGTTCCTCAGGTACGAGCGCTCGCCACCCCAGGAGTTGCGCACTACATCCCAGCCATAGCTTGCCATGTCGGTCTTGTGGATGAGGATGACCCCTGCCGCTCCCATGCGCGCGCCTTCTTCGAACTTGTAGGTCCAGCGGCCGTAATACGTCATGGCCTTGCCTTTGAAGAAGTTCGGATCGTCCGAAGGTGGCTCGTTGACCAGCATCAGCAACACTTTGCCCTTCACGTCAACGCCGGCGTAGTCGTTCCATTTGTACTCGGGCGCGTCAATGCCGTATCCGATCCAAACCAGTGGAGCGTCAATATTTGTGTCGGTCCGCCCGGTTTCGTCCATGGCGACATAGTCCGTGCGATTAGTAAGATTGAGCGGCGAGCCCGCCTTCGGAACCAGCGAGAACGTTGTTCCATCGTCGACGGTCTTGATGCCGACCATGGGCACTTTCTGCAGGTAGGAGCCGTTATCACCTGCAGGCTTCAGACCGTACAGCGAGAACTCAGTTGCAATGTACTCGGCGGCGATGTCGCCACCACGTTGGCCGGTGCCACGTCCTTCGAGCAGATCGCTGGCGAGGAACTTAACGTGAGCGCGAATACGCTCTGGGTCGATGGATGCCATCGCCGTTTGAGCGTCCGCCGGCAGGGAAGCGACCTTAGGAGTGCTGGTTGATGAGCTTTTGAGCTGGATGCTGTCCGACTGAGCCGATATGAGGACCGATATCGAAGTGATTACTAAAGCAGCAAGAAACATCTTATGCATGCTGGGTCTCCTAAGGGGTCTACGGGCGCGAAAGGGACGCCCTAGTGGTGACAAGCAAGATGCCACGCGCTAATTACTTTCCTTCAACATGATTCTCGTAATGTTCGTTGCCTGCCCTGTTTCAGCGTCACAGTCAATCAGGCAGGCGCACAACCGTACATCATCCGCGGCTGCTTCAAAGCGTGCCGGCATGTTGGTGAGGAAGCGGTGGAGGATCATCTCTTTCTGCACGCCGATCACACCGTCGTACGGGCCGGTCATGCCGACATCTGTCTGGTACGCCGTGCCCTTGGGCAGAACGTATTCGTCGGCAGTCGGGACGTGGGTATGGGTACCCAGCACTGCTGTCACGCGCCCATCGAGATACCAGCCCAGGGCAATCTTCTCCGACGTCGCTTCGGCGTGAATGTCCACCAGCACAACCTTAGAGGTGATGCGCTTCAGCAGTTCGTCAGCCACTCTGAAAGGATCGTCGTTGCTTCCCATGTAGACGCGGCCCTGCAGGTTGATTACTCCGTAGTTCGAGCCGTTGCGCGTGCGGCCTTGATACCAGCCGTAGCCGGGTGTTCCCTCGGGATAGTTCGCAGGCCGCAGCAGCCGACGCGCCAGCGAGGCTTCGTTCCCGTTCGCCGAGTTCATGTACTCGATGATCTCGCGCTTGTCCCAGACGTGATTTCCAGTGGTAATGACGTCTACACCAAGTTCGAAGAGCTCCTCCGCAATCTGCGGCGTAATGCCGAAGCCTCCGGCAGCATTTTCGCCGTTCGCGATGGTGAGGTCGACACCGTGCTCTTTCTGTAGTTCGGGCAGGCGATCGTGAACAATCGTGCGTCCTGGGCGTGCGTAAATATCTCCTACGAAGAGGATGCGCAAGATTCGCGCGCTCCCTGCGCGCAGAAAGTTGATGGTAGCACGCGAGTGAAATGACGGCGTTACGGTGCCAGCTGGGCCGTGCGCAGAAAGTCGTAGTTGCCGGAGGGATTCAATTCGATGCCGCGTACCCGCCTGGTGTGCACAATAATGTTGTCGTAGTACCAGAGGTTGATGTAGGGCAGGTCCTCCGCAACGATCTGCTGGACCTGATCGAACAGCGCCTTACGTTGCTGCGGATCGAGCGTGGCATGCGACTCTTCGATGAGCTCATCGACCTTGGGATTCGAATAGAAAGTGCGATTGGCGCGTTTGGGCGCGAAGCTTTTTGTCGCAAAGATGTATTCAAAGATATCGGGATCGAGGTTGCCGCCTACCCAGCGGAGCGAATGAAGTTGATACGCGCCTTTTGTGATGTCGGAAAAGAACGTGGCAAACTCGAACGTCCGGATGTCGAGCGCAATACCGACCTCGCGCAACTGCTGCTGTAAGACGGCCGCAAGGAGCCGGGTCGACTCTTCCGTTGAAGTCTTCATGGTGAGGCGAAAGCGGATCCCGTTCTTCGCAGGATAACCGGCCTCGTCGAGTAGCTGGCGGGCGAGTGTTGGGTCGTACGGATATTTGGCGACGTCCGCGTCGTAGGCCCAGTGTTGCGGCGGAAGCACGCTGTATGCGGGCTGCGCCTGGTCGCGCCAAAGGTACTTGATGATGGGCCGGACATCGATGGCATATGCCAGAGCGTGCCGGACGCGTACATCCTGCAATGTGGGATCGCGTAGGTTCAGCGCAAGATAGGCGTACACCGTCCCTGGGGCACGCAGGACTTCGAGGCCGTCGTCTTTCTGCAAGGTCAGCACCGTGTCAGGCGTGAGGGCGTTGCTGACCACGTCGGCGCTGCGTTTGCGCAATTCAAGGGCGCGAGTTGTGGCGTCGGGTATCACCCGAAATTCCACCCGATCGATGCTTGGAGGTGTGGCCCAATAATCGGCGTTTCGCTCGATGACGACGTCTTTGTCCTGAGCTGCGCTGACAAAGCGAAACGGACCCGAACCGATCGGATTGCGATTGAAGTCTTCTCCGCTCCCATACGGCACAATCCCAATTGCACCATCGGAGACGTTCCACAGCAGCGATGGCATGGGTTCCTTTAGATGAAAGACGACGGTGTAATCGTCGGGAGCGTCGATGTGATCGAAGGCAGTGAATGTGCCTGTCTTGGACGTGCGCAGCTTGCCATTGAGCAGCGAATCGAAAGTCCACTTCACGTCGCGTGACGTGAGCGCTTGTCCATTGTGAAATCGCACCCCGTGATGCAGGTGGAATATGTAGGTTCGCGGGTTGGGGACCTCCCAACTCTCCGCCAGCCACGGGTGCAATTGGAAGTGCTGATCGCGACGCACGAGCGAATCGAACAGCAGAGGATCGATGCGCTCGGAGGCTGCATCGACGCCTACCCGTGGGTCGAGATTGGTAGGGCTGTTCTCGATGATCATGACCAGCGTATTCGCGGCGGGCTTACGGGAGCAGGAGGTAGCGGTGGCCAAGCACAGCGCAGCAAGAAAAATGAATGCGGCCATAGCGGTCCTGCGACTCGTTAGCACAAAACCGGCGCTCCCTCGCCCATGATGAGGAGGCATCCTACGCATAGCTGATCTTGCCCAGAATTGCGGGACGCTTAGCGCCCGTGGCTGAAGGCAGGTTCGAGGGAGCGTGGTTCCAGGTCTGATAAGCGAGCAGGGCGAACGCCACGGCTTCTTTGGCTTGCGACGGCAACCCAAACTCGTCGGTAAGGCGCACGCGGATGTTCAACCGTGCCATGTCCGTTCGTAGCAGCCTCATCAGCGTGACATTTTTTGTCCCGCCTCCTGACACAATGAGTTCGCGGTATTCATGGTCGACCCTTGATTCGTTATCAGTGCCAAGAACAAACTTGCGAATCGCGATGCCGATCGACCGGGCTGTGATGGCTGTTGCCGTGGCAATAGTGTTGTATTTGTCCTCTTCGCGACACATACCAAAAAACTCTTCAATGAACTTCCCTCCGAACTCCTCTCGCCCGGCAGTCCTGGGCGGCGGCTGCCGAAAGAACGGCTTTCCCATGACCTTCCGTATGATTTCGATCTGCGGTTTACCTTTGGCGGCGAGTTTGCCAGCTTGGTCGAATGGCCGCTTGAATAACTCTTGCGCAACTGCATCGATGATCATGTTTCCCGGGCCGGTATCGAAGGCGACGACATCTTCCTGCCAGGCGCCAGCCGGGATCGCTGTCAGGTTGGCAATCCCGCCGATATTCTGCACGATTCGTCCGAAGTCCCCATGCCGGAAGAGAGCATAGTCCAGAAAGGGCACCAGCGGCGCACCCTTTCCCCCAACTGCCATGTCGGCGGGTCGGAAGTCGGAGACGACCGGCACTCCCAACTGAGACGCGAGGACAGCACCCTCACCAATCTGCCACGTGCAAGCAATCTCGTGTCCGAGAAAAAGCTTGGCGACTCCCTGGTGGTAGAGCGTCTGGCCATGGCATCCCACTAGCTCACACTGCACTCCCGCCAGTTGTTGCGCGGTCCGCACCGCCTCGGCGTATAGCTCTCCCAGCAAGAAATTGAGGCGGGAGAGCTCGGCGACGCTCACCACCGCGTTCATGCTATTGAGGACTGTTTGGCGAACCTTCCTCCGATATGGCACATGATGGTGGGCCAGGAGTTTGATTTCCGGCTGGCGGCCCCTCCGTTCAACCCGTACTAAGGCAACGTCGATGCCATCGGCCGAGGTTCCGCTCATCACTCCGGCAACGATCACCGTCGGCTCCCACTGGCGGAGGCGCGAGCCTGCTGGCTGTGTGACTCGGAACTTGCGCCAGCGGTCAGGCGAACCTCCTCGGCAAACTCCCAGATGCGGCGGCAGAGGCGATCGACAGTTCTGGGCGTCGGACGCGGCGCCGGATGCACTCGCAGGGCGTCGGCTTTCTTCTTAAACTTCAGCACACGTTTCGCTCGCTCCCTAACAAGCTTGGCGAATCGCTCATCCTGTTCGGCGCGTTTGTACACTGCCTCGTAGGCCCGCCAAACACTCTCTTCCTTATGGCAAACCAGCATAAGGTCGCTTCCTGCAAGCAGGGTCTGCACTGCGGCCTCTTCAATCGGCGCCGCGGCAAGAACGCCGCCCATGTCGAGGTCGTCAGAAAGAATGAGTCCGTCGTATCTGACCTCTTTTTTCAGGACGCCCGAGATCCATTT
>Ga0335083_10010890_pt1 | contig 10949 bp, 8 predicted proteins | sample Lox_Sample_42_FD_206716 | JGI IMG/M metagenome (GOLD analysis project Ga0335083, IMG submission 206716) | Soil microbial communities from Loxahatchee National Wildlife Refuge, Florida, United States - Lox_Sample_4.2 | ecosystem: Environmental > Terrestrial > Soil > Wetlands | place: USA: Florida... | reverse complement strand
ATCGAGGAGTCACTGCGCCGCCTCACCGCGCTCGCCGAGGCCGCATCCTGACCGGCCCAGGCGGAGCGCACTCCACCCGACGCGCACCATGCCCGGTTCTGGCACCCGCAGGCCCGGCCGGCTGAGGTGCGCTGAGTCCGGGTAAGCCCGGTTTCAGACCCGGCTAAGGCCGGTCTCAGCAGGCAAAATAGGGATTTCTTCCGACGCGCCGAGGAGGGCCTTACGGCCAGACTCAATAGTGACCGGCGAACAGATGGCCGGATACCGAGGAGGAACAATGAACCACCACGTGACGCAGGGCGTACGGGGTCCGCTGGCCCGCATCGGCCGGCGCGTCGCCGCTATCGTCGCCGAGTGCAACTACGCCCAGACCCGGATGACCAGCCTGCGGGACACCCCGGCGCGTTTCTGACCTGGGAAAGTAGCGTCCAGCGCCGGCCGGATTCCCGATCCGGATCCCGAGCCCGCTTTGGCACGAACCAGCCGCCAGCCGGCCGGGCCCACGCCCGGCCGGCTGGCGTGGTTTCCGCCAAGGTTCTCTGACCGGCCTGCGGCGAATCAAGAAGACCGGTTTGCCGCCGGGCAGCCGGGAAAGGGGTGACCGCTAAGCCATTCCGGCGCTGTTGGAGGAGATCTTATGACGCAGATCGCGTCTGAGCTGCTAATCGAGCGGCTGGCCGACTGGGGTGTGGACACGGTCTTCGGCCTGCCCGGTGACGGAATCAACGGGATCATGGAGGGGCTGCGCCGCCAGTCGGACCGGGTCCGGTTCTTCCTAGTCCACCACGAGGAGGCCGCGGCGTTCATGGCCACCGCGTACGCGAAGGCCACCGGCAAGCTCGGCGTGTGCCTGGCCACCTCCGGTCCGGGCGCAATCCACCTGCTCAACGGCCTGTACGACGCGAAGCTTGACCATGTTCCCGTGCTGGCGATCACCGGCATGCAGGAGACCTCGGTGCTGGGCACGGGTTACCAGCAGGAGGTGCACACCGACCGGCTGTACGCCGACCTGGCCGAGTACAACCTGGTCGTGGACAACCCGGCGCAGCTGCCCGGGGTGGTCGACATCGCGATCCGCACCGCGATGTCGCGGCGCGGCGTCGCGCACCTGACCTTCCCGAATGACGTGCAGGTGGCCGACGCGAACGCCGACCCGTACGCCCACGTCGCGCCGGCCCGGCCGCCGGCCACCGCTCCGGTGTGGCTGCCGCCGCCGGGCCAGGCCCGGATGGCGGACCTGGAGGCCGCGGCGCAGGTGCTCAACGACGGCGAGAAGGTCGCGATCCTGGCGGGAGCCGGTGCGCTGCACGCACGGGAGCAGGTGCTGGCCATAGCGGACAAGCTGGCCGCCCCGGTCATCAAGTCACTGCCCGGCAAGGCCGTGATCCCCGATGATTCGGAGTTCGCCGTGGGCGGGATCGGCCTGCTCGGCACCAAGCCCGGGGAGGAACTGGTCGAGGACTGCGACACGCTGTTCATGATCGGCACCAACTTCCCCTACACCCAGCACCTGCCGCAGCCGGGCAAGGTCCGCGTGGTGCAGATCGAGGCTGACCCCGCCCGCGCCGGGGTCAGGATGCCGACCGAGGTCCCGGTGGTCGGCGACGCCGCCGAGAGCCTGAGGGCGCTGCTGCCCCTGCTGACCCGCAAGTCCGACCGCGACCACCTGGAGAAATACCAGAAGGCCATGACGAAATGGCGGTCGGACATGGACAGCCTCGAGTCGGCCAAGCGTGCCCCGATCGCGCCGCAGTACCCGGTCGGCGTGCTCGATGAGCTGGCCGCCGAGGATGCCGTGCTGACCTGCGACAGCGGCACGATCGCGACCTGGGCGGCGCGGCACTGGACCATCCGGGGGGACCGGCAGTTCTACCTGTCGGGCAACCTGGCCACGATGGCGCCCGGGCTGCCGTACGCGATCGGGATCCAGCACGCCTTCCCCGCCCGGCAGGTGATCGCCTACGTCGGCGACGGCGGCTTCGCGATGCTGATGGCCGAGTTCCTGACCGCGGCCCGCGCCGGGCTGCCGGTCAAGGTGGTCATCAACAACAACAACTCCCTCGGCCAGATCCTGTGGGAGCAGATGGTGCTCGGCTATCCCGAGCACGGCGTCCGCTTCCCCGCCCCGGCCGCGGACTACGCCGCGTGGGCCACCGCGTGCGGCGGGTACGGCGCCAAGGTGTCCAACCCGAAGCAGGTCAGGCCCTCCCTCGAGCGGGCCCTGGCGTTCGACGGCCCGGCGCTGGTGGACATCGACGTCGACCCGGACGAGCCGCCGCTGCCCGGCAAGGTCACCTATGACCAGGCCAAGAAGTTCGCCCAGGCGTTCCTGAAGGGCCAGCCGCGCAAGGCCGCGATCGCGACCACCTTGTTCAAGGACAAGATCGAGCAGCTCCGGCGCTGAGGAGGCGGGCATGACCAGCGTGTCCCTGCCGGACCCGGTCATCCGCCGCGCCGGGCCGCCACCTGTCGACGCCCGGGCGCTCGAGCGAGGACCTGATTCGGGCCTTCGGGCAGTTCAAGGCGATCTTCGACCCCGGCAACCTGATGAACCCCGGCAAGGTGGTCGCGCAGACCCACTGCCACCAGCACGCCATCATGGGTTACGACGCGGACCAGGCGCTGCTGCGCGCGGCAGGCATCGACCTGGACGTGCTGGACGCGGGCTGCTGCGGGCTGGCGGGTAACTTCGGCTTCGAGGCCGGGCACTACGAGGTGTCCAGAGCCTGCGGCGAGCGGGTGCTGCTGCCCGCGGTACGCGACGCGGCCGCCGGCACGCTGGTCCTGGCGGACGGGTTCAGCTGCCGCACCCAGATCGAGCAGGGCGACACCGGCCGCACCCCGGTGCACCTGGCCGAAGTGCTGGCCGCCGGACTGCGAGGCGAGCCCGTGCGGCCGTCCCGCCCCGCGGCGCCTGGCGCCGCCGATTACGCCCGGCTCGGCGGCGTCGCCGCCGGCGCGGGCGCTGTCGCCGCCGGCGCGGGCGCTGTCGCCGCCGGCGCGGGCGCTGGTGCCGCCGCGCTCCTGGCCCGGCGGCGGCGCGCCAGACACTGACCGATACCGAAGGAGTTCAGCCGTGCGCGACGATGGGCCGGTCGTGCAGGAGGTCACGGCCGCCGTCTACGTGATCCCCACCGATGCGCCCGAGGCCGATGGGACGCTGGCCTGGGACCAGACCACGATGGTGCTCGCCTCCGCCCGGGCCGGGGTGATCAGCGGCCTCGGCTGGAGCTACGCGGCGGCTGCGGCCCAGAGCGTCATCGCCGACGTGCTGGCCGGCGTGGTGACCGGCCGCAGCGCGCTGGACGTGCCCGGCGCGGCCGAGGCCATGACCCGCGCGGTCCGGAACATCGGGCGGCCCGGGATCGCGGCGACCGCCATCTCGGCGGTGGACATCGCGCTGTGGGATCTCAAGGCGCGGCTGCTGGGCTCCTCGGTGTCGCGGCTGATCGGCCAGTCCCGGGACAACATCCCGGTCTACGGAAGCGGCGGTTTCACCAGCTACGACGATGACCAGACCCGCGAGCAGCTGGCCGGGTGGGTGGATAAGGACCGCATCCCGCGGGTGAAGATCAAGATCGGCGAGAGCTGGGGCACCCGCGAGCGCCGGGACCTCGAGCGGGTGGCGCTGGCTCGCGAGGTCATCGGGCCGGACGCCGAACTCTACGTGGATGCCAACGGCGGCTACACCGCCGGGCAGGCGGTGCGGGTTGCCGACCGGCTGACGCAGCACGGGGTGACGTGGTTCGAGGAGCCGGTGTCGTCGCAGGACCTGGCCGGGCTGGCCGCGGTGCGCCGCCAGGTCCGGCCCGACGTGGCCGCGGGGGAGTACAGCTGGTCGCTGGCCGACTCGGCCCGGCTCATCACGGCCGGCGCGGTGGACTGCCTGCAGCTCGACGTGACCCGCTGCGGCGGCATCACCGAGTTCCTGCGCGGGTCGGCCCTGGCCGCCGCAAACCACCTTCAGGTCTCGGGGCACTGCGCGCCGAACCTGCACGCGCGGGTCGGCGTGGCCGTGCCCAACCTGCGGCACGTCGAGTACTTCCACGATCACCAGCGGATCGAGCGGATGTTCTTCGACGGCGCCCTGGACCCCGCCGGCGGGGCCATGACTCCCGACCCGCACCAGCCCGGACTCGGCCTGACCCTGCGGGACTCCGACGCCGCACGCTACCGGCGCGGCTGACCGACCGCCTACCGGCGCGGCTGACCGACCGGCTACCGGCGCGGCTGACCGACCGGCGTCCGGACGGCCCCCGCCGAATATCCCGCGGCGGCCAGGACTGCCTCCATCAGCGCGTCGGCCAGCACGGCCCGGCGCTCGGCGGGCCGCGCCGGCCGTGCGGGCCGCAGCGCGGCCAGCAGCATCGACGCGGTGTGCACGGCGTCCACCCCGCCGCCGATGGCGAGTACCTCCGGCCGCGGCGCGACGGCGGTCGCCGCGGCCTGGATCAGGTGCCTGGCCCCGAGCAGCCGCGCGACCCGGCACGTCCGCCGGCTGGGTATCCGCCCGGTGACCAGGCGCAGAGCCAGGCTGGGCGTCAGGACCAGGACCATCCCGTAACCGACCCGGACCGCCTGGACTGCTCGGGCCGAGGCGGTCACCGGTGCCGTCCGCGCCGGACGGCCAGGACCGTGCCGGCCACGGCCGCCCCGGCCAGCACTCCGGACGACACCCCGGCGTGCTGCGCGATCCACAGCTGCAGGCTACGGTCGTGCGACCGGTCGTCGAACTCTCCGCGGGAGCCGAAGTCGCGGCCGCTGGCCCGGTCGACCGGCCGGTACAGGTTGTCCGGGCGCCCTTGGCCTACGGCCTGCCCGGTCTGCTGGGAACCGTAGCCGGTCCGCGCCAGGTACCGGTCGAGCAGGCCCGGGACCACCCGGTTGGCCAGCAGCGTGGCCGTGGTGCTCGCGCCGACCCAGTACTGCCGCCGGCCCGGGTGATCGGCGGCGTACACCACCCCGCGGGCGGCGACTTCGGGCTGGTAGATCGGCGGCACCGGCTGGGGCTGCCGGGGCAGCCGGGAGCGCACCCAGGAGAACTGCGGCGTGTTGACGGCCGGCATCTGCACGACGGTCACGTGCACCCCGGACTTCTCGTGCCGCAGTTCGCAGCGCAGTGCGGAGGTGAATCCGTTGATGGCGTGCTTGGCGCCGCAGTAGGCGGACTGCAGCGGGATGCTGCGCTCGCCCAGCGCCGAACCGACCTGGACGATGGTGCCCCGGCCGCGGGGGCGCATCAGGGCCAGCGCCGCCATCGTGCCGTGCACGAACCCGAGGTAGCTCACCTCGGTCACCCGCCGGAACTCCTCGGCGGTGATCTCGCTGAACGGCGCGAACACCGAGGTGAACGCCACGTTCACCCACACGTCGATCGGCCCGAGGCGCTCCTGCGCCTGCCGCGCGGCCGCGACGACCTGGTCGTAGTCGGCCACGTCGGCACTGATCGCGAGCGCCTGGCCGCCGGCCTCCTGCACGTCGCGGGCCGCGCCCTCCAGCCCGGCCTGACCCCTCGCGATGAGGGCCACCCGGTCGCCGCGCGCGCCGAACAGCCGGGCGGCGGCACGCCCTATCCCGGCGCTGGCTCCGGTAACGACGACGGTCCGTGTCTGCATGTCACTCATGACGCCCCCGACTGCCCGGCCGTCCGGCCGCTAAACGCGCCGCCCCGGCGTTTCGGGCGGCTCCTGGAGGACAGGAGCAGGTGATGACCGGTTCGTTCGGCCCTCATGTCCTGCGCGAGTACGCGCTGATCGCCGACGGGGAGCGCGGTGCGATGATCGGCCCCGACGGGGCGATGTCCTGGCTGTGTATCCCCGGGTGGGACAGCCCGGCGGTCTTCGGCGGGCTGCTCGGCGGCCGCGGCGTGTACGCGGTCACCCCGGCCGATCCGTGGCACGTCTGGGGCGGCTACTACGAAAGCGGGACCCTGATCTGGCGCAGCCGCTGGGTCGGTGCCGCGCGCACCGAATGCCGCGAGGCGCTGGCCATGCCGGCCGACCCGCACCGGGCCGTGATCCTGCGGCGCATCGTGGCCGTCGACGGTCCAGCGAAAGTGAACGTGGTGCTCGACGTCCGAGCCGGGTTCGGCCGCAGCCCGATGACCGGGCTGTCCCGGTCCGGCGGGTACTGGACCGGCCGCAGCGGCCGGTCCAGGTTCCGCTGGTCGGGTGCGGCCAGGGCCCGGCCCGGCCCCGACGGGCTGACCCTCACCGTGACCCTCCCGGCCGGGGGCCACCACGATCTGGTCCTGGAACTGGCCGATCGCGCGCTGCCCGGCCGGCCGCCCGACCCGGACCAGGCCTGGGCCGCCACCGAGAACACCTGGTCCGACGTGGTGCCCGCCTGCGACGACCTGATCGCGGCCCGCGACGCGCGGCACTGCTACGCCGTGCTGCGCGGGCTGACCGCGGGCACCGGGGCGATGGTCGCGGCCGCCACCACGTCCCTGCCCGAGCACCTGGAGGGCGGCCGCAACTACGACTACCGCTACGCCTGGATCCGCGACCAGTGCTACTCGGGCCTCGCCGTAGCGGCGCACGGCCCGCACCCGCTGCTGGCCGGCACCGTCCGTTTTCTTACCGAACGGATCATGGTTGACGGCCCCGATCTCATGCCCGCGTATACCGTGGCGGGCCAGCCCATTCCCGACGAGCGCGGCGTGAGGCTGCGCGGCTACCCGGGCGGCACCGCCCGGGCAGGTAATCGCGTGACCAGCCAGTTCCAGCTGGACGGGCTGGGAGAATCACTCGAGCTGTTCGCCGCGGCGGCCCGCCTGGACCTGATGGCCGAGGAGAACTGGCAGGCCGCGGCGATCGCGGCCGACGCGATCAAGCAGCGCTGGTCCCAGCCCGACGCGGGCATCTGGGAGCTCGAGGACCGGCACTGGACCCATTCCCGGCTCGCCTGCGTGTCCGGCTTGCGCGCCCTGGCCGTCGCGGCCCAGGGCCAGTCCGGCCGCAGGCAGGCCGCGGAATGGAGCGCGCTGGCCGACTCGCTGGCGGCCACCCTCACCAGCGCGGTCCACTCCACCGGCCGCTGGCAGCGCTCACCCGACGACGAGCGCGTCGACGCCGCCCTGCTCGTGCCGGTGATCCGCGGCTTCCTGCCCGCCGACGACCCGCGCAACCGTGCCACCGTCCGTGCCGTGCAGGACGAGCTCACCGAAGACGGCTACGTCTACCGGTTCCGCCACGACGCCCGGCCGCTGCACAAGAGCGAGGGCGCGTTCGTGCTCTGCGGTTTCTGGATGGCCGAGGCCGCCCAGGCCTACGGGGACCGCACCGCGGCCGCCCGCTGGTTCGAGCGCAACCGCGCGGCGTGCGGCCCTGCGGGCCTGTACACCGAGGAATACGACGTGCACCAGCGCCAGCTGCGCGGCAACCTGCCCCAGGCCTTCGTGCACGCCGGGATGCTGGAATGCGCCGCGCGGCTGTCGGCCTAGACCTGGGTGGGATCGAGCCGCCGCCAGCAGGCGTCACGCCAGGGCATCACGGATCGCGCGTTGCCCGGGGGACAGCCTGTCCAGATCGCTTTCCAGAACCCAGTCCAGATATTCGGCCCGAACCGATGATGCCTCCGCCTCGTCACCCAGCGTGCGAAGCGTGGCGTAAAGGCCGAACGCCGTCTGCGTGGTCTCGGGATGCAGGCTGCCTTGTTCCCGGTCGCGATGGTCGAGCGCGGCCTCGTAGAGCATGCGCGCCTCCGCGGGCCGGTTGTCGCGAAGCAAGGTCATCGCCAAGCTCTCGGCGGCCCTGAGCGTGTTCGGATCGGCCTCGCCGGACGACGCCCTTGAAGTCTCGTAAACGTGCCGCTGCAGCACCTCGGCGGCCTCGAAGTCTCCCAGATCCGCCAGGACATCCGCGAGGTTCGCCATCGAGATCAGCGTCTCGGGATGCTCGTCTCCGTAGACACGCCGGTGGAGCGCCAGGGCCCGTTCGTGCATCGCCCTTGCTTCCTCAGGCCGGCCGGCGCTCCCGAGCGTGTGCGCCAGGTTGTTCATGGCCCGCAGCGTGCCCCGGTGCTCCTCTCCCCGGGTCTCGGTGAGCACCCGGAGGACCCGCTCCTCAAGCTCAGCCGCCCTGCCGAAATCGCCCTTGAGCGCCAGGCCCCGGGCAAGATGGCTCATACTTGTCAGGGTCCGTTCATCCTCCTCACCCAGTACCCGCAGCCCGATCGTCATCACCTTTTCGTTCAGCCGCTGGGCATCCTCCGCGTCGCCCAGCTGGCGCAGCGTCGTGGCGAGGTTGATCATCGCGGCGAGAGTGCTCTCGTGCTCGTCGCCATGAGCCGCGACCTGAGCGTTGAGCACCTGTTCCTGGAGGATGCGGGCCCGGGCGTAGTCCCCTGTCTTCTGAAGCATCACAGCCAGGTTGTTCATGGCCGTGACGGCAGCGGGCGCGTCCCGGCCCGCTAGGCGCTGGACCTCGGCAAGGTACTTCTCCTGCGTCGTGACCGCGCCCGCGAAGTCTCCCTGCCGGTACTGCTCCTGGGCCCGGGCTCGCAGGCCTTCGATTCCCGCCGGTTCCGTCCCCTCGCTCTCTGCCCGGTCCGCGATCCCGTCAAGGATGCGCTTCGCCGCCGGACCAACGATGTGCTCCAGCTGGCGGCGTACGTGCGCCTCGGCGCTCCTTTGCGCCTCGTCAGCTTCCTCGCCAGCGGCTTCGAGGAAGCGCTGGGCCGTCATCGTCGACAGTGAGAGGTCCTCGCGCCCGAGCAGATCGTCCACGAGAGCATCGTCAATGAGGAGCAAGAACAGCTGAGCGTACCGCGGATCGGCGGTGAGCAGGCCCGTCGAACCGGGAATCACGCGGTCGCGCAGCCAGTAGTAGACGGGTTCGAGGAGGTGGCTGCCTTCGGACTGAAATGGCAGCACGAAGACCTCCGGGGCATCCAGGCGCAACTGCGCTCCCCGCTTGAGACACCGCACGTAGTGACGGGTCAGCAGGGACTCGGGCTCCGGGATCTCCGTCGCCAGCACCCGTTCAGCCAGCTGTCGCGGGCTCTCCCACCTGAGCTCGCCGAACAGGGTCCCGGCGACGCCCTGAGGGTCCTCCTGGAAGTCCCTCTCGGTGAGCCGCCGCTCCTTGCTGCGGTTCAGGAGGAGGAGGAAGCGCCAAGAGGGGAGCAGCTCCCTGAAGTCCACTCGGTCCCGGCCCTCAAGGAGGAACGGGAGCCACGGTGCCTGCAGGGCGAGGTCCGCCAAGTGGGCCGTAGCCAGCATCGCGCCCCGCAACGTGAGATCGAGGTCCTGGTGCACGAGCTCGAGGGCGAGAGCGTAGTCTCCGTGGTGCTTCTGCTTGAACAGGAGGTTCAGCGTCTTCTGGTCCGCGCCCAGGTGACTGGCGAGAAGGTACTCGTTACAGCGGGCCAGGCCTTCGAGGACGGCGCGGCCAGTCAGGCCCGCCGGTTCTGCCGGGGCGTCCCACGGGTCGGCCAGCATCTCCGAGGGTGGCTGGCAGGGCAACTTCAGCACGCGGGCGCACTCGATCGCGAGGAAATCCAGGAGCGCGCGGCCTGCGGTCGACGCGGTCTCCAGCAGCCTAGCGTCCCCGAGCCCTCCCATCACGGTGGCGAGCATCAAACCGTGGTCCGCGCGGATCCGCTCGATATGCGCTATCTCTTCGTCGCTCGCATGGTGCCGGAGCAGCGGGAGCTGGCAGCCGGCGCCTGGCTCCCCGGCGATCCGCTGACCCCAGCGGCCCAGCTCATGCGCCATACGGCCATACTGCGAGCCGCCCACCAGGTAGTTCACGAGCCCCAGCACGCCGCCGGCGAGATGACGCACGTGCAGCGCCTCATGCCGGAACGTGAGAAATCGCAGGAGGTGGTGAAACGACGTCTTGTCGCCCGCGAAGTCGAAGTCCTCCCGAAGGCCCATGGAAGTGCCCGCTTCCTCGCCTTCGGTGAGAGCGAAGTCCTCGCCGAAGAGGTAGGTCAGCGCCTCTTCCAGCTCGGCCGCGGGGAAGTCCAGGTAGACCGCGAAGTTGAGCGGCGTCCCCGCACCGCCTCCCGTGGCCTGCGACATCCTGCCTCCTCACAGAACGCTGAAGACGTCGGTCACGGGGCGGGCCTCGCCAGCCTCCGGGCTCGACACCTCCAGCCGGTAGGTACCTTCCGGGAGCGGAGCCCGCCGCACTGAACGCCACATCTGCCCCTGTCCGGCCAGCACGGGGAGATGGTCCAGCTGGGCCCCCGTCACGGCGTCGGACAGGGTCGCCTCTAGATCCGTCCAGTCGCTCTCGCAGTGAACGCGGAACGTCAGCTCCTCGCCCTCGAGGAAGGCGTCGGGCAGGTCCAGGGCGAGCGGCAGGCCCCGCGCTGCGTCCCTGAAGGCCGCAAGGTCAATCCCGGCCGTGGTGATCGTGCCCTCGATCTGGATGTGGACCGGCTCGGCGTTCTGCAGGCGGCTGTGCTTCTCTGGCACGTAGAGCAGCTTGACCTTGCCGGGCTCGTCCTCCGTCTCGAAAGGCAGCGCCGACGCGTACGGCACCGTGCCGTCCCCCTTGAGGTCCTGGCCGCCTAGGGCATTCTCCACCGCCAGTCCGCCCTGCGCGGAGCGCACGGACTGCGCCGTCTCCTGATGGCTTCCGACCACGGCGTGAAGGTCGTAACGCTCCGCCTGGTAGGCCTCGACCCCGCGGTTGGCTTCGCGCGCCGCCCGGATCTCCTCGTGGAAGGCGAGGCCGGCCGCCACCCGCTCCGGGTTCAAGCCCTCGACATCCGCGATCTCGGTCGCCCGGCGGAGCTGGCCCGCGGCGTCCTGATAGCAGGGATAGGTCGGGAGCAGCTGATACGTGGAGGTGAACGAACGCACGAGCTCAGTGAAGACGTCGAGTTCTGGGAGCTTGCGGCCCCAGGCGACCGGGCGGTAGCCGTTGGCGGCGAAATCGAGCGCCTTGAGCGAGCCACGATGCGGCGTGCCGATGGTGAACAGGCAGCGGGTAATC
>Ga0335083_10010889_pt1 | contig 10949 bp, 7 predicted proteins | sample Lox_Sample_42_FD_206716 | JGI IMG/M metagenome (GOLD analysis project Ga0335083, IMG submission 206716) | Soil microbial communities from Loxahatchee National Wildlife Refuge, Florida, United States - Lox_Sample_4.2 | ecosystem: Environmental > Terrestrial > Soil > Wetlands | place: USA: Florida... | reverse complement strand
GGTGGCGGGAACGCAGACCGACAGCGGTGGTCCGAACTTGGTAAACATCGACACCGCCGTCAGGCCGAGCGCAATGTAAAAGACCACGGAAGCCACGGTGTTGAAGCCGCCGCCCTTAGGCTTCTCGCTGTGCCCGGTCTTCTCGCCGCAGCTATAGCAGACGGTTTCGGTCTTGGTGAGAATTCCGTTGCAGGACGCACACCGCAGCATGCCTGATTAAACCGCGAAATCGTGCTCCTGTCCATCGCGTGATGGTACCAACCCCCTAGGAAATTTGCCGGAGCCCCGCAGCACGGGAACCTTAAGAAGGACTCCGGCAAAGGGACTAGGCCTTACTCGGAATTCCGGCCTCGATCCTAATCAGCGGTCTTGATACTTGATAATCACCGAAACGCGGCGGTTGCGGCTGTCGGTCGGATCCGTGGGGATGTAAATACGCCGGTCGGCGTAGCCGCGAATCTCGGAAACCTGTTCGGCGTGGAGACCCGAGGCGACCATGATCCGGCGCGCCATGTTGGCGCGGTCGAACGAGAGTTCCCAGTTGCCGTAGGCATCCAGGTTTTGAAAACGGAACGGCCGCGCGTCCGTATGACCTTCGATCGCCACGGCGTTGGGTAAATCGCCCAGTTGTTGCGCCAGCAGTTCGAATAGCCGCTCGCCACTCGCCGTCGGCCGCGGGCTTCCGCTCTCAAAGAATAGGCCCCCTTCTTTCTCCAGCAGTTCGATGCGCAGCCCTTCCCCGGTCGCTGTGAACTGCACGTAACCGGCGAATTTTTGAAATCCGGGCAAGTCTTGCATGGCTTGCTGCAGTTTTTGGCGCAACTGGTTCACGTTGGCGTGGTCCACCGGCATGCCTTCGCCTGAGCCGGCGTGCGCCGAGCCGGACAATCGCGCATGGCCATGGGGATCGCGAAAATACCCGCTGACCGCCTCGCGCACCTCCCGGCCGGCGCTGATGAGCCACAACACGATGAACAGCGCCATCATGGCCGTGACAAAATCCGCGTAGGCCACTTTCCAGGCGCTGCCGCGATGGCCGCTTTCTTCGTCGAACTCGCGCCGGTCGCCCATGGAAGTTCAAGCGTCGCGGGACGCAAGCGCCTCTTGTTGCGCCGGCGTAAGAGGGATTTTCTCGCGCCGCAGTTCCTGTTCCATGTCGTTCAGGGATGTCCGCAGATCCAGCGGTATGGTACGGCGCGCAGCTTCCGCCGCCACAATCGGAGACGCGCCGTGGAAAAAGGAGGTGACCGCGACCCGCAAGACTTGCAAAAACTCCGAGCGTGCTTTGCTCAAGCATTCCAGATGATTCGAGATGGGCCCGACGATCCCATAGCAGAGCAAAATCCCCAGAAAAGTCCCTACCAGCGCGGCCGCCACCTTTTGGCCGATATCGCTGGCCGGGCCACTGAGCGACTGCATGGTTACCACCACTCCCAGGACCGCCGCGATAATGCCCAACCCCGGCAACGAATCCGCCAAGGTCGTCAGCACCCGCAAAGGCTGCTGCCGTCCGGAACGCTGTACATCCATATCCAGCGTCATGAGCCGCTCCACCTCGGGGCCGCTCAGCCCGGCCGAAATGGCCATGCGAAAGGAGTCACAGATGAAGTCGGTGGCCGCGGTATCGGAAAGCAGGCTCGGATGCGCGAGAAAGACTTCGCTCTCTTGGGGCGTCTCGACGTGGGACTCGATCGCGACTCTTCCGGCACCGCGGCCGATGTGAAACAAGACGTATAAAACCTTGAGGGCCTCCAGATAACTTTCTTTTGTGTACGACCGTTGCGTGCAGACCGCCGCGATGGCTTTCCATAACACGCGCAAATTGCGGCCCGGAGACGAGATGAGTATACTGCCTGCGGCGCTGCCTGCGATGATGATCAGTTCGGCCGGCTGCATTAATACGAGCAGGTTGCCGCGCTCGATCAAATAGCCGCCGGCCACGGAACCGATCACTAGCAACAGTCCGGCTACGATTAGGATCACCGCTCCGCCTTCAGGTGCGGGTCGTTCATATCTGTCAATGAGCCTCTGTACTTCTCATCGGCAGCCGGGCAGAATATTGGAGTCGCGCGAACAACGCGGCGCGCCGCGAGCATTGTCTGTACCCATTGTGCGCGGCGCGCGCTATTCGCTTAGAACGTGAACTGGGTCGAGAATTGGACCTGGCGCGAAGTACCGAAGTCGCCGGCCGTGAATCGAGTCCCCGAGGTGATCAGTCCCAGAGTCGAGACCGGTACGGGCGCACCGAAGGTCTGCGTCGATGGCACCGTCAGCACGGGATTGTAGAAGTTAGCATGGTTCAACAGATCGAAGACATCCGCGCGGATTCGCCAGGTCAGCCGCTCGGTGATCTTGGTTTCCTTCCATAGCGCAAGGTCGACGTTGGAAAAACCGGGTCCGGTAATCGCATTTCGGCCGAGATTGCCGAAGGCGCTGCCTTGATCATAAAAGACGCCCGGGTTCTGAATATACGTGACCGAGGTCGGGCTCAGATTCGTAGCCGGCGTAAAACCGGTCTGGACCGGCCCCTTAACGCTCGGCCGCACGGTTGTCAAGCCGGTCAGTGAGGCATTGGTCGTGTGGAAGTTCAACGGATTTCCGGTTTGTAGCTGAACGATCGCTGATACCTGCCAGCCTTCCACGAAGCGATTGCCCTTGAACGGCAGCTGGTAAATCGGGTCAATCGTGAAGCGATGCCGAACGTCGTAATCCGACGGTCCCCACTCGTTGCGAATGTCGTAGCTGTTCTGCGGCAAGAAGGTCGAGGTGCCGTTGTTATTGCGTGAATTATCGTCCATCGACTTCGACCAGGTGTAGGACCCGTTAATTTGCAGCCCGTGAGAAAGTTGCTTGGTCGCCGTCAGCCACAGGGCGTTGTAGTTGGAGTTAGCAACGCTTTCCTCCTCCAGAATATTGCTTAGGGCCTTTCCGGGGAAGATCGGGCTGCTGGCCGACAGCGCGGGGAACGGCTTCGCACCGTTGATGGGTTGGTTTTCATTGACGATGATGTTCAGGTCTGTGCCTTTGCTTCCAAAATAGCCCAGCATGACACCCAAGCCGCCCGGCAATTCCTGCTGGACGTTGAAATTGTAGGACTGCACATAGGCGTCCTTGTAGTCCGGCGCGATGGAGCGCGGCGCGACAGAGCCGCCAGCCACGGTGAAACCGTTGGAAAGCGAAACGAAAGGAACCGCCGACGTGGGGGCAAACGATACCGGAAACGCGTACGGCGGATTGGTGGCAAGAGCGGTAACAATGCCGGTGATGGGTTGGTCGGTCATGATCGCATAAGCGCTGCGAATGACGGTCTTACCGTTGGCAAACGGGTCCCAGGCGAAACCGACGCGCGGCTGGAAGTTCAGAGCGCTCTGCTGATAAGGCTGGCTCACCGGCTGCAGCGTTGAGTTGGTGGGATTGAACACCACGAAGCGATTGCCCGCCTCGCTCGGAGTTCCATACCAATCATAACGGAGGCCCAGGTCCAACATGAGGGTCTTAGTGACTTTCCACTGATCCAGCGCAAAACCGCCGAGCGAGTTGACGTAAATGCGGCTGGCGCCGTTGGAGGGATTGGCCGTAAACCCGGTGGCTTGGTCGGCAATAAAGGCTGAGATGCTAGCGAAGGTAAATGTGCCTGGCGTATATGAGAAATTGTTGTTGTCGATACGCCGGTATTCGCCGCCGAACTTCAAATTATGTTTTCCGTGAGTCCAGCTCAGGGTATCGGATGCAACCGCGGAATAATCTCCGCGTCCCTGTGGGAAACCATTGACCCCGCCGAACTCTAACTGGCCTCCCTGGATGTTAATCTGCGGCAAGCCAATGGAAGAAGTCACGCCATTGCTGATACCTAACGCGGCCGCGTTGGTGGTATCGTTGGCGTTGAATACGATGTGAATGCGGTTGTAGCCCAAGCGGGCTTCATTCACCAGGTTGGGATTGATTACCTCGATGTCGTTCAACGTGAAGATCTGGCGGTGCCCTTGGCGGATGTCGCCATAAGCCGGCAGCGTGTTTGCGTCCGTGGTGGGCGGCTCGCCGCGCAAATCAGCCTGATAGGCGTAGTACAGGTTCAGGCGATTCGAGTCCGTAAAATTGTGGCTGACGTTGGCGGTACCCTGATCGATATTCACGTTGGCGGTTGCCCCTGAAGTGTACTGATTGGTTCCCGAATTGGGCTCCGGGATCAGCGGCAGCAGGCTCTTTACGATCGGATCGCTCGTTGCCAGCGCCTGCGAGCGTTGCGCGTCCGTCAAAACCAGACTCGTTACCGGAACCGATTGCAGTTGCCTGAGCCCTTCATAGCTCAAGAAGAAAAACGTCTTGTCCTTCTTGATCGCTCCTCCCCCGTCGGCGCCAAACTGATTGCGATTGAAAGGCGCTTGATGTACCGAAGTGGGATTGGTGAAGTTGCGTGCGTCGAAGTAGCTGTTTCGCAAGTATTCATAAAAGTCTCCATGCCACTCGTTCACTCCGCTGCGGGTGGCGATGTTGACGATCGAGCCGGCATTGCGGCCGTACTCCGCGCTGTAAGTGGAATTGTCCAGCTTGAACTCGGCGACGGTGTTGATGGTCGGCTGGAACGTGATCTGGTTCTGCACCGGATCGCTGAGATTGACGCCATTGATCATGTAGTTGACTTCGTCTTCCCGGGCGCCGCCGCTATTGAATCCGAAGGAGCCCTGGCCGCGCAGTGGGGCTGTCAAAAAGCCGGTAGCGGGCGGCGTTACCGTGCCCGCGGTCAGCAGCGTCAGATCGATAAAATGCCGCCCGTTGAGCGGAATGTCCTGCACCGTGGCTTGGTTCACTACCGAGCCGACGGAAACGGTCGAGCTCTCTACAACGGGTGGAGCGGCGGTGATTTCAATGGTCTCTGTTGTGGCCGCGACTTTGAGACTAAAATCCTGTCGCGCGATAGTGCCGACCTGGAGCGGTAGATTACTGACTGCGGTGGTCTGCATGCCCGGCGATTTCACTTCCACGCGATACCGGCCAAAAGCCAGCGAAGGCACCACATAAAGGCCGGCCGAATCGGTTTGAGTAGTGCGCTCTTCGCCGGTCGCTTCGTTACGAACCGTGACGGTCGCGTTCGGGACTACCGCGCCAGTCGCGTCCGTTACCGTGCCGGTGATCGACGCGGTGGACTGGGCTGAGACGTTAGGTGCGACAAACAGACAAGCTGTCAGCGCGAGAACCAGAACGGCGCCAAAAGACAAAACTGATTTGAACATCGAATCCTCCCGGTAACGGCCGGCCAAAGGCACACGACGCCCTTTGTCCGACGTTGGTTTGAAAACCATCATCTAAGACTCCTCTCGAAGCTTTAAGTTGCTGGCGCGTGTGGAAGAACACACTCCAGCAGCGAGACTAAGTTGGAGTTAGTTTACCACGTACGGGTGGAGCTTAGAAAGATCCGGGTTGTAGCTATTTTGTGAAAAAATTAACGCTACGCGGCGAGCGCGTAGGCGCGCCGGGCACGACTGGGAATGGAAACAACCGCACTACTGCATATCAGCCACTTCAGAAGCCTTGACTTCCTTCACCGATCCCGTCGCAGCCCAACGCAGGAAGCTGATCAGATCCGCCAGTTCTTGTGGCGTGTAATCCACCGAAGCCGGAGGATGCTTCCAGGTCTGGTCGCGCTGCACCGACACGATCTCGGCGTTCGGAAGCTTTCGGAGTGCGGGCGGCATCTGACTCAAGTCCCAGACTTCGGTCTCGTCCTTCCCCTTTTCCTTCAGCATTCCGGGGAACGTTCCGCCGTGGGCTGTCTTGAACGACTGCACATAGTTGGTCATGCTCATTCGCATCGTCGAGACGATAACGTGCGGCGTTCCCATGGACCCCATCGTGGTCAGGTCCGGTCCGATCGCGGTCCCCTCGCCCGCCAGGTTATGGCAGGTGGCGCAGGCGACACCCTTCGGAGATTTAACAAACAGGTCATGCCCGCGCTGGATTTGTCCGGCTGGCGGGACCTTATCGTCTTTGGCGGCCAGCATCGGCACTGCCAACGCAAGAGCGAGCCCAATAGAGAGAGCGTTTCGCATAATCTTCCCCCGCTGGGCCGGAGAAGCAATCCGATGTCCAGGTGAAAGTCATTTGGATTTGTCTACCCGGCCCTCCAGCCTGCGCAGCTACGCGCGACGTCTTGGGTTTTATCGCCCAGAACCAGGGCGGCGCATCAGTCGATGCGCCCCATTTTTCCCGAGCGGTAGTCTTCAAAAGCCTGCGCCAACTCCTGACGAGTATTCATGACAAACGGGCCATACCGCGCCACGGGTTCGCCGATCGGTTCTCCGGCAATCAGCAGCAGGCTGGCCGGCGTTCCGCCCGGGTTGGCGATGCTGACGGCGTCCCCATCGCTTCCGAAAACTACCAGGCGCTGCTCGCCTTGTACCGCGGACGTGGCTCCGAACTGCGCCTGGCCATGAATCACGTAAGCGAAGGTGTTGAACGTCTTCGGGACCGGCTGCGTGAAGCTAGCGCCCGGCGCCAAGGTCAGGTGCAGATACAAAAGCGGCGTTCGGCTTTCGATGGCTCCGCGGACTCCCAGTGATTCCCCGGCGATTACCTTCACCCGAACCTCGCCGGATGCGCTCTCCGCTTGCGGGATCTCGGCCGACTTCAATTCCTGGTAATGCGGCGCGATCATCTTGTCGCGGCCGGGCAGATTCACCCAAAGCTGGAACCCTTCCAGGCGTCCCCCCTTGCGAACCAGATCGCTTCCCGGCATTTCCGAATGCACCAGGCCGGAACCGGCCGTCATCCATTGCACATCGCCGGGCTCCAGCGAGCCGTGGTTGCCGAAAGAATCGCGGTGCTGCATCTGACCTTCCAGCAGATACGTTACGGTCTCGAAGCCGCGGTGCGGATGGTCGGGGAATCCGGTACTCTGGCCCGGCCGGTAGTCCAGCGGTCCCATGTGATCCAGCAGCAGGAAAGGATCGATATCCTCGATCTGGGGAATCGGGAAAGCGCGGTGTATCTCCACCCCGCCGCCTTCGAGCGTGTGCACGCTGGGAATGGCGCGGGCGACGCTGCGGAGCTGCGTTTCTGTTTTAGTCATTGGCGGAACCTCCTTTTATCTTGACATCAAGATATTCGATGCCAAGACAAGCGAAAAGATTCAATCCCCCCGGTTACTCCTGGAGCAGCCGGATTTTGTGGTTTTCGCTGTCGGCAATGTAAATTTCCCCCGCCGGATCTATGAAGATTCCATGCGGGCGCGCCAGCAGGCAGGAGCGCGGGTTTCCGTCCGGCCCGTCGCCCCTGGTTCCGTTGCCAACCACCGTATCGATAATGCCGGTCCGGGGATCGATCCGCCGCACGGTGTGGCTTTCGGTGTCGTCGATGAACACGCCTCCGTCGGGTGAGATGGCGATACCCTTGGGCCCGGACAGCTGCGCTTGCACAGCCGGCCCGCCGTCGCCGCTGTAGCCGTTCGCGCCTGTGCCCGCGATGTGATGAATGACCCGGGCACGCATGTCGATGCGATATACGGCATTGCCTTCGCGCAGCACCAGGTACATGTCGCCGCGCGCGTCGAACGCCATCGCGCGCGGGCCATTGAGGGGCACGCCATCCAGCGAAGCGCCGTCCGGCGTCGGCTTTCGCTCGCCCGTCCCCGCAAACGTTTCGATCTGGCCGGTCTTCAAACCGACCCTGCGGATGCGGTGGTTGCCGATGTCGGCAATATAGAGCCAGGCACCGCTGGGGTCGATGGCGATGCTGTGTGGCTGGCGCAACTGTGCTTTGTTGGCAAGGCCGCCATCGCCGGAGAACCCAGGCTCACCGGTGCCGGCCAAGGTCGAAATGATATGGGTCTTGGCGTCCACGCGCCGTACCACGTGACTCGGCATGTCGGCGAAGTACATATTGCCCGCGGCGTCGAAGCGAATCTCGTAAGGTTGATTCAACGACGCCGCCAGCGCCGGCCCCCCGTCGCCCGAATATCCTTTCTGTCCGTTCCCGGCCACAGTCGAAAGCGTGCGGCTTTTCAGATCCAGGCGACGGATCGCGTGATTATCGATCTCACAAAGGTAAAGCGCGCCATCCGGCCCCATGGTCAGACCATAAGGATTGTTCAGCTCGCCCGCCGTCGCAGGACCGCCGTCACCGGCATGACCCGGTTTGCCGGTGCCCGCGATGGTTTTGATTTCAGCCGCGCCACACGTCGCAGCGGCCAGGAGCAGGACGATCGGCAGGATCTCGAACCCACGGTATCGAAGCATGTCAGCCTGCTATTGTATCCCTGAACGACCCGGCGCGAGATTGTCACCGTTACTAAAAGGCTTCTGAACGTGGCTCCCATCCAAATTAAGTGGCCGGGATGCAGCAAGTTGGTGCTTTCCAACCGGCTCGATCAGATATGAGATCGAGCATAAGCGCCATGGTTTGAATGGTTTACCAATTGGCGAGGCAGTTGCCTTTGTATGGATGTGGGTTTCCGCGAATGACGCGGATACAAGGGAGGTGGCTTATGAGAGACGCGAGGTCCATCCCCGTGATCCTTCGGCAGACAGTCAGCGGCTTTTGCGTTCTACTAATGCTTTTGTTCCCTGGCGGAGCTATCTTGTTCGCGCAGGATATCGGGCAGAACGGTCCACCGCCCGCGCCGCAGTATCCAGCGCCGCAGCAGTCGCAGCTCCTTTCCCCCGATCAACTGGACAACCTGGTGGCGCCCATCGCGCTCTATCCAGATAATCTGTTGAGCCAGACGCTGGTGGCCTCCACCTATCCATTGGAAATCGTGGAAGCCTCGCAATGGTTGCAGCAGAATCGCAACCTGCAGGGCCAGCAATTGGTGGATGCGGCGCGACAGCAGAATTGGGACCCGAGCATTCAAGCCATGGTGGTCTTTCCGGACGTTTTGAATCGCCTGGCTTCCGATGTTCAGTGGACCACTGCTCTCGGCAATGCCTTCCTGGCGCAGCAAGCCGACGTGATGAATGCGGTTCAAAAGCTGCGCGCCGAAGCGAGAGCGTCGGGCAAGCTCAATTCAGGTCCGCAACAGACCGTAACAACCCAAACGCAAAACGGGCAAAGCGCCATTGACATCATGCCCGCCAACCCGCAGGACGTCTACGTGCCCGAATACAACCCCGATTACGTATGGGGTCCGCCGCCTTATGGCTACTATCCCCCGCTTTACTATCCGCCGGTCGACTATGGGTTCGGCTTCTACCCAGGAATTTACTTGGGCGGCTTCTTTGGCGGCCTGGGTTGGGGCTTGGGATGGGGCGGCTGGGGTTGGGGCTGCAATTGGTTCGGCGGTCTCATTCTCACCAACGGATTCTTCTTCAACCACTACGGATTCCATGGCTGGGGCGGCTATGGCCACGGCGGCTTTGGCCGAGGCGAGTTTGCTGGCTCCGGCGGGTTCCGAGGCGGTGCATGGGCGCATAATCCCGAACATCGGATGGGCGTTCCTTATGGCAATCGATCGGTGGCAAACCGCTTTGGCGGAACCTACGCCAGAGGTGGAAGCTACGCTCGCAGCGGACAAGCTGGTGGATTCGCGCGCAGCGGAGCCGCCAATGGGGGTTTTGGCAACTCGGGCGCGGCCAGGTCCTTCGCTCAAGGTAATCGTGCCCAGAGCGGCGGCTGGCGGAGTTTTGGCCAATCCGGCGCCGGAAGCGCGGCAGGACGTCAGGGTTTTAACTCAGCCTCGCGCGGTGGCGCGGTCCAACCGGGATTTCGCTCCGGTCAGTCGTTCGGCGGCAGCAATGGATTCCGCTCAACCCCGTCGTATTCTGCGCCAGCCTATCGCGGCGGCTCGGGTGGATTTTCTCGCGCGCCCGCTTATCGGTCCAGCCCGTCGTTTGGCGGTGGTGGATTCCGGTCCGCTCCCTCTGGCGGGGGCTTCTCGGCCCACAGTTTCGGTGGCGGTGGATTCCATGGCAGTAGCGGCGGTGGTGGATTCCACGGTGGCGGCGGTGGCCACAGTGGCGGTGGCGGCCACGGTGGTGGGCATCGCTAAGTCCTCGGCTTGACCGCCAGGTGACTAAGGCGCAGCCGGTCCTGTCCAGAAGACATACCGGCTGCGCTTTTTGTTTGTACTGAGCGCGAGTCTGTTAAACTCCTGGTCTGAATGGCGGAGCGCGGCGAACCTTACCTCTCCTTGGTGGTCGCAGCCAGGAACGATAACCATGGCGGCAACATGCTGGGACGGATGCAGGCCATGCTCGATTCCTGGATCGATCAAGCTGAGCGCTGCGGTTTATCGTCGGAAATCGTTGTAGTGGAGTGGAATCCTCCCGCCGATCGTCCTCGCCTGAAAGACTCGCTCCGTTGGCCCGCCGGCCCGAAATGCTGCCAAGTCCGATTGATCGAAGTGCCCGCCGACATGCATGCGCGATTCAGGAACGCGGCCGCTATACCGCTGCATCAGATGATCGCCAAGAACGCGGGCATCCGGCGCGCGCGGGGCGAATTTGTCCTGGCCACCAATCTCGACATCGTCTTTTCGGCCGAATTGATGGAGTTCCTCGCCGAACGCCGGCTCGAAACTGGCGTGATGTACAGGATAGATCGGCATGACGTAGCCCATGAAATTCCTCCCTACAACACGGTCGGCGAGCTCTTAGCTTTTTGTGAAACCCACATGCTTCGCGTTTTTGCGCGGGAAGGAGAATTTCAAGTATCAGTGGGTGGGCAACGCGCGCTGCACCAGCAAGACATCGCGCCTCTGGAGGGCGGCATCCATTTCGGCGCGGGATGGTCCTCGGCTGAATCGTCGGAGGGGCAGCGCTATCGCTGGGTCGAGTCGCAAGCAGAACTTTTTCTGGAACGGCCGGCCGTGGGCGCACCCCAGCTTCTGCTCACCGCGGAAGTGGGACCCAGCGCCGGCGAGAAGCCAGTCGACGTGGAGATCGTGGATGAGGCCGGTTCGACACTCGCGGGGACCGCAATCACGGGCCGCTGCCAACTACGCATCCAAATTCCGGGCC
>Ga0335083_10010887_pt1 | contig 10950 bp, 9 predicted proteins | sample Lox_Sample_42_FD_206716 | JGI IMG/M metagenome (GOLD analysis project Ga0335083, IMG submission 206716) | Soil microbial communities from Loxahatchee National Wildlife Refuge, Florida, United States - Lox_Sample_4.2 | ecosystem: Environmental > Terrestrial > Soil > Wetlands | place: USA: Florida... | reverse complement strand
GACGTGACCGCCCAGCAGGTCGCCAACCCCGGCGACGTGATCGTCGAGCGCGACATCACCCCCCGCAGCGCCTTCGCCGACGTACCGAAGAACCAGGACCCGGTGCTCGTGCGCGCCACGACGTTTCCGGCAAACAGTTTCGATCCGGCAATCGCGACGCTCGTCTCCGACACAGACCTCACCAACGCGCGCGGCTCGAGCGGCGTAAACGCCAACGGCGCCTTGAGCGCGCAGTCCGCGGGCGTACAGGCGATCACGCGCATGCTCACCGGCAACGCGACCGGCGCCAACACGGCCGCGGGCCCCAGCGCCACTGCCGGCGTGGGCGGCGGCATCGGCGGCACGATTTCCTCGACGATCACGGGCGCGCTCGCCCCGCTCAGCGGCGCAATGGGAGGCATGAAATGAGCCGTTTGATCCAGACGTTGCGCACTTCCCCCAAGGCGCTCGCCTGCGCCGCCGCACTCGCCTTTGCCGGCGCCGCGCACGCGCAGGTCACAGTGGGTGCGACCTCGATCATCGCCCCGAGCGCCGCCACCTCGACGACAGGCGCGCTCACGGTGAACGAAACGGCGGGTGTCGACAACGCGCAGTCCAACCAGCTGATGATCACGAACAGCAATGTGGCGATCAACGTGAATGGCGATGAACAGCTCGCCACCGTCACGGCGCGCGTGAAAGACGCGAGCGTGACGATCGGTGCAGGCGCTTTTGCAAACACGACCGGCGCAATGATGGTGAATCAGTCGGCGGGCGTGGGTAATGTCCAGAGCAACACTGCCCTCATCGGCAATGGTGCGATTGGCGTGGTGGCGGTCACGGACGGAGAACTGTCCGCGGCAGCTGCCTCGAACGGCCATCAGGCTCAATTGGCCCAGGCAGGGGGCATTCGTGAGGTACGCATCGACAATGCGGCATTCAGGAATGCAACGGGCCTCGTGCAGGTGAACCAGACGGCCGGCGCCGGTAATGCTACGGCAAACAGTTTTGTGCTCCGTCCCCCGGCGGGCACTCTTTTTTAACTGACCACTCAGCATCGGAGCGAAATCATGAAGCGCACCCTCATCGCAGCGGCAGTTCTTGCGTCGGCGGCAGGTTCCGCTTACGCAGTTCCATCGAATATGGCGTATCTGTTCAGCTCTGCAAGCGTGACCGAAGGCGTCGGTATCGAAGGCTTTGTCCTGCTGTTCGGCTGCGTCTCCGTCTCGAGCACCGCCGGCGCTGTCATCAACAACAACCAGACCGCCGGCGGCGGCACGCTCCTTGCCCAGGCACAGAGCTACGAGAGCGGCAAGGTGACCACGACGTTCAACAATACCAACTGGAGCGTGTCGGGCACCGGCAGCAACTCGTTCTACAAGTACTCGAACTCGAGTTCGTCGAGCATGTCGTCCTCGTCGAGCAGCTCGTCGAAGACGCATAGCGTGAGCGCGTCGACCACGAAGAGCTCATCGAGCAACTCGAGCTTCGGCAAGAGCCTGAACGCGAGCGTGAGCGGCGACTATCACGTGAGCACGGACAGCGGCGGCACGAGCAACTCGACGACGTCCAGCATGTCCAGCGATACGGGCAGCAAGGGCAACACCAAGACGTACAGCAGCACCGGCAACAACACGTCGACGAAGTCGCAGAACGGCAGTGGCGGGTTCACGGTCGATGCATCGTGGTCGCACAGCGGCAACTTCCGCAACGGCTCGGCCGGTCTCACGGCCAGCGGCTCGGAAGGCACGTCGCATACGTCGACCAATGCACACAACAACAGCGACTCGACGCAGACCGGCTCGACATGGTCGAACATGAACAACAAGAACACGAGCAACAGCTCGACGAACGCCAATACCTCCTATGCCGACGGCACGGCCAGCGCCGCGCTCTCGGCCAACGTGAACGGTTCGAGCAGCAAGTCGAAGAGCTCGTCGAGTATGTACGGGCATACGTACAGCACCTCGAGCACCAGCTCGGACTCGCATAGCCACTCCTCCTCGAGAAGCTCGAGCTCGAGCAGCGGCTGGGGCTATAGCGTGAACGACACGTTGAACACCGTCGACGAGCGCACCACAGGCTCGATCACGGATCACATCAACACGCAGCAGGCAGGCACGCTCGACGCCAACACGGGCAACGGCGCCGCCACCGGTGTGACGGGCAACCTCGGCGTAAACATCGCGGAAGGCATCAACAACGCACAAAGCAACGATGTCGCGCTCGCTTCCGTCGACATGGGCGACGTCTTCGGCAACGCGCAGATCTATAACACGCAGGCGTCCAGCGGTCGCGCGAACGTGAAGAACTTCAATCTGAACGCGTCGGTTGGTGACGGCTCGCTTGCGGGCGTGTCGGGGAACGTCGGTGTGAACGTCGCATCCGGTATCGGCAACGCGCAAAACAACAGCCTCGCCGGTTCCGTGACGACGGCAACGCCGGGTTCGGCAGCGACGGTAGCCATGCTCGCGACAGACAACAACGTGCAAAACGCGAACATGAGCGCGACCGGCCAGTTCCAGGGGACGGCTAGCCTCGGCGCCAACACGCTCACCGGCGCGCAAGGCAACATCGGCGTGAACATCGCCGGCGGCATCGGCAACCTGCAGCACAACGGCATGGCCATTGCCGCGGTCAACAACGGCCACTAGCCACGGCTCGCAACACTGCAGGAACTGGGCGCAATCCGGTTAGTCACCCAGGCAGCAAGTCAGGCAGCACCACGCGCCGGCTGTCCCACCGCAGCCGGCGCGTGAACCAGAAGCAGCAATCCAGCTTCCACGGGACCAGGAACGCGCGATGGGACTGGAGCAGGCGCTCAGGCACCAGCCCCAGCCAGCACGCCGACTCTGGTCGACAGGAGACCACCATGTCCGGGTCCGTATCGTCCCCGGCGTCAAGGATGTGCGCGCTCGCGCTGGCGCTAGTCGCCAGCGCGAGCCTCGTGCCCGTGCGTGCGCAGTCGACACTCGATGCGACCCACCTCGTCGGCGTGCCGGTGAAGCTTCCGATCCACTCGATGCGGGACCTTCGCTATCGCAGCATCGTCAACCAGCAATACGACTACAGCTGCGGCGCCGCCGCGCTCGCCACGCTGCTGAAGTATGGCTATGGCATCGACATCCCTGAACCGGAGCTGATCCGCCGCATGATGGTGTTCTCCACGCCTGAAGTGGTCGTCAAGAACGGCTTCTCCATGCTCGACATGAAGAAGTTCGTCGAGACGATCGGCTTGCGCGGGCGCGGTTTTCGCGTCAACACCGACGCGCTCTACCACCTGCAGATCCCCGTGCTGGTGCTCATGAACATCGATGGCTACGAGCACTTCGTGATCGTCAAGCACGCCGAAAATGGCCGCATCTTCATCGCAGACCCCGCACTCGGCAACCGTATCGTCGCCGAGGACGATTTTGCGAAGACATGGAACGGCCTCGTCTTCGCCGTGCTCGGCAAACCGTTCCTGGAGGACTCTCCGCTGTTGCAGAACAACGAGTCGCTCGCGCTCAAGCTGCGCGAAAGTGCCTTGCTCAACGGCACGGCCGCGACCCCCTTCTTCGAATACGGCCTCGATAAGGCCGTCATGTTCTGAAGTCCGAAAGAATCATGAAACGCAACCTCTCACAGTGTGGCATCGCGGTAGCCGTCTCCGCGCTCGCCTGCGCTTTTTCGAGCGGTGCGCCAGCGGCCGAAAGCATCGGTGCTCCGCAGCCGGTGCCGGCGTTTCTCTCGAATGCCGACGGGCAAGCGCAGGGTATTCGCTGCGAAGCCGTCGGCGACGACGTGCTCGCGCATCAGACCGGCAAATATGCCGGCAGCGACATGATTTCCGGGTTCGTTCTGAACCTGCTTTCTCAGTGGCAATTGCCCAACGGCGCGACGGCAGTCGCGCAAGGCACGCTCGCGGTCGCCCAGAATGCGGCCAATCAGATGAGCGCGCAAGTGAAGACCTACGCGACCGTGATCGACCCGACACAGGGCGGCACCACCGGCGCGAAGAGCGGCGCCAGCCAGAACGCGTCGGCCACCGGCGGCCAGAACGTGTCGGTCAACGGCGTTTCGCAGATCACCCAGGTGGCCGGCAGCGGCAATTCGGGAGCCAACGCCGCAACCATCTCCTACAACAACAGCAACAACAACGGCTCGCAGATCGCCGGTCTGCAAGGCGGGAGCAATCAGCCGAGCGCGTCTGCTTCGAACGCGAACGGCAGCATAAAGGCGGCCATCTCGTTCGGCGGTAACGGCGTCAACGTAACGCTGCAAACACCGGCGGGCCTCGCCACGCAAAACATCGTGCCGGGCAACGCGCAGCAGGCTGGCGCCATCGCCCAGTTGCTCCAGATCGCAGGCAATAACCAGCAGGTCGCCAACCAGTTGCAACTGAGTCTGCAGACACAGCAGATGACGGCGCAAATGATCCGGCAGACCGGCGTATTACAGGCTCTGCGCAATCTCCATTAACCGAGGGGCTCATAACGAGACGCATCACCAAGGAGAACACCACGCGGGCAACGGTCCCGCACGAGAAGCAGCAGTTGGAAGGAGGAGCATCGACGTGCGCGGGCGCGGAACCAGGGGGTTCCGCCAGGCGCCCGCATTCGATCCCGGGGGAAGAAGAATGAAGACGATGTCAAGGGCAGCCGCGCCACATGTGGCGCTGGCCGCCATTCCAGCAGCAGTCATCATGTTCGCGCTCTCGCAATCCGCCTACGCGCAAGCGCTACAAAGCCAGTCGATCGAAGACCGCCTCAATACGCTCATGCGGGTGGTCGACGAGCAGCAGCGACAGATTCAGTCACTCGAGCGCCAGGTGACGAACCTCGAAATGGCGCAACGCGGCCGCGGCATGCCGGGCGCGGGCGCGCCCGACGCGGCATCGGACGCAACGGTCGCCGAGCAACCCGGCGCCGACGGCTTGCCCGTGCCGTTGCCGCCGCTCGCCCAGGCGCTGCCGGGCGCGACGGCGCCGGGCGCCCTCACTGGCACGGCTACGGGCGTGCCGGTGAACCCGCCCTCGCCCGACGCCGGGCAGACCAACGGCTCGACCGGCACGTCGGCCGCGAGCGGCCCGCAGCAGGGCACGCCCGTGGGCGTCAACCCGAACGCCAATCCGACGGTAGGCGAGACGCAAAAGAGCGCCGAGCCCATGCGCACGGAGGCCGAAGAAGCGGTCGTGCAGAAGGAGCACGCACCGCTCTTCGACCACAAGCTCACGCTGGACTGGGGCATCAGCGACACCTATTACGATCGCCGCCAGTTGCAGCTCTCGGGCTTTCTCGCGCTCGATGCGATCTTCCTCGGCAACATCAATCTGGGGCAGACCAAGTCTCACCAGATCCAGGCCGATCTGGACACGCGCTACGGCGTGACCGACCGCATGAGCGTGGACGTCGACGTGCCGTATATCTACCGGCACAGCAACTTCATCGTGGGCGGAGCAGGCGGCTCGGCCAGCACGCTTTCGGATGCGTCGGTCAATTCGAACGACATCGGCGACGTGAACTTCGGGGTGTACTACCAGTTCCTGAAGGAAACCAACAGCCTGCCCGACGTGGTCGGCAGCCTGCGCGTAAAGACGCCGACCGGCAGCTCGCCGTTCGGCATCAAGGTGCAGGAGGTCACACCCGACAACACCAACCTCGTCGCGCCCAGCAAGCTGCCCACGGGCACGGGCTTCTGGAACGTGACGGCCGGTCTCTCGATACTGAAGACCTACGACCCGGTGGTGCTGTTCGGCAGCCTCTCGTACACGTACAACATCTCGCGCTCGTTCGCCGACATCTCCTCGGTGGTCGGCCAGACCGAGCCGGCCGATGTGAAGCTCGGCGACATCATCCAGTTCGGCGGCGGTGTCGCGCTCGCCTTCTCCGACAAGGATTCGGCGAGCATCTCGTACACCATGGCGATCGAGCCGCAGTCGAAGACCAAGGCGCCCGGCGGCTCGTGGACCAACGTGCCGGGCAGCGAGACGACCGCCTCGGTGCTCAACTTCGGCTTGAATCACGTGGTCAACAAGCACCTGACGATCAATGGCGCGGTTTCCGTCGGGCTCACGCCCGACGCGCCGAACTTCGTCGTCGGCGTGCGCTTCCCCTATACCTTCTGATGACATGAGGTCGATCGTGCGCGAATCCTCACATATGAGCGCCACCGTGACACCGCTCGCCGGAGCAGGACAGCGGCTCGCCGTGACAGGGCCGCCGCATCCCGGCGGCGCGGCGCTGCAAGGCGACGCGCCCGACCCCGGCGGCACGCGTGACGCGAAGCCGGCCGCGCAGCTCGAGCGCACGTTGCTGTATGTCGCGCGCACGCCGGACCCGCTGCTCGGCGCTTATTTGAGGAGCCGCGGCTGGGAGCTCGTGACGGCCCGCACGGCGCACGAAGCATCGCGGCTCGTGAAGCCGGACGCGTCCTATGCCGGCATTCTCGACCTCACGGGCTTCGCGCCGCGCGACTTCGCGGGGCTCGAGGCGATCCTGCGCCTGCAGCAGGTGGGATGGATTGCGCTCACCGACGACGCGCGCATCGCCGACGCCGAAGTGCGCCGGATGATTCGCCACTACTGCTTCGACTACGTGCACGTGCCGGTTGCGCACGCGACACTCGACTATCTCGTGGGCCACGCATACGGCATGGTCTCGCTGTGCGATCTCGACGCGCCGGGCGCCGACGCCGCGGCCCAGGAAGAAGACGAGATGGTGGGCACCTGCGAGGCGATGCAACAGCTCTTTCGCACGATCCGCAAGGTCGCCAATACCGACGCCAGCGTGTTCATCTCGGGCGAATCGGGCACCGGCAAGGAACTCACCGCGCTCGCGATCCACGAGCGCTCGTCGCGCCGCAAGGCCCCGTTCGTGCCGATCAACTGCGGCGCGATCCCGCATCATCTTCTGCAATCCGAACTATTTGGTTACGAGCGCGGCGCGTTCACGGGCGCGAACCAGCGCAAGATCGGGCGTGTCGAATCGGCCAACGGCGGCACGCTCTTTCTCGACGAAATCGGCGACCTGCCGATGGAAAGCCAGGCGAGCCTGCTGCGCTTCCTGCAGGAGGGCAAGATCGAGCGGCTCGGCGGTCGCGAACAGATTCCCGTGGACGTGCGCATCATCTCGGCCACCCACGTCGACCTCGAAGCAGCGATGCGTGATGGACGCTTTCGCGCCGACCTCTTTCATCGCCTGTGCGTGCTGCGCGTGGACGAGCCGCCGCTGCGCGCGCGCGGCAAGGACATCGAGATCCTCGCGCACCACGTACTGCACAAGTTCAAGATGGACAGCGCGCGCAGGATTCGCGGCTTCACGCCCGGCGCCATCGAGGCGATGTACAGCTACAACTGGCCGGGCAACGTGCGCGAGCTCATCAACCGCGTGCGCCGCGCGATTGTGATGGCAGAGAGCAAGCTGATCTCGGCGGAGGATCTCGATCTCGCGCATTGCACCGCGCAGCAGACGGTCACGCTCGCGCAGGCACGCGAGGCGGCAGAGCGCCGCGCGATCGAGACCGCGCTGCTGCGCCATCGGCACCGGCTCACGGAGGCCGCGACCGACCTCGGCATTTCGCGCGTGACGCTGTACCGGTTGATGGGTACGCACGGCCTGCGCGACGAGAAAACCCTGTTCGGCGGCGAAGCGGACAACCAGGCGGAGCCGCCGCCCAATGCCAATGCATAGGGCGGCAGCGAGTCGCACGACACCGCACGGCACGACACGACACGCCAATGAGCGAGCGCGCCGGGCCGGCTGGCGCGCTCAGGTAGAATCGCGGCGAACGGCTTACCACTTCGCCCCTCTACCCAACCGATGACGACGCTCACCCTCATCGTCGCCCGCGCCCGCAACGGCGTGATCGGCCGCGACAACGCGCTGCCCTGGCGGCTCCCCGAAGACCTCGCGTTCTTCAAGCGCACCACCATGGGCGCGCCCATCATCATGGGCCGCAAGACGCACGAGTCGATCGGCCGCGCCCTGCCGGGCCGCCGGAACATCGTCGTCACGCGCGACGCCGCGCGGCGCTTTCCCGGCTGCGACACTGCCACGAGCCTCGACGAGGCGCTCGCACTTGCCGCGCAGGACGAGGCGCCCACCGCGTTCCTGATCGGCGGCGCGCAGCTCTATGCCGAAGGGCTCGGGCTCGCGCATGAACTCGTGGTGACGGAAATCGCCGCCGACTTCGAAGGCGACGCCACTTTCCCCGCGCCCGACCTCGCCGTGTGGCGCGAGACATCGCGCGAAACGCTGCATGCGAGCGAGCCCAACGACTTCGACTTCGCGTTCGTGCGCTACGTGAGACGCGATTGATACCGCGGGCGGAAGCTGCCGCCCGCCAGGCAAAAAGCAAAACGGCACGCCTTGGCGTGCCGTTTTGCTTTCAAGCGCTGCAAATGCAGGTAAAGACGCCTACTGCCCCGCCACCGTCATGCGCTCGATCAGCACCGAGCCGGTCTGGCGCGTGCCGCGTGCAAGCGTATCCGAGCCCACCGCGACGATGTGGTGGAACATTTCCTGGAGCGTGGAGGCCACCGTGATCTCTTCCACTGGGTACTGGATCTTGCCGTTCTCCACCCAGAATCCCGAAGCACCGCGCGAGTAGTCGCCCGTCACGAAGTTCACGCCCTGGCCCATCAGTTCAGTGATCAGCAAGCCCGTGCCGAGCTTCCTGAGCATCTCTTCGAAGTCGTCTTCCGGATTCGTGAGCGAGCTTTGCAGATGGAGGTTGTGCGAGCCGCCCGCGTTGCCCGTGGTCTGCATGCCGAGCTTGCGCGCCGAGTACGACGAGAGGAAATAGCCCTGCACGACGCCGTCCTTCACCACCGAGCGGCGCTGCGTGCGCACGCCCTCTTCGTCGAACGGCGCGCTGCCGGCCGCGCGCGGCACGTGCGGGTCCTCGACGATCTGGATATGCGGCGCGAATACGGGCTTGCCGAGGCTGTCGACGAGAAACGACGTCTTGCGATACAGCGCCCCGCCGCTCACGGCCTGCACGAACGCACCGAGCAGGCCCGCGGCGAGCGGCGCCTCGAACAGCACCGGCACCTTGCGCGTGTCGAGGCTGCGCGCGTTCAGGCGCGAAAGCGCGCGCTCGGCCGCGTAGCGCCCGACCGCTTCCGGCGACGCGAGCTCCGCCGCGCTGCGGCGCGACGTGTACCAGTCGTCGCGCTGCATGTTGCGGCCTTCGCCCGCAATGGGCGCGCACGAAATGTAGTGGCGCGAGTACGGATAGCCGTGCAGGAAGCCGCCCGAGGTGGCGAGCACGAACTGCGAATGCTGCGCCGAGACGCTCGCGCCTTCGGAGTTCTTCACGCGCGAGTCGGTATCGAATGCGGCGTCCTCGGCGCGGCGCGCGATTTCCACGGCCTCGTCGGCCGAGAGATTCCACGGGTGGTAGAGGTCGAGATCGCGCGGCGCACTCTCGAGCAGTTCGCGCTCGGCGAGACCCGCGCAGTCGTCGTCGGCGGTGAAGCGCGCGATGTTGTACGCGGCCGCCACCGTGTCCTTGAGCGCCTGCGGCGAGAAGTCCGAGGTGCTCGCGTTGCCGCGCTTGTTGCCGATATAGACGGTCACGCCGACCATCTTGTCGCGGTTGTGCTCGATCGTCTCGACCTCGCCTCGGCGCACCGAGACGGACAAGCCGTCGCCTTCGGAGATCTCGGTCGCCGCGTCGCTCGCGCCGAGCGCCTTGGCGTGCCGCAGGATATCGGAGGCGATCTCCTTCAGTTCGTCCTGGGTGTGCGGGAAAAAACGCTGCCGGGCTTCGATGTCTGCCATTGTCGTTACGGTCCGGTTCTGGGCCGTGCGGCCCGCTGGTGTCGTGGTTCGCTGGTGGCCGCTCGGGTGCGACCGCCGGTGTCACCGCTGTTGCCACACGCTTACATTGTGGATGCTTCGGAACGCGCAGCGTTCGCGAAAGCGCATCCCGCGATCATAGCAAGGTATGCGAACGCGCATCACGCGCGCAATGGCTGCGCGTCGCTCGCGCTCGGTCGGCGCGAGCGGCCGGCCCGTTGCGTGTACCGCCGCACGCTACAATACGCCCCATGAAACGCAAAACCCGCATTCAACCGATGAACGACGCCGTCGCCGAACAGGACGACAACGGCTACGATCGCCCGAGCAAATCGCAGCTCAAACGCGAAATGGAGGCGCTGCAGGAACTCGGCGCGGCGCTCGTGGAGCTGCCGAAAGACGCGCTCAAGCGCATGCCGATGACCGAGGACGTGGCAGACGCCGTGCACGAGGCGCGCCGCATCACCGACCACGAAGGCAAGCGCCGCCAGCTCCAGTACGTGGGCCGGATGATGCGCGGCCTGAGGGAAGACGAAGTCGCCGCGCTGCGCACCGCGCTCGAAGAGCACCGCGGCGTGAACAAGGCCGCCACGGCGCGCCTGCACTGGATCGAGCGCACGCGCGAGAAGCTGCTTGCCAACGACGCCGCGCTCACCGAGTTCATCCGCCAGCATCCGGGCGCCGATGCGCAGGAAGGCCGCACGCTCATTCGCAACGCGCGCCGCGAGCAGGAGCAGGGCCGCCCGCCCAAGTACTTCCGCGAGCTGTTCCAGTGGATCAAGACCATGAGCGGCCGCAGCGAGGAAAACGAGGCAGACGCTGCGCACCTCACGGGCGAGGCCGAGGACCACGACGATGACGAAGCCTGAGCGAAGCCACCCCGACGAACTCGTGATCGGCCTCGTGTCGGTCAGCGACCGCGCCACGAGCGGCGTGTACGAGGACAAGGGCATTCCCTCGCTGATGGCGTGGCTCGGCAGCGCGCTCAAAACCCCGTGGCGCGCCGAAAAGCGCCTGATCCACGACGACGCGGCGACAATCTCCGCCACGCTCACGGCGCTCGTGGACGGCCTTGGCTGCGATCTCGTGCTGACGACGGGCGGCACCGGCCCCGCGCGCCGCGACGTGACGCCCGAGGCGACGCTCGCGGTGGCGACGAAGGAGATGCCGGGTTTTGGCGAGCAGATGC
>Ga0335083_10010884_pt1 | contig 10952 bp, 6 predicted proteins | sample Lox_Sample_42_FD_206716 | JGI IMG/M metagenome (GOLD analysis project Ga0335083, IMG submission 206716) | Soil microbial communities from Loxahatchee National Wildlife Refuge, Florida, United States - Lox_Sample_4.2 | ecosystem: Environmental > Terrestrial > Soil > Wetlands | place: USA: Florida... | reverse complement strand
GGCGATGAACAGGAGAAACGCCGGCCACAGCGGAAGCGGCCTCGAAACTCCCGATACCGCCTGCCCTTCCGCACCACCGCGATTCGTCCGAGTGGCAACCGCCAACCTGGTGCTGGCGAGTCGCACGGACGCTTCGGCACCGCCCCAGCTCTCCCGGGACTCGACATGAATCCACCTGGCGGCGTTGGCCGGACCCAACCGATGCCACCCGCTCCGTCGGGGCCAGAGCACGCCTAAGGCCTGCGTCGAGTCCCCGCGATCGCGGGTCAGCGGGATCGTGTCTACGGCGCCTGACGGATCCATCACCGTCAACCAGGCCATCGTCGGCCCGTTCCACCGAACCTGCATCGGTTGATCCACCCGCAATGGGAGCCCCGACTCGATTTCGAGTCTGCCCCTCGCCTGCGGCGGCCGAGCCACGGCACCCAGCAAGGCCGACCAGTACTCGGCGAAGGAGCGGCGGTCTCCCGACAACACCCAGCGCGACGGCTCCGAGACCAGCGTCACGCCGACCCGCCCTGCCCCATACAAGGCCACCTGCGCCAGCACGCGACCGACCGGATCCCGCACCACGTCACTCACGGCGAACCGCGGGCCCAGCTCGCCCGGCAGTGAAGGGACCGGGATCTGGGACGGGGCAGGGCGCCCCGGCCAGGTCAGCCGCACGCTCCGCTCTTCCTCATTTCCCGCTCCTTCGGTCTTGAAGCCGAGGCTGCGGGCCTCAGCCAGAAATCCGGCTCCATCCTTGGCCGGGTCGGGGACCAGCAGCAGTCCCAGCCCCTGGTTCTTGACCGCGCCGAGGAGTAGGGAGCGCTCGGAACTGGAGAGGGCGGAGAGGCTCCGAGCGTCGGCGATGACGACGTCGATGTTGGTCATTAGAGAGGCAGACAAGGCGGACAGGGCGGACAGGGCGGTCATCTCTTGATTGACAAACTCGAAGCGTGAGCGATCGCGGCTGACCGCGCTCCGAATCGCGAGCCCCGTCCCGCCGCGCGCGAGCCAGGTCTTGAGATAACGGGTCTCGAACGTGGGCGCGCCCTCGAGTACCAGCACCTGCAGACCCTCGGGGGCGGCCACCTCGACCGCCAGTGTCTCTGCCGCTTCGGGGAGTGCCGCTGGACCCGTGTGCAGGACGTAGCGCCAGCGCCCGGCTTCACGGGGTCGAGTACGGAACAGGAACCGGCCCGGTTCTCCCGAACGCAGCTTTCCCTCGATCCGGGCTGAATCCACCATGCCGCCGGGATCCTGGAGATAGACCCAACCGGTGGCGTGGGGGCCGGGTGTCACCTGCCCTCGGATCACCAGATCTTCTCCGAGCCCGGCACGCGCGGGCCAAGTCACCGGACCGAAGCCGGAGGGACCTGATGCCGGATCAAAACGCAGCTCTGGGCCAGAGAGATTCTCCAGCTCGGTGTTGGTAAGGCCCCAGCCCGTCACCTGCACCGAGCCCAGCTCGGGATGCCGCCGGGCCAGAAATCCCGCATCCGGAATCGCGTCGGCACCAGCCAGCCTGGACTTTGCGGAAGGGAGCAGGAAGACCTTGCCCGGGTGCAGCGAATCGACCAGCTGACGGACTCGCTCCCGTGTCGCCCCGGCCGTGACCAGCAGGGCATCGCTCAACGGCTCCGCCGAAGGCCGCTCGGGCCGGAGACCGATCCAGGTCAGCGCCGCGGCGGCGCCCAGACTCGCCAGCACCCGCCCCACCCGACGAGGCCCGCTCCGCCTCAACTCCCCAGCGACGAGGACCGCCGCGAGTGCTCCGCCGAGGAGCCGGATCATGGCGCGACCTCGAGGGCGGAGAAGTAGCTGGCGGAGCCGCTGGTGACCGGCGTTCGCTGGAGAATCGGGGCGCCCAGTTCCGGCGGCGGCAACGCGGCCCAGATCCCCTGGCGGGCCCGATCGGCGCAGCCGTCACAGGTCGGCGGCACATCGCTTCCCGCTCCCGCGATCAATCGGCGCAACCCTTCGAGAGCGGCCAGAAATCTCCCCGGATTCTCCACCGCCTTGGGACTCAGCTCCACACCAGCGGCCCGCAGAATCACCGCGTCGTCCACACTGACCTTGCCGCCATCGGCGATGCCCTGGAGCACGGCGAGCGCCTGACGAAGCACCGGCTCAGGCGCGGGGCTCGGCTGATCCTGGACGGTGTTCCGATCGGGGATGCTCTTGAGATTCCCGGTCAACCGCTTCTTGTCCGGCTCCAGCGGCGGCGACTCGAACCCGACTCGCTGCACGTAGACCCGCGCGGCCTGCTGAACCTGCTTGAGGTAGTCCAGCGCCTTGTACTCATAAGGAAGGGCCGCGGCCGGGTCGAAGGTGCGGAGCCGGACCGCCGCGTCCCACATCTGCTGCACCGCCGCGGTGAGGGTGGCCTTGACCGATCCGGCCAGTCGGGTCGCGTTCTCCGCGATGTCGTGCTGGTGGGTCAGCTCTTCGGCCGAAGAGGGAGCCTCCGCGCCGGCGAATTCGGTCTCCTGCCCCACGATCTCTCCGTACCGGTCACGCAGCATCTCCTGGTCGATCCCGATGTTCTCGGACCGGTTCTGGAACTCGGTCAGCGTGATATGCGGCTTGTCGGCCAGCAGCTTCTCGGTGTCGATGATGATCTGCCGCTGACTCCGGAAATACTCCGGGGCCAAGCGCAACGAGACCCCGGCCAGCGTGCCGGTCTCCGCCCTGGCGGTATCGGTGATCGCGATGAAATAGGTCGCCGAACGGGACTCCTGCGGGTTGGGGAGACGGTTGTCGCGCGCCAACACATAGAAGTACAGCTCGTCACCGGGGCCCAGACCCATCTTCTTGAGATCCAGCGCGCGGCGGAGCTCGACACCGGAGGGGATACTCTGGGTCGCAGTGAACGGGAGACGCTGCTCCCGGAACTTGACTGCCTCCCCCGCCCCGCTGGTTAACGTGGCCACGATCTCGGTGCTCTCGATTCCGTAGTCGTCGGTGACCCGGACCTGGGTCGGCACACTCACCGCGGCCGAGGGAAGCTGAGTCCGTTCGACCGGCGCCTCGACCACGATCACCGGGGGCAGGTCCCGCTCGACCGTAAGGTGGTGGTACTCGCCGGACCAGATCGGGGAACCTCCAGATGCGTCTTGGAGCACCAGCTGATACAGGGTCGAACGGATGGCGGTGCTGGAGCCGGTCAGGTTGGTGCCGTCGCCATCGGACCGCAGCACGATCGAGTCGCCGTCCACGGTGAGGAGTCGAGCGGAGGCGACCGGGCGTGAGACCTTCACGTGCCAGGTGAGGGCGGTACCCTCTTCAGCGGCGATGTCCCAGAGCGCCTGGGTGTGGGCCGCATGGCGAGTGTACTCGGGGGGGCTGACGGAGATCGAGAGGTCACGCACGGTGGCGGGATTAGCCGATGCGCCCGGACCCGCGCCCGGCTTGCCGCCGGGGCCGCTGGGCTGCGGGACCAGGGTCAGCACCAGGGCTATGACGGCGAAGGTCGCCGCCACGGCCCAGAGCCGGCGCGAGGCGCCCCATGGCAGTGCCGGTTCGCCCGCCGCGGCGAGAGCCCGCCTGGCCCGCTCCACCTGCAGTCGCTGCACGATGTCGAGCGAGTCCTCGGCGAGGAGCAGCAGCTCGGCGCTTTCCTCGAGCGCAGGAATCGCCCGATCGAGGTGGCGAGCGATGATCCGGGGCTCGGAGTACCAGCGGCGAATCAGCAACCCACCCAGCGCAAAGAGCGCGAGCCCGAGGATCGCGGCTACCACACCCGAGGTGCTGGCGTTCCACTCCAGGTAACGCGTGAGCACCACCAGGAGCAGCACGCTCAGGCCCAGCGCTAATCCGCTCAGACCCCAGAGGAGCCTGGCTCGCCAGCGCGCGGCGACGCGCTCGAAGATCGGGTGAGAAGTACTCATGCGCGCGAGCGGAACCAATCCAGCGAAACGGCGCGCTCCAACCCGAAGGCGAGCAGGGTCAGGAGCCAGACCGAGAACGCCAGGTCAGGACGGGCCGGTCTCGACTCGATCGGCGAAGCGTCCTTCGCGACCAAAGCGGGAACCACCTGGGATGGAGCAACTCTGAGATCCCCCTCGCTCGGGCCCAGCCAGAGCGATCCGATCAATCGCGGCAAGGCGGGGGTCATGACCAGGTCGGTCCAGTCGGGGTGGAGCCGGATTCGCAGGCGATACACCAGGCCGGCTCCCGTACGAGTCACCGACAGCACCGGCACGCCGTACTCGTCGGTCCAGAGGGCGGCTTCGCTCTTCTCCAAGGTGCGGGTCGAGCGACGGAAGAGATGGGCCTGGGCTGGAAGACTCGGGCCGGTGATGAGCAGCGACTCCAGGGTCTCCACGGAATCATCGGCCGGATCGACTAGCAGAGTTGCCCCGGCCTCGACGCGGGCCTTCAGCCCATCGGGCACCGGATCGCCACCCAGCCAGATGATCCAGATCGAAGGACTGGCGTCTTCGGCCGGAGCACTCGCGCTCGACGGAGGCCGCCGAAGCAGTCGCACCCGAACTCCCGCCTCCTGAGCGGCAGCCTGGAGTGCAGCCACGAGGTACCGCGCGTCATCGCGCCGGGTCGCCGGGGCGTAGAGCTCGACCGTCTTCACCGAATCGGCGATGCTCGCACTCTGAGCGGCCGACCCGCTCACCAGCCGCCACTCGACCCTGGCCTTGAGCCGAGGGCGTTCGCCGCGGAAATAGCGGGCGTTGTCGCTGGTGACTACGGAGAAGCGAGTAGCGGGAGGAGCCAGTTGCTCGGCTTCTCTGAGGAGCGACCAGTAGTCTGTAAGGGCGGGCAAGGCGGACAAGGCGGGCAGGTCCGTCGAGGCGGGCAATGCGTCGCCAGGGATCCAGTGCGGCAAACCAGGCGAGAGAAGATGAACCTCACCTACTCGAGCGAGAGAATCGATTAGCGGGCGATACTGTGAGTCCCGCGCGACATCGGGCCCGATCAGGACCCACTCATTGGTCCCCGCAACCGCGGGGCGATGGCGCCAGTAGGGCCCCGCCAGCGCCAGCGCGAGCAGCGCCACGACGGCGAGCCGGAGCAGCAGGAGCCAGAGATCGTGGAGCTTGAGACTGCGAGACTGATAGGCCGGGCTCTCGTGCATCCAGCGAATGCTGCCGACCTTCACCACCCGCCCGGCTCGGCGGCTCACCAGGTGAGCGACGATCGGGACCGCCAAGGCCAGGAGGCCCAGCAGTCCCAGGGGAACCAGCAGGCCGATCATGAGCAGGATGGGCGAACGGCGGTCACATCACCCGCTGTCTGGCCTGAAGGAACGATCGGAGGGCTGCGTCCAGCGGCTGGTCGATCGGGAGGGCCAGGTATCCGATTCGCCGCTCCTCCAGCTCATTGCGGATCGCCTTGAGATCCCGGGCCGCGGCGGCGAGATAGGTGGCTTTGAGCGTCGCGGGATCCACCTCCACCCGCCGTCCCGTCTCCAATTCCTCGAACGTGGTCGGCTCGGCGTAGTTGAACTCCAGCTCCGCCCGCCCGATCAGATGAAAGACGATCACCTCGTCCCTCAAGGCGGCGATCCGCTGGAGCGCGCTCCGGATCTCGGTGCTGCGTTCATGCAGGTCGGTTACCAGGATCGTGAGGTTGCGGCCGCCCGTGGCGAGCAGCCCCTGGAGCCGGCTCCAATCGGGCCATGGCTCGCCCGGAACCAGGACTTCGAGTTCCCGGAGAATCCGGTGGATGTGATGATGGTGTCGAGCGGGTGGGACCAGGCCGACGGCTGGGTGGCGCATGGCGTAGAGGCCGACCGCATCGCCCTGTCGGTGGGCCAGCACCGCCAGCGAGGCGAGCAGGAACCGGGCATAGTCGAACTTGCTGATCCCCTCTTCCTCGTGGGCCATGGACCCGGTGGCATCGAGGAGGAGCCGCACGGTGACGCTGGTCTCGATCTGGGATTCCCGGACGAAGTAACGGTCCGAGCGGCCGAACAGCTTCCAGTCGATTCGCCGGAGGTCGTCGCCGTGCTGATAGCTCCGATACTGGCTGAACTCGAGCCCCGCGCCCGGCAGCCGGCTGGGATGCGCCCCGAACATGAACCCATCTACCACCGACGTCGCCACCAGCTCGAGATCGCGGAGGGCGGCGAGGGTCTTGGGGTCGATGAAGCGGTAGGAGGCGTAGCTCATAACGGCGGGGAACGGGGGAACAGGAGAACGGGAGAACCGGCTCTACTGCGGTCCACCAAGCCATCCCAGCGTGTCATCCCGAGGGACCCCGAGCATGGCGAGGGGCCCGTGGGGATCTCAGGGCTCGGGGTTCCGAGGATGGCGACCCTTGAGATTCCTCGCTCCGCTCGGAATGACAGCCCGCGGCAAGGGACGTCCAATTCCCTAAATACCCGTTCCCGCATTCCTCCCTAGCCCAACGGGCTCCTCGGCTCCGGCGTCTCCTGCAGCAGCCGCTGGGTCACCTGGTCGGCGGTGATCCCATCGGCTTCGGCCCGGAAGCTGACCAGGACGCGATGGCGGAGGACCGGGAGAGCGACCGTGCGCAGGTCGTCGAGCGTGACTGAGTAGCGGCCTTGGAGCAGCGCGCGCGCCTTGCCACTCAGCACCAGCGCCTGGCCGGCCCGGGGGCCGGCGCCCCAGCGGACCCACTCGCGCACGAACCCGCTTCCGGAAAGCTCGGGCCGAGTCTCGCGGGCGAGGCGGGCGGCGTAGGAGAGCATGGCGTCGCTCACGCGGACCGAGCGGGTGAGCTGCTGGATCCGGAGGATCTCTCGCGCCTCCACCACCGGGCGGGCCTGCGCCGTCTCTCCCCCGGTGGTGCGGCGGAGGATGTCGAGCTCTTCGGCCTCCGCGGGATAGCCCACCCGGATATAGAGCAGGAACCGGTCGAGCTGAGCCTCGGGCAAGGGATAGGTCCCGGCCTGCTCGATCGGATTCTGGGTGGCGAGCACGAAGAAGGGCCGCTCCAGCGGATAGGTGGTCCCGCCGTAGGTCACGGCATACTCCTGCATCGCCTCGAGCAGCGCGGCCTGGGTCTTGGGCGGAGTCCGGTTGATCTCGTCGGCCAGCACGATGTTGGCGAAGACCGGCCCCTTGTTGAACTTGAAGAAGCGCCGGCCGGTGGCGTGATCCTCCTCCAGCACCTCGGTGCCCAGGATGTCGGTAGGCATCAGGTCCGGGGTGAACTGGATCCGGCGGAAGGTCAGATGCACCGCGTCGGCCAGAGTCCGGATCATCAGGGTCTTAGCCAGGCCGGGAACACCCTCGAGCAGGCAGTGCCCGCCGGCGAGAAAGGCGGTGAGCAGCTGCTCGACCGTCTCCCGCTGGCCCACGATGACCCGCCCGACCTCGGTTCGCAGCGACTCCACCTTCTGGAGCAGCCCGGCGATCTCCGGCTCGGTGAAGCTGGGAGTGGTGACGGTGCCCGGCTCAGTCACGGTGGCCATGCGGAATCCTCAGGCGGTCATGGCGTGGACCACGACATTCACGCCGAACTTGGTGTTGTCTTCCGCCAGGAACCGCTTGTTGCGGAAGTCGTAGTCCCACTCGCAGCCGTAGTCCTTGTTGCTGTAGAGCAGGGCGATCCGGCCGTCCAGGGTCACCGCCTTGAGATACTCGTGCACCAAGTCGTCGCCCCAGCCGTTGAGCTCCAGTCCGGTAGCCGGTGGACCGTCGCTGAACCGGAAGAACGAGCGATAGATCTGATGGTCCTTGGGGATCTTCCGGAGCGCCTGGGGGCCGAAGATCTGGGCCACCTGGGCCTCGAACGACCGGGCGAACAGCCCGTCAATGTCGTGGTTGCAGTCGTCCGCGAAGACGAAGCCGCCCTGGTGGAGATAGCGGGTGAAGTGATCCCGCTCCTGAGTGGTGAACTGCACCAGCCGGTGGCCGGCCATGTAGCTGAAGGGCGCGTCGAAGACGGCGGTAGACGCGAGGGGAACGATCTGCTCCCGGGGATCGACTTCGATGGTGGTGTACTCGATCAGGGAGTTGAGCAGGTTGGCCGGCATCCGCTGGTCCACGTCCCAGTCGCCGGAGGCGTACTGCCAGCGGGTGAAGGTGAAATCGGCCCGCCGCTTGCCGAAGGCCATGGCCCGCGCTTCGGCCCCAGGTGCCAGGGCGATGGCAGCGGTGCCCATGAGGGCGGCACGGACGAAGTCTCGACGGCGCATAGTATGGAAAGTAACCGAGTGCCCGCCTCCGTTTGGGAGAGTACTGAGTACTGAGTCCTGAAAATCGGTTCGGGGGTCGGGGTAACCAGGAACTGTCATTCCGAGCGCAGCGAGGAATCTCGGTCCATGGTTATCAAGACCCGGAACCGAGATCCCTCGGCCCCGTTGCTCCGCAACGGTACCCTCGGGATGACAGCCCTACCAATCGGGACTCCCTGAGGTAGGCCCGGTTCCCCGTTCTCCCGTTCTCCCGCCCCGCCTACACCGCGTCCGACAGACTCGTGAACGTAAAGTCCCGGAGTCTCATCGCCGGAATCAGGCTGGGGATGTTGAACTCGCCCACCACCCGCTCCTGCTTGCCCAGGGCATCGAGGTTGTTCAGCATGATGACCGGGCTCTCGTTCCAGCGCAGGTTCTTGATGGCGTACTTGATCTTGCCATCTTCGATATAGAAGGTGCCATCCCGGGTGAGCCCGGTGTGCAACACGGTCTGGGGATCGACCTGGCGGATGTACCAGCTCCGGGTCATCAGGATCCCCCGCTTGGTATCCCGGATCAGCTCCTCGGTGGTGGCATCACCACCCTTGACGATGATGTTGCCCGGGAAGGAGAGCGCTTCCTTGCCCTGCTTCTGAGCCCAGTAGCGGGAGTACCAGAGGTTCTTCACCACGCCATCCTCGATCCAGGAGGTCTTGTCGATCGGCCGGCCGTCCTGGCCCCAGGGTGACACCGGGAGATCGGGGTGGGTGGGATCGGTGTAGAGCTGGACCCGCTCGTCGTACAGCTTTTCGCCCTGTTTGTTGCCGCCGCCCGCCTTGGAGAGAAAACTCCGTCCCTCATCGGCGCTCCGGGCGTCCATGGCGACCACCATCCGCTGGATCAGGTCCACCGAGGCCTCGGGCTCGAGCACCACGGTGTACTTGCCCGGCTCGATCGCCTTGGCGTCCCGACTGGCCATGGCCTTCTCCAGCGCGATCGCCGACGCCTTGTCGGCGTCGAACCGGCCGATGTCGTTGTAGTCCCGGATCACGTAGCCCGACCCGGTCCCGTCTTCGGTGCGGACGGTGAGGGTGAAGTCGGCGTTGGTCTCCTTGTGGTAGGCGAAGAGCCCCGAAGTGTTCATCATCGCCTGCCAGACCGAACCGTCCTGAAGGAAGCCGGCGGCGACGCAGCCGTTAGTCTTGGCCGGAGTGATGCCGGCGGCGGCTACCTTCGCCCGGTACTCGGGCGTGATGTTGGCCGTGGCGTCCACGAAGCAGTCGTCGCTCAGGTATTTCTGCTGAGCGATCGGCGGGACGAATTCCGGATCCTCCGGCGCCAGCTTGGCCAGCTCCTCCGAGCGACGCACGCACTTCTCGATCGAGGCATCGTCGAACTCGTTGACCGTGGCGACTCCGACTCGCTGCCCGAAGCTCGACTGGACCACCAGCTGCGTGTCTTCGGTGGAGCCGCTGGTGCTCACCGCGTTCCGGGCGTAGCGGATATTCCCGCCGGCGTTGCCGTTGAGATTGGTCTCGCAGGTCTCCGCCTTGGAGAGTTTCAGGACCCGCTCCAGCAGCGCGCGGGCATCGGACTCGGTGAAGCCGGGCATGGCTTGTTGCCTCGTGGGTGGTTGAAAGAAGCTTGGAGCTCGGAGCCAGGAGCCAGGAGTTGAAATACTCCCAGCTCCCCAGCTCCTAGCTCCTAGCCAATCAGATCTTCCTTCCCGTATTAATCACGTTGACCCCATTAAACCGACTGGTCGAGGAGCCATGGGAGACGGCACTCACCTGGCCCGGCTGTCCCTTGCCGTCGAAGAAGGAGCCGCCCAGCCGGTAGTCGCGCTTGTCGCAGATCCCGACACAGGAGTTCCAGAACTCCTGAGTGTTGGACTGATAGGCCACGTCCTTGAGCGGCCCCACGATCTTGCCGTTCTTAATCTCGTAAAACAGCTGGCCGCCGAACTGGAAGTTGTAGCGCTGCTGGTCGATCGAGAACGAGCCGTCGCCGATGATGTAGATCCCTTTCTCTACCTTCTTGATCATCTCGGCCGGGCTGAGCGGACTCTTGGCCGGTTCCAGCGAGACGTTGGGCATCCGCTGGAACTGGACCGAGCTCCAGGCGTCGGCGTAGCAGCAGCCGTCCGAGGCCGTCTTGCCGATGATATGGGCCTGGTCCCGGATCACCTGGTAATCCACCAGGATGCCATCCTTGATCAGGTACCACTTCTTGGTCTTGACCCCTTCGTCATCGTAGCCGACCGCGCCCAGCGAGGTGGGCTGGATCTTGTCGGCGACGATGTTGACCAGGGGGCTGCCGTACTTGAAGGATTTGCTCTTCCACTTATCGAGGGTGACGAAGCTGGTGCCGGCGTAGTTGGCCTCGTAGCCCAGGACCCGATCCAGCTCCGTGGCGTGTCCGATCGACTCGTGAATGGTGAGCCAGAGGTGGGAGGGATCGAGGACCAGGTCGTACTTCCCGGGTTCCACCGATTTGGCCTGGTGCTTGGCCTTGGCCTGGGCGCCCGCCGCGGCAGCGTCCTCCACCATGTCATAGTAGTCGCCGTAGGTGGTGGTCGCCGGGCCCTTGACCTTTCCGGCCGGGCGGCCGGAGAGGTACTCGTAACCCATTCCCCGGGGCGAGCTGAGCGAGGCCCGCTGCTCGAACTTGCCGGTGTCCTTGTTGATCGACGTCGCGATGAACACCGGCCAGATCCGGTGGATGTCCTGGTCGATGTATGACCCGTCGGTCGAGGCGAAGTACTTCTGCTCGTTGACCAGGAACAGGAGCGCGTTGACGTAGTCGGCCCCGTTCTTCATCGCCGCTTCGCTGGCGGCCTTGAGCAGGTCGGCCTTTTCGCTGATGG
>Ga0335083_10010883_pt1 | contig 10953 bp, 4 predicted proteins | sample Lox_Sample_42_FD_206716 | JGI IMG/M metagenome (GOLD analysis project Ga0335083, IMG submission 206716) | Soil microbial communities from Loxahatchee National Wildlife Refuge, Florida, United States - Lox_Sample_4.2 | ecosystem: Environmental > Terrestrial > Soil > Wetlands | place: USA: Florida... | reverse complement strand
CCACGGTCAATGCGACCTCGGTGAACATCAGCGGTCTCGGAGCTGAGGCGTTGAACGGCAGCGTCTCCACCGGTGCGCTGCAAACCACGCAGACATACCAGTTGACCGCGACCGGCGCCAGCGGCGTAATGGTGACGGCGTCGATCACCATCCAGGTGACACCGGCGTCCGTGCCGCAAGTCGTGGTCTTTACCGCCAGCCCGCAGACCATCAGCGCCGGCCAGAGTTCGCAACTCTGCTGGCAGGTGATCGGGGCCACCAGCATCAGCATCAGCAACGGCATCGGCAGCGGCCTGCAAGGCAACGCCTGCCAGACCGTGAGCCCGCAAACCACCACCACCTACGTTTTGACCGCGACGAATGCCAGCGGCCAGATCCAGGCGAGCGTGACGGTGAATGTGGGTTCCACCATGATCCTCTCGTTCACGGCCAGTCCGGAATTTGTGACCTCACAGGGCAATCCGGTGGTGCTGTCTTGGACGACGTCGAACGCTACGTCGGTGGCGCTGGTCGGTGGCGATATGACATCGTCGCCGGCGAACCTGCCGGTCAACGGCAGCTTCACGGTTACGCCGATGGATAACGCAACCTACACCCTGATTGCCTACGGGCCGGGAGGATCGAGCGTCAGCGCGGTCATCTCGGTGTACGTGAGATAGACAGGGACACCGTTAAGGAGAGAATGCCGGGCGGTCTTCGGGCCGCCCGGTTTTTTTGTTCTCTGTGCGCTGATTTTCCCGCCAACCAAAGGCGCCGCTCCTCAGTTCGCGAGAGCTGCACCAATTGTGGGGCCGACCCCCTGGTCGGCCTCTTCCGATACCAGAAGGCGCCGAACAGACTGCGGAAAGCGGGACGAGGGCGTCCCGCGCAGGCCAGGGGGCCTGCCGTTCTCCGCGGCGCAAAGAGCGCCGCCTAAGAGGCGGCCGCGGGCAGGATTGGCGCGAAAGACCGCAGTCTGCCCCAGACGCCACACCTGTGCCGCCGGGGCGACAACCGGGCCGTGATTCCTACGTGCGCTAACCCACTCGATTGAGGCACAATAGGAGGGAAGCAAACAACAACCAGTGCTTTGGCCGGACGGATGCACGAGTAGTCTGTTTTTCACCAGTTCACTGGAAATTGAACCCAAGAGGTATAAGTGAAGAATCTTCTGACTGGCTTTGTTTGTGCCTGCCTGCTGGTGATCGCCGCGAACCCGCCGGCGCGCGCGCAGGAGAAAAAGCCCGACACCCAGCCTGCCGATCAGAGTCAGACGGCCGAAGCGCCGGCGGCCACGAGCGATGCGGACCAGCAGACGCCCACGACTCCGCAACAAACGCCGCCCGCGGGGCAAACACCGCAGACCGGCCAGACGCCCGTCCCGCCTCCGGCCGAGGAACAGCCCACCACGCCGCATAGCCTGATCGCCCAGCCGCCACCGCCACCCCCGAAGGTGCCCGACGTGCGGCGTCCCGGCGAAACCGGTTTTTGGGTCGACGTCGAGGGATGGCTGCCGAAGCAGCACCCATTCGAAAATGGCGGCTCGAAGTACTTCGGTCCCGCCAATAGTACATTCATCCGCTTCCAGGGTTCTCCCAAGTATGCGGAGAATCTCGAGGCCGGACTGGCCGTCGGCTTACACAATACTCTGAAGCTGACCTTGACCAACTTCAGCGCCGTTGGAAATTTCGTAAGTCCCGTGGTAGTCACCGCATTTAATCAGACCTACAGCGGCGGCGAATACATCTCCACCAACTACCATGTGGAGCGCGCCCAGCTGTCCTACGAGTATCTGACCTGGCCCTATCCGGTCGGCAGTCGCAAAATCCGGTTGAAGACTTTGTGGCAGCTGCAGGTTACCAACGTTGCCGCCGTGTTCGATGCCCCAAAGAACTACTACGATTCCACCGGCAACCTCATCATCGGGACCGATGGCCAGCCCATCGATCTTGCGGCCATCGCAACCAAGCGCATCATCTCCCCCGAGTTCGGCCTGGGTTTATCCTACTACCCGTCGCGGCACGTTCGCCTCGAGTTCAACGGCGGCGGATTCGGTCTTCCGCACCGTTACTCCATCTGGGATGGCGACGCTTCGGTGAACCTCCGCGTGCTGAGCCACGTTGAAATCCGTCTGGGCGTGCGGGGTATGGGATTCAAGACATCTGCCAGCTCCGACTTCTATATAAAAGGGAACTACTACGCGCCGTTTGTCGGCATACGCTGGTATTCCAATTCAGAGTGACGAAAGCTTGAAAGCACCGCTCCCTTGCGGTCGCGGCTCATCGTTTTGTGAGCCACGACCGCGAGGGGGCGGTGTCTTTACTTCGAACGTGCCCGACCCGCCTGTCCCCGCGACAATTCCCGCACTTCCTCTTGCGTGAGATGGCGCCATTTTCCGACGACCAACTCGCCGATGCGGATGGGCCCGATGGCCGTGCGCACGAGCTTCGACACCTTGCTGTCCACCGCTTCCAGCATGCGCCTCACCTGGCGATTGCGCCCTTCCATGATGATGATCTCGAGGTGCGTGTGTTTCGGCCCATCGCGCAGGCGGCGGACAATCGCGGGGCGCGTGGGGCCGTCGCTCAATTCCACTCCGCGGCGCAGTTGCTCGATCTGTTCGTCTGTCAGCAGGGTCGAGGCCTTCACCTGGTATGTCTTGGGTACTTTGTGATCGGGGTCGGTGACGTAGTCGGCGAATGCGGTATCGTTGGTGAGCAGCAGCAGGCCGCTGGTGTCGAGGTCGAGCCTGCCTACAGGAGATAGCCACGTTCCGGCGTCCTTGGTGAGGTCGTAGATGGTCGGGCGGCCTTGGGGATCGCGCCAGGTGGTGAGATATCCCTTCGGCTTGTACAGCAGGATGTAGGTGGGTCTGGAGGCGCGCAGGGGTTTGCCATCGAGCGTGATGCGGTCTTTGGCGAGATCGACCCAATGATCCGGGTTCGCGACCAACTTTCCGTTGACGCGGACGCGTCCGGCGGCGATCCAGCCGCGGGCGTCGGTGCGCGAACCGATGCCGGTCTTGGAGAACACCCGCTCCAGGGTCTTCAGCGGCTGCATGACAAGTCCCAATGTTACAGTGTGACCATCGCTTCCGCAATTCTGATCCACTCGGCGCGGCAACTGGTAACCCTGCATGGACCCGGCGGTCCGCGCCGCGGCGCGGCCATGAGAGACCTCGGCATCATTCCCGACGGCGCGCTCCTGCTGAAAGATGGCGTCATCGAAGAAGTCGGCGCCACGCGGCGCGTCGAGAACCTGGTGAAGGCTCGCGGCGCCGCCCGCATCGATGCCACCGGCCGGGTGGTGATGCCGGGTTTCGTGGATGCGCACACGCATTTGATGTTTCCGCAGCCGCAGGCAAGCGAGGCGGATCCGGATGCCGAAATCGATATCGACCGCGCCGCGCGAGTGCTCAACACGATTACGGCGCAACGCCTGGCAGCGCGTGGGCGAGGGTGGCTGCGGGCGATGGCGCGTCATGGCACCACCACCCTGGAAGCCAAAACCGGTTGCGGCGCCAACCACAGCGCCCAGATGAAGGTGTTGCGGGTGCTGAGCGTGCTGAACAAGGAACCCCTCGATATCGTCCCTACATACCTTTTTCGAGCGGGCGACGCGGAGCACACCGAGCGCGTGTGCGCCGATTTCCTGTTCCACATACGCCGCCGCCGGCTGGCACGCTTCGCCGACCTGGAATGGGATACCGATATGACGCGCCGCCCCTTGCTGGCGCGTTACCTGGACGCGGCCCTCAGTCTCGGGTTCGCCTGCAAGATCCAGGCGCACCAGCATAGTTGTGCCGGCGCGGTATCGCTCGCCTTGGAACATGGCGCCGCCAGCATCGATCACCTGGAATACGCCACGCTCGACCAGGCGCGCGCGCTCGGCGCCGCGGGCATGCTGGCCACTCTGCTGCCTTGCGCCTCTTTTCGCCATGGCCATAACGCACCGGCGCGAATGTTGATCGACAACGGCGTCGCCATCGCGTTGGGGACGAATTTCAATCCCTGGCACACGCCTTCACTCAATATGCAGACCGCCGTCTCACTGGCCTGCCTGCAATTGGCAATGACTCCGGCCGAGGCAATTGTGGCGGCCACGATCAACGCCGCCTATGCGCTCAATGCCGGTTCCCGCGCCGGCTCGCTCGAGATCGGCAAACTGGCGGACGTGCTCATTCTGAACACCGGGGACTATCGGGACGTGGCCTATCAGTTGGGAACCAATCTGGTGGACCGGGTGTTTAAGAAGGGCAAGGTATTGTCGGGGGCGCCGGACTGATGCGCACCGGCTCGTTCTGCTCCAGCATCCATTTATCGAGGATGCGGAGCAGTTCGGAAGGGGTCACGGGCTTGGCGATGTAATCGTCCATTCCGGCGCTGAGGCATTCTTCCCGCGCGCCGGCCATCGCCTCGGCAGTCATCGCGATGATTACCGTGCGCTTGGCGGCAGTTTCCCGCTTGCGGATGGCTCTCGTAGCCTCGAAACCGTCCATGCGCGGCATCTGGCAGTCCATGAAAACCATATCGTAAGGCGCCATCGACCACATCTGGACGGCCTCCCGCCCATCTGCCGCGAAGTCCGGCCGGAGGCCGAATTGGTTCAGCATCAGCCCCGCGACTTTCTGGTTTACGATGTTGTCTTCCGCGACCAGTACGCGAACCTGGCGGTCCGAAAATTTTCCGGCTGCCGCCGCATGCCTCGCCACCGCTCGTGGGACCGGGCGCGGTTGGCCGAGCTTGCGAGACCATGCCGTCGCCATCGCATTCATGAGCTGCGACTGCCGGACAGGTTTCGCCAGGCAGGCATCCACTCTGCCGCCTTCCAGCCGCTTCATGGCGCTCCAGCGGCCGATCGAGGTGATCAGAAGCACCACCGAATAGCGGCCGGCCGGGTCCTGCTTGATGGTTTCGGTGAGTGTTTCGGCATCCGTTCCCGGCAATTGGCTGTCGAGCAGGATGAAATGATAGGGATCGCCGGCGTCCGCGGCCGCGCGGATGATGGAAAGGACCTCTTCACCCGAGCCGAAACTGCCGTTGCGCATGCCCCAACTCGTAATCTGTTCGTGGAGCATGCGGCGGCTGGCTTCGTTCTGGTCCACGATCAGCACGCGCAGGTTTCGCAGTTCGGTAAGCGGCGAGAAGACTTCGTGCGGATGGGAATCGATCCGCAACGGCAGCGTAAACCAGAACGTGGAGCCATGTCCCGGACGGCTGTCCACGCCAATGGCGCCGCTCATGAGTTCCACCATCAGTTTCGAGATCGCCAGCCCCAGACCGGTACCGCCGTATTCCCGCGAAGCCGAACCATCCGCCTGGCTGAACTTCTGGAACAACAATCCCAGTTTCTCGTCCGGAATGCCCGGACCGTTGTCCGCGACCGCGAGGCGCATCGTAACGGTGTCGGATTCCCGGCTCTCGCAGCGCACCGAAACCAGCACCTGTCCGCCTGGCGCGAACTTCACCGCGTTGCCCACAAGGTTGGTGACCACCTGCCGGATGCGCCCGGCGTCTCCGACAAGATAGCGCGGCGCCGAAGCGTCATACTCCAGCACCAGCTCGATGTTCTTCTCCTCGGCGCGCGGCGCCAGCATTTCGTTGACGTCCTCCATCACGCTGCGGAGGTCGAACCCGAGGTGCTCGATGGTCATCTTGCCGGCTTCGATCTTGGAGAAATCCAGAATGTCGTTGATGACGGTCAGCAGGGCATCGGCCGAGCGGCGCGCGGTCTCCGCCCAGTCTCTCTGCTCGGCTGAGAGTTCGGTGTCCAGCAGCAGGCCGGTCATGCCGATTACACCGTTCATGGGCGTGCGGATTTCGTGGCTCATGTTAGCCACAAACTCGCTCTTGGAGCGGCTGGCCGCCTCGGCCGCTTCGCGGAGGCGCGCCTCATCGGCGAGCTTCTCCTGGATGATTCCCGTCTGGCGTTCGACGCGTTTACGCAGCAGCACAATCCAGATCGCGGAGGCGATCACCAGCGCGGACATCACTCCCGATAACTCCAGAATTCGTCCCGTGCTCCACCAGGGAGCAGGCCGCATGACCGTCAGATCCGCGGGAGTGCGGAGATAGAGATTGAAATCGGTGGGAACCAGCAGCGTCTGCTGTTCCTGCACTCGCAAGGAACACAATCCCGTGAGCCGAACCAATGCGCCGGCTGCCGGCCAGGACACTTCGTTCCGCTGGTAGGGCAAATGCGCGTCGAAGAGCACGTCGCCGGATTGCACCATCAGAACCTGGTCCCCGAAGGTCGCCAGGTGATTCACCACCGTGCCCTCCAGGCGAATCAATTCGGAATCGTAAACACCGCTGAGCGCTTCGTCCGCGGAGACATCTTTGGGATCGACCTTGGCGCCGCCGGCGACCTTGTGGATTTCGGAGTGCTGCAAAACCGGTGAGAACGGCCCCACTTGCGGCAGGCCGACGACGTCCACCACGTCGCCCGGCCGGACGTCGACGGGCGTATCGGACAGGGCCTTGATTCCGGCGGTCGAATCCTGCAGGAAGATGGCGGAGTCGCTTTCGGCCAGCGTCACAATCCCGCGCACGCGCCGCCGCTGAGCCCGCTCGCTCGAATACCGCATCACCATGGCGATAGGCCCGGGAACGCTGGAGAGAGTGGGGTCGGTTCTGTCCAGGACCGTGACCGTCTTCCAGGAGGGAACGTAGATCCGGATTCCGACCAACTGGTGGCGCTCATTGAGCCTGGTGGCACAAGCTCCGGCAACCTCCACATGCGCCCCCAGCAGGTCCTGACGGTCTCCGGTGTCCAGCACTTCCGCCAGGAACGACCGCGCGCCCCGTACCAGGCCGAGCGTCACCCGGCCCTCGCCGGGTTTCACCGAGGTGACGGTCCCTTCCGCGCGCACCCAGTTGCTATCCTCGGACCCGGTAAACAGGCGATCGATGTCGGGCGGATCGGCTTTGGGAAATTGTCCCGGTCCGATCCGGCGGATGTGCAGGCGCCGGAGTACGGGAGCATAATCCCCGGCGCCGGTGACGCCCGTCACCTCCAGCAGATCGCCGGCTTGAATTGCCGGCGTATCCTGCGGCGCACCCCAGCGGACATTGGCATAAATGCCCCCGGTGCTGTCCTGGAGAAACAGATGTCCCTGGATGTGATCCACCACCGTGGCGATGACCCGAAGAGAAACTGGAATCCGCTGAGCAGCTTCGGTGGGGGCGAGCGCGTGAACGCCGTGAACTGTTGTGATCTGGTCGTGCCTGGCAGGAGCCTGCTCGCGAATCACAATCGGGCCTTCCAGCGTCACAGCGCCGCCGCTCCGCACCGGAAAACCGGTGATGTCGGCATTTTCGGCCTCCGCAAGCTGGACGGGAGTCAGTTTCAGGGGTAGACGGCCGGTCGCGTCGTGGAACCATAACGTCTGACCGGCGCCTTCGGCCGTAATCGACCCATGCAAGTGGACGCGCAGGCTGGGAACCGGACCAGCCAGGCCGATCGCCTGGTCCACGCCGATCACCGGAGGAACGGAGACCGGGGTGGTCTCAGCCGTCACCAGCCTGCGACTGGGGCAGGTGAGCACCAGTTCAGCGCTCTTGTCCCCGTCCGCGGGGCGGGTGGCCACGCCGCGTACCTTAACGCGCGATCCCATGAGCGAGGCGAAGATCGGGGGGTCCGCGACTCCCATGATGTAGACCCGGATCCGGCGCCCGTCGGACACCATGTGCAGGCTGACATTCGAGAGGTGGTCGACGGTTTCCGCGTAGGCTAGGCCACGAATTTCCACCCACTGCCAGTCGATCTCATTGCGCGACCAGGCGGCCACGCTCGTCAAAGGCGGATCCGGCAGCTTGCCGGTGCCCAGGGTTTTTACCAACGGATTGGCCAGCGTCATGCCGCCGGCGCCCAGCCGCGTCTGCCCGCACACTTCCACCTTTTGACCAGGCAAGTCTCCGGGCAGGCGCAGGTTCCCGAAGCGGATTCCGCCGGTGGAATCCTGGAGCACCAGGACGCCCGTAAAGATATCGGTGTAAGTTGTTACACCGTCGACACATACACTTTCCGCAAGGGGCAGCGATCCGGAGCGCAATGTGGCTACCGAGACTCTGCCGTGGGGGCTTTTGGGGACGTGAGAGCACCCGCAAAAAGAGGCGGCTAAGGCGGCGATACCAGCAACAAAGACAGCTCCGACGCGGGGGCGCACACCTTACTTATCGACCAGGGAATTAACCTTTCTAAAACGTTTTTGTTCGGCAAATCTAAGAGCAGCGGCGCCTTAGAAATGAAAACGGATCGCCGCCTGCACCTCTCGCGGACCGCCGGTCTGCAGCGCGGGGGCCAGACCGCTTCCCGGACTGCCGGTTCCCAACTCGGTATTGAGCAGCGACGTAGAAAGTCCGAACAGAGGGCTATCGAGGAACTTTACCGGGTCGCCGAAATTCGGATGGTTCAGCGCATTGAACCCATCGAGCCGCAGTTCGAGTCCCAACCGTTCCTTGAGATGGAATTCGCGCTTGAGCGCCAGATCGAGCTGCCACATCCCGAACCCGGCGGTGACGTTGCGGCCCAGCGTGCCCTGCAGTCCGGGCTCTCCCAGCGGCGCGGTGACGGCGGAGAAAGCCAGCGGATTGAACGTCCTGCCGCCCGGAGATTGCGGGCTGGCGATCCACAGCGGCTGGCCGTACACCCAGTCCGGACGGAATGCGTTCGTCAGGCTGAGGCCGACGCTGTCTTCCGAGTCCTGAATCGTGATCGGAAAGCCGGTGCGCGCGCGCAAAATGGTGTCGACCTCCCAGCCGCTCAGCAGATGATTGGCAAAGCCGTGGGGCCCGCGCGGCGGGAAGGAGTAGGCGAGGGCGGTGGTGAACGCGTGGCGGACGTCGAAATCGGAAGATGCGTGATCCCCGGCAGGCGAAGCGCGCTGGCCAGACCACAGCAGGAAGGCGTCGCTCGAATCGTTGTCGAGCGAGTGCGACCACACATACGAGGCCGTCACGTTCAGCCCCAGAGTCACATGACGGCGGTATTGCAACTGAAAGGCGTCGTAGTCGGAACCGCCGAGATTGGTGGTGACCACGGCGTAGTTGTTCACGTTGGCCGTGTCGCTCATCTGCGTGCGGAGCAGGTGATTGGCGGTGGATCCGACATATCCCAGCGACGCCACGTCGTGCGTGCCGAACCCGTGCTCGAGCGAGACATTCCACTGGATGACCTGCGGCAACTGGAGATTGGGCGCGAATCCATAGAGGATGTTTCCCTGCGATAGAAACCCGCCGCCCTTATTCGAGAGTTTTGCGCCGTTGAGAGGGCCGGAATTGATGGCTGAAGTCGCAATGCTCACGCTGGAGTCGTAATATAAACCGGCGCCCGCGCGCACCACCGTCGCGCCGCTCTTGTCGAGGCGGAAAGCGAGGCCGAGGCGCGGCGCGAAATCCCCAAAGGTGCGCGGCCATAGAGGACGCTGCGGCTGTTGGCTCAAAAGCCCGGTGGAGTAGCTCAAGAAGTTCTGTTGAGCCGAGGAAGGCGGCGGAGGACTGAACTCCCAACGCAAGCCGCCGGCCACCGTCAGCCGTTTGGAGACTTGCCAGGTGTCCTGAGCCCACGCGGAAAACTCCTCCACTGCCAGAGATTGATGGGCCGCCGGCAACTGCGCGATCCACCATGTGGTTGGATTATTGAGATCGAGGATGCTGTTGGCGGTGATTCCGTAAGAGTCGGCGGCATCCCGGCGGATGGACAGCATACGGCGGAAATCGATTCCGAATCTGAGCGCGTGATTGGTCTTTTCGAGAGCGGCGGTCTGGATGAGCTGGAATTGCCGCTCGCGGCGCTGGCCTTCGTTCCCGGTGACCACCTGGCCGACGCCATTGATGGTGAAGCGCAGCAGGAAATTGCACGACAGCGCGTTGTTGTTCAGGATGGCGGAAAGCAGCGGCTGGAGCGTGCAACTGGGGGTCCCCGAGTGCATGCTTTGAGTCCACACCGAATCCGCGGTGGATTGCGATTCGTTCACGCGAAAATCGAGCACACTATGGGCGGTGGGGCGCGCATTGACGCCCAGCGTCAGGCTTTCGGAGCCGAGATCCAGGTGGTTGACCTCGGGCGTGCCGAACTGGTTGGTGGAGGGCGAATCGGCGAAGCGGCCGAAGAGGGTGATGCGCGGCGTGACGGCCTGGTCGATGCGCGCGCTCCCGGAGGTCAGGCTGGCGGGGCGATTGAACTGCCCGAGCCAATCGGCGTACCCGTTCTGGCCAAGGATTGGGCCGTCAGGAGCTGGAAAGAGATTGATCAGCGGTTGAACGGTGGTCAGGAGAACGCCGCGCACCTGAATCGACGGCACCGCTTGCTCCCACACATAAGGCTCATTGAGGTTGATGTGCTCGAACGAAAGAAAGAAAAAGGTGCGATTGCGTTTGATGGGTCCGCCGAGAGTCTGCGCAAGGTCTTCGTAATGCAGGGGCGCGCGGGAGTCGCCTCCGCGATTCGCGAACCAATCGTTGGCGGTGAGGAAGGTGTCGCGCCGGCGGAAGAGAGTGGCGCCGTGAAATTGTTCCGATCCGGCGCGGCTGTTGATGGCGATGCTGGCGCCGGGCATGCGTCCGAATTCGGCGACAGTGGTGGAGCTTTGGAGGCGGAATTCCTGCATATCTTCGGTAGAAATGAGCGAGTCCAGGCTGCCGAACGCGCTCATCACCGGCAATGCGCCCCCGGTGGATTGTGCCGGCAGACCCCCGGCGCTGACCCCGACATTGGCGCTCACGCCATCCAGCGTGAAGTAATTGGTGTTGGCGCGCATGCCGTTCGTGCTGAACTGGCCGGCATCGCCGCGCGTGGCGGGAACCACGCTGGTGCCTGGGATGAGTTCGAAGAGAGTGAGCATGCCGCGCGCATTGAGCGGCAGGTGGGAGAACTCATCGGAGTCGAACTGCCCGCCAGTGGAAGCGTCGGTGCGCTCCAGCGTGGGGGCGGTGCCGATGACGGTGACGCTGTCGCTGAAGCTGCTGACGGCCA
>Ga0335083_10010882_pt1 | contig 10953 bp, 6 predicted proteins | sample Lox_Sample_42_FD_206716 | JGI IMG/M metagenome (GOLD analysis project Ga0335083, IMG submission 206716) | Soil microbial communities from Loxahatchee National Wildlife Refuge, Florida, United States - Lox_Sample_4.2 | ecosystem: Environmental > Terrestrial > Soil > Wetlands | place: USA: Florida... | reverse complement strand
CCACGCTATATCACGCTGCGGCTTGAGCGGCGTATCGTGCTTTCGATCGATGCGCGCGCAACTATCGCGCCAATTCGTTAGCCTGGCTGACTGAGCCTGGCCAATGAGCTTGACCATTGGGCTCATTCGTCTGCCAGGCCGGTGCTCTTTGCTGATTCACGTGGCCAAGCCACGTAACGAACCGCACAACGCGGGCACATCCCCCGTTCGGGTCATGTGCCTCGCGCCTCTTTCCGCAGCGACGCTCAGGCCTGCGCTGCGACCTTTTCCTTAACGGCTCTAGGCGCCTTGTTGTTGTACTCGAGGATGAAGTCGCGCAGTTGCGGATAGATGATGGTGCGCCAGCGGCGGCCCGAGAAAATGCCGTAGTGGCCGCACTTTTCGGCGGTGAAGTGCCGCTTGTTCTTCTCCGGAATGCCGGTGCACAGATCGTGGGCCGCGCGGGTCTGGCCGTCGCCGGAGATGTCGTCGAGCTCGCCTTCGATCGTGAAGAGGGCCGTTTTCGTAATGTCCTGCGGGCGTACGCGTTCGCCGGCCACGTCCCACGTGCCTTCGGCAAGGCAGAACTGCTGGAACACCACGCGGATCGTCTCGAGGTAATACTCGGCTGCCATGTCCAGCACGGCGTTGTATTCGTCGTAAAAGCGGCGATGCTGTTCGGCATCTTCTTCGTCGCCGCGCAGCAGGCTCTGGTAATAGTCCCAATGCGATGCCGCGTGCCGTTCCGGATTCATCGCGACAAAGCCGGTGTGCTGCAGGAAGCCCGGATAGACCTTGCGCCCCACGCCCGGGTAGTTCGGCGGGACGGTGTGGATCACGTTGTTGTCGAACCACTCGTACGAACGCTGCGTGGCGAGCGAATTGACGGACGTCGGGCTCTTGCGGGCGTCGATCGGGCCACCCATCATCGTCATCGTGCGCGGCGTGTCTTCGCCGCGGCTCGCCATCAGCGAGATGGCCGCCAGCACAGGCACGGTCGGCTGGCACACCGAAATCACGTGCAGATCCTTCGCGCCAATGTGACGGATGAATTCCTGGATGTAGGCGACGTAGTCGTCGAGATGGAACGGGCCGTCTTCGAGCGGCACCATGCGCGCATCGATCCAGTCGGTGATGTAGACCTTGTGATCCTGCAGCAGCGTGCGGACCGTGTCGCGCAGCAGTGTGGAGTGGTGGCCCGACAGCGGCGCGCACACGAGAACGACCGGTTCGTCTTTCAGCTGCGAGACCGCGCCGCTGTCGTCAGCGTAGCGCTTGAATCGCAGCAGGCGGCAAAACGGCTTCTCGATGATCGTTTGTTCGACGATCGGGATGTTGTGGCCGTCCTTGACGATCTGGTGCAGGTTGAACTCGGGCTTTTCGTAATCCTTGCCGAGCCGGTAAAGCAGCTCGTACCCGGCCGATAGCCGGGTTGCACCCGGGACGTAGGCGAACGGGCTGGCCGGATTCGCGAAGGATTTCGACGCGGCCTGGGCCCAGGCGGTAAGCGGGCTCAAGAGAGCCCGCTGGAATTCGTGCAGTTGGTAGAGCATGGGTGCTCCAGCGTTGATGTTGTTCGCGTGGGGCGGCGCAAAAACGCGCAAGGCGTTGCGGGGCCGTTGTTGGTTGCAGACCATTGGTTAACGGCCGACATTCGGATTTGATGATATCGGACAAACACTGATTGTGCAATGCAACAACGGTGACCCGGCGCACGTAAGGAATGTAAATGAATCAAGGGCTTGGCCAGGCTGGCGGGGCGTTCCCGGCCGGCTGGGCAGATTTCTCCTCATGCTGCAGGCCGCCATTGGCCGGTGCGCCGCCGTGGTCGGGCTGTCCGGTCGCCCTGGCGATCTCCTGCTCGTGCTTCATCAGGTTCAGGCCGGTGTGCACCAGCGCGACGTGGGAGAAACCTTGCGGAAAATTTCCGACGAGCCGTTTTGCGACCGTATCGTATTCCTCCGACAAAAGACCGACGTCGTTTGCCAGCGACACGAGCCGTTCGTACATCTCGATCGCCTCCGGCATGCGACCTTGCAGCGCGAGATTGTCCACCATCCAGAAGCTGCATGCGAGGAACGTGCCTTCGCCGGGAGGCAGGCCGTCGTCGAATTCGGTGGTGCGGTAGCGCATCACAAAACCGTCGCGCAGCAGATATTTCTCGACGCCCGCCACGGTGCCGGCGATGCGCGGGTCGCGCGGCGGCAGAAAACCGAGCAGCGGCAGCAGCAGGACGCTCGCGTCGAGCTCGCCGCCGCCGTAGACCTGGGTGAACGAGTTCAACTCGGCGTTCCAGCCTTTGGCGCAGACGTCGGCATGAATCTGCGCGCGCACGGCGTGCCAGTGGTCGAGCGGCGCCGGCAGACCGAACGACTCGGCCGATTTGATCGCGCGGTCGAAAGCCACCCACGCCATCACCTTGGAAAAAGTGAAATGCTGGCGCCCGCCGCGCGTTTCCCAAATGCCCTCGTCGGGCTCGGACCAGATCGTTTCGAGGTGTTCGAGCATCGCGCACTGGATGTTCCACGCGGTTTCGTCCGCCTGCAGGCCGCCGATGCGCGCCAGATGCAGCGCATTCATCACTTCGCCGTAGACGTCGAGCTGCAACTGGCCGACCGCGTTATTGCCGACACGTACCGGCCGCGCGCCCTCGTAGCCAGGCAGCCAGTCGAGTTCGAATTCCGGCAGACGCCGTTCGCCGGCGATGCCGTACATGATCTGCAGTTGCTGCGGCGAGCCTGCCATCACGCGGCCGAGCCACTGGCGCCACAGGCGCGCCTCCTCGAAGTAGCCGCCGCGCATCATCGCGAGCAGCGTGATGGTGGCGTCGCGCAGCCAGCAATAGCGGTAATCCCAGTTGCGCGTGCCGCCCAGCTGCTCGGGCAGCGAAGTGGTCGGCGCGGCGACGATGCCGCCCGTCGGCTGGTACGCGAGCGCCTTCAACGTGATCAGCGAGCGGCGGATCGGTTCGGCCCAGCGTCCAACGACCGTGCCGCGCGCCGACCATTCGAGCCAGTGGTTCTCGGTCCGCGCGAGGGCGGTGTGCGGATCGCGGGCGGGCGGGGCGTGCAGGTGCGACGGCGTGTAGGTGAGCGAAAACGGCACGCGTTCGCCCGCCATGACGGTGAACTCGGCGACGGTGCGCATGTTTTCGCCGCGAAGCTTGACGGGTGTGCGCAGCACGGCGGTATCGGGGCCGACCACGGCCTTGATGCCGCTCCCGGTCGAGAGCCGGGTGACCCACGGCACGGAGAAGCCGTAGTCGAAGCGCAGCACGAACTCCATCTTCATGCGCACCGTGCCGCGTTTGCCGATGACGATGCGCATCAGTTCCGACGACCCATTCCCCGGCGGCATGAAATCGACGACGGTAACCGCGCCTTCCGCCGTTTCGAAGTCGGTCTCGAGAATCAGCGTCTCGCCGCGATAGCGGCGCGTGGCAACGGGGGGCTGCGCGCCCTCGTCGACGACGGGCGCGATCAGCCAGCGGCCGTTGTCCTCGGTGCCGAGCAAGGCCGCGAAGCAGGCGCCGGAGTCGAAGCGCGGCCAGCACAGCCAGTCGACGGAGCCGGTGCGGGAGATCAGGGCGGCGGTGTGGCCGTCGCCGACGAGCGCGTAATCTTCGATGGGAGAGGGCATGGCGAGCGGGAAGTAGGGGTGTCCTGGGCGGGTTGCGGCATTACGCCGTTCAGCGATCGGTCGGAGACCTTGTTGCATACGTGGTCTTCAACGGTGTCGATCGGGTCCGGGGCCGGGCCCGCGGGTTCGTTGCGCTGCATGGTCGCGATGACTGGCTTTATAAATTTTGCCTGAATACAATCGGACGCATGGGGTTTTGCCCCGCCACTATCCAGCGCTTTCTATCGTTATCAAGCAACGCTTTTTCGGGGATTGAAGCCATGCTGAACCCGTCGAAATCCGATTGCATTACGATCCTGTCCGCCGCCAGCGAACTCGCTGGCGACTCCATGTTGCCGCTCGACGCCGGCGAACTCGGTTTGACCCGCAACGCACTGGAAACCACCGCGGCGTTTCTGGTCGAACGGGCGTGTTTCAAGCGTTATCAGGAAAGTGACGGTCATTATGCCGTCGGCGGGCTGTCGCTGCAGGGAAGGCTGCGCCTCGAGCAGCTTTCGAACGGCTAGACCGGGCTGTTGACGGCCGGAGACGCTGCCCGGTTCTCGCCGCTCGACACCACTCATTGGCGCGTTCTGTAGCGGCACGCGGTGCTGAACCGCGTGCCGCTGTTTGCGTTTACCGGTTGCCATGCGGCAGGTCAGGGCACGCGCGCGCCGTCAAAAATGCGTCGCGCCCACGCCGAAGATGCCGATGATCCCGATGATGATCAGATACAGCGCGACGATGTAGTTGAGCAGCCGCGGCATGACGAGGATGAGGATGCCGGCGATCAACGCAACGAGTGGACCCAGGCTGAGCGTGACGTTCATGGAGACTCCATTGTTCAAGACTGTTTTCTGGAAGTACAACCCTGCTGGATGGCAACATCGCCATGAGGTGCCGGTCGCGCGAAACGCGCTCGAAGCCCGGATCGCATGAACCCTGCCGGTGGCCCTTGCGAGCCGGCCCGACGCCCCTATACTTGCCCGACAACAACGTTCACACAAAACGAAGCGGCCGCAGACGCTTGGCAGACCGGCGACACCAGATCGAAGAAACACGATGTCAAAGGAGGCTTCATGCATCGCACCGGCCATGCAGCAGCATTCGCCGTGCCAGCATCCGTTGCGCCAGCGGCGCCGTTCCGGTTCACCCGCTCGATAATAAGAGGTTTCGCACTGATGGTCTCTATCGCTGCTACGCATGCCTTCGCACAGGGCACCGCCGCCGTGCCCGCGGACGGCGTCTATGACATGATCGTCGGCACCTATACCGGGGGCAAGAGCGAAGGCATCTACGTCTACCGCTTCGATACGAAGACCGGCGAAGCGACGCCAGTCTCTTCGACGAAGGCAGTCAACCCGTCGTATCTCGTCGTGAGCGCCGATCGTCGTTACGTGTACGCCGTCAATGAACTGCCGGGCGACAACGGCCCGGCCAGCCAGCGCGGCGGCATCAGCGCCTTCGGCTTCGACCCGGCCAGCGGGCAACTGACCTTTCTCAACAAGGTGTCGGCCGAAGGCGATGATCCGTGCTATTTGAGCCTGTCGCCGGACGGCAAATATCTGACGACGGCCAACTATTCGGTGGCCGCCGATCCCGGCGGCAGCTTCGCGGTGTTTCCGCTAAAGGCCGACGGCCAGGTCGGCTACGCCGTGCTCACGGTGCATCACGAGGGCAGCGGACCCGTGAAGGGGCGCCAGGATGGCGCGCACGTGCACTCGACGGTGTTCTCGCCCGATGGCCGCTATCTGTTCGCCCAGGATCTCGGCACCGACCAGCTCTTCGCGTACCACTTCACGCCTGACGGCAGCCGCGGCCTCATCGGACCGACCGACACGCGCTACACGAGCATGCCGGCTGGCTCCGGCCCGCGCCATCTCGTCTTCGGCCCGGACGGCAAGCATGCCTACCTGACCAGCGAACTGACGGCGACGATCAGCACCCTGCGCTACGACGACGGCAAGCTCACGCCGATTCAGTCGCTGCCGCTCACGGAGCCGGGGTTCAAGGGCAACGTTGGCGCGGCGGCGGTCCATCTGTCGCCGGATGGACGCTTCCTCTACGCCACCAACCGCGGCGACGCAAACGAGATCGTGATTTTTTCGATCGACCCGGCGAACGGTTATCTGAAGCTGGTCGGCCGTCAGTCGAGTTTGGGGCAGGGGCCGCGTGAGTTTGCGATCGATCCGACTGGTCAGTGGCTGATTGTCGGCAACCAGAACAGCGATACGGCGTATGTGTTCCGGCGCGACAAGCAGACCGGCTTGCTGGAGCCGAATCCGAAGCGGATCGATATCGGCTCGCCGGTCGATTTCAAGCTGGTGTCGCCGTCCTGAGAGAGGGGTAGGGGGATTGGTGGTGGCGCTGCCATCGAATGACGGCGCCGTTGCCATGACACTGGGCGGTGTCATGGCGAAACGGCGCGGCGCTTATTCCGCCGACCCCGGTGCCAGCACTTCACGGCTGCCGTTGATGCCCATCGGCGAAACGAGCCCGGCCGTCTCCATCTGTTCGACGAGTCGTGCCGCGCGGTTGTAGCCGATGCGCAGCTGTCGCTGCACCGACGAGATCGACGCGCGCCGCGTGCGCACGACGAACGCCACGGCTTCGTCATAGAGCGGATCGGCTTCGGCATCCGGCGCATCGCCGAACAGGTCTTGCGCGGCGCCTTCGCTGGCCGGCCCGTCGAGGATCCCTTCCTCGTACTGCGGCTCGCCGAACTGCTTCAGATATTCGACGATGCGATGCACTTCCTCGTCCTCGACGAAGGCGCCATGCACGCGCTGCGGATAGCCGGTGCCGGGCGGCAGGAACAGCATGTCGCCCTGGCCGAGCAGCGACTCCGCACCCATCTGGTCGAGAATCGTGCGCGAATCGATTTTCGACGACACCTGAAACGCGACGCGCGTCGGAATGTTCGCCTTGATGAGGCCCGTGATGACGTCCACCGAAGGCCGCTGCGTCGCAAGTATCAGATGGATGCCGGCTGCGCGCGCCTTCTGCGCGAGACGCGCGATCAGCTCTTCGATCTTCTTGCCCGCCACCATCATCAGGTCGGCCAGCTCGTCGATGACGACGACGATCAACGGCAGCGGGGCGAGCGGTTCGGGCGCTTCGGGTGTCAGCGAGAACGGGTTGCCGACTTTCTTGCCGGCGGCTTCGGCGTCGCGGATCTTCTGGTTGAAACCAGCCAGATTGCGCACCCCGACAGCCGACATCAGCCGGTAGCGCTTCTCCATTTCACCGACACACCAGTTGAGCGCGTTCGCGGCGAGCTTCATGTCGGTGACGACCGGCGCGAGCAGATGCGGGATGCCCTCATAGACCGAAAGTTCGAGCATCTTCGGATCGATCATGATGAGGCGCACTTCCTCGGGCGTGGCCTTGTAGAGCAGCGAGACGATCATCGCGTTGATCGCCACCGACTTGCCCGAGCCGGTCGTGCCCGCAACGAGCATGTGCGGCGCCTTGGCGAGGTCGGCGACGACCGGATGGCCGGTGATGTCCTTGCCCATCGCGAGCGTCAGGTTCGAGCGCGAGTTCTGGTAGACGTCGGCCTGGAGGATCTCGGACAGGCGGATCATCTGGCGCTTCGCGTTCGGCAGTTCGAGACCCATGCAAGTCTTGCCGGGGATCGTCTCGACCACGCGGATCGACGTGAGGCCGAGGCCGCGCGACAGATCCTTCATGAGGCCGACGATCTGGCTGCCACGCACGCCGAGCGCCGGTTCGACTTCGAAACGCGTGATGACCGGCCCGGCCGACGCGCCGACCACCGTCACCGGCACCTTGAATTCCTGCAGGCGCTGCTCGATCAGCTGCCCGGTTTCGGCGAGCTTCTCTTCAGGAATCGGCTCCATGTCGGACGAGGTGCGCTCGAGCAGATCGAGCGACGGCAGTTCGACCATCGAGGCAGCCGGCGCGTGGAATTCGAAGCCGGTCGGCGCGTGGCCGCGCGGCGGAGGCGGCGCGATGACGGGCGGGGCAGGCGGTGTATCCGACTCGTCGCCGGGCATGTTGGCGGGTGTCGTGTCGACGGGTTCCTGCTCCTGCGCGGCCCGGCCTTCGAACATCGAAGCGACGTTTGCCAGCGTCATGCCCGGAAAGCGGACGATGTTCGACAGGGCAAGCGGGGCGTCGGCTTCGGGCGTTGCGGTTTGCGTTTCGGTTTGCGCTGGAGGCTCCACAGCCGCTGCAGCGACAACGTGGAAAACCGGAGTGACATGCTGCGGCGTGTCGATTGTCAGAGTTGGATGGGCCGGCGGCTGGGTATGCGGATGCGACGTCATCGACGAGCCCGTACGCAATTCGGCGATGGTGTCGTCGACGATCTCCCACGGCGCTATCGATCGAGCGACCGGAACGGCAGGGGAGGGCGCGCCGGGCGGCGTCACCTCGGCGTCGTGGGCGGCAGTCGGCAGCGTTTCCTGAACGCTCGCGGTGAGTGCTTGCGGCGGCCGGATTTCCTCCGCCTGCGACTGCCCGGCCGGGGCGGTCGGTGCATGGGGAGTTTCCTCGCCTGGATTTGACGTCGGGGCTTCGGTGTCGTTTGTTCCCTGGATCGAGCGCGCTGCGTCCATGAGGTAGATGCCTGCGGGCAGACTGGAAGCCGAAGTGTCAGGCGGATTGTCGTCAATCGCCTGGGCATTTGTCACAGGCTCAGCGGGGCTTGGGCCGATGCTCAGGTTCGAGAGTTGAGGCGCGACTGCGTTGATGCCTGCAGCCAAAGCTGAAGACGGCAGCTCGACGATCGGCGTGAAGGTACCCGAAGTCGAGGGCGCGGTATCGGCAAGGGTAATCGTTGCAGCGACGCCATCGTTGCCCGCACGTTCAACGGCTTCTGCGCTTGGGTCCAATGCCGTTGATAGCGTTTCCGCAACGGCGTTGGTCGCAGCGTAGGGCCCCGACGGCGTCGTTCCGGCCGCGCCGGCGATTGCGCTCGGGCCCACAGACGGAATCTCGACAACATCGCTGGCCGGTGTCGAATCCGAAACCGCGGATTCAAAAGCATTGGCCCCTGCGCCTTGAACCAGAGGCGGATGTTCAGCAGCATGCGAGCCGATGTTGATACCGGAGATTGCGGAGGCGAGCGCCGCCGATGCCTGTGGCTCAAAATCGTGGGCCAGGTTGGCGGAGGCGTCTGGCGAAGAAGCTGGCCCGGTCTGCGCTTCCACTTCGCCTGGCGCAGATGCGTGGGTGAACGTGTCCACCGGCAAATCGGCGGGCGGAACTGCGCTGGCGTCGCTGGGCAACACGGTAGTCTGCGTCACGGCATTCGCCGTCGCCGGACCGGCCCGATGCGCTTCAACAGACGCCTTCTGGCTGCCGTCGGACGATTCTGCGCTACTCATCCGTGCGAGACCTGCGCCGGCGAGCGTCGTCCAGCGTGCGGCGTTTTCCTCGATGCTGCGCAGTGTTTCCTGCACGGTCGCGGACGGTGGAACGCGCGGAGCACCGATAGCCGGTCGTGAATAGGCCGGTGCCCGCACGCTGCCGGGTGCCGGCTGGCGTACAGCCTGCACCGGGCGTGGTGCCGGGCGTTGCGTCTGGATCGTCGGGCGCGAGGGAGACGTTGCTGCGGTGCTGCCTGCGCCGGGCCGTCCCGGCACGCCGGAATTCACCGGCGAAGGGGATAGAGATCCGGTTGTCGATGATCGGGAGCCGGGAACCGGAGTACCCCGCACATCGCCGGACATTTTGGGGGCAGCGGTCGCCGGAGCGGTTGCGCCGTCCATCACCGATGCGCCGTGCACGCCGGAAGTACCGACAGCGCCGCCGCCCGCTGATGCCGCCGAAGCCACGCCGACCCCCACACTCCCCATCGACGCTGTCCGTGCGCTCGCGCCGCGGCGCCCATCGTTCGCCGTCGAGGAATCGCGCGCGGGCGCAGTGCCACGTGATGGCGTCGCGGGATCGCGCAGCCAGCCGGCCGGGGCGACCGGTTCGGCCTGCGCCCAAGGGGCTCGCCCGTCTTGCCGCGGCGGCTGGGCCGCGCGCGAGCGTGCGCTTTCGGCATTTTGCGAAGCCGTCGCGCGTGCGTTGCTGCCCCAGCCCGCATTGGCTGGCGGCTGCCCGGCGCGCGCGTCGCCGGCACTCGCCACACCACCGGCTGCGCCGGCAGAGGTCGATGCCCGTCCACCTTGATTGGGTCGCCACACCGTCGGCCGCGCATATCGACCATTCGACTTCGGCGCCATCGTATTGGTTGGCGTGCCGGCGTGCGTGGGCAATCCGTGATCGGCGGCGGTGGCGCGGCGCGGGCGGCTGTCGTCGTCGCGTTTCGCGAAGTTGCGCGAGAGCCCGAGCCCAAATGCGCCGTCGGCCCATGCCGCTGCCTGCGACCAGCGAAAGCCGATCAGCCACGGCAGCGTCACGAGCAGCACAGCGAGCATGGCGAGCGGCGTGCCCGTGGGTCCGAGCAGATGACCGAAACCCGTTGCGAGCGCATGTCCCAGCCCGTTGACGCCAGCAATGTGGATCAGCGATGCCTCCAGCGTGCAGCTCGCTACCATCACGCAGACGAAGCCGAGCCAGATACGGATCGTGCCCGGACCGCGCAGGCCCGCGCCGCCCGGCAGCACGGATTTCGCGAGACGCCACAAAAGAGGAAGAAGCCAGACGGCTGATCCGCCGAACCAGCTGAAAACTACCATGTGCATGCTAGACATCAACGAATGACGGACACGCGAAAGCGCAATCCGGCGAGTTTAACCGGTGAAGCACGACGCTTCGAAGGCAGGCGGGCGAATGCCGGGGCGCAACGGCGTCCCGCGGCATTTGCCGCGCATGGGGGCGTAGCACCGCACGCGTGGCTGGTGCGGGCGCGGCAGCAGAAGACGGTCCGGTCACTGATCGCGACGGGTGAAAACGAGCGTGTCGCCGTTTTCGAGTATCAGCTGCAGTTGCTGCGGCGCGCGCATCTGCACGCCGGTGCGGTCGATATGATTGAGCGCATTGAGATAGTCGCCTTCGATCTTGCCGCCCGGCGTGGCGCACGCCATGCGCGTGCCGGCAAGCGGCCCGAAAGACAGCTTGCCGTCTTTCAGCGTGTAAGTGCCCATATAGCGATTGCAGCCCGAGAAGCCGCTGACACGTCGCTGGCCGTTGGCCGTCGACAGTTCGAGCGTGACCGGTGCGCCGGAATCGCCGCGCGGGAGATCGCGCATCGTGCCGTCTGCCTGTTTCCAGCCGGTCAGTTCCCATTTCGTGTCGTCCAGCAGCTGGGTGGCGGCCGGGTTGAACGGATCGGGCGCCTCGGCCGAGGCGTCGGTGTGCACGGGGATCGCGCAGGCGGTGAGCAGCGAGGCAAGCGCCAGCGCGGCAAGTGGAGAAAAAAGCGGAGCAACAAGCGAA
>Ga0335083_10010881_pt1 | contig 10953 bp, 14 predicted proteins | sample Lox_Sample_42_FD_206716 | JGI IMG/M metagenome (GOLD analysis project Ga0335083, IMG submission 206716) | Soil microbial communities from Loxahatchee National Wildlife Refuge, Florida, United States - Lox_Sample_4.2 | ecosystem: Environmental > Terrestrial > Soil > Wetlands | place: USA... | reverse complement strand
TATGACGTGAAAGATCAAATCCTCACCCTCACGCTCAATCGGCCGGAAAAGCTCAACGCCTTCACCGGCACGATGATGAGCGAGATGATCGATGCCTTCGGCCGCGCCAGCGACGACGACAATGTGCGCGTCATCGTGGTCACCGGCGCGGGCCGCGCATTCTGTGCGGGTGCCGATCTTTCGTCGGGCGCGGATACGTTCGATTCCCAGAAGCGCACCGATCGTCCCGAACGCATGCGCGCCGAAGGCTCGGAAATCGATTGGAGCGCGGATTATGTGCGCGATGGCGGCGGCCGCGTTTCGCTTGCGATCTTCAAATGCCTGAAGCCCGTCATCGCCGCGGTGAATGGGCCTGCGGTCGGCGTCGGCGCCACCATGCAATTGCCGATGGACATCCGCATCGCCGCCGAAGGCGCGCGGTTCGGCTTCGTGTTCTCGCGCCGCGGCATCGTGCCGGAAGCGTGCTCAAGCTGGTTTCTGCCGAAGGTCGTGGGCATCAGCCAGGCGCTCGAATGGTGCTATTCCGGCCGCGTGTTCGATGCGAAGGAAGCATTGCACGGCCGTCTTGTGAAAGAGGTCGTGGCGCCCGATCAATTGCTGCCGCGCGCCTATGAACTCGCCGCCGAAATCCGCGACAACACTGCGCCGGTTTCGGTCGCGCTCATCCGTCAGATGTTGTGGCGCCTGTCGGCCACCGACGATCCGATGGAAGCGCACAAGATCGACAGCCGCGGAATCTATTCGCGCGGCGCATCCGGCGACGTGCGCGAAGGCGTGGTTGCGTTCCTCGAAAAACGCAAAGCCAACTTCCCCGAAGTCGTTTCGAAGAACATGCCGCCCTACTTCCCGTGGTGGGAAGATCGGCCGTACAAATAATGGCTTACAGGCGGCGCGCCAGCGTCGCCATCAGCCGCCACATCCATCTGAAATAATGGGGCGCGGAACCGCGCGCCTCATCGTCGTGATGGGTAAGAACCAAATGGCCCAACATCGCCTTTGAATCCTCGCAAAGGACAAATGAACCGTACACGGAAGATGTTGCGCTTTTGCGACCATCTTCCGCGTACGGATTTTACCACAAAAGGTTAACAGCGCATTAACTTTCGCGAAGCGGCTAGTGGATCGGCCCGGCGCTCGGCAGCGGGTTCTGCTGGCTTCCCGGCTGCTGGGTATAGCCGCTGCGGCAGGCCGAAAAGCCCGAATGCCAGCCGCTTCTGTAGGCCTTGCTGGTGTTGAACAGCTCTTGGTCGCGGTTGCCGTCGCCACGCCGGTAATCGGTGTTTTGCGCGTTGGCCGAGGCGCAGCCATCGCCATATCCGACCTGATAGTTCGGGTCTTTCTTCAGCGCCCGGTCCTCGCTGGAAACAAAAAGCCCGCACGCCGAAAGCGTCAGCGCGGCAAGCAAAAGCGGAAGAAGCCGTTTCATGCCCCCGCTTTATCGTTTTGATACAAACCCGGCAACCGCCGCACGCCAACCCTTAACCGGAGTTTAATACCACGCCTCGAAACTATTGCTCATATCGGGGAAAACCCCGAACGGGGTGTTGCATGGCGGGCCGGGTAGACATCAGGAAAGCGCGCGTATTGCTCGTGTGCGGGCGCGCGCACACCGTGCAGGTTTTGCGCACGACGTTCGGCCTTCTGCATGTCAAAAGCCTTGTCGTCATGCCGACCGCATCTTCCGCGCTGGAAGCGTTGAAAGGTCATCCGTTCACGGCGGTTTTCTGCGACGGCGGGATCGAAGACGTGGCGGGCCTTCCGTTCGCGCTCGCCGCGCGCCGCATGCCTGGCATGCTCAATCCCATGATTCCCATTTTCACGCTCGCCGCTTTCCCCAATCAGAGAGATGTCGAACGTGCCCGCGACGAAGGCGTGACCGATGTGCTCGCCCAACCTGTCAGCGCCGCCGTCATCAGCCGCAAATTGCGCGCCGCGCTTGCATGTCCGCGCCCGTTCATTGCCGCCCCCGATTTCTTCGGGCCGGATCGCCGCGCGGGCGCGCGCAAACCGTTCTTCGGCGAAGATCGCCGCACGCGCCAACCGAAGAAGGTCAAATTGCCGGAAGCTGCTGTCCGGGAACTGTCCTGACCACTGCAACCGTTGTTTACACCCGAATCGCCCGCCGGCCGCAAAATGCCGGTATTTGGCGGTTGGAACGAATCTTGCTCTATATTCTCTTGGTTCAGTTCGAGGAATTTGTAGATGAAACGTGCTCACATCCTGCTGCTCGGCGTTGCGATTTCGGCGCTCGCGGCAATGCCTGCCTCCGCCAACACGATCACCTGGACCGATTGGACCCAGGCGACGGTCAGCGACACCGCAGGCAGCGCCTCCGGCACGATGGGCAGTGTCAACGTTTCCTACACGGGCCAGGTCTTCAGCCAGACGGTCACGGACGGCTCGTTCACAAGCTTCGCACCGGCGACCACCTTCCAGGGCGGGGTTGTGGATAACGCACCCAACACTGGCGATATCATCGCGCTGACGGGCGGCGTGCCCGGCGTGGCGCCGCAGGTGAACACGATCACCTTCGACTCGGTCGTCACCAACCCGATCATCGCGATCTGGAGCCTCGGCCAGGGCGGCATAAACGCGGAATTCGATTTCAACGCCACCCCCACCCTGCAGGGCGGCGGCGCCACGTCTCAATATGGCGGCCAGTCGATCACCGTTCTGGGCGACAACGTCTATGGCGTGGAAGGCAACGGCATCGTCGAGTTTGTCGGCGATTTCACCTCCATCAGCTGGACCAATCCGGTCTACGAGAATTGGTACGGCTTCACGGTCGGCCAGGCTGGCGCGGTTCCGGAACCGGCGTCTCTGGCGCTTCTGGGCGCGGGCCTTGCCGGTCTCGGTGCGATCCGCCGCCGCAAGGCAAAGAAAGCCTGAACGGAAAGCCTCGGAAATCCTGCAAAACGGCGCCTTCGGGCGCCGTTTTCGTTTGTGTGCCGCCCGATTGATTCAAATTTGAATCGATGGAGAACCAAATCCGCAGAACCGCATTTCCCTATTTGCGTGGGAACTTTGCGATCTGCCTTATTGTCTACAAGTTTAATCGAACAATTCAGGTCGCGGCAAAAGCCAACCCGCTAAGGTCCTCGCACGAAGAGGTGGTGGACGTGATTCTCAGAGCGGCCATTGTGTTTGCAGGCGTGCTGATGCTGATGCCCCACGAAGAGGGCAAGGCAGGCAAAGCTGCGCCCGCCAGCGGCGCGCTGAAAACCGTGCAGAAAGCCGTGCTGGAAGATATCGCCCAGGTCCGCGCCGACATCGCCGAAAGCCAGCGCGAACGCGGCGGCAGCCTGCTCGACAGGATTTGACAGAAAAGTTCCCCCGCCGCCCAATGCGGGCCATGACGGACTCATTCGATCCAAAAAACCATCGTGTCGTCGCCTTGCGCGGTTTCCGCGAATTGAAGGTGGGCGAGATCTTTCGCAATCCCTCGCGCACGCTGGGCGACGGCAATTTCACCGCGTTCCAGACGGTGAGCCTCGACAACCACCCCATCCATTACGACGTGGAATATTGCAAGGCGCTCGGCCATCCGGCACCGCTCGCGCACGGCCTGCAAGTGCTGTCCTTCACCGCCGCCGGCGCCGGCCTGTTTCCGCATGTCATCGGCGAAAGCCTGATCGGCTTCATCGAGGTCAACGCGAAGTTTTTAAAAGCCGTCTATCCCGGCGACACGCTGCACCCCGCACTCGAAATCGCCGAACTCATCCCCCAGCGCACCACCGGCATCGTTGTGATGCGCGCGACCGTGCACAATCAAAAGAAAGAACTCGTGCTCGACGGCACGCACAAATATCTGCTGAAGCTCTGACTTACCTCCCCGTAAAGAGGAGGTAAGAGGGCTACGCTACCGCCGCCCAACTCCGCATTCGCGCGCGCGATGGCGCCTTCACGCACAGCCCGTAATGCTCGCCCAAGCGGTCGAGTGCGATCTGCAGCACCACCTTGGCGGAACGCTGCGGCCAGCCGAATTCCTGTTCCACGCCTTCCAGCCGCATCAGATGGCAGCACACGTCGAACAACAGGTCAGACAGTCCGGGCCCCACCGCCTTCATCGCCAGCAGGAAGCGCTGTTTGGCCGCGAGCACCATGTCGGAGAATTCGCCGAGCGATTTGACGCCCGCATCCACCACGGGGGCCTCCAGATCGGCGGCCATCCGCGGGGTCAGTTGCGCCAGCGTGAAATCCCGCCGCAAGCGGTCGCCCGCTTCGTATTGCATCGCATCGATCAGCCCGCGATGGCGCAGCCATGCGATCGGGGATTCCAGCTCGTTGATCTCGACATCGCGTTCGAGCCCGTTCAGATCCTGAACCTTGCGCCGGGTGATGACGCGATGCTGGGCCGCAAACGGATCGGCGCTATCGCATTCCGCGCGCTTCAGCCAGCCGAGCCCCACATCGCTCAACACGAAACCTTCGTCCGCCGTTCCGCGCACCCAGTCGCGCGCCACGAACGCATCCACCGTCGCGCGTTCCACTTTCACCGCGTTGCGCAGCGCGCCCGTACCCGTCACCGCAAAGCGTTCCGCATCGTAAGCCACCAGTCGTTTGCCGCTCGCCAGCTTGCGCAACACCCGGCGCGCCTCGCGCAGCACTTCCTGTTCGCCTACGCTCATGCCGCCGCTCCCGCCGCCATGCGCAGCTGGTGTTCGAGCGATTCCACCGCCGTATCGAATTGCGGTTCCTCGCGCCGCTGCTCCACGCATTTGCAGGCATGCCACAACGCGGCGCGGCTGCGGCCCGTCACCTTTGCCAGATGGCTGAAGCCCACCTCGAACACCACGCGTGCCAGATAGGCCGCAAGCTGCCGCGCCTTCTCCGCTTCGCCTCCGCGGGTCCGGCTGCGCATCTCGTCCATCGGCACGCCATAAACGCCTGCCGCCACGCTTTCGGCCAGCCAGATGCTTTTCGTCTGTTCTTCTCCGTTCTCGAAAATCCCAACGCTCGTCATCTTGTCCCCATGATTTCCATCGCGACCGGCAAGGCCGCAAGAGACAATTCTCCTACAGTTTTGGGACCGTTCGATAGCTTTTCGCAAAAAAATTGCAAAACAGCGGGAGTACACCCACGCGAATCTGATCTATTTGTATGATTTTGTTGAATAATTTGCCACTAAGAAATTTTTCAAGTCCTCTACCAAAGCTAGGACTTATGGCTGAATTTTGGGCAAGTGTGACTTTTATCGCAGCGCAATATTGCGTCTGGCCTTCAGGCCACCGGCAGTTCGAGGATCGCCGTGAAGCCGCGCCCGAACACGCTTTTCAGCGTCAGCGAGCCGCCATGAAGTTCGGCCAGCGCCTTGGTGAGCGTCAGGCCGAGGCCCGCGCCGCCGCGATGATCGGCGGTGCCGCGTCCCACCTGTTCGAACGGTTCGAGAATGCGTTGCAGGTCTTCCGGCTCCACGCCCGGCCCGTTGTCGGCCACGGTGAAGCGCGCATAAGTGCCCATGCGATCGACGCTGAGATCGACGGCACCGCCTTTCGGCGTGAAGTTCACTGCGTTGTCCACGAGTTGGCTCAGCATGTTGCGCAGCGCATTTTCATCGGCATCGACGACGATCTCGCCGTCGCCCTTCACGTCGTCGAACGAGATCGCTTTCTCGCGCGCCCGTTCGCCGAAGGATTCGCACACGTCGCGCATCGTATGGCGCGCGTTCAACGGTTCGCGGCGCAATTCGTAACGCCCGCCAGCGATGCGCGTCAGGTCGAGGATCTGCGTCAACAGCCGCAGCAAATTCATCCCGCCGGCATGGATCAGGCCGGCATATTCCACCACCTGCAGCGGCGTCCACGTCACGCCCGGCGTGCGCAGCAGATCGGCAAAACCGATGACCGCGTTGAGCGGCGTTTTCAGTTCGTGGCTCATCGTGCGCAACAGCGCGGTCTTGGCGACGCCCGCCTCGGCACGCGCAGCCCCCAGCTTGCGCGTGGCGTCAGCCAGATAGCTTGCCTGTCTGAGCGATTCCGCGCGCAGGCTTGCAAGCGCGCTCTGCGTGCGCCTGAGCGCCTGCAACTGCTCGTCGAGAGCGGCTTCGGTGCGGCGGCTGTCGGTGACGTCGGTGAACACCACCGCGCGTCCGCCGTCGCGTGTGGCGCGGTCGCGCACCAGATAGCTCGATCCGGATTTGGTTTGCAGCGTGTAGACCCCGCTCGGCACCTGGCGCATGGCGATGCGTTGCGCCACGAAATCCACGTCGGGATCGATCAGGAACTGGTCGCTTTCCACCGCGCGCCGCAGGATGTCGACAAACGATAGCCCCTTGAGCTGGTCGGGCGAAGAACCGCCCATCATCTTCGAATATCCTTCATTGCAGGCGATCAGCCGGTCGGTCTCGTCGTAAAACGCCACTGCATCGGTCGAAAGCTCCGTCACATCCTCGAAGCGCATCAGGGTGTGGCGCGCATGGGTGACGTCGCTCCACAGCGCAATCCAGCCGCCGTCCTTTGTCGGCCGTGCCTTGATCTCCACGATGCGCCCGTCGGAAAGCTCGATATCGATGGGCCGGTATTGGCCCTTGCGGAACTGCGCATAACGCCGGGCGATGAATTCGTTCACGCCGCCCACCAGGGCTGTTTCGGCGATCTCGCCGCCGTCGATTTCGCGGCGAATCAGGTGCTCGTAGGTGATGCCCGTCAGTTCCCCACGGTCGGGCATCGAACGGAACAGGTAGTTGAAATGCTGGTTGGCGTAGACGAGATGCATCTGCGAATCGAACACGGTGATCGCCACGCGCAGCGCATCCAGCGCTTCGGGCAGCACGTCCGATTCGGGCGCTTCTATCGGCGCGCGCAGGATTTGTGAGAGCTTCAAGTGGGCCCCGGCCGAATCTCCACCACAACCGGAATTTGCGCTCGCGGGCCTTAGGGAATCGTTGCAAAACAGCGAGGTAGGGTGCCCATTTTACCATGGTTACCAAGTGGTAAACGGCGTTCCAGGAACTCATGTTGAAGATTTCGGAAAGAAATTCGCCTCGATTCAACCTTCGTTAAGCATGTCCCTTGAGGATGCGTTAGGAAGTGAAAAACCGGGACGCGAGATGAAGAATTTCATCGGCATCGGCACCAGGTTTGCGAGTTTGGATCGGTTCGCAAAGGAAGAGCGCGCTCAGCGCCAGCGATTCTTCGCGGTGCAGATGGCCAAGGCGGGTCTCGGCGCGCTGTTGGCGCTTGCCTTCGTGATTTTCGTCGGCCGCCCCGATTGGGCGGAAGCTGCCGCCATCATCGGTCTCTTTGCGCCCGGCGTGCTCGCCGTCTTTGTCTTCAGCGATATTCCGGTCGAAGAACTGGAAGGCGCGGCGCTTGCGATCTTCGCCGCCCTCATCGGTTATCTCGCGGCACTCACCGGCGGCCTCAACTCGCCGTTGATGGTGTGGTTCGTGCTCGTTCCCGCCGAAGCGGCCATCGCGGGCGGCCGCCCTGCCGTCTTCCGCGCCGGCATCGCTGCCGGTGTCGCGCTCGTGCTCGTCACCGCGATGCAGGCCTTGGGCGCGCTTCCCGATTCGCGCCTGCCGCTTCCGGCCTGGCAGCTTTATGCCGCTTCGATCCTCGCAGCCGTCGTGCAGGCCGCCTTCATCGCCGCCGCAGCACAAGACCGCCAGATCGCGGCCGACCGCGCGCTCGCGGAGAACGCGCAGATGTATCGCTTCCTCGCCGACAACGCGATGGACCTCATCACCCGCCACGGCCCCGACGGCACCATCCGTTACGCAAGCCCCGCCGCCGAAACGCTGTTGGGCGTGAAACCGGATTCGCTCATCGGTCTCGCACCCACCGCGCTCGTCCACCCCGACGATCTCAAATCCGTGCAATCGGTGTTTGTGCGCGCCAGCTATTTCGGCCGCGCCGCCTCCGCCGAAATCCGCCTGCGCCGTTCCAACGGCAGTTACATCTGGACCGAAATCCGCTGCCGCCCGGCCACGCGCGCCGACGGCAAGAACAATCTCGTCGCCATCACGCGCGACATCTCCGAACGCAAGGCCAACGATCTGGCGCTCATCGAAGCGCGCGACATGGCCGAAGCCGCCAACCGTTCCAAGTCGCGGTTCCTGGCGAATATGAGCCACGAACTGCGCACGCCGCTCAATGCCATCATCGGTTTCTCCGAAGTGATGACGCACGAGATGTTCGGCACGCTGGGCAGCCCGCGCTATGTCGAATATGCCCGTCTGATCCATGAATCCGGCGGCCACCTGCTCGAACTCATCAACGGCGTGCTCGACATGTCGAAGATCGAAGCCGGCAAGTTCGAGATCAGCGAAGAGACCTTCGATTTCTCGGCCATCGCGCGCGAAGCCCTGCGCTTCGTCAAGATGCCCGCCGAACGCAAAGGCGTCACGCTCAAGGCCGCCATCGCGCAAAGTGCGGCGACCATGGTTGCGGATCGCCGCGCGATCAAACAGATCCTCATCAACCTGTTGTCCAACGGCATCAAGTTCACGCCGAAGGGCGGCGAGGTGCGCGTCACCGCCGTGCGCCGCGAAGGCGGCATCGAAATCGCGGTCGCCGACACCGGCGTCGGCATTTCGCACAACGATGTCGAACGTCTGGGCCAGCCTTTCGAGCAGGTGGAAAACGAACACGTCCGCAGCCAGGAAGGCACGGGCCTGGGCCTCGCGCTTGTCCGCGCGCTCGCCACCATGCACGGCGGCGAAGCCATCATCGAATCCACGCTCGGCGAAGGCACCATCGTCCGCGTCCGCTTGCCCCACGCAATCCCGCAGCAAGCACCCGCAAGTGCGGAACCCGCCATCGCCCCCGAACTCGCCGCCAAATCCACCAAATCATCCGAACTGCGCGGCGCCGCTTAAAACCACTTACCTCCCCCCACGCGGGGAGGTCGACGCGCGGAACGCGCGCGGGTGGGGATTTGCGCGCGGAGCCGCGGAGGACGCGGAGCGGCTCCTTCTCCGCGTCCTCCGCGCCTCCGCGTGAAACATCCCACTGCGCTTCGCGCATTTCCCTTTCAACTCCCCGTGTTCTAGTCTCAAGCGAGCAACACACGAGACCCGCATCCCATGCCAAACAAATACTCCGACGACGAATTGCGGAGCATGGTGAAATCCACCGGCTGGAAAGACGACAAAGGCACGTCCGGCACTTTGGAAGACGTGTTGAAAGCCAGCCACCAACGCCGCCAGAGCGGCGAAAACCCCAGCCTCATCCGCCAACTCGAAAACGAAGTCGAACTCGACATGCTGCAGATCGAGAAACTGTGGCGCTATCTGGGACTGCCCGTCTGACAACGCCCCGCCTCAAAGCCGGCATCTTCGTCCGCGCGCTCATCCGCCGCGCGGAAGTGGAAGGTGCATCCGCTTTCGTGGTGAAGAAAGGCGCGGAAGAAGCAGGTGCGGTGTTTCTCAAAATCTCCCGCCTCGATGGCACGTCCGACGTGCTGATGCAGGCAAGGCGAGGCGAGGGCGATCTCGTCTGGATGAAAGCGCTGACCGCCGCCACCGAAGACGCCGCCCGCAGCTATTTCGACAAACAAAAGAAATTCGACCCCGACCTCTGGATCCTCGAAATCGAAGACAGGCAGGGCAGGGCGTTCGTGGACGAACCGATTGTGTAAGCAGCGAATGGTGAGTGGCGAATAGCGAATGGAGCTGTTTTCTGCTATCTCCATTCTCCATTCTCCATTCGCCATTCGCCATTCGCTACTCGCCCCGTCCCATGCCACGTTTCTACAACGAAATCGCCGGCAAGAACCTCGAACGCCTGACTGCGCTGTCCGATGGGGTGTTCGCCGTCGCGATGACACTGCTGGTGCTCGATCTGCGCGCTCCAGCCGCCGAACTGATCCATAGCGAAACCGATCTCTGGACCGCATTGGGCAACATAGCCCCGCGCCTCCTCACCTACGCGATGAGCTTTCTCACCCTCGGCATCTTCTGGGTCGGCCAGCAGGTGCAGCTCAACATGCTCACCCGCAGCAACCGCGATTACACCTGGCTGCAGCTTGGCTTCCTGCTGACGATCACGCTCGTCCCGTTCACCACCGCGCTGCTCGCCGAATTCCTCACCTATCGCGCGGCACTGATCGTCTACTGGTTCAACATCCTGATCATCGGCGTGGCGATCTACGCAAGCTGGAAATACGCCCAATCCGCAGGCCTCGTGAAACCCGAGATCCCCCGCGAAATCCAGATCGCGCTGGACCGCCGCGTGATCATCGCCCAAAGCCTTTATGCCGTCGGCGCGGCGCTGTGCTTCTTCAGCACCTGGTGGAGCATCGGCTTCATCGTGACGGTACAGTTGATCTACGCGATAGGGCCCAAGGTGAGGCCGTTTACGTGGTTATAAAGACTGTCGTTCCTGGCGAAGCGCGTGCTTTCGTCATCGCCGGGTTGTGATATGATGCGGCAGCGAATGGAGATCGCCATGAAGCATCAGCGTATTGAAATTAATCCCGCAGTCATGGTGGGCAAACCGGTTATCAAAGGTACGCGGCTGACTGTAGAGCTGATTCTGCGGAAGCTTGGCGCAGGCATGTCTGTGGAAGAAATAATCGCCGATCATCCCCGGTTGACGCGGGAAGACATCTTGGCGGCACAATCGTTCGCCGCTGATTATATGCACGACGATGAAGTTATCTACGCCCACTCGACCAACTGATGCGGTGGCTCGCGGACGAGTGCATACCGGCACGGCTGGTTCGACTTTTGCGGCAGGCGGGAGAGGATGTCGAATACATAATCGAAAGCAATGCGTCGGTCTCAGATGTAGACGTCCTCAATCTGGCGTCGCGTGAACAAAGGCTGCTTCTGACGGAAGACAAGGGTTTTGGCGAATTGATCTTCGGGCGGACCCCGAGACGAGCTTCCGGCGTTGTGCTCCTGAGGATTTGGGAAGAAGACGCGCATCTGGTCTGGCCCCGGCTGAAGCAGGCCATTCATCAGTTTGGCGACGGCCTGTTCGGAAGGCTTTTGGTAGTAGAGAAAGATAA
>Ga0335083_10010880_pt1 | contig 10953 bp, 7 predicted proteins | sample Lox_Sample_42_FD_206716 | JGI IMG/M metagenome (GOLD analysis project Ga0335083, IMG submission 206716) | Soil microbial communities from Loxahatchee National Wildlife Refuge, Florida, United States - Lox_Sample_4.2 | ecosystem: Environmental > Terrestrial > Soil > Wetlands | place: USA: Florida... | reverse complement strand
CCGGCGCCCCGACGACTATAATGACAACCGCAACCGGTGGCGGGAGCGACGGGACTCGAACCCGCGGCCTCCGGCGTGACAGGCCGGCGCTCTAACCAACTGAGCTACGCCCCCGTATGCGGTCGCCGTTATGTTTCTAGCGGGGCGCCAACTCGTACCCTTGCCCCCTTGGGGTGTCAAGCGATCCGGCCAGTCAATCGCGCGGTGTTTTCGACTTCCGCGCGATATTCGATCAGCGCCCAAACCACGCGTTCGCGGCCGTGGGATTTGAAATGTGCGGCACCTTCAAAGTGAGCCTGGTGGGCGATGAGGGACTCGAACCCCCGACCCCCTCGGTGTAAACGAGATGCTCTACCAGCTGAGCTAATCGCCCTGCCCCACCGGTCAACCGGGCGCGACCGGAAGCCGCGGCACAATGATCAAACGTAGAAAGCTCGCCGCAGCCCGTTCTCCGTTGGCCGGTTTCTAGTTCAGCGACTCGCGGAGACGTCGGCTTGAACTTCGCCTGTTTCGACGCCGCGATCTTAATCTTTTCACCCGTCCGCGGATTACGCCCTTCTGAGGCCGCGCGACTGGCAACCGAAAACGTGCCAAACCCGACAAGCCTCACTTCGCTCCCGCCTTTTAAAGCCCCGGTGATCGATTCGAACACCGCCTCGACAGCCTTGCTAGCGGCCGCTTTTGAGAGATCGGCCTTACCGGCAACGGCATCGACGAGCTCGTTTCTGTTCACGTGTCGCCCCCTTAACCTTTAGTTCAAAAAACACTCTGGAAAGCGAGCCGGAGTGTAGAGTGGGGCCGTTGGTGGGTCAACGTCGGCGCGTGTACGGAAACCAAGGTTTTTTTAGGTCTTAAGGAGCCGTTGTCGCCGCCGCACTTGAAGTTGCGGGGAAGCGACAACCTCTCACGACCAATCAGTGCGTCAAGACGCCCGAACGCTCTTCGCCTTTAGCGGGAATCACCGGAGCCGCTTCGTTTTCTTCGGCCCAGGTCACCGGCGTCAGCCGGTCAGCCAGTGCATGCAGCAGCACCTCGTCTGCCGTATTGACCGGAACGATCTTCAGACCGCGCTTAACGTTATCGGGAATATCGGCGAGGTCTTTTTCATTCTCGGCCGGGATCAGCACGGTCTTCAGGCCGCCTCGCAATGCGGCGAGCAGCTTCTCTTTCAGCCCGCCGATCGGCAGCACCCGGCCGCGCAAGGTAATTTCGCCGGTCATGGCGATGTCGCGCCGAACCGGAATACCGGTCAGCACGGATACGATCGACGTAACCATGCCGACACCCGCTGACGGACCATCCTTTGGCGTCGCGCCTTCCGGCACGTGCACGTGGATATCCTTCTTTTCGAATATCGACGGCAGAATGCCAAACGCGGTGCTGCGCGATTTGACGTAGCTTTCCGCCGCTTGGACCGACTCCTTCATCACGTCGCCCAGCTTACCGGTCGCCGTGACGCGGCCTTTGCCGGGAAGCGTCACCGCCTCGATCGTCAACAACTCGCCGCCGACCTCGGTCCATGCGAGACCCGTGGTCACGCCAACCAGATCCTCGCTCTCCGCTTCGCCAAAGCGGAACCGACGCACGCCGGCATATTTATCGAGGTTGCGGCGAGTCACGACGATCTTGCCGTCCTTGCCAGCCTTTTTCATCAGGATGTCTTTGATCGCCTTGCGCGTCAGATTGGCGACCTCGCGCTCCAGATTGCGAACGCCGGCCTCGCGCGTGTAGTAGCGGATCAGATCGCGCAGCGCATCCTCACTGATCGACCATTCGGTCTTTCTGAGGCCGTGTGACTCCATCTGTTTGGGGATCAGATGCCGCTTGGCGATCTCGACCTTTTCGTCCTCGGTGTAGCCGGGCAGCCGGATGATCTCCATGCGGTCCATCAGCGGCTGCGGCATGCGCAGCGTGTTGGCCGTGGTCACGAACATCACGTCCGACAGGTCGTAATCGACTTCCAGGTAATGGTCGTTGAACGACGAGTTCTGCTCCGGGTCGAGCACTTCGAGCAGCGCCGAAGAAGGATCCCCACGCCAATCAGCGCCCAACTTGTCAACCTCATCCAGCAGGAACAGCGGGTTCGACGATTTCGCCTTCTTCATCCCCTGCAGGACCTTGCCAGGCATCGAACCGATATAGGTCCGGCGGTGACCGCGGATCTCGGCCTCGTCACGCACGCCGCCGAGCGACATGCGAACAAAATTCCGACCGGTTGCTTTCGCCACCGACTTGCCGAGCGAGGTCTTTCCAACACCCGGCGGCCCCACCAAGCAGAGGATCGGCCCCTTCATCTTTTTCATGCGCTGCTGCACGGCAAGATATTCGAGAATCCGTTCCTTGACCTTTTCGAGCCCGAAATGGTCGGCGTTCAGCACCTTCTCGGCTGCGGCGATATCACGCTTGATTTTGGTCCGAACCTGCCAGGGCAGCGACAGCATCCAGTCGAGATAGTTGCGCACCACCGTCGCTTCCGCCGACATCGGGCTCATGCTGCGCAGCTTTTTCAGCTCCGCCAAAGCCTTATCACGTGCTTCCTTAGAGAATTTGGTTTTGGTGATCTTGGCTTCGAGTTCGGCCATTTCATCCTTGCCGTCCTCGCCTTCGCCCAATTCCTTCTGGATCGCCTTGAGCTGCTCGTTCAGATAGTACTCGCGTTGCGTCTTCTCCATTTGCCGCTTTCTCCAACCGCTCCATGACGGGAACGGTCTCGAGCAGTTCTTGCTTCTCGGCGATTTTCAAGCTCAGGTGCTGGGAAACCGTATCAGCCAGCTTGCCCGGGTCTTCGATCTGGTTGATCGAAACCAGCACCTCCGGCGGAATCTTTTTGTTGAGCTTGATGTACTGCTCAAACTGCGCGACCACCGTCCGGGACAGGGCCTCGGTCTCCTGCTGCGAGCCGCTGCCGTCGCCAAGCCCCTCGGCATAGGCCTGAAAGAATGCGTCGTTCTCGGCAAAGCGCTGAATGCGCGCCCGATGGCCGCCCTCGACCAGCACCTTGACCGTGCCGTCCGGGAGTTTCAACAGCTGCAGCACTGTGCCGACCGTACCGACCATGAAGATATCGCTGGTTGTCGGGTCGTCTTGGGCGGCGTTCTTTTGCGTGACGAGCAGGATCTGCTTGTCGTCCTTCATAACGTCTTCAAGCGCGCGAACCGATTTTTCGCGACCGACAAACAGCGGCACGATCATGTGCGGGAAGACGACGATGTCGCGGAGCGGCAGAACCGGATAAAGCGCGACGCGTGCAGAATCTGACATGAGCCCTCTTTTCATCAAGGACCGACCGCCTCGCCGGCGGGCGATCTTTCTAGGCCGTCACTAGTTTGGCCTTCATCGGCCCGCCGTCAAGCGGCGCCGCCGACATACCCCGCCCTGCAAATCGCAAGCCGCGATCAGTCCGCGGTCCCGCTCTCGCCTCGGCGGTCCGAATAGATATGCAACGGCTTGGTGCGTCCGTCGACGACCTCGCGGTTGATGACGATCTCGCTGACCCCGGCGAGGCTCGGCAGATCGAACATCGAATCGAGCAGAATCGACTCCATGATCGAGCGAAGCCCGCGCGCGCCTGTTTTGCGGGCGATCGCTTTCTGGGCGACGCCGCGGAGCGCCTCTTCGGTCAATTCCAGCCGGACATCCTCCATCTCGAAAAGCCGCTGGTATTGCTTCACGAGCGCGTTCTTCGGTTTGGTCAGGATATCGACGAGCGCGTCCTCATCGAGATCGTCAAGTGTCGCAACCACCGGGAGACGGCCGACAAATTCCGGGATGAGGCCGAACTTGAGCAGATCTTCGGGTTCAAGGTTGCGTAGGATTTCGCCCGTCTTGCGCTCGTCTGGGCCGCGCACCTCGGCGCCAAAGCCGATCGACGTGCCCTGCCCGCGCTGCGCGATGATCTTTTCCAGGCCGGAGAACGCACCGCCGCAGACGAACAGGATATTCGTCGTGTCGACCTGAAGGAATTCCTGTTGCGGGTGCTTACGTCCACCCTGCGGCGGCACTGAAGCGATCGTGCCTTCCATGATCTTGAGCAGCGCTTGCTGCACGCCCTCGCCCGACACGTCGCGGGTGATCGACGGGTTGTCGGACTTGCGGGAAATCTTATCGACCTCGTCGATATAGACAATGCCGCGCTGCGCGCGTTCGACATTGTAGTCGGCAGCCTGCAGCAGTTTGAGGATGATGTTCTCGACATCCTCGCCGACATAGCCCGCCTCGGTCAGGGTTGTCGCATCGGCCATCGTGAATGGTACGTCGATGATCCGTGCCAAGGTTTGCGCCAAGAGCGTCTTGCCCGAGCCGGTCGGGCCGACCAAAAGGATGTTCGATTTGGCGAGCTCGACATCGTTGTTCTTGGCGCCGTGCGCAAGCCGCTTGTAGTGGTTGTGCACCGCCACGGAGAGCACGCGCTTGGCGTGGCTCTGGCCGATCACGTAATAGTCAAGAACGCGGCATATATCGCGCGGACCTGGGACTCCGTCGCGCGACTTGACCAGCGTTGTCTTATGCTCTTCACGGATAATGTCCATGCAGAGCTCGACGCATTCATCACAGATGAACACGGTCGGGCCGGCGATAAGCTTTCTGACCTCGTGCTGACTCTTGCCGCAGAAAGAGCAGTACAGCGTGTTCTTTGAGTCGCCGCTGCTGGACTTGGTCATCGCCGTTCCATCGCCTCCCGTGCGCGGGCCCGGCGGCCAAGACCGCCGAACCAGCGCGAGGGCGGGGCACCGTCAGGCACCCTGCCCCAGCCGAATGAGTATATGTGCTCCTGATCGATCAACAACCAGTTAAATCCTTCTCGATCACGGCCCGGCGCCTTAGGCCCTGGCCTTTTCGTCGGCGGCTGTCGGGCGCGCCTCGACCACCTCGTCGATCAAACCGAAGTCCTTGGCCTCGAGCGGCGACAGAAACTTGTCGCGTTCCACCGCGTTCTGTACCACGTCGAGCGGCTGCCCCGTGTGTTTAACGTAAATTTCATTGAGGCGTGCCCGCAACGCGAGGATTTCACGCGCCTGGATCTCGATATCGGTCGCCTGCCCCTGCGCGCCGCCGGAGGGCTGGTGGATCATGATGCGCGAGTTCGGCAGCGAATACCGCTTGCCCTTGGCGCCGGCGCAAAGCAACAGCGAACCGGCCGAGGCCGCCTGGCCGATGCACACGGTCGCGACGGGCGAGCGGATATATTGCATCGTGTCATACATCGCCAGGCTCGATGTCACGACGCCGCCCGGAGAGTTAATGTAGAAATTGATGTCCTTATTGGGATTATCCGCTTCGAGAAACAATAGCTGTGCGCAAATTACGCTGGCCACCGCGTCGTGGATCGGTCCAACCAGGAAAATGATCCGCTCCTTCAGCAGCCGCGAATAAATGTCGTAGGCGCGCTCGCCGCGATTGGTCTGCTCGACCACCATCGGGACCAGATTGTTCATGTAGTATTCGTAGGGATCATTCATTCATTCTCTCCTTTGGCACGCCCAGGGTAGCGGCACGCGCCGGTTTATCGTCGTGTTTCTTCTACGCCGGCTCTTTCGCGGCCGCTTCATCGGTCTCCGCGCCCTCATCGGCTTCGGTCATCGCCAGAAGCTCCTGCGGGCTCACCCTGCGCTCGGCGGGCTTGGCCAGCTCGACAATGTAATCGACCACCTTCTCCTCGAAGATCGGCGCCCGCAAATTGCCGGTCGCTTCGGGGTTCTTGCGATAGTAGTCGAGCACTCGGCGCTCCGAGCCAGGAAAGCGCTGCGCCTCTCGGATCAAAGCCTGGTTCAGCTCTTCCTGAGAGACGGTGATATTGGCATTGCGCCCGACTTCGGCAAGCAGCAGGCCAAGCCGGACACGCCGCTCGGCCAGGGTCTGCAGCTCGGCCTTGAGCTTTTCGTCGTCTTCCGGCGGTTGCGGCGGCTCCGCGGGTGCTTCGGAAACCACCTCCGCGGACGTCTCCTCCACCGTTGTAGCCGGTTCATTGGCGGCTTCCGCCTGACGCGCTTCAAACGCTTTCTCGGCCTCGTGCTGCTGCCAGATATTGTTGAACTCGATCTCGACCATACCCGGCGGCACGGGGAACGAATACGCCTCGGCGAGCTTGTCGAGCAGCTGCCGCTTCAGCCGTTGCCGCGTCACCATGCCGTAGTCGCGCGCGATCCGATCACGGACTTCCTGGCGCAGCTCACCGAGATTCTCCAGCCCGACCTCCTCGGCCAGGGAATCGTCGATCTTCGCCGGCTGGCGCTCGCGGACCTCCTTTACCGTAACCGCGAAGGTCGCGTCCTTGCCGGCGATCTCCGGCCCACCGTAGGTCTCCGGAAATGTGACGTTGACAGTGCGGTCCTCACCCGACTTGGCGCCGACGAGTTGATCTTCGTAGCCGGGCACGAACTGATCCGAGCCCAATTCGAGCGAGACATTCTCGCCCTTGCCGCCGGGGAACTCGGCGTCGCCGATCTTCCCGACAAAATCGATGACCACGATGTCGCCCTTCTCCGCCGGTCGATCGACCGCCTCGGATTTGCGATACTGGTCGGCGATCCGCGCCACCGCCTTGTCGACATCCTCGTCCGGAACATCGATCGTCAGCTTTTCCAGCCCCAGCGTGTTGAAATCGGGCTGCGGCATCTCCGGCATCAGCTCGACCGAGATCGTGTATTCGAAATCCGCGCCCTCGGTCGCGGAGACGATCTCGACCTTGGGCGGCAGCGCCGGCCGCACATTCTGCTCGCGCATCGCCTCGGCCGAGCTTTCTTGCACCGCGTGCTCCAGCACCTCACCGCGTACGGCGCCGCCGTAACGGCGGCGCAGCAGGCTTTGCGGCACCTTGCCGGGGCGGAACCCTGGCAGCTGGATCGACCGCCCCAATTCCGTTAGGCGGTTGTTGATCTGGTCTTCGAGCTCGCCGGCGGGGATGACGATCTTGAATTCGCGTTTTAACCCGTCGGCGTTGGTCTCGGTCACTTGCATTGCATGACACTCGTATTCTCGGGAAAAAGATTCAGACGGTTCGCGGCGCTGGTGCGGGCGGAGGGATTTGAACCCCCATGATTTTCATCGCTGGAACCTAAATCCAGTGCGTCTACCAATTCCGCCACGCCCGCCGCTCCACAGCCCAACGGACGGGCACCGCAAAGCGCGCGCCGGCCGTCCGGCGTTCTAACACACTCGTCAAACCCAGCATAAGGGGATGCAATGCTGGCTCAGCGGTTGGGCATCAGGCGTCGCACCGCCGACGAGGCCGCGACGCGCCCTTCGCCACGATAGGCCTCGTGATTGGCCTCGATGTGATCGAGCCGGTAGAGATAGTTGACCATCAGCCCGGCCGCTTGCTGCAGCCCCTTTTCCGAGGTGTCGCCGAGCCAGTTCAGCCGTTCGACCCGCGCCCCGTTGGTCAGGTGGAAATGCGCCACCGGGTCGGCCGCACGTCCCGGCCGCCCTTTCTCGACAACCAGATATTGCGCACAGAGGCGGAGCAGCGGGTCGCGCAACGCAGCGCTCAGCGCGGCATCGGTATGCCAGCCGGGACGATCGAGCGCCGCGAGCAGGTCAGGCTCGGTGGTGCCGTTGCCGACCACCGCGGCGAGAGCTTTCGCCTCGCCCGGCAGCAGCAGGTCGAGACGCTCCCGTTCCTTGTTGAGCCAGGCGCGGAACCCGGGGATGGGCGACAGCGTCGAAAATGTCTTGAGCCGCGGCAACTCTGCTGCGAGCAGCTCGACGACCCGCTTGATGAGAAAATCGCCAAGGCTGATCCCGTTGAGGCCGCGTTGGCAGTTTGAGATCGAATAGAAAATCGCCGTATCGGCGGCATTGGCGTCGCCAAGCGGCGCGCTCTCGTCGAGCAGCGCATGAATATCGCCGGCGATGCCTTTGACCAGTGCGACCTCGACAAAAATCAGCGGCTCATCGGGCATACGTGGATGGAAAAATGCAAAGCAGCGGCGATCAGCCTCAAGCCGGTTCTTGAGGTCGTTCCATCCGCGGATTTCGTGCACCGCCTCGTAGGCGATCAGCTTTTCGAGCAGCGCCGCCGAAGATTCCCAGCTGATCCGCCGCAATTCGAGAAAGCCGATGTCAAACCAGTCGGCGAGCAGCTCCCGCAAATCGTCCGCCAAGCCGCGCATCGCCGAATCACCGTCAGCCAGCGCGATCAGCTCAGCGCGGCGATCGACCAGAAACTTGACGCCTTCCGGCAGCGCGTTGAACTGCCGCAACAGTCGCACCCGCGGCGCAGTCAGCGCGGCGCGCAGACCGCGCTCGGCCGGAACGCGCTCGGCCGGCGCCTTGGCGGCGGCAAGCCGTGTGCACCAGCGATCGACGGCCTCGCGGTCGATATCGAAATCCTCAGCCATCACATGCAGGAAGCGCTCACGGCCGGCTTGATTGAGGGCCAGATAGGTACGGCCGAGTTCGGCGGCCCTCGCCCGCGCAGACACCTCGCCGCCACTGCCATCAAGGCAGCTGTGCATCTGCTGGCGAAGCCGCTGCACGTCGTCATCGGGAAGATCGGCGCGTGGCACGCCGCTCAGCACCCCGCGGGTCGAGGTGGCGATCTCACGCCACATGTTGCGCAGCTTGCCGAGCGTGCGATCGACAACCGTATCGTAAAGGCCAGTGGAGGCGCGCTCGCTCATGCAGGGTCCATCTGAGTTTCCGCAATATTGTGCGACATTTGCGGCAAACGGGCGAGTACGGTCGGAAGCGTTTCAATCAGGTCTTCTGCGACCAGACCCGCGCCAAACGCATGCGCTGCCGCGCCGTGCAGCCAGACCGCGGCCGCCGCTGCCTCGAACGCCGGCATGCCTTGCGCCAGCAAGCCCAGCACGAGGCCGGCCAGCACGTCCCCGGACCCTGCGGTCGCTAAGGTCGGCGGCGCATTCTCGTTGATCGCGGCGCGACCATCGGGTGACGCGATCACCGTGTCGGCGCCTTTGAGTATGACCACGGCGCCGCTTTGCGCTGCCGCGCGGCGGGCGCGGTCGAGCTTGCTGCCGCCGGTATCGAACAACCGGGCGAATTCCCCCTCATGCGGGGTCAACACACAGGCGCTCTTGATGGCCCCAAACAAATCCGCGGGCCGATCCGCAAACACGGTCAGCGCATCGGCGTCGAGCACGGTGCTTTTCCCGGCGGCAAGGATTGCGAGCACCTTCACGCGAGTCTCGTCGTGAATACCAGCACCGGGACCGATCAGCGCCGCGTTGCGCCGCCTGTCGGCGAGCAGCGCGGCGAAATCCGCCTCCGTCACGACAGGCGTCACGATCACTCCCGTCAGCGCTGCGGCATAGATTGCAAACGCCGGCTCCGGCGCCGCGACCGTCACCAGCCCGGCGCCTACCCGCGCCGCGGCGCGGGCGGCGAGCCGCGCCGCGCCGGTCATCGCCGCACCGCCGGCCACGAGCGCATGGCCGCGACTATACTTGTGACCCGCTGTCTCTACGCGCGGAAACACCCCGAGCCAGCAGTCGAGGTGGTTGGCCACCGTGTCAGGTTTGATGGTGTCGAGCACCGAAGCCGCAATGCCGATCGGCGCGACCAGCGTTTCGCCGCAAAGGAGACGGCCCGGCAACAGGAGGTGGCCGGGTTTCCGCCGGAAAAACGTGACGGTTACCGCGGCTTGCGGGGCAATGCCCAGGACATTGCCGCTCGCGCCGTCAACCCCGCTCGGCACATCAACCGCGACGACAGGCTGTCGCCGCTGATTGAGCGCGGCAATCACCTGCGCCGCCAAGCCGTCGATCGGTCGGGCGAGACCCGCGCCGAACAACGCGTCGACGATCAACCCCGCGCCATCCAGCACGTCGAGCCTCAACGGCTCAATGCCGTCGTGCCACAGCGATGCCGCCCAGGCGGCATCGCCCTTGAGCGCGGCGCGCTCACCGAGCAGAGCCAGCCGCACCGGCCACCCGCGAGACGCGAGATGCCGCGCCGCGACGAAACCATCGCCGCCATTGTTGCCCGGTCCGCACAGCACCGCGACAGGTCGCGGCGGCCAGCGGCGGCTGACCGCGTCTGCAACCGCGCGGCCGGCGCTTTCCATCAATTCGGTGCCCCGAATGCCCCAGGTAATGGTCAGCCGGTCAGCCTCGCCCATCTGCCGCGGCGTCAGCAGCGCGTGTCGCGCCCACGGTGTGGCGGTTCGATCTTTGGCTGGCACGCTCATCGCTCCCAAAAGTGGGGGCAAAACGCGGCGGCGAAAAGGCAAGTTGCTGCCTTCATCGCTTTCGCCAACGGATGACGGCGCATATCGGCCCCGCGCTTGACGTAGCGGGCTTGATTCGCTACCTGCAACAGGAGATGGCGGGTGTAGCTCAGTTGGTTAGAGCGCCAGATTGTGGATCTGGATGTCGCCGGTTCGAATCCGGTCACTCGCCCCATTCTTTCAATCAGTTAGAGACAGAGCTATTCTACGAAACTCTCCGATATCGCTTTTTGGGTAACGATTCGGGTAACGGCCAAGATCAAGCAAGGCCCCGCCGGATGCTGGCGGGGCTTCCTGTTTTCCAAAACTGTTGGGCTATCCGGCCGGTAGAAGCGTGAGGCAGCGCGATTCATTATCCAAAATGGCCCGGCCGCGCTGATGAAGCGCAGCCGGGCCGCAGTCGTCCAACCGAGTCCTCGACACGGTGCGGCCACTGCACCGCGTGATGCCACCTCGCACCGCTCCGAAGACCCGCCGTTGGACCTCTTATCTCAATGAAAAATATATCGTTTATGGACAGGCACTAGGCTAGTACCCATCCAAACCGCTCCGAAGGCGCGGCACGGTCCGTACCGGCGATGTCGACCGCTCGCCCAAACACGGCGACAGCTTCGATCCCGTGCATCTGCCGCAAGCGTCACGCCGCCTGGTCCGCGGCGTAGAGTCGAGATGTGGCGCGGTGGCGGTAGGTCGAACATATCTGTAGCCGCCCCTTTCGTCTGGCGGTGCCTCACTGGTTCGGCCGTGGCTCCGTTTCCACATCC
>Ga0335083_10010878_pt1 | contig 10954 bp, 10 predicted proteins | sample Lox_Sample_42_FD_206716 | JGI IMG/M metagenome (GOLD analysis project Ga0335083, IMG submission 206716) | Soil microbial communities from Loxahatchee National Wildlife Refuge, Florida, United States - Lox_Sample_4.2 | ecosystem: Environmental > Terrestrial > Soil > Wetlands | place: USA... | reverse complement strand
ACCGGACAGTCCAACTCGGAATTCACTACATGCGAAACCGTTTTTTCGCGGCGGCCGGTGCCGTCATCGCCATTTCCGCATTCGCCGCATCGGCAGCCCATGCTGCCGCCACCGACCAGCTCCAGAGCTTCGTCACCGGCGTGAAGACCGCCCGCGGCGAGTTCACGCAGCGGCAGGTGAAGGGCGGCAGCGACACGCTCAAGGTCACCGGCACCTCCAGCGGCACGTTCGCGTTCGCGCGCCCTGGCAAGTTCACCTGGCGCTACACCAAGCCCTATGACCAGTTGCTGCAGGCCGACGGCCAGACCCTCTACATCTACGACAAGGACCTGAACCAGGTCACCGAGCGCAAGCTCGACAACGCGCTCGGCTCGAGCCCCGCGGCCATCCTGTTCGGCAGCAACGACCTAAGCAAGAATTTCGACATCAAGAACGGCCCGACGCGCGACGGCGTGGAGTGGCTGGAGCTGACGCCCAAAACCAAGGACACGCAGTTCGAGCGCATCGGCATCGGCTTCAAGGGCGGCAACCTGGAGGCAATGGAGTTGCGCGACGCCTTCGGCAATACCACGCTGCTGACCTTCTCGGCCATGCAGAAGAACCCGCCGCTGCCGGCGGATACCTTCCGCTTCACGGTGCCGAAGGGCGCCGACGTGATGAAGCAGTAAGCCGGCCGAAGAAGAGCCGATCACCAACGAGAACGGGACCCGCCCATGCCTGCCGCCCCCAAGCTTTCCCGCCTAGCCCCGGCTGTCGCCGTGGCCCTGCTCGTCCTGCTGGGCGGCTGCGCCGCGCAGCAGTCCGGCGGGGCAGGCAAGTTCGATGTCGACGCCTTCCTGCGCGCTTCCGACACCGCGTTGCCCGAGGTCCTGGCCAATTCGGAGTTCCTGCGCGCCACGCGCGTGAGCGCCAACGACTGCGCGGTCATGCTGCAATCGACCGCGACCGGCGTGCTGCAGGACCTGCCGCCAGCCAGCGGCAGCCGCGGCCCGGCCTGGCTGCTGCATCCGGCCGGCAAGCCGGATCAGGTGTGGCTGGTTGTCAGCGAAGCGGGCGGCGAGCGCACCTGCCACGGCCCGTTGCCGGCGGCGCCGATGCAGACGCTGGTCGACCGGGCCAAGGGCTAGCCACGCCAATACAAGCTAGTAGATGGCCGGCTCCCCCTGGGGCCGGTTCTTGAAGCGGCGATGGACCCAGTAGTACTGCTCGGGCATGCGCCGGATCTGCGCTTCGAGGAAGGCATTCATCTGCCGCGAGTCCGACGTCGCGCAATGCGACGGGAAGCCGGGCAGGGGCGAGAAGATGCGAAGCTTGTATCCGCGGTAGTCGGGTAACACTTCGGTAGTGAACGGCACGACCCGCGCACCGGAGAGCCTGGCGAGCCGGGAGATCGACGTCAGCGTGCAGGCCGTGGTGCCGAAGAACGGCACGAAGACGGAGTCCTTGAGGCCAAAGTCCATGTCGGCGGCAAGCATGACCGGCACGCCGCGGCGCAGTGACTGGATGACCCGCTTGGCACTGTCGTTGCGCGGCACCATCACCGCGCCGAAGCGCTCGCGCTGCGTCCTGGCAATGGTCTCCAGCGCCTGGTTCTTCATCCGCGTGTAGAGCGACGTCACTGGGTATTCGGTCGAGTAGAACATGCACCCGGCCTCGATCCCGACGAAGTGAAAGCCCATGAAAATGGTCGGCGTCTGGCTGCAGGTCGCGAGGTCGATCTCGGATTCCAGCTCGGTCAGGTCATGGAGCCTGGCGCCATTGCCAAACCATTGCACGCCCCGTTCGACATAGCTGCGCATGACATGCCGGAAATGCATCCGGGCCAGCTTGCGCCGGCCGGCTTCGTCGATCTCCGGGAAGCTCAGCGACAGGTTGATATGCACGATATCGCGCCTGCGGCTCGGGATGGCGTATAGCAAGGCGCCGATGGCTTCGCCAAAGCGTGCAGCCCATCGGTAGGGCAACGCCGCGAATGCCTTGAGCATGAGGACGAACAGCGCCGCGTTGAGCCGGGAGATCATCGGGTCCTTTGGATTGGCGCCGAACGGATCTTGTCGCGCGTCGCGGTGAATGAAGAGCCGACCGGCCAACAGGGCTGGGATGATCGGGTGTCGCCGCCGGCTGCGTCACCGGCAAGAGCAGCCTCTGTGGCCTGTTCCCGCGACGTGTATAGCGCGATTCCGCCCGAATGGGTGGATGTGGACAACTATCCCGCGAAATTGGCAGGGCGACAGGGTGGACTGTCGCTTAACGTCGACATCCACTCTAACGCTTATTGCGCTCCTCGGTGCGCCGAATCTCCAGGTCGATGGCGTTCTGCGCGACCGAGCCGCTGGCGAACGCCTGGCCGGCCACGCGCCCGAGCGCGTTGTCCTGGCTGAGCGCGGCCACTTCCTCGGCGGCCGTCCTTGCGATCATCGCGTCGAGCAGTTCGCGGGCCTTCACCTGCAGGGCGAGGGCGGTATCCGCCGGGTTCTGCTTCGAACGTTCGGCATCCTGCGGCAACTGCGCGTCCCCGGCGACCATGCGCAGGGCGGTGCGGATCTCGCCCGTGTCGAGTCCGCTTTCCTTGACCAGGGCCACCGCGTCCTGGCGGATCGCGAAGTCGGTGTCCAGCATGCGCCGCGCCAGGCCCATGGGCAGCGCCGGGGCCTCGTACTGGTGGGCGCGGCGTACCGCCCGCATGGCGATATGGCGGATCTGCGGGTGTTCATGGTCGAACAGGTCGGCAATGACGCGGTCGGTCATGTCCGGGCCGTCGAGCATCTCGGCGAGCTGGCCTGCCAGCGACACTTCCTCCACGGCGGGGATTTCGCCGCGGCCGAGCAGCCGTTTCAGCTTGAAGAGCAGGAATTGGTAGCGAAGCATCGGTCGGCCGGGGAGAGGAGGGGTCCTGTACTTGTCGGCAGCGGGCGCGCCGGTCCTGAGCCGCCACGCCGCTCCCGCGGCGGCCGGTTGACGCGTGTCAACGGGTCCTCGGGGCATCGCAAACATGCCTTGACGACGCAAATGAGAATCAATACTTTCTTTGGTTCTCGTGACCCTTGGGAGATCCCATGACCATCTCGCCCGTCAGGCCGGCCAAGTCCATCCGTCCCGCCCGATCAGGCCTTCGCCGCCTGCTGCCCTGCGCCCTCGGCGCCGTTGCCCTGACTATGGCCGCGGCCCTGCCGGCGGCCGCGCAGGAGAAGGTGCTGAACCTCTACACCGCCCGCCACTACCAGACCGACGAGGCGCTGTACGCCAGCTTCACGAAGCAGACCGGCATCCGCATCAACCGCATCGAGGGCCAGGAAGACCCGCTGCTCGAACGCATCCGCAACGAGGGCGCCCACAGCCCCGCCGACGTCTTCATCACGGTCGATATCGGCCGCCTGTGGCGCGCCCAGCAGGCCGGCGTGTTCGCCCCGGTGAAGTCGAAGCTGCTGGAGTCGCGCATCCCCGCCAACTACCGCGACCCGGTCGGCGACTGGTTCGGCTTCTCGGCGCGCGCGCGGGTGATCGCCTACAACAAGGACGCGGTCAGGCCGGGCGAGATCGCCCGCTACGAGGACCTGGCCGATCCGAAATGGAAGTCGCGCGTCTGCACGCGCACGAGCGGGCACGTCTACAACCTCTCGCTGGTATCGAGCCTGATCGCCCATGACGGCGAGGCGAAGACGGAACAATGGGCGCGCGGCGTGGCGGCCAACCTGGCGCGCACGCCGAAGGGCGGCGACACGGACCAGTTGAAGGCGGTGGCGGCGGGGGAATGCGACGTGGCGATCGCCAACACGTACTACATCGCGCGCCTGATGCGGTCGAGCAAGCCGGAGGACAAGGCCGTCGCGGACAAGCTGGCGGTGGTGTGGCCGAACCAGTCGAGCCAGGGGGTGCACATGAACGTGTCGGGCGGCGGGATGCTGAAGCACGCGCCGAACCGCGAGGCGGCGGTGAAGTTCCTGGAGTACCTGGCCAGCGATGAGGCGCAGCGCTACTTCGCCGATGGCAACAACGAGTGGCCGGTGGTGCCGGGCGTGAAGGTGTCCAATCCGGCGCTGGAGGCGCTCGGCAGCTTCAAGGCGGATACGATCAACGTGTCGGAGCTTGGCAAGCACCAGCCGGCGGCGCAGAAGCTGGTGGATCGGGCGGGATACAAATAAACGATGTTGGAGCGCTTGCCGGCCTGCCGGCGGCGCTCCCCTACGGCGCAATCGACCTGACCCCCGCCGCAATCTCCCCGGCGGCCGCCGCCACCGCCTGCCGGTAGGCCGCCACCACGCCCTCCACGTCGCCCGGCGCCCCCAGTTCAGCCTGCGTCCGGCCCGCCACCAGTTTTCCGTCCGGCAGGCGCCGCACCGTCCAGGCCAGCGTGGCATTCGCCTGCTGGCCCAGCGCCGCATCGAGCCGCACGACCTCGGTGGTGATGCGATAGACCGGCTGCACGTCCGACAGCCCCTGCTGGTACGTATCCACCGCGCCCAGCGCCAGTTGCAGTTGCTGCGACAGCGCGTCGCGCAGCTCGTCCGGCAGCGGCGCCGTCCAGCGGTCGAGGTCGAGCACGCGCACACCGCCCTTGTCGTTCACCACCAGCTGCGTGCGATTCAGCGCCTCGGGCACCTTGACCGGCGCCACTTCGATCCAGACCGGCTGTTGCGTCGGCGTGAGCGCGGCAGGTGTCGCCGTCGTGGACGCATCCTGCGACAGCGAGTAATAGCGCGTGTCCGGAGACGCGCAACCGGCCGCCAGTGCCGCGCAGGTGGCGATCAGCAGGGATAGCCGGGATAGCCGGGATAGCCGGGGATATCGGCTGGATGTCGGGCTCATCGATCAGACTCCGCTTTGCCGCGCAGCAGCGCTTCGGGATGGCGTTCGAGATAGTCGGTCAGCGCGCGCAGCGAGGCGGCCGTGCGCGTCAACTCCTGCAGCATGCGGCGCGTGTCCTGCTGCAGTGGCGCGTCGGACGAGAGCGTGCCGTTGGCGGTGTTGAGCGTCTTGCGCGCGTCCTGGATGGCGGCGAGCACCTGCGGCGCCACGTCGCCATTGAGCTGGTTGACCAGCTTGTCGGCGCTGTTGAGCGTGGTGTCGAGCTGGGCCACGGCCTTGCGCAGGTCCTGGCCGATCTCGTCGAACGGGACCTTGTCGAGCTTGTTGACGATGTCGCCGAGCTGGGCCTGGATCTGGTCGAGGGCGCCCGGCGTGGTCGGCAGTTCGGGGACGGCCGCCGACTGGTCGAAGTCCACCGCCGCCGCCTTCGGGAAGAAGTCGAGCGCCACGTAAAGCTGCCCGGTCAGCAGGTTGCCGGTACGCAGCTGGGCGCGCATGCCGCGCTTGACCAGCGTCTGGATGATGACGCGCGCGCGGGACGGGTCGGCCACGTCGCGCTCGCGGAAGCCCATGCGCGACGGGTACAGCTCGACCACCACCGGCAGCCGGAAGGCCTTCTTGTCGCGCAGGTATTCGATGCCGATCGACCGCACCTGGCCCACGATCACGCCGCGGAAATCCACCGGCGCGCCGGGCGACAGGCCGCGCACCGACTGGTCGAAGTTCAGCACTGCCAGCGCCGGGGCCAGTTCCTCCGGCTCCTTCATGGCTTCGGACTGGTCGCCGGCGAGCAGGAACTGGGTGTTCTCGGCGGCCGGCTTGGTGGCGACCGAATTGTCCGGCGCCTGGAAGGCCACGCCGCCCAGCACCACCGTGGCCAGCGACTGCGTCGACAGCTTGAAGCCCGAGGCGTCGAGCTTGATGTCGAGGCCGCTGGCGTGCCAGAAGCGCGTGTCGGCGGTGACGAGGCTGTCGTAGGGTTTGTTGACGAAGACGCGCAGGATGATGTCCCGCCCGTTGGACGCGAGCTGGTAGGCCACTACCTGGCCCACGTGCAGGCGCCGGTAGTAGACGGGCGAGCCGATGTCGAGCGAACCAAGGTCGGACGCGCGCAGCACGAACTGCTTGCCCGAGGAGTCCGTGGTGACCGCCGGCGGCGTCTCCAGTCCGGTGAACGCGGTCCTGGCCTCGCTCGACTTGCCGGCATCCACGCCGATGTAGGCGCCCGAGAGCAGGGTTTCCAGCCCCGACACGCCGGTCACGGCAAAGCGCGGCCGCACCACCCAGAAGCGCGTGTCGGCCACGGCAAAGGTCTCGGCGTCCTTGGTCAGCTCGATGCTGGCGACCACGCGCGAGCGGTCGCGCGTCAGGCGCACCGCCTTGACGATGCCGATGTCCACGTCCTTGTAGCGCACCGCGGTCTTGCCAGGCGTGATGCCGGATGCCGAGGCGAAGGTGACGGTGATCTCCGGCCCGCGCGAGGCCAGCGTGTGGATGAGCAGCGAGACGCCGACCACGGCCGCGACGATCGGGATCAGCCATACCAGCGACGGCAGCCAGCGCGAGCGGCGCCGGCGCACGGGCTCCGGCACGCCGGGCGGCACGGAAGGCCCGGGAGGCGAGGGCGGCGAGGGAGGAGCGGGGGGCGGGGAAGCTGTGTCAGCCATCGTTCTGTCGGGGGCCAGGTAGGTCGAGCGAGTCCCACAGCAGGCGCGGGTCGAAGCTCAGGGAGGCAAGCATGGTGAACACCACCACCGAGGCGAAGGCCAGCGCGCCCCCGCCCGGGATGATGGTGGCGATGGCTCCGGCGCGCACCAGCGAGGCGAGCAGGGATACCACAAAGATGTCGAGCATGGACCAGCGCCCGATCACCTCCACCAGCAGGTAGAGGCGCGTGCGCTGGCGCAACCGCCAGGTCCAGCGGAAATGCACCGAGAGCAGCAGCAGCGTGAGGATCATCATCTTCAGCATCGGCACGATGATGCTGGCGACCAGCACCACGCCGGCCAGCAACTTCGAGCCGGAGACCCAGAGGTAGATCACCCCCGACATGATGGTGTCGCGCTGGGTGCCGAAGAGCGACTGGGTCACCATCACGGGCAGCACGTTGGCCGGGATGTAGAGAATGAAGGCAGCCAGCAGGAAGGCCCAGGTGCGCGCGAGGCTGTCGGGCTTGCGGGCGTGCAGGGTGGCGCCGCAGCGCGGGCAGGGCTCGCCTTCGAGCGTCCGCGGGCTGACGAGGTCGCAGGCGTGGCACGACAGCAGGCCGGCGGCGCGGGCGGTGGGCACCGCGGGCAGCGGCGTGGCGTCTTCGTCGCCGTCGAGTACCGAAGGGAGCGGCACCCGGGGCAGGCGTACGGTCGGCTTCATCGCGGGGCCCCCTCCTCGGGGGACTCGAGGTAGTACCACAGGTCGCGCGGGTCGAAGGCCAGCATGGCCGCCAGCACCACCACCAGCGCGCCGAACGACCATAGCGCGATCTCGGGCAGCACGCGGGCCATGGCGGACAGTTTCACCAGGGTCACCAGCACACCGATCATGAAGACCTCCAGCATGCCCCACGGCCGCGTCTGCCGGATGCCGCGCACGATGGCGTGGAAGCCGGCCGGCATGCGCCGGCGCGCCATCGGCACCAGCAGGTACAGCATCATCAGCAGTTCCGACAGCGGGAACAGGATGGTGGTGGCGAAGACCAGCGCCGCCACCAGTTCCATGTGGTCGGAATACAGGGCCTGAACCGCGCCCCACAGCGTGGTCTGCATGCGCACGCCGCGCATGTCCATCTCGACGATGGGGTAGGCGTTGGAGATGACGAAGAGGATCAGCGCGGTGAGCGACAGCGGCAGCAGGCGCCGGTACAGGCTGCGGCTCTCGCGGTAGAGCGGTCCGCTGCAGCGCAGGCACTGGGCGCGTTCGCCCCGGCGCAGCGATGTCCGGCGGTAGAGCGCGTCGCAGTACTCGCACGCCACCAGATGGCGCAGCGCCTCGGGATCGGTGGCCAGCTCGCCAATCGGATCGTTGGCGGGACGCGTGACGGGATCGCTCATGCGGCGTTCGTCCCGGTCAGCCGTGCTGCTTGCCGTGCCCGATGGCGCCCGGGCCGGTTGCAGGCTTGGCTGCCGGCTTCTCCTGCGTTGCCTCCGGCGATTGCCCCGCCATCTGCGGCAGGCCGTCGGGGTAGGAGCCGACCGTCCAGTCGCGCAGCAGCGCGAAGGCGACCGCCAGCAGCGTCGGGCCGATGAACACGCCGAGGAAGCCGAAGGCCAGCGCGCCGCCGAGCACGCCCAGCATGATCCACAGCAGCGGCATGCTGGTGCCCTTGCTGATCAGCAGCGGCTTGACGATGTTGTCGGCCATGCTGACCACGCCGACGCCCCAGACCACCAGGAAGATCGCCCAGCCGGTCGCGCCGGTGTGGTACAGCCACAGCGCCGCCGGGATCCAGATCAGCGGTGGGCCTACGGGGATCACCGAAAGGAAGAAGGTCACGAAACCGAGGATGGCCGCGCCCGGCACCCCGGCGATCCAGAAGCCGATGCCGGCCAGCACCGCCTGCACGAAGGCCGTGCCGAGCACGCCGTACACCACGCTCTTGACAGTGCCACCGGCCAGCGCCAGCAGGTGGTCGGCGCGGTCGCCGGCAATGCGGTGCATGCCGGCGCGCAGCCACTGCACGGCGTAGTCGCCGCCGGTATAGAAGAAGAACGCCAGCACGATGGACAGCGCGAGCTGACCCAGCCCGGCGCCGATCGACAGCCCCGCGCCCAGCAGCGCGTGGGCCACGGGTGCAATCAGCTTGCGCAGGTTGGCCACGGTCTCGGAGTCGGCGGTGACGACCTTGATCCACCAGTCCTTCAGCGAACTGCCCACGAAGGGCAGGCTGCCGAGCCAGTCCGGCATGGCCGGCAGGCCGTGCATGGTGAAGCGGTCGACCAGCGCGGTGAGGTCGTCGATATGGGCCGAGAAGCTGGCGCCGGCGTAGACGAAGGGGCCGAGCACGATGATCGACGCCAGCAGCACGCACACGAGCGCGGCGGGGACGCGGCGGTTGCCGAACCAGCGGGTCAGCAGCGTATAGGGATACCAGGAGCTGTAGGCCACGATCGCTCCCCACAGCAGCGCGGTGGCAAAGGGCGCCAGCACCAGCAGGGACCCGCCGATCAGCACCGTCAGCGCAAGGACGGCAACGATGCGCTCAATCAGCGAACTCATGGGGGGAACTCCTGTGGGCGGTGTGACGGGAAGACGCCAAATATAGCGGAAAACGCCCGACCGTCGCTCGCAGATGCCGCATCAGGCATGCGGAGCCGCGCCCGCCGGGGGAGAACGGGCGCAGAAGTCACAGTGCCATAGCTGCGTGACGTTGACTAGCACGCGGCCGGGTATGAAAGAAAACGGCCCGGTTTCCCGGGCCGCCGTTCAGGTTGGAGCTTCAGGTTGGGGCAGGTGTGCCGCCGGCTCAGGCGGCCTCCGCCATCGTCCCGCGCTTGAGCAGCGCCGCCACCAGATCGGACTGCGTGACCATGCCGATCAGGCGGTGATGGTCGTCGATCACCGGCGCATGGTGCAGGCCGCCGTCGGAGAAGGCGCGGGCCAGTTCGACGATGGGCTGGTCCGGATTCGCGGTGAGCACGGCGCGCGTCATCAGGTCGCGCACGGTGCCGGCCAGGCGGCGGGCGCCGGTGTCGCGCTGGGCGTTGAAGAAATCGCTCTGCGTGACGATGCCGATCAGCTTGCCGTGGTCATCGACCACCGGCAGCGCCTTGACGCGATGCAGCGCGAGCAGGTGCGAGGCCTGCGGCGCCGGCAGGTCGGGGCGCACGCTGATCACGTCGCGCGACATGATCTCGTGGCAGCGCACGTCGCCGAAGCGGCGGCGGAAGGCACGCAGCTGCGCGGCCTCCAGGATGGACGCGAGATCGTCTTCGTCGATGGCAAGGAATTCGCCGCGCGCTTCGAGCACCGAGTGGAGGTCGGCGCGGGTGAAGCCCACGCGCTGGCTGGGCGGCGCGTCCTTCGTGCCGTGCGCGCGCGCCGGCTCGGGCGGCTGGTGCGGGTAGCGGCGCTGGGTCAGGTTGTTGAAGGCGAGCGCCAGCATCAGCAGCAGCATCGAGTTGATGGCCACCGGTATCACCACGAAGCCGAAGCCGAGCTTGGCGATGGCCGGGCCGCCGAACACCGCCGTGATCGCCACCGCGCCGCTGGGCGGGTGGATGCAGCGCAGCTGGAACATCACCGCGATGGCCACCGCCACGGCCACCGCCGCCGCCAGCCCCGGGTCGGGGATCAGCTTTGCGCAGGCCACGCCCACCGTGGCCGCCACCAGGTTGCCGCCGATGATCGACCACGGCTGCGCCAGCGGGCTGGTCGGCACGCCGAACAGCAGCACTGCCGAGGCGCCCATTGGCGCGACGAACCAGGGGTTGAAGCCACCCAATAGCTGGTGGCTGACCCATTCGGTCAGGAACAGGCCGAGCAGCGCACCGGCGCAACTCTTGATGCGCTCCTTGCGACTGGCGGAGACGGGGAGCGGGGCGAACGTGCGCAACCAGGCGCGCGTGCCCTGCGCGGCGGCAGGAGTAGGCGGGGCAGAGGACATCGGCGGGGGCGGCTTGATGGTGGGATGTTGTACACAATATATCACTGCACCCACCAAATTACATCATGAGATGATATATTGCGTCGCGTCATCGTGCAGAACGCTTGAGCATGCTATGGGGCCATTGTCGATGACGCGCCGCATCACCGCGGCGGCCATGTGCCATTCCCGCCCCGCAGGAGACTCCCAATGCATTTCGAAAAGCGCGACTACGCCGTCGACGGTCGCCTGGTACTGCTTTCCGCCATCGCCCTCGTCATCGGTGCCATCAGCACAGTGGCCGCGGATGTGCTGCTCAAGCTGATCCGCTTCTTCACCAACCTGTTTTTCTACCAGACGCTGTCGCTGGCCGACGCCTCGCCCGCGCACCACTCGCTCGGCGCCTGGGTCATCGTCGTGCCGGTGCTCGGCGGGCTGATCGTCGGCCTGATGGCCCGCTACGGCAGCGACAAGATCCGCGGCCACGGCATCCCCGAGGCGATCGAGGCGGTGCTGTTCGCCAAGAGCAGGATGTCGGCGAAGGTGGCGGTGCTCAAGCCGCTGTCGTCG
>Ga0335083_10010877_pt1 | contig 10954 bp, 6 predicted proteins | sample Lox_Sample_42_FD_206716 | JGI IMG/M metagenome (GOLD analysis project Ga0335083, IMG submission 206716) | Soil microbial communities from Loxahatchee National Wildlife Refuge, Florida, United States - Lox_Sample_4.2 | ecosystem: Environmental > Terrestrial > Soil > Wetlands | place: USA: Florida... | reverse complement strand
TACCAGTAACTGGAACTTCCTCAGCTTTCGGATTTGAGGTGCTGCTCGCTTCTGCTCTCAAACTAAGATCGGAACGAGCACGCAAAGTTTTGATGCTGCCCTTCCACGCCGCCTCGGCGGTTCCACCGATCTGGCCAGAAATCGCAGCGCCAGAAATCTGCGTTCCCGCCGCTCGTTGCACTTCTCGTAGAGAAATGCCCTGCAGCGACGCATGAAACCTGGAATCTGCGGTCGAATCCAAATGATTCATTTCGCCATCAGCCACGATCCGTCCGCCGAATGTATCAACAGCAACATTGCGCAGAGTCAGATTCCCACCCGCCAGCCGATATTCGCCTTGAAGATTTCGCAGATCAACTCGTTTGCCCGATGCCGCAACTCGCAATGCATCGCTCGCAATCCGGCCGTCAATCAAGATATTCCGGATGGCCGGTTCATTCGCCACCACTTGATAGTGCAGCTTGCCGCTCAGCAGCACGTCACCTTCAGCCTTGCCGCTGGGAGACATCGACGCGAAGTCTTGCGTGCGAATCCGAATCGCGTATATGCCATTCGCGATCGGATTCGAGTAATTCGTCACTTCCGCTTGCAGTGATACCTCAGACGCTCCCACCCGAAGCATCGCTGATTCAACCTTCAGTTGTTCGGGAGTCGCGCCGAATTTCAGATTAAGGCTATGGGCAAGAGGATGGTAAGCCGCGTACCGCAGCTTTCCGCGGTCGTAGGAAAGCGTGCCCTCATATTTCTTGATTCCCGGCGTGCACCGGATGTCAGTTCCCAGATCGTAGAGATCTGCATCCATCGGTGTCTTCTGATCGTTGTAGCCAACTTCACCGTTCGTGAGCTGTGCGTGCCCGATGGCTAGATCAAAAACGCTGGTATGGCTGTTACTTTTGCTCGGGGGCGGAGTCGGGAGGTTGTTCGTGCCGTCCCGGCTAACCGCAATATGGACGACTGGATGCTCAATCAGAAGCTCGCGCAACGAAAACTGCCGACCCAACAGCGAGATGATCTTCACTTGCACGGTGAGCTTATCGACATGCAATAGGGGCGGCTGCTCTGGACCCTCGGTCCCATGCAATGTGATGTCGTAGAGATTTGCTGTAAGTCCTGAAAGACTGAAATCCAGCCCGCCAACCGTTGTTTTGCCCCCAGTAGCTTCATCTGCCTGCTTTCCGATCTCGCGCAGCGCAAGCCGTCCAAATGCATTGCTCTTTAAATACGCATATCCTCCCACCAGAACGACTACCAGCAATATGCCGAGCCCCAGCGCGGCCCACCCGATTTTTCTTTTCCAACTCATAACTAACCCCTAAAACGCCTGCCCGATAGTGATGAAGTACTGCCACGCATTGAGGCCCGGAACGGGATTCAAAAGGCGCCCGACATCGAAACGCACGGGACCAATCGGCGTTGCATACCGAAGCCCGAACCCAACCGTGTTAGTGTAGTCGTCGACGAATTGGTGCAGATTAATGTTCCTGTACACATTGCCGCCGTCGTAAAATACAACTCCGCCCAACGCCTTCATAATCCCTAGCGGGAAACGCACTTCGGAATTCAGTATGAACAACTGCTTTCCGCCTACGGGCACGGTGATGTTCACGCATCCCGACTCTCCTTGCAGTACGTTGCAAAAAGGCACCAGCCTTTGCGGCCCCGCGGCGTCGATCGGGAAGCCGCGCAGCGACGTACCGCCTCCAGTAAAAAACAGTTGGCTTGTTGGAACGAAGCTGTTGGCGAACTGCGCAGCCAATCCAAGGCGAATGCTGTTCGCGAGCACAATCGAATGCAGCGGCTTGTAGTACGCGTACTGACCAAAGAGTTTTGTGAAGTCCGCGCTCGATCCCAGTGCCGTGGGCGTGATCCCCACATCGACCGTCCCATACATCCCATGATGAGCGTCGAGCGGCTTGTCCCGCGTATCGTGAATGAGCGTCGCCGAAAACGTCGATAGCCGCACATTCTGGTCCTGCGGCAGCACAAGGTCCGGCACCAAAATGTGCGACAGGTCCGTTTTGTTGAAGTCATACCGAACCTGCACGCGCGTGTTCGTCTTGTGAGCGATAGCTCTTTCGAGCTGAAACGAAAGGTCGCCTAATCCTGCTGTGAAGAGAGGATTTTCGCTGTTTCGCTCAAGCGAAAAACTGCTCAGCGATTGCCACTCCGTTCCAAAGAAATGGGCCTGGGCATAGGTCGCCAGCACCCGCTGATCCAGTCGAGACACTAGGAGCGAGGTGCTTGCGGTCTCGGCCAAGCCACGCATGTTACGACGCGTGAATTCGATGACCCCTCGAGGACTCGCAAACGTTGACTGACTCGGCGCGATCTCATGTCCGTTCAGTCCAATCGTTCCGCCGCCTCCAGGAAGCGCCACCGTCCCAGAAGGAGCATTACCACCGCGATGGGAAACTTCAAATCCAAATCCATACGTGATTTCGTTCCGCTTGGCCTCGTGTACTTTGACGAGAGCTGTCTCATCCGTTTGGCCAGTGATTGGCTTTCTCGGTCCCACGCTAGCCCAGTCGAAAATACTCAGATCATAGAGGCGGCTCTCCGCTTCCATGAGATCTTTGCGCCGCATCGGTGTTTCCGGCTTAATTTGCGCAGTCCTGTTCAGCAGTGAGAGCTTCGTGCGTTCTTGCCCGAGAAAAACGACGTCATCCATTCGCACCATCTGGTTCTCGATGATTGCATAAGAAACATTCACCCGATGCGGATCATTTTCCGACCGCTGCGCCGTTACCTTCACCTCCACGTTTAGATATCCACGGTTGAGGTACGTGGCCGAGATCCGGTTTCGATCGTCGGCCATCTTCCTCGGCGAAAATGGCTCTCCCGATCGCAACTGGAAGCCCTTCGGCGCCGTCAGCTGGCCGTATGCGACATTCTGATTGCCCGATACCTGTACATTTTCGACGATGGTTTGCGGCCCTTCCTCGATATCGAAATCCACATCGATCTTGGGCTCGCGATCCACCGTTCGTGGCGTGACCTTGACGTCCTGATATCCGCGATCGCGGTACAACGCTTCCATGTTGGACGCGCTCTGTTTTAGCAGAGATTGGCTAAGACTCCCATGTGTCCAGATGTGCGACTTCTTGACCCTGACTTGAGCAAGAAGGTCCTTGGAGCCTATGACGTAATTGCCGTGAAGTAGGATCCGGTCGACCTTATGTTTCTTGCCGCGGTCGATCTTGTAAATGACGGAGATTTCGTCCGGTGTCTTCTGAAAGTCTGTTGTTACCTTCGCGTCGTAATAACCCTTTTTCTGGAAATAGTCCGCGAGATTGCGCTCGCCTTCTTCTACTAATTCCCGATCCACTGCTCCTTCGCTGTAGATGGGGATGAGCTTTTTCTTCTCTCGTCCTGCCAGAAACGGGATAGAGGTCAGCTTTGCTCCTTCCGTACGAATCGTTACCACCGGACCGACTTGCACGTCGAACGACACCTCAACGCGGTTTGTTTGGGTATCGTATTTGGGGGGATTTTCTTTCACGCTGCTCGCAAGTCGGCGTTGTCCATTGAGCGCCTTCTTCATTAATGTTGTCGCTGATGTAATCCGGCCCGGGGAATACGGCTTTCCCGGCTTGAGAAGTCCGCGCGAGAGCCGCGCTCTCAGCGATTGAATTGAGTGCAACAGACGTTCCTTCTCCGGCTCGTTCGGCCCGTTGATGCTCACTGACGAGATGCGAGCTCGTTTCCCGATATGAATCGCAAAGCTTACATTTACTAGTTGATGGCGATCATCAATCGCAGGCTCGGCGTGCACGTCCGATTGAAAGTATCCGTTTCGGTGCAGGAAATCCCTAATAGCTTGTTCAGCAATCGGAATCTGCGCCGGATCATAGGGGTCCTCGTCCGACAGATTCGCAACCTGCAACAGCCGAGTGTACGAAAATAATTTGGTTGCTCCCGGAAACTGCACCACCCCCAGATAAAACGCCGGCTCAAGCAGATACTGCACCCGGAGCCCGCTAACTTCCGGCACCACACTCGCTTTCACTTGCTCGAAGTGGCCTGCTTTTTGTAGTGCGGCGGTGTCAGCTTCAATTTTTTCGTGCGAATAGGGTTCGCCGGTTTTCTGTGTGACGAGCGGATAAAGGCTCTGCATGTCGCGATGCGGGTTCGCGATCAACGAAACTCGACTGACATTTTGACCGTTATAGGTCTCCGAGGCAGCCTGAAACATCAGTTGCGCAAATGCACTTACGCCTGCCAGTAGGACAACGAGGACGACCACGAACCGCATAGGCTACCAAGTCAGCTTCGATCAGGCACCTGCTCATGATACTTGCTCACGAAGCGTTCCACTTGGATGCGGTTGAATACACAGCAGTTGCTGGATGTCTCCCTGCACAGTGAGTGGACTTGCCGGCTAATCCAGCTACAAGGAATTGAAAGACCATGTACTTGATTCGCAGTAGAACGGCAGAAGAAGATCGCTAAACTTGAAGGAGTGAATCGCGCGAAGCCTTGATCGTGAAATAAAAAGTCGCTCCTTTTTCTACTTCGCTGGTAGCCCAAACCTCTCCGCCGTGTCGTCGGACAACGCGCTGCACCGTCGCCAGTCCAACCCCACTCCCGGGGAACTCCGCTGCCGAGTGTAGGCGCTGAAATGGTTGAAAAAGCCGATCCGCCGACCTCGGATCAAAGCCGCTCCCATCATCTCTAACGAAATACACTGTTCGACCGTTGTCCCCCGTCATTCCGAACTCGATGTGGGCACGATCATGGTGCGATGTGTACTTCCACGCGTTGCGCAGCAAGTTGTCCATCAGGATGCGCAACAGTCGTGCATCGCCAACTACTTCCGCTTTCTCTGCCGCGATAAATTCTACTTTCCGCTCGGGTGCAGCCAAACGCAGCTCTTCTATGATGGACCGCCCCACGCTGCTCAAGTCGACTGTCTCAGTACGCATCGTGCTGCTGGTCACGCGTGACAGGTTTAGCAGGTCATCAATCAATCCCGTCATTTTCCGACTGCTGGCCCGGATATTTTCTAGCAATTCCTGCTGTTCTCCACTTAAGCTTGGTTCGAACTTCTGCATCAGCAGGTAGCTGAAGCCGTTGATGGCATCCAGAGGTCCGCGGAGATCGTGGGAAACGGAATACGAAAATGCCTCTAGCTCGCTATTTGCCGACACCAGTTCCCGTGTACGCTCGGCAACTCTCTGCTCTAATTCCTCATGGCTCTTCTGAAGCTCACCCAGCATTTCGTTGAACGACTTAACGAGGACTGCCAGCTCGTTCTGCTCCGCCGGAGAACTTACTCGCATTGAGTAATTCTTGTCTCGAGAAAAGCGCTGCGCGGCCTCAGCAAGCTGAATGATCGGCTGCGCCACCGATCGCCGGAACGTTGATGACACGGCATTGGCCGCAATCAGCGATACCAGCAGCACCACAAACGCAATCAATGCATATCGCCTAAGTCGTCGATCGATTTCCGCAAGGCTCGCGTTTAGATAGACGAAGCCGATCGGTTTTCCTTCTGAGACAATCCTGCGAATCAAGACCACATGATCCCTCCGGAACCAGTAGCCTTGCGTTTTTCCTGACTCCAATTGCGGGATATTAAGAATCTCGTTTCCCACATTCCGTGAATATTGCGCCAGAGGATGTCCGCTATTCGCAAAGATTCCCGCGGACGAAATGTTCGGAGAGCTTCGAAGAGCGGAGAGCGTTCCTGCTGCAGCTTGCGGATCATTAAACAAGATCGCCGACACGCTATTGGAGCCGACGATCTGCGCCTGCGCAGACAGCGTCCTGATTAATCCTTGCCGGAACGTAATCTGGTCATACGTGAAGAAACCGGCACACGCCAGCAGCAACGCCACGCCGCTCACCAGCATATTCATCAGCGTGAGTCGGCTTGAAATCGAGGCTATGCGTTTCAACACCATGGTCACTTTCCGGCTGGATTGCCCCCGATCACTCTGGTTGCCACCTTCAACAGCTCTGAGCTAAGCCCGAGATGGCAATCCTCGGCTCCCGTGCGGTTCACTTCAAAGCGAATCCGGTCTTGCTGGTGTACTAGACCAATCGTTCCCCCGCGTTCGGCGAAATGCGGCATGTCGCTCACTGTCAGCACGTGCATGCGCTGCGCTTCCACAATGATGACCGGCAAACTTTTTTCTTCGGAAGAACTCACAAAAAGAATGTGACAAGACCGACCTTCTTGTACTCTTGAGATCCTTAGAATTCGAACATTCTTGCCATCGATCTGCTCCCCGTTCACCGTTTCATCCAGGACGGGACCGAACGGGTCTTTGCCCAAGACGCAGACGTAGAACGCCTCTGACGTGGCCAATCGATCGCTCGGCCAGGTTACGAACTTACCAAAGTTGTATAAGTAGGCAGCTTCGACCTGTGACTCGCTCGGTCTTGAGGATTGGGCCCCCGATAATGCACACGATAGGAATACGGCAACAACGCAGAGCGCTCCGCTGCGTCTAATCCGAAATTCAACCCAGCGCGCCCACTTCCTACTCATTCCGGGAATGTTCACTTCTCCCACGTGATTTGCCCGTAAACACTGCGCCTGATTGCCACGTTCGGAGCCGGATCACTGGCGAACTCGTAGTGGTAAGGCTGAAACAGGTTTTGTCCCACAATTGAAAAGCTGAGCGGCCACCGCGTGTGCCATGTGAATTCAGCGTCCGCCGTCGAGTAGGCGCGGATGTTCTGCGCCTTCAGCTGGCTTACATAGCGGTACGTCAGATCCAGACTGAAGGACTTGTTGAAATCGATTCCCGACTGTGCCGTGACTTGATGCCGCGGGCTGGACCCTTCTGTGATCGGGGCAGTCCCGATATCTTCCGAGTTCATGCCCTTCATCAGACGCATTTGCAGAAATGAATACGACGCCCGCAGGCGCCATGCGGGAAGCGGTTTCCACTCCGGCGCAAATTCGATGCCTTTGGTTGTGCCCACCAGCCCATTTCCGAACTCTGCGGGCAGTAAATAGTGGGGCGGTCCCGGATTACTCTCGAGAAAAGGCGAACCGGTAATATCTTCACTGAAAAGATCCCCGTAGTGATTGTGAAACGCTCCTATGTCGAGGTAGACATTTCGTCGCAGTAGCTGCCTGTACCCGAATTCCCACCCATTGAGTTCTTCAGAACGAAAACTCGGATTCGCATTGAATCTCGCAAAGAACGGCAAATTGTTGATGAACGCTCCTGTAAATCCCGCAAGATAGAATGCCCTCTCAGCGTCTGATGGCGTGCGCACCGCATGCGTAAAAGCTCCCCAGAATGTCTGTGTCGGACGTGGTGTCCACAGCAGTCGTACGCTCGGCTGCCATTGTGCTCCCGTGTAATTCGTCTTGAGCAACTTCGTTCCGAGCTCGAGTACGAGCTGGTCATCGATGAGCCCAATGTCATCCTGAAGAAACGCAGTGTATAGCTGGTCAGTACGGCTTCCAGGAAGAAAATAGAGTCCGGAAACAACCGTCGGATTTTTCCCATGACTCCATCGCCCGCCAAGGCCCCATGAAATCTGCTGTCTCGGCAAGCGGAAGCGGTCCACAAAGTCGACATCAAAAGTATCGCGCAGGTCTTCAAAATTCAGCTCTCGACGGTTCGCGCGATCGTAATAAGCCTGAAGCTGAAAGTCCTTGCCCTCACCTTGCACGCGCTGCCATCGCGCGAGAACATTCCCGCCCGAGAGTCCGGCGGTCCCATTCAGATTCTGCGAGTAAGGCGGAGCATACGTCGTCGCAGTGACGCTCTCTCCAGCGCCCTCATCGTAGATATCGCCCTGCAGCGTAACTCGGTTCGGTCCGGAGCTCGCCAGATCCATGCGGAAGCCGCCTTGTACAGCTCTCCACCGGTCATAGTCAATTCCGTCCGTGTGATATTCGGGTCCTCGATCAAATGCGAGTCCGTACACGCGGTAATCCAGACCCTTGCCATTCCCCCCGCCATACCGTGCATTGATCATCCCTTCGTCTACGCTTCCACCCGCCACGGTCACATATTCGCCGTGCGTGTCCTTGCTGCTTTTCGTAATGATGTTGATAACGCCATTGACCGCGTTCGGCCCCCAAATCGTTCCTCCCGGACCTCGAATCACCTCAATCCGATCAATATCGGCAAGCAAAAGGTTTTGGACTTCCCAATACGTGCCTGCCAGCAGCGTAGTGTAAACGGTGCGGCCATCGATCAGCACCAGCACATCACGAGTTAGCCGGCTTCCGAATCCTCGTATCCCGATCGACCACCGATTGCTATTGATTCGGGCTACCTCCACCCCGGGAACAAGTCGTAACGCCGCTGGAATAGTCGTCGCCCCCGAGCGCCGGATATCGTCCTGCGTCAATACGAATATCGCCGCGGATGTCTTCCAGACCTGCTCCGGAGCCTTCGAAGCAGTCGTGACCTCCACGTTGCCCAGTTGGGCAAGCGTAAGTTGCTTCAGTGTGTCTTGCGCCTCCGGCGAATTGGAAGAGGCATGTAGAACAGTGAGCCAACTGAGGATGGACAGAGCCACGAACAGTAAAAAGAAGGGCCCGCCAGCGATCGTTCCGCGTAGACACACTACGCGTCCGAAATGTACAAAGCGGCTAAAGATCATTCGGGCTGCTCGGACCGCTGGCCAAGCTGGCGAAGCTTGATCAGCCGATCCACCTCACTGACGAGGTTCTCCGGATCGAACTGAGACTTGCGGATCCACGAATCGACTAGCGCACCTTCTCCAGGCAGTGCAGTGAATCCCGAGAGCATCAATATGGGAATCCTGGGATGCATTCGCTTCATCTGTTCTGCTACGACGGTTCCATTCCCATCTTTATCGGAAAGCCAATAATCCATCACGACAGCATCTACCTGCTGCGAAGAAAACAGATCGATTGCCCGCTTCGCCGATCTCGCCTCTATAACCCGATAGCCTGCCGCTTCAAACAACATCCTGCGAGCTTTCAGCTGAAGTTCTTCGTCTTCAACACAAAGTACAGTCCGTTGCGGAACGCCAGATGCAGACTTTGTCTCATTCTCGGTTGCGAGTACTTGGGCGACTGCCGTCAATAGAACCTGGGGATCCTGCCCTTTCCTTACGCTCGCATTCACGATGTCCTGAAAAGCAGCAGGCAATTTTTCTGCTGCCGAAACCGCGATCAGTGGAAGGCTCGGGTAGCGCTCCTTCAGGCTTCGAGCCAATTCGTCCCCACGCATTCCGGGCATCGCGTAGTCCAGCAGTACGAGATCTACTTGAGTGCCACTTGCCAGCCAGTCAAGAGCTTCCCGCCCAGATTCCATGGACTGCACCGAATAGCCATTAGCCTCGAGTAGCAAGGCGCGCTGCCGCAGCGTCTCGGTGTCATCATCGATAGATAGAAGGAGGGGTTTGGTAGGCACGGGGTCCCGGAAAGCGAAACTAATATGCTCTCAACTCTAGCGAGGCTCTCGTATACAGTATTTTCCCTATATTCAGCTGGTTACCTTAACCGGACTTTGCGGTTTGCGGCGGCCAATCGCAACCCTCATGTGACTGAAATCACTCGCTTTCGCAGTACGAATCACGGCTTCCTGTTCGCTTCCGCCCTAACATCAGCATGGACTTTCTTTAAGATCTGACGGCTTCCTGCCGGCGCCTCGGGGCCCGGTAGTTAAACGGCGTGCAATGCTTCACAAACTCGGCCCAAAGCTGATTCTGTCTCTCACCGTCCTCATCGTTGCGATCAGTGGCGTAAGTGGTTATCTGAATTTCCGCACTCAAAAAAGGCAATTGGTCGACACCATGGTGCTCGGCGCCGACGAACTCTCCCGCAGTATCACGAGCGCCACCTGGCAGTTCATGCTCGACGATGACCGTAGAGCCGCCTATCAGATCATGCAGACCATTGCCGACAAGGAAGGCGTGGATCGCATTCGGATGTTTAATCGCGAAGGCCGCCTCGTCTTTTCCACCGACGCACACGAACAGCCTCGTCAAGGTCTCGTAGACCTGAGCAACGACGTTTGCGCTACTTGTCATAGTCGCGGGCCGATCATTGATAAGCCCGTGCAAGGTTCTCGCGTCCGTTACGCCACGACTCCGGAAGGAGTCAAGACCATTAGCATGGTCACTCCCATCTACAACGAGCCATCCTGTAGCAACGCGAGTTGCCATGCCCACAAGGCATCCACAAAAGTCCTTGGAGTGGTCGATGTCGCCCTTCGGCTGGACCCCGTCAAAGCGCAAACCCGCACGATCACCCTGCAGACGATCCTCTGGACGGTTCTTGAGGTATCTATTGGAGCAGCGTTCGTGATTCTGTTTACCCGTCGATTTGTGGGAACACCGATTCTTGAGCTGATCAAAGCTACGAAAGCAGTCAGCGAGATGGATCTCGACCAGCACATCGAGATCACCCAGCGCAGCCAGGAACTCGACGAACTCGTGGATTCTTTCAATCGTATGCGAGAGCGTTTGAAATTGGCAGTGAACGAGCTCAACGAAATGCAGCAGACACTTGAAAGTAAAGTCGACGAGCGCACTCGCCAGCTCCAGACCGCGCAACGCAAGCTGGTGCAGTCAGACCGCTTGGCTTCACTCGGACAGCTGGCCGCTAGTGTCGCCCATGAAATCAATAATCCGGTCTCGGGAGTGTTGAATCTATCGATGCTACTTGAACGTCTTATGGCAAGTGGCAACTATCCGCCCGGCCGCGAGGCCGAGTTCCGCAAATACTTGAGTTTGATCTCCACCGAGACCGCGCGCGTCGGACGCATCGTCTCCGATCTTCTGGCCTTCTCACGCCGCTCCAAGCCACAGCGCGCCTCCGCAGACCTAAACAAATTGATTCGCACTACAGTCAACCTCGCGCAACACAAGCTCAAACTGCTCAGTACAGAGATCGTCCTTGATTTGGAAGAAACGCTTCCGCAAGTGGAATGTGATTCTTCACAGATGCAACAGGTAGTCCTCAACCTGGTGCTGAACGGTGCTCAGGCCATGCAACCGAAAGGTGGCG
>Ga0335083_10010876_pt1 | contig 10954 bp, 7 predicted proteins | sample Lox_Sample_42_FD_206716 | JGI IMG/M metagenome (GOLD analysis project Ga0335083, IMG submission 206716) | Soil microbial communities from Loxahatchee National Wildlife Refuge, Florida, United States - Lox_Sample_4.2 | ecosystem: Environmental > Terrestrial > Soil > Wetlands | place: USA: Florida... | reverse complement strand
TTCGTTTCCCAGAGCAGCTTGCCGGTGCGGGAATCGACAGCGCGGAAGCGGGCGTCGTTGGTGCCGGCGATGAAAACGATTCCGCCGGCGGTCGCGATGCTGCCGCCTTGGCCGAATGCGCCGGTGTTGTGCATGCCCTTGGCTTCCAGTTCATCGCTGGTGCCCAGCGGAACCGTCCAGGCGATCTCGCCGGTGTTCGCATTGACCGCCAGCAAGTGCGCCCAGGGGGGCTGCTGGCAGGGCATCTGATTTTCTGGATCCCAGAAGCGCGAATAAAAGGTCCCGCGGCCGGGCAAGGGAGTCGAGCGGCGATAGGCAACTAAGTCGGTGTCGTCTTGTTTGTCGAGCCGGCCGAGCCCGGCGACATCGCGCGTATTGACGAAGACGTAGTTGAGCGTCGGATCCACCGCAACGCCGCCGTAGTTTACACCGCCCTGCTGGCCGGAGAAAATCACGCGATACTCTTTGCTGCTATACGGCGTGTAGGGGCCCAGATTGTGGACGCCGCCGATTTTCTCGACTAAGTCGCGGCAGTATTTTTCGTGCTCGGGCTCGCCGGTGAAAACCTCGTCGGGCTTCATGCCCAGGCGCGCGAGCGGCGGAGGTTTCAGGGGGAAGGGCTGAGTGGGCGAGGAATGCTCGCCCGGCACGTCGCTTTGGGGCACTGGCCGCTCCTCCACGGGATAAATCGACTTGCCGGTTTCGCGATCCAGGAAGAACATCAGCGAGGCTTTGGAAACCGCAACGACCGCGGGAATCTTCTTGCCATTTTGCACGACGTCGATGAGCGCCGGCGCGGCCTCGGCATCGAGATCCCACATATCGTGATGCGTGATCTGGAAATACCAGCGCAGCTTTCCAGTAGCGGCCTCGATCGCGACGATGGAAGACGAGAACAAATTGTTTCCGGGCCGCCCGCCGCCGTAATACTGGGGCGCCGGCTGCCCGAATGGCACGAAGATCAAGCCGCGTTCGGTGTCCACCGTGATGAGCCCCCAGTTGGCGGGCGATCCGACGTGCTCATAGGCATCCTTGGGCCAGGTCTCGTAGCCGACTTCGCCCGGATGCGGCAGCGGATGAAAAGTCCAAACCAGTTTTCCGGTGTGGACGTCCCAGGCGCGCAGGTCCTGAGCGGGGCCGTCGGGGTTATCTTCCTGACCTTGCGATCCAGTGATAATCAGGTTTTTGTAAATGGCGCCGGGCGAGCTCATGTGATACGGCATCTTGGGATATTTTTCGGTGACGCCCACGCGCAGGTCGACGGTGCCTTCGTTGCCGAAGCCGGGTACGGGTTTGCCGGTTTCCGCGTTGAGCGCGATCAGCTTGCCGTCGCTGGTTCCGGTGAAAATCTGCGCGGGGCTCTGCGAATCGCCGGGCCAGAAGCTCACACCGCGCATGGTTCCGCTGGCGCGGCCCAGATCGTACTTCCAGATTTCCTGGCCGGTGTCGGCTTGGAGCGCCGCCACGGTGTGCTGCGTGGTGGGCGTGTACAGGACGTTGCCGATGACGATGGGCACAGCTTCGGTGGGCGCGAGCACGCGTTGCGGGCCGCTGAGCTGGGCGACTTTGGGATCGATAGCGTATTGCCAGGCGAGCTTCAATTTGGCCACGTTCCTGGTGTCGATCTGCGTGAGCGGAGAATAGCGCTGGCCGCCTTCGTCCCGGCCGTAAGCGGCCCAGTCGTTCTTGGCATCGAACTTGATCGAGATCGTCTTGGGCGCTGAGGTGGCGGCCGGGCTGGCAACGTTCTTGGCTGTGGAGTCTGATGCTCCACCGGCCTTGCCGAAATTCTTCGTCAAGTATTTGACAATGGTGGCGAACTCTTGATCGGTGGCTTCGGCGCCGCGCGATTTCATGGTGTCGACAACCTGCTTCCATTCGGCTTCGGTGCGCTTGGTGTCGACGGCAGTGTCCAGGTCGTGACAGGACGCGCAGACGTTTTCGACGAGATCCTTACCCTCGCCGTCGGGCAATTTCACTTGGGCCGACAGAGTGGCGAGAGGGAGCAGCCAAACCAGGGCTTTGCGGGCAGCGTAGATCATGAAAGGAATTATATACGAGGCGTGAATGGTTGGGGCGATTTAGTCCGCTGCGAAGCCGGGCTTAGTAATCGCAACTTCAGTCATTTTGGGGGCATATTTCTTGGCGGCGTCGCGGATTTTGGACGCGTTGCCTAGCAGCACGAAGGTCAGGTTGCCGGACTGGTAGTATCGGCGCGCTGTTGCATTGGCGTCGTCGAGAGAGACCGCATCGACGCGCGAAAACAAGTCGTCGATATCGTCCTTGCCGAGGTGATAGATCGTCATGTCACCGAGCACGGTGGCAATTTGATCCGTCGTTTCGAGGCGCTGGGGCGGCAAAGTGCCTTTGAAATAGGCCTTGGCGGAGGCGAGCTGCTCGGCCGTGATGCCTTGATCGCGCAGGCGCTTTAGAACCTCCAGCGCCAGGTCGATAGCTTTTTCGGTGGTTTCAGTTTTGGTGAAGCTGGCGATGATGGTAGCACCCGGCATGCGCGGCTGTTGGACGATGGACGTAGCGCCGTAAGTGAGGCCCGACTTCACGCGCAGCTCTTCGTTCAACAGAGATGTGAATCGGCCGCCGAAGATGAGATTGACGAGCATGAGCTTGACGCGGTCGGTATTGGTGCGATCGATGCCCGGTTCGCCGATGTAGAAATAAGTCTGGGTGGCATCGGGTTTGTCGATGAGGAGGAGTCTTCCGCCGGCGGGGATGGAGGGAGCTTTGGCGGGCCGGAATGCTTCGCCGGCAGAGACGCCGCCGAATGCGGCCTGAATCTTGGGCGTGACGGCTGGGGGATCGAAATCGCCGGAGACGATCACGACCAGGTTTTTGCCGCAGTAATTACGCGCGTGAAAATCGACGATGTCCTGGCGCTGGATTCGGGAGAGCGTGCTCTCGTCAGGGACGCGGCCATAGGGGTGACCAGGGCCGAAGAAGAACGAGGCGAAGTACAGGCCGATGGCGGCTTGCGGGTTGTCTTTGGCGGATTTGGCAGTGTCGACGCGCTGCGCGAGGAGCTTGCGAACTTCCTGCTCGGGGAAGGAAGCGTGGAGCACGGCGTCGCTGACCAGGTCCAGGCCGCGGTCGAAATCTTTTTTCAAGAACTCGGCGGTGATCACGCTGGCCGGCGATTGCGTGGCCTCCGGAGTTTGAAATGTGCCGCCGAGAAAATCCAGTTCTTCTGAGAATTGATCGGCGGTTCGCTGAGCGGTGCCTTTTCTGAGGAGCTGCGCGGTGATGCTGGCGAGTCCGGAAAGATTGGCGGGTTCGGCTTCTGCGCCGCCGTTGACCAAGATCCGGAAGCCGACCAGAGGGACGCCGGGGCGGGGCATCAGTTCGACCGTGACGCCGTTGGGCAGCGTCTGACGGGTGAAGGGAGGCAGGCGCACTTCGCCCAACAGGGTTGCGCAAGCAAGAACCACGATCAGAGCGAGGCGCGTCTTCATTCGGTTCCTCCTTTCGACGATGTGGGGACCAGCGTGGCGACCGTCCTGTTCTTCTGCGTCAGGTACTGCCGGGCGACGCGCTGCACATCGGCGGCGGTGACGGCTTCGACGGACTGTTCCACTGAATAAAGCTTGCGGTAATCGCCGTAGAACAGCTCATAGCTTCCCAGAAGATTGGCGCGGCCGGAGATGGTCTTGAGCTCGCGGTAGTGATTAGCGAGCAATTGATTTTTGGCCTTGCGCAGTTCTTGATCGGAGAGCGGCTCATCCCGCAGGCGGTCCAGTTCCTCGAAGAGAGCTTTTTCGGCGCGGGCGGGAGTGACACCGCTTCTGGGTTGGAGGCTGAAGATGAGCAGCCCGGGATCGAAGGACGGCTGGCGGAAGCTTTGCACTCCGATGACCAGCTGTTCCTTGTCGACCAGGCGGCTGTAGAGGCGAGAACTCTGGCCGCGTGCCAGCACGGTTTCGAGCACGTCGAGAGGGGTGTCGTCGGGATTCTTGGTTTCGGGGACGTGGTATGCGACCAGCTCGAGCGGCAACTGCGCCGGACGCATGACGGTGAGGCGGCGCTCGCCAAGCTGCTCGGGTTCCTTCGTGCGAATGGGGGGCGGCGGATCCTGGCGCGGTATTGGCTCCAGGTATTTTTTCGCCAGGTCCAGCACTTGAGCGGAAGAGACGTCGCCGACTACGACCATCACGCAATTATTGGGCGCATAGCCCATGCGGAAGTGGCTTTTCAGATCGTCCATGGTCCAGGCCTCGATGTCGGAGGGCCAGCCGACTACGGGCCAGTGATACGGATGCGCCTGGTAGGCGGCGGCGCGGAGCTGTTCAAAGAGCACGCCGAAATTGCTGTTGTCCACCGAGGTGCGGCGCTCGGAATAGACCACGCCGCGTTCAGATTCGACGATTTTGGGATCAAAGCTCAAATTATGAATGCGGTCGGACTCCATGTCCATCATCAGATCGAGCGCGCTGGAGGGGAACCAGTCGGTGTAGACGGTGTCGTCTTCGGTGGTGTAGGCGTTGTTGTTACCGCCGTTTTTTTCCATTTCCGTGTCGAATTGGCCGGGGCCGTATTTTTTCGCGCCGTTGAACATCATGTGTTCGAAGAAGTGCGAAATGCCGGTGATTCCGGGGCGTTCGTTGCGGGAGCCGACTTTGAAGAAGAAGTACATGGCTACGTTGGGGATGTTGTGGTCCTCCTGGACGAGGATTTTCATGCCGTTGGCCAGCGTGTCGGTTTTGACGTCGGCGGGCTGGGCCGAGGCCAGGGCCGCGGCGGCCAGGAGGGTGGGGAGGAGTCGCATCATGGGCTTACGATAGCAGACGGATTAGGCGGGATGTCGTTTGATGCGGGGTGGGGGACGGCGGAGGCGGCGGAGAAATTTTGAGAATTTGAGAAAACGAAGCCAGTGAAGTTGCGTGTTTTCAACAAACCGTGCTCAACGAGGGATTTAGCGGCGGATGAGCTGTCCATAAGGACAAGGTTATGCCTTCGGGACCGGACGTTCACAGCCACTTGACGCAAAATCCTTGATAACCACGATTGAACATTTGTCATGGAGGAGTGACTGGCGAGCGGGCTTGGCCAGTTAAGAATCTGATAGAGTTGGCGTAGTGAAGTTTCCGGAGTATATTCAGGCCCGCAACGATGTGATGATGGGTAAACCTTGCCTCCATTCCGGTCTACTTGATATTAGAAAAGCTTGCGGCCGGTGAGACGAGTGAGGACATTCTCGCCGCGTATCCCCAGCTCAAACCAGAACACATCAAGGCCTGCCTCGAATATGCCGCTCGCCTAGCCGCGGAAGAGATTGTTCTAGCCGACCAGTGAAGCTGGACGAGAATCTCTCTTGTAACCAAGAGGGCAGGCTGCTTGTGACTCTAGATGCCGATTTTGCTAACGTGATTCGTTTTCCACCGGAAAGCACGCCGGGAGTCGTGCGGCTGAAGATTCATCCGCCGACTGAAGAGAGAATTCGCCAGTCGATTCTGCGAGCCTTGGAGCTCTTGCAGAACATGGATCTTGGTGGGTGCCTCGCAATAGTGGACGGAAAAAAGATTCGCGTTAGGCCGTCGACACGCGTTTGACAGGCCTAACCCTGTGTTGTAGCCTCTCGCTAGTGGCCGGCGGCAATCAGTTGAACATTTGGCAACGCTGGTTTCGGCAGCCGCAGAAGATCTGGTTGCGGAGGGCGCTCTTTCAGGTGCACTTATGGAGCGGCATCGCTATCGGGCTCTACATCCTGATGATCAGTGTTACCGGCAGCGTGCTGATCTATTCGAACGAGCTTTTCAGAGCAGCCACGCCCCAACCGATCATGTCGACCGGTTCAGGTCCACGACTGACGGACGATCAGATCTCGGCGGCAGCTACGCACGCGTACCCGGGCTATCGTGTCGTGCATCTCGGCCGGGCATTAAATCCCGATCAGGCGGTAGATATCTGGCTGCGGCGCGGCGCCGACATCAAGAGGCGGCTGTTCGATCCTCGCAGCGGTAGCGATCTGGGCGGTTCGGTCCCGACGGGCATCTGGGCGGTGTCCAAGCTGATCGATCTGCACGACAATCTGCTAGCGGGACCAACCGGCCGGGAGGTGAACGGCGCGGCTGGCCTGGCCGTGATCGTGCTGGCTTTTACTGGTCTGGGGATTTGGTGGCCGGGCATCCAGAGCTGGCGGCGCAGCCTGACGGTGCATCGCGGCGTGGGATGGAAGCGCTTGACCTGGGAGTTGCACAGTATGGTCGGGTTGTGGAGTATTGGGTTCCTGCTGGTATTTGCCCTGAGCGGGGTGTACCTCGGTATTCCGCAGCCGTTTCAGGATCTGGCCGACCGGCTGGAGCCTCTCACTCCCGCCAATGCCGGCTTACGCCTCGGCGACCGGCTAATTTACTGGCTGGCCATCTTGCATTTCGGGCGCATCAACGGCATAGGGTTTCCGTGTGGCGGGCCGGGGCTCTGCGATCAGACGGTTAAAGCGATTTGGGCACTATTCGGACTGGCGCCGGCGGTGATGTTTTTGACGGGTGCGATCATGTGGTGGAACCGCGTGCTGCGTCCCCGGCTGGCAAGCGCTCGCGGCCCGCACTCACGGCCGGTCGAGACTTGAGGCGTAGGGACGTCGTCGCTCAGAGGGGGTCACCGGCGAGGTGAAAAGTTGCTCTGTGATAGGCTAACTCTGAATTGAGGTGGTTTATGCGCACGTCTGCTGTCGCGTTCGCTTCGCTGCTGTGGTCAGGTGTGCTCGCGGTCCCCGGGTTACCACAATCCAAGGACTCAGGGCTCACCGGCGAGTACACGGTAGTTCCAAACTGGCCGCGGCCATGGGCCCGGGAAGGCTATGTCTGGGGATCGCATGCATCGGTCTTTGCCGAATCGGAGAACCGCGTGTATCTGGCAGTGCGCGGAGAGCTGAAACTCCCGCCCAATGTTCCCGCCAATTTTCCAGGTTTCTGGGGCTTCTTCGGCGAGCGCGCTTTGTCGGTTCGGAGCCCGGAAGCGCGAAATTGCATCGTGGTCCTGGATGCAAGCGGCAATGTCATTGAATCGTGGACGCAGTGGGACCATCTGTGGGCCGAGAACGTCACCAAGCCTGGCACGCCGCTCGGGCCGCATTCCATCAAGATCAGCCCTTACGATCCGCAGCGCCATGTGTGGATCGTCGATGAATCCGGCCAGCAAGTTCTGGAGTTCACCCACGACGGCAAGGAATTGGTGATGGCGCTGGGCGAGAAAGGAGTGATCGGCAACGACGAAAAACATTTTGGACAGCCACAGGACATCGCCTGGCTCGCCGACGGTTCTTTTCTCGTCGCCGATGGCCTCACGAACTCGCGCATTGTGAAGTTCGACAAGAACGGGAAATTTCTGATGGCGTGGGGGAACAAGGGCAGCGACCGGGGTGAGTTCAACGGTGCGCATGCGGTGGCTACCGATCGCAATGGGCACGTTTATGTGGCTGATCGCGGAAATCATCGCATTCAGGTATTCGACCAGTACGGAAAGTTCCTGGCGCAATGGCCGAACATCATGTTCCCGAATTCCATCCTGATCACCGCTGACCAAGAGGTTTGGGTGTCAGACGGCATCGACGGCTATACGCCGAGCGCGATAACTACGCACACACGGCTTCTGAAATACAGCCCGAGTGGCAAGCTGCTGGCTTGGTGGGGCGCTTATGGATCGGAGCCAGGAACGTTTTGGGAGGATCACTCCATCTCTTCGGATCCGGAGGGAAATTTCTACGTCGCCGATAGCTATAACGGCCGTACGCAAAAATTCCGTCCTAAGCCTGGCGCGGATCGATCCAAGCTGGTTGGTGCGCCGCAACCGCTGATGAAAGCGGAGACCGCCGGAGCGACTCGCTAGTTACTGCCATAACTCAGGGTTTGAGCGTCCACGGCGACTCCGATCACATTGCGCGCGATCCAGTGGCTCGGCAAAGGCTCCGGCCACATCGGCGGGTCAGCCGTCCGTTTTCAGAAACTTCAACAACTCCCGGTAGAAGATGTCGGGAGCTTGGAAAAACGGCACGTGCCCGACGTTCGGAATCAGCACCAGGTGGCCATTCGGGATGGTCTCGGCGAGATGTTTTACTTGCTTCGGATAATCGGGGCCATCCAGATCGCCGCAGAGCACCAGCGTCTTGGCTTTGATGTGCGGCCAATCATAGACCACCGGATCGAGATAAGTGATCTGCTGATAGATGGCGCGGACCATGGCGAGGCGCGGCCAGTCGCCGCTGAGGGTCGGCGCATAGAGCATGCGCACGTATTTCTCGTACTCCGGCTTCCAGGCGTTGGGGAAATACCAGCGAATATTCGCATCGAAGCCCTGGTAAAGCTGGTCGTGCGTCATCGCCATCATCTTTTTGTATCCCTGCTCGGCGTTCTCCCAATGCTCGTCCGCCTGCCAGCGTTCGTCGGTGACACCGATGGGATTGCACAAGACCGCGAGTTCGGTCATGTCCGGATACGACGCGGCGAAACGAGCCGCAAGCATTCCTCCCATGGAGTGTCCGAAGATTACGGCCTTGGTGATGCCCAGCGACTGGAGAAGCTTGCGCGTATTGAGCGCCATGTCGTGAAAATTGTAGGGCATGATCGGCTTTGACGAACGCCCCCAGCCGACTTGGTCGGGCACCACCACGCGGAATCCCGCCTTGCGAAGCACATCGATCGGGCCTCCGAAATAAAAGCCGCCCCAGTTCATGCCGTGGAACAGGACCACCGTTCGGCCGTTCGCCGGACCTGATGGCTGGACGTCCATGTAAGCCATCCGCACATCCTGACCGTACATGTTCAGAGGCAGGTATGACACCGGATATGGATACTCGACGTCTTCGTAATCGATGCTGGCCGGTTTCACATCGGTGGGCGCCTTGGGGAGCGGAGGATCCTTGTGCTGTGCCCATGCCGGCACGGCGAGAAGCGCAAGAAGAAACGGAGCCACGGAAAAACGTGTATAGCAAACAGACGTCATTGTTCGGGAATCTCCAGTCAGCGGTGCCTTTATCGCGCTGTCCTTTTGAGGATACCTGGGTCGCGGCGTCGAGCGCTAAGCTCGATTCGGGCCCATCAGCTTGTAGATGTACGCCAGGATTTCGGCCACCGCGCGATAGAGATGCGCGGGAATCTGTTGGCCGACATCCACGGATTTATACAAAGCTTGGGCTAGAGGCCGATTTTCGATCAGCGGGACCTGGTGCTCGATGGCTCGCGCGCGGATGCGCTGGGCCAGGAAGTTCTTGCCTTTCGCAACTACCACGGGCGCGGGCATGGTCTCGTGATGATAACGAATGGCCACGGCATAGTGGGTCGGATTCACGATCACCGCAGTGGCCGTTTTCACCTCGTCCATCATGCGGCGGCGGCGGGCGTCTCTTTGGAGGCGCCGGATTCGCATCTTGATCAGCGGATTGCCGTCCGTTTCCTTCAGCTCCTCGCGAACGTCGTGCTTAGACATCTTCAACCGGCTGGCAAAACGCCGCTGCTCGCGAAACAGATCGATTACGCCCATCAGCAAAAAGAACGCTGCTGCCTTCCACAGCACGTCCTTACATATCGAACTGACTATGCCGAGACCGGTTGACAGGTTCATGAGCGGGAGCGCGTACAACCGGCCTGCGTTTTGCGAGACCACCGAATAGATAGTCACTGCGAACACGATCAGCAGCAGAGTGGCTTGGATGGCCGAGGTGACGCCGCGCTGTACGGCTGTTTTCAATTTAGAAACTGGGTTGAAATTCACGCCTTTGGGCGCGAGCCGGCTCAGGCTCATGGCGAAGCCCGTGGATGCGAGTTGAAATAGAAGACCTGACGCGACGAGAATGGCGCTCATGGTGGCCAGCGGAATCAGCGTCCAAGAGAAGGCTTGATGGAGAAGGTCCACCAGGCCCGCCGTGCCGAGGTCGGATCGGAACGCCTGGCCGATGAGCACGCGCGCGGATTGCTTCAAACTGGCGAGCAGCCTGGGGCCGGTTTCAACCAGCAGCAGCATGAAAACAGCGAACTGAAGGCCGCTGACGAAATCGCGCGAGGAGGCGACTTGTCCCTCACGGCGGGCTTTGAGCAGCCGCCGCGGTGTCGCCTTTTCCGTTCTCTCGCCCGAGGAGCTCATGGTTGGAGGGCCTTGTTACTGGCCCAGAAATTTGCGCAGGACGCCGAAGACAACGCTCGCTGACTGCTCGAAAACCTGGGGAATCAGCAACACCAGAAAGCTCAGCGCCGCCACGGCGGCCAGCATTTTCGCTGGGAAGGCCAGCGCGATCAGTTGCAGTTGAGCGCTTAAACGGCCGAGCAGGCCGACTGAAAGATCGATCAAGAACAGGAGCGCCATCAAAGGCAACGCCAATCGAAGACCGGTGGTGAAGATGCCGGACCCAAGCATCACCAGCGCTTCGGCGCTCGCGCGCGACGAAGTAATGCTGCCCGGCGGGTGCGTCTCGAGGCTGCGCGCCAGAATGCTCAACAATTGACGATCGAGTCCTAGAGCGAAAAACAACAGGGCCGCGGTGAGCTGCGCGATGAGAATCAGCACGGTGGAGTCGGCTTCGGTGTTGGGATCGACAGTAGACGCAAACGCGAAACCGGCCTGGGTACTAACGGCCTGCGCGGCCATCGTGACCGCTTCTATGAGGAATGAAACCGCCAAACCGGTCGCCAGACCGATGCCCGCTTCGGCAATCATCCAGCCGGTCATTTGAAGCATGTTGGATGGCGCTGCCACCATTGGCCAGCGAGCGTACAAAGCTAGAGTAAGCGCCAGTGCTAGCGTGATTTTGGCGGCGTCCGGGCCGGCCTTGAATCCGGGCAACGGCAGGAAAGTGAAAAGTCCGGCCATGCGCGCCAGAACCAGCAGGAACGCATATAACAGCGATACATGGATCGCCGCGCTAGCGGGCATAGCGCGATAAATCGCCGAAGATCGCGATGGAGTACGACGTGATCTGCTTGGTCATCCAGGGAAGCAGCAGCAGGAATCC
>Ga0335083_10010875_pt1 | contig 10954 bp, 8 predicted proteins | sample Lox_Sample_42_FD_206716 | JGI IMG/M metagenome (GOLD analysis project Ga0335083, IMG submission 206716) | Soil microbial communities from Loxahatchee National Wildlife Refuge, Florida, United States - Lox_Sample_4.2 | ecosystem: Environmental > Terrestrial > Soil > Wetlands | place: USA: Florida... | reverse complement strand
GCCCAGCGACAGCTTGCGCGGCGGGATGGCCTGCGCCGAATACTGCGCAATTTTTGTCACCCACGGCAACCCCGCAACCGGCCCGGGGTCCGCCGTGTTGCCGTGCTCCGCGTAAGCCATCACGCTGATATAGTCCGCCACTTTGCCCATCGCCGCGTAGTCGTAAACTCCGCTCCAGTTGTCAAACCCGCCAGGACTGTTGCTGTTGCGCGTGTCGTTCTGCCGCCCCACCACCGCCGCGCTCAGTTCCAGTCCGTGCCTGTGAAACTCGCGCGCCGCCTCGCGAAAGAACGACGTGAATTTGTCGCGATACGTGTAGTGGATGTTCTCGTAATCGAACTGAAATCCCTGGTAGCCGTCTCGCAGCGCGTAATAGATGAGGTACCGGATAGTCCGCGCCCGCGCCTCTGGCGAGTCCAGAACCGTGTGCATCAGAGGCTGGCGAAAGCCACGGTTGGTCACCAGCGGCGTCACGGCGACGTGCTTTTCGCGTGCGATCCGCATCACTTCGGCCGGCACCTCGCCCATCACGAATCCGTGCTCGTCCATGGAAAAAGTCTGCGGTGCGATGATCGAGACCCGTTCCGCGTGCGCGCGGAAGCTGGCGATGGAATCCGGCCGGTTTACCAGGTACATGAGCGTAGTGACTTCCGGCTTCTTCGGAACATTCGCGCCGAACGCCGCCGCGCACACCACTCCTGCCGCCAGGGCCGTCCGCAAAACTCGCATACCTGGAAATCTAGCACCTTGCGTCAGGTGCGGCGCAAGGATTTCCACAAACGGGTCAGGCTTGCCTCGATCCGTAACGCAAGTTCCGGGCGTGCGACCTATAATGAATCACCATGCAGACCCAGAATTACGCCAACCACACCCAGATTGTGCCGGCCTTCCACCGCGTGCTCCTGCCCATCCTCGGTCTGACCCTGATCGGCGCGTGCGTCAATCTCTACCTCTCCCTCGGCGATCACCAGCGCATTTACAGCGCATCCCTGATCGCCGTGCTTACTTTCGCGCTGATCCTCACCGCTTTGCTTGCGCGCATCTTCGCGCTCAAGGCACAGGACCGCGCCATCCGCGCCGAAGAGAATCTGCGCCACTTCGCCATCGCCGGCAAGCTGCTCGACTCCCGGCTCGATACCCGCCAGATTGTCGCCCTACGCTTTGCCTCGGATGCCGAATTCCCGCCGCTCGCCCGCCGTGCGGCCGAAGAGAAGATGACGCCCGAGGCCATCAAGCAGGCCGTCAAAGACTGGCGCGCCGACCTGTACCGCGTCTGATAGCTCTCCGCTGCCTGTTTTCACTCCGCGCGCAGCGTTTCGATCGGGTTCGTTTTCGCCGCGCGCCTTGCCGGAATTGCGATCGCCGCCGCCGCGCTCAACACCAGCAATACCGCCACCGCCGCCATCGTCGGCAGATCGGTCGGGCTCACTCCGTAAAGCAGCGCCTCGCTCCATCGGCCCATCAGCACGGCTACGGCCAGTCCCAGCATCAACCCGCTCAGCACCGGCACCCCACCGGCCAAAGCCACCAGCCCCAAAACCTGCGCCGGCTTTGCTCCGAGCGCCATGCGCACGCCGATTTCCTGCCGCCTCTGCGACACCATCTGGCTCAGGACTCCGTACAGACCCGCAGCCGCCAGCAGCAAGGCGAAACCCGCGAACCCGCCGAACACCACCGCCCGGAACCGCGGATACGTCATGGTCTGCGCAATCCGCCGGTCCAGCGGTTCGATCGGCCCAACCGCCGCCTCGGGATCGATCGCCGCCACTTCACGCCGCACTGCCGCCGCAATAGGCGCCGCGCCGCCGGCCGCCCGCATCACGATCGTCACACCGTTGGGAACGTGCTGGGTCATCGGCCGGTACATCGTCGCCGATTCCACCCAGCCCATTTCGCGATACACGGTGTGCCGCTTGACGGAGGCGACTACGCCCACGATCTTCACCCAGGGAAAAGGCTCGGCCTGGCCGGTGATGCGGATCCACTGCCCCAGCGGGTCCGCGCCTGCGAAATACTCCCGCACCAATGCCTCGTCCACCACCGCCACCTGCTCGCTCTGCGGTCCGTCCCTCTCGTCGAAACCACGCCCGCGCACGATCGTCATCCCCAGGGTCCGGAAGTAGTTCAAAGTGATGGCCTCGTGTCCGACGTCGTGCATGGTCCGCTGGGGGTCGACCGGCCGGCCCTCGACATCGATTGCCGAACTGGCTACGGAAAACGGCGGCGCCGCATTTCCCAACGCCACCTCGATCAATCCGGGCTGCCCGGACAACCGCTGCTCCAGCGTTTGGTAAAAACGCCGCCGGGGAGGATCTTCAGAGTACCGCCGGTGCGGCAGGATCAGGCGCGCCGCATACTCCTGCTCGGTACGGAAGCCGAAATGGTCGGTCGCCATGTGGTCCACGCTTTCGATGAGCAGACCCGCGCCGGCCAGCAGCGCCACGCTCAGTGCGACCTGCGCGGTCACCAGCAGCCGCGCGGCGAGTGTGCCGCCTCCGGTCACGCCGCGTCCGCCGCTCTTCAACGCTTCCGTCAGATTTTGCCCGGCAATACGCCATGCCGGCAGCAGTCCGAAGATCAGCGACGTCGCCATCGAAATCGTGGCCGTAAACACCAACACCACGATGTCCATCCGGATTTCCGACCCCACCGGCAGTTCCACCGGGTTCGCCTCGCGGAAATAGCTCAGCGCCCCGTACGCCAGCCCGATACCCAGCGCGCCGCCAGCCGTCGCGAGCAGCATTCCCTCCGTTAGCAACTGGCGCACCAGCCGGCCGCGACCCGCACCGAGCGCCGCCCGCACCGCGAGTTCGCGCTGCCTCACCAACGATCGGCCCAGCAGCAGGTTTGCCACGCTGAGGCAGGCGATCAGCAGCACCAGCGCCACCGCTCCCGTCAGCATCCAGATGGTGGCGCGCAGGTTCCGCCCAGCCATCCACAAAAACTCCTCCTGCAGGCTCCCGACCGCCGGCCGGGAGTCCGCTTCCAGCCCACTGGAGTGGATGGAGGCATGCATCCCCGCCAGTTCCGCCTGCAGGCGCTCCGGGGTTACTCCCGGACGCAGCCGGCCCACGATGTAGACGCCCGCCGGATTCGGCCCCGCGTCCGGCTCGGGAGTGATCACGCGCCAGAGTTGCGCCGCACGGGGGTAGAACACGAATTCCGCCCCCATCACTCCGACCACCTGGCAAGGCTGCTCATCCAGCGTGATGCTCTGTCCCACCGCCCGCGGGTCGCCGCCAAAAATCTCCTGCCAGAATGCGTGCGCCAGGATTACCGAGCAGCCGCCGTCCGCATCCTTGGCCGTGAACGCCCGCCCCAGCTGCGGCGCCACGCCCAGCACTTGAAAGAAACTGTCACTTGCCGGAATCGCCGTCACCTGCCGTGCCGGTCCACGGCCCGTCAGAAGCGGCATCGGCGCCGCCCAAGTGACCGCCGCGATGCCCTCCAGAAGGGTGGAGCGCCGCTGGTATTCACGAAAGTCGGCAAGGCTGCTGAACTGCTTGCTGAGGCGCGCTTCGCGGTTGCTCTGGTCGAGAATGTCCACCAGGCGCTGCGGCTCCCGGTACGGCGGCGGACGCAGCAGCGTTCCGTTCAAGATGCTGAACATGGCGGTGGTAGAGCCGATCCCCAGCCCGAGGACCAATACCGCCAGGGCCGTGAATCCGCGCGCCTTCACCAGGAGCCGCCACGCGAATCGAACGTCTCGCATCAACCCCAAAGTGTACCCTAACCCGCACCCGTTCAGTTTTCGGGCTGCCCCGCACCAGGATCGCTGTCGGGGGCTTTCCCGCGCAGTACCAGATCGCTGAAAATCCGCAGCAGACGCAGGTACTCCGCACGCGCAGCCAGCTTCCGTTGACGCGCATCGGCCACACCACGGTCCTCGGCCAGCGCCAACTCCAACTGAGCCGTCGCCTCCTCGTACCGGTTTTCAGCTTCCTCGAGTTGTCTTCGCCAGATCTCCTGCTGTGCCATGCCGGGGTCGGCTAAATCCTCCTCGGACACCATCGCTACGACCGTACTGCAGTCAATTCTAGGGCCTAAGACCTGTAGGGAAAAGAACTTAAGTGGGGTATGGCCTTGGCTCACGTGCGGGGTGGCAGAAATGCATCCCCACCTTTGCGGCAAAGGGTGCCCTCAAATGAGGTGACCAGGCCGCCAAGTCAAACCGGGCTCCGTGCCGCCGCTTGCCAACCGCCCACTCACCTGCCCACACTGATAGGGAACCCGATGAAAATCAAGCTGTCCTTCCTCCTTTCTACCTGGTTCTACGCGGGATACTCCCCAGTTGCTCCGGGCACAGCCGGCTCCCTGGCAGCCCTGGTCATCGCGTTCGCCCTGCACCATTACCTTGGCCTCGCTCCGTGGCACTTTGCTGTCCTGGCGGCGCTCCTCTTCTATCCCGCGGTCCAAGCTTCCACGGTCACGGCCCAGGTCGCCTCTCTCAAAGACCCCAGCTTCGTCGTCGTCGACGAGGTCATTGGTCAATGGATCGCTCTGGCCGGTGCAACCACCCTCAATTGGAAGAGTTTCTTGGCCGCCTTTGCCCTTTTCCGGCTGTTCGACATCTGGAAGCCGGCGCCCGTCCGCCAACTGGAATCCCTGCCGGGCGGCCTCGGAATAAACGCCGACGACGCCATGGCAGGGCTCTATGCGGCACTTGTGTTGCGGCTGGCAGGATGGTTCAATCTTTATTAGCTGCTTATGCCTCTCCGGAAACCGACTGATTCCAAGCCGCAAATCTCGCAGGTGACTCCTCCCGCCGCGATTGCCGGTGGCGAGTTGCAGATTCGTGGTAAGGGGTTTGCCCGGCAGGAACCACCAAAGGTGGTCATCGGTGAGGTGGGCGCACCCATCATCATCGGCTCCGACTCGCTCGTGATCGCACGCGTTCCTGAGGGAGCCACCGCCGGAGAACTGGTGGTTGCCAGCGGCAGCGCAGCCAGCGACTCCTGGGCCTGCGACATCGGCGTCCTCATCGCCGAAGCTCTCCACCCAGTCGCCAACCCGGCTATCGATTCATTCGGGAACATCTACACCACTTTCAGCGGTTCACGCGGCCAGAAGGTTCCGGTTGCGGTTTACCGCATAGACCTGAACTTCAATATGAAGCCGTTCATCAACGAACTGATGAACGCCACTGCCCTGGCCTTCGACAAGCAGGGCATGCTCTACATCTCGAGCCGCTACGACGGCTTCGTCTACCAGGTAACTCCCAATGGCAACATGTCGGTATATGTGGAGGGCATGGGAGTCGCTACCGGCATCGCGTTCGACGGCGAGGGCAACCTCTACGTCGGCGACCGCAGCGGGACCATATTCAAGATCAGCCCCAACCGCCAGATTTTCGTCTTCGCCACCCTGGAACCCTCCATCGCCGCCTACCATCTGGCCTTCGGTCCTGACAATTATCTGTACGTCACCGGCCCCACCACCTCCAGCTTCGATTCCATCCACCGAATCTCAAGCGAAGGCGAAGTGGAAATCTTCTACCGCGGCCTGGGTCGCCCGCAGGGAATGGCCTTCGACGAGGAGGGGCGGCTCTACGTAGCCGCTTCGATCGCCGGCCGGAAAGGGGTAGTGCGAATCGACCAGGACCGCCGCGGCGACCTGTTCCTCTCCGGGCCCGGCGTCATCGGTCTGGCCTTCTCCCCCTCGCGCGCCCTGGTAGTCGCCACCACCAACTCGCTCTACCGCGTGGACGTCGGTATCAAGGGCCGCCCGCTGATCTGATGAACGCTGAAATTATCGCAGTCGGCTCCGAGATGCTGACGCCCCAGCGCGTCGATACCAACTCCCTCTACCTCACCACGGAGCTCAACAACCTGGGCGTCGAAGTGGTCGTCAAGTCCGTCATTGGGGACGACCGCGACCGCCTCGCCGAGGCCGTCCTCCGCGCCGTGAACCGTCACGAGATTGTAATCCTCTCCGGAGGCCTCGGCCCCACGGAGGACGACGTGACTCGCGAGGCCGTCGCGCAGGCCCTCGAACGCAAGCTGGTTTTCCACCAGGAGATCGCCGATGCGCTCGAACAGCGCTTTGCCGCCTACAAACGCAAGATGGCGGAGATCAACAAGCGTCAGGCCTTCGTCATCGAGGGCGCGTGTGTCCTCCCCAATGACCGCGGCACCGCGCCAGGCCAGTGGGTGGAAGAGTCCGGCGCCTTCGTCATGCTGCTGCCCGGACCGCCGCACGAGTTGAAAGCGATGTTCGAACGGCAATGCTTGCCGCGCCTTACCCGCGTCGTGCCGCGCCAGTCCATCCGCACCGCGTTCCTACGCGTCACCGGGATGGCCGAATCGGATCTGGATACCCTGATCGCGCCAGTCTATAAGAAATACGACAACCCGGTAACGACCATCCTCGCGGCCAACGGAGATCTGCAAGTCCATTTGCGCGCGCGTTGTGCGAGCGAAGCCGATGCCGATGCGCTGCTCGCCGAGGTAGTCAGCCCGATCGAGCTCCTGCTGGGCGACCGGCTCTATTCCCGCAATGGCGATCCGCTAGAGGTTGTCGTCGGCGGGATGCTCCGCGCCAGTCACGCCACCGTATCGGTCGCGGAAAGCGCCACCGGCGGCATGTTGGGCGAGCGCTTTACCTCAGTCCCCGGCAGCTCCGATTATTTTGCGGGCGGTTTCATCACCTATACCAATGCGATGAAGACCGAGCTTCTGGGAGTCCCGGCGGAACTGCTGCAGCAACACGGCGCGGTGAGCAAGGAAGTGGCCGAGGCCATGGCCATCGGCGCCCTCCGCCGCACCAATTCGACCTACGCGCTTGCCATCACCGGCGTTGCCGGCCCCGATTCCGGCGGCGAATCCGCGCCCGTCGGCACCATGTACGTCGCCATTGCCGACGCCTCGGGAGCGCAGAGTTACCACCGCCAGTTCCTGGGCGACCGCCAGCGTGTCCGTGTCTTCACCTGCCAGATGGCGATGGACATCCTGCGCCGCCGCATCACCGCGCGGTCGTAACCGCTCGCAGCCGGATTCCCACGCTCTTTCCTTTCGGCACCTCCAACTCCAGAATCCCGCCGGTGTCGGTCTCCGCCTCCACCATCTCCTCGTCGTCGATTTCCACCTCGTAGGCCTTCCGCGGCTCCAACCCCACAACGAACACCGCGTCTTCATCCTCGCCCGGCTTCACGGTGAAACGGTCGCCCGATTTGGCGAAGCAGACCACCGCCTGTTCCAGCGAAAGCGGTCCGCTGCCGGGCTGCTGCAATTTTCCGTCTGCAAAAAATTGCATGATTCCGTCGTAGGCGCCGAACCAGACCGCTCCGTCGTCCCAGCTGGACCGGACAAACAGCTTTCCAAACTCCGGATTGTGATACACCAGCGGCACGTGGTAGTAACTCAGCCCGGGCAGGTAGGGGTTCGCCCACAGAAATTCGTACGGTGCGCCGAAGGTGCTCCGCAGCATGAACTTGTCGTGCATCAGCCAGCCCTGCAGCACCTGGCTCGGCGCCGCGTTCGTGTCGTACGCCACCATGGCCAGTTCGCCGGCCCGGGAGAGCGCCGCGGCTCGCAGGTCCGGTTCGCCGGACTTCTGACTGGCACCGATGTAGTAGTTCGTGTCGGCCCCTTCATATACCGCTGGGTAGTAACTCATGAGATGCTCGATCGGGTAGTCCTTAAAGAACTGCGGCGCCGCTTCCCGCAGGTCCAGCACGGTGTTGTCGCGCAATGCGTGGAGCATCTCGAACAGGGCATAGGCGTCGTCGCGAGAAATCGCCGCCCGCCCGGCCTGAAGCGCCGGCACAATCTGCGCCAACCACCATTGCCGAACGACGCGCTCCAGTTCCCGCTGCGGCGAACGCTCGACGTGGTCGAACAGTGCGATGGCAGCCAGCACCCGCGATCGCGTGGCCGCTACATCCGCGTTCGCCGGCGGATTGGAGATCCCTTTTTCCAGTTTCGCGGTAAGGCTGGCCCGCTGGGCGTCCGTCATCAAGTCCTGACACCAGTCGTAGACGAACGCCTGTTGGCGCAGGTCGGCCGATGCCTGCAGAGCAAACGCAATAGCGTCCTTCCCCGCCGCCTCATCCTTCGCCACCTGGTAATAGAGCGCCAGGGAGAGACCACGCTCCGGCATCGGGGCATTTCCCCCCACCAGCGCCGAGAACTGCTCCCAGCGCGGCGAGGTGCGCTCCCGTTCGCGGCGCAGCAACCGCAGTCGTTGCGGACGCAGCAGCAGCCGGGGATGTTCGGTGGAGACCGTTACCGGCTCCGTGGCCAGATCCTGCGCCGCCGCCGGCCACCCGCAGGCGACGGCCACCAGCGCTCCGAGTAGCCTCACCCCCCGATTGTGGCATAGGCGGCGTGTCACCCGAAATGTCCCGGCGAGCTGTGTGTCATACGGACACACAGCCCCGCCGTGGGTCCCCATCCATCACCGCCTCGGTCCGGACAAAATATTTGAAATAAAAGGCGTTCGGGACATTGACACGTGGTTGTCCGATTGCTAAATATGGTTCTGAATTGGCGAAGTAAACTTTCAAACCTGCCCTCTGCTGCAACAGGCAGGCGGAAGAAGAGTGAGCCGAAGAGACAGCGTGCTTGCGGGAGCCGATGTTTGCAATAGTTTTAGCTCACTAATCTTTCCTTGTTGGTTGCTGCAGAGGGGTTTTTTGTATCAACGGCTTTATACGATCTCTCCGTGGGATCAGTGGTAGCGGTAGTTTGTCTGGCGTTTCTGGTTGAGGATTATTGGACGCGGACCTGATCAGAGACGGACTGGTTGAAGATCGATGACCAGATAGCCCGACGCCGGATCCCAGCCCAACCTGGGCGAGCCGCATCGGACGAGTCCCGAAGAAGGCCCTGGGACAAGTCCGATGCGGTTTTTCTTTGTGACACAGGCCATTGGGCCTGCGTTACAGTTTCATTCGTTCCAGCTTCCGGTACAGCGTCTTCCTTTCGATCCCCAGGATCTGCGCCGCCTTGCTTTTGTTTCCGCCTGTCGCCGCGAGCACCTTGCGGATCTGATCTTCTTCCGCTTCCGCCAGCGACTCCACCGGCTTCTCCCGTTGTTCCATCACCGTCAGCGCCTCGTGCACTGCCTCGCCGTCCACACGGTCGGCGAGGATCGTCAACCGCTCGATCAGATGCTGCAGTTGCCGTACGTTGCCCGGCCACGTGTAATCCTGCAGCGCGCGCACGCCCGATTCCATCAGCTTCACATCCCGGTTGTACCGGCCGTTGTACTTCTCCAGGAAGAACTGCGCCAGCAGCGGAATGTCGCCCCGGCGTTCGCGCAGCGGGGGCAGCGTGATCCGCACCGTATTGAGCCGGTACCAGAGGTCTTCGCGGAACTTGCCGTCGTCCACCAGCCGCTGCAGATCTTTGTTGGTCGCCGCAATCACCCGCACGTCGATCTCTTTGGCCCGCGGCGCGCCGACGGGCCGGATCTCTCGAGTCTCCAGAAAGCGCAGCAGCGCCGCCTGGAAGTCCGGGTCGATGTCCCCGATCTCATCCAGAAACACCGTCCCGCGATTCGCCGCCTCGAGCAGCCCGATGCGGTCCCGGTCCGCGCCCGTATACGAACCCTTCATCGCGCCGAACAGATCGCTCTCCCGTAGCGACGCCGTGACCGACCCGCAGTCCACCGTGTTGAACGGTTTGTCCGCGCGCAGGCTGTGCCGCCAGATCATTCGGGCCACAAGTTCCTTGCCGGTCCCGGTCTCTCCTTCGATCACCACCGTGGCGTCTGTCGGCGCCGCCCTGGAAACCCGTTTGTAAATCTCCACCATCGCCGGCGAGATGCCGATCAGTTCGGTCTCCGGCAATTCCTCGGCTTCGACTTCTTTCTCCGCGCCCTCCCGCGACGCAATCGCGCGTTCGACGGCATCCAGCATCACGTCCAGATCGAACGGCTTGGCGATATAGTCGAACACGCCGCCCTTCGTGGCCGCCATCACCGTTTCCATCGTGCCGCGGCCCGTCATCAGAATCACGGAACATTGCGGGTCGCGATTGCGGGCTTCGCGAAGCACGTCCAGCCCCGTGCGCCGGTCGATATAGATATCGGAAATGACGATCGGGTACGCATCGCCTGCAAGCCGCTCCAGGGCTTCATCCGTCGTAGACACAGCGTCCACCGCGTAACCCTGCGACTCCAGCGCCGTCTGAATCGTAAACTGCAGCGCGGGGTCGTCTTCCACCAATAGTAACTTTTCCATCAATGCCGCTCCGCCGGCCCTACCGCCCCGGCCACGCCGGATGTGGCCGGCAGTACCAGGGTGAAGCAGGAACCCCGCCCGGGTTCGCTCACCACTTCAATCTGGCCGCCGTGTTGTTCCACGATCTGTTGGACGATAGACAGGCCGATTCCGGTGCCCGCCTCGCCCGATTCCTCCGCCTTTTTGGTTCGATAAAATTTCCGGAAGATCTGCTTGACTTCCTTCTGGTCCATGCCGATCCCCTGGTCCTGAACGGAAATCCGCGCCCACGAGACACCCCGGCTCACATCGAGCCGCGTGGAGACAGTGACCTCCGTATGCTGGGGCGAGTACTTGACTGCGTTCGTAAGTAGATTGTAGCAGGCGTACTCCATCAGCTCGCGGTCGCCGGTGAGTCGCAAATCGTCCGCAATCGGCTCCAGTGTGATCCCGATCTTTTTCCGTTCCGCCAGCGGCCGCGTCCGCTCTACGCAGATCTCCACCATTTCCCGGACCGGAATGGCTTCGTGCTTCAGTTCCATCTGGCCCGCCGATAGACGCTCGACGTTGAGAAAGATCTCGACCATCCGGGCCAGCCGTTTCGATTCCGAGTTGATCAGCAGCGCGACCTGCTTCCGCTTTTCCTCCGTCAGAGCAAACCGCGAGATCAACTCGCTCGACCCCTGAATGGCCGACAGCGGCGTGCGCATCTCATGCGTTACGAAGTGCATCGCCTGCTGGTACCGCGCCTTCTCCGCCTCGCTGCGCCGCAGGCTTTTCCGGACTACCAGG
>Ga0335083_10010873_pt1 | contig 10955 bp, 9 predicted proteins | sample Lox_Sample_42_FD_206716 | JGI IMG/M metagenome (GOLD analysis project Ga0335083, IMG submission 206716) | Soil microbial communities from Loxahatchee National Wildlife Refuge, Florida, United States - Lox_Sample_4.2 | ecosystem: Environmental > Terrestrial > Soil > Wetlands | place: USA: Florida... | reverse complement strand
GCCGCGGGCGGCTGGGCGTTCGAGTTCGACAACGACGTCTACCCCGACACCGACGACACCGCCGAGGTCGTGCTCGCGCTGCGCCGGACCGCCGTGCCCAGCCGGGGCGCCATCGACCGGGGGATGTCCTGGCTGACCGCGATGCAGTCCAAGGACGGCGGCTGGGGCGCGTTCGACGCCGACAACACCCGCGCGCTGGTCAACAAGCTGCCGTTCTGCGACTTCGGGGCGGTCATCGACCCGCCCTCGGCCGACGTCACCGCGCACATCGTGGAGGCGTACGCCGCCGAGGGCCGGGCGGCCGAGCCGGCCGCCCGCCGCGGCGTGGTCTGGCTGCTGCGGAACCAGGAGCCCGACGGTTCCTGGTTCGGCCGCTGGGGCGCCAACTACCTGTACGGCACCGGCGCCGTGGTGCCCGCCCTGATCGCGGCCGGGGTCAAGCCGTCCAAGCCGTCCATCCGCCGGGCCGTGGCCTGGCTGGAACGGCGCCAGAACCCGGACGGCGGCTGGGGCGAGGACCTGCGCTCCTACAACGACCAGGCGCTGTCCGCCCAGGGCGCCTCCACCGCGTCGCAGACCGCGTGGGCGCTGCTCGCCCTGCTCGCGGCGGGGGAGCGGGACAATCCCGCGACCGGGCGGGGGATCGGCTTCCTGGCCGAGACGCAACGATCCGACGGGACCTGGGACGAGCCCTGGTTCACCGGCACCGGCTTCCCCGGCGACTTCTACATCAACTACCACCTGTACCGGCTGGCCTTCCCGGTCAGCGCCCTCGGCAGGTACGTCAGTGCTGCCTCGGGGGGCCAACTCAACCACTCTCCGGGGGGAGACCATCCCCCCGGTCCCCCCTGGCACTCTCCGGGGGGAGACCATCCCTCCGGTCCCCCCTGGCAAACCCCCCCGACTGGAGGTCACTCATGACCGAAACGATCATCTGTGCCCCCATGCGGGTAGAGGCCCGCGCGATCAGGCACGGGCTGCGAGCCAGCGAGAACCCGCCACGGGTCCTGCGGACTGGCTACGGCACCCGCCGGGCGGCTGACCGGGCCGGAGAGCTCAGAGCCGACTCGTTCGGTCAAATGGTTGTCATGGGGGTCGGAGCGGGGCTGACCGCCGACCTCAGCCCGGGCGACCTGGTCGTCGCGACCGAGGCCGGCCTGGCCACCTGCCCGTCCGCCCCGCTGCTGGCCGGCGAACTGCGCCGGGCCGGTCTGACCACCCGCACCGGGCGCATCACCACCGTGGACCACCTGATCCGCCAGGCCGAACGAGCCGCCCTGGCCGCCGACGGCACGCTGCTGGCCGACATGGAGTCGGCGCCGCTGGCCGCCGCGGCCGGCGACCGGCCGGTGGCGGTCATCAGGGCCGTCTCCGACACCCCGGTCCACCCGGTGGCGGGCATCGTCTCCGGCGGCCTGGCCGCGCTGCGCGCGCTGCGGGCCGCCGCCCCGGTCGCGGAGCGCTGGGCCGCGGCCTGCGCCCCGCGCCAGGTGCTGCTGGCCGGGCCCCGGTCGTTCTGCGCCGGCGTGGAGCGGGCCATCGAGATCGTCGAGCGGGCCCTGGAACTGCAGGGCGCGCCGGTCTACGTGCGCAAGCAGATCGTGCACAACACCCGCGTGGTGGGCGACCTGGAAGGCCGCGGCGCGGTCTTCGTCGACGAACTCGACCAGGTGCCCGACGGCGCCACGGTGGTGTTCTCCGCGCACGGGGTCTCGCCCATGGTCAGGGCCGAGGCGTCCGCGCGCGGGCTCGCGGTCATCGACGCGACCTGCCCGCTGGTCTCCAAGGTGCACGCGGAGGCCAGGCGGTTCGCCGCCGACGGGTACACGGTCGCGCTGATCGGCCACGCCGGTCACGAAGAGGTCGAGGGCACGCTGGGCGAGGCGCCGGACTCCATGGTCCTGGTGCAGACCGCGGAGGACGTGGCGAAGCTGCGCCCCCGCGACGGGGAACGGGTCGCGTACCTGATGCAGACCACGCTGTCGGTCGACGAGGCCGCGGAGGTGTCCGGCGCGCTGCGCGAGCGGTACCCCGCGGTCCGCACGCCCGGCAGCGACGACATCTGCTACGCGACCACCAACCGGCAGGCCGCGGTGCGGGCGGTCGCCGCCGGCTCCGACCTGGTGCTGGTGGCCGGCTCGGCCAACTCCTCCAACTCGGTCCGGCTGGTGGAGGCCTGCGAACGGAACGGCACTCCCGCGCACCTGATCGACAGCGCGGAAGACATCCAGCTCAGTTGGCTCACGGGGGTATCCACGATCGGCCTGACGGCCGGAGCCTCCGCCCCTCCCGCCGTGGTGGAGGAGATCATTTCGGCGCTCTCAGGGCTTGGCCCCCTGTCGGTCTCCGAGCGAGTGACGACCACGGAATCAATCCGGTTCGGCCTGCCCAAGGAGGTTAGGCAGTAATGCCCATGCCACTACGTCAGTCCATGCGCGTCGGGTCCTACCTGATGAAGCAGAAGCTGGCTCGCAATAAGAAGTTCCCGCTCCTGGTCGAGCTCGAGCCTCTGTTCGCCTGCAACCTGAAGTGCGCGGGCTGCGGCAAGATCCAGCAGCCGCACACCATCCTCAAGCAGCGGATGCCGGTCGAGCAGGCCATCGGTGCCGTCGAGGAGAGCGGTGCCCCGATGGTCTCCATCGCCGGCGGCGAGCCGCTGATGCACCCCCAGATCGACGAGATCGTCAACGAGCTCATCAAGCGCAAGAAGTTCGTCTTCCTGTGCACCAACGCCCTGCTCCTGCCGAAGAAGCTGGACAAGTTCAAGCCGTCGCCCTACTTCGCCTTCGTCGTGCACATCGACGGGCTGAAGGAACGGCACGACGAGTCGGTGTGCAAGGAAGGCGTGTTCGACGACGCGGTGGCCGCGATCAAGCTGGCCAAGTCGCGCGGGTTCACGGTGAACACCAACACCACGTTCTTCAACACCGACACGCCGCAGACGATCATCGACGTGCTCACGTACCTCAACGACGACCTCGGCGTCGACCAGATGCAGATCTCGCCCGCCTACGCCTACGAGAAGGCGCCCGACCAGGAGCATTTCCTGGGCGTGGAGGAGACGCGGGAACTGTTCCGCAAGGCGTTCAGCGACGGCCGCCGGAAGAAGTGGCGGCTCAACCACACCCCGCTGTTCCTGGACTTCCTCGAGGGCAAGACCGATTTCGGCTGCACCGCGTGGGGAATCCCGTCGTATTCGCTGCTCGGCTGGCAGAAGCCCTGCTACCTGATGAACGACGGGTACGTGAAGACGTACTCCGAGCTCATCGAGACGACCGACTGGGACTCCTACGGGCGGGGCAAGGACCCGCGCTGCGCCAACTGCATGGCGCACTGCGGCTACGAGCCCTCGGCCGTGCTCGCCACGACCAGCTCGCTGCGCGAGTCGATCAGGGCTATGCGCAGCTGACCTGGCTTTTCTCTCTCCGCGGGTCCCCGGCCGTCTGGCCGGGGACCCGCGTTTATTCCCGGACTAATCCCGGAGGTTCCGCTCAGGACTCGTTCAGGTAGCAGGGCCAGGCTCTGATCTGGCGCGGCGCTTCGCTTCCGGGGCGATCACCGCGCCGCCAAATTTCGCGTAGGCACCCCGTTTATCGTGCTGGCCCTTCAAGGAGTACGGGATGTTCTTCACCTATCTGCGGCGTGAGCTCCGGCGCCGTATGCGCCAAGCGGTGTTCATCGCGCTCGGCCTGGCCCTGGGCGTGGGTTTGGTGATCACCGTGACGGCGGCCTCGGCCGGCGTCAAGAACGCCCAGGGCACCGTGCTGCACGCGCTGTACGGCGTGGGCACCAGTCTCACCGTGACCAAGACGCCCACGGCGGGCTCCTTCAACCCGGGCTCTTTCGGCTTCGGCTTCCGCTCAGGGACCAGGTCCCGGCCGGCCGCCGGCACCAAGATCAACACCAGCACGCTGTCGTCCAGTCCGACCCTGGCCTCGATCAGCTCGTCCTCCGTGGCGACCGTGGCCCACCTGGACAACGTGGCCGCCGCGGCCGGCGGCCTGACCCTGAACAACCGCACGCTCAGCGGCACCGTCCCCGCCATCAACTTCAACGGCGGCGCGGGTTCCGGCGGTCCTGGCAGCGGCGGCTCCGGCGGCTCGGGTGGGGGCCAGAGCTTCCGGGCCAACTTCACGACCGACAGCTTCGGCGTGCAGGGCGTGGACATCGGCACCGGGGAACTCGGCCCGCTCAGCTCGGGCAAGCTCAGCTCGGGCCGCACCTTCACCTCGGCGGACACCGCGGCCGAGGTGGCCATGGTGGACGCCTCCTACGCCGCGCAGCACAAGCTGACGGCCGGATCCACGATCGCCATCGGCAACAGCAAGGGCGCCGCGACGAACTTCACCGTGATCGGGATCGTCAGCGAGCCCGCCGGGGACAACCCCTCGGACGTCTACATTCCGCTGGCCGTAGCGCAGCACCTGGCCGGGATGAAGAACGAGGTCAACACCATCTACGTCGCGGCCAGCAGCGCCGCGGCCATCGGCTCGGTGCAATCCGAGGTTGCCAGGGCCCTTCCGGCCGAGACCGTGACCACGTCGGCCGACCTGGCCAGTGAGGTCACCGGCTCGCTGTCCAGCGCCTCTCACCTAGCCAACAACCTGGGCAAGTGGCTCGCGCTGGCCGTCCTGATCGCGGCGTTCCTGCTCGCCAGCCTGCTGACGATGGCGGCGGTGTCGCGCCGGGTGCGTGAGTTCGGCACGCTGAAGGCGATCGGCTGGAAGAGCCGCCGCATCATCGGCCAGGTGATGGGGGAGACGGTCGCGCTCGGCCTCATCGGCGCGGTGTTCGGCATCGGGCTCGGCCTCGCCGGGGCCGAACTGGTCTCCAAGCTGTCACCCAAGCTGTCTGCCGTGGTCGGCCAGACCACGGGCTCGGCCACCCCGGGCGGGGCCCGTCAGTTCGGTTTCGGCGGCGCCGGCGGTGGTGGTGGCGCCGGCGCCGCCGGGACCGGCGGCGGCTTCGGCGGGGGCGCCGGGTTCGGCGGCGGCTTCGGCCGCGCGACGAACCCGGCCAGCCACACGGTCGCCGTCCACCTGGCCGCCTCGGTGAGCGTCGGCATGATCGTGCTCGCGGTCGTGCTGGCGGTGGCGGGCGGCATCATCGCCGGGACCTTCGGCGGCTGGCGGGCCGCACGGCTGCGTCCCGCCGCGGCCCTGGCCAAGGTCGCCTGAGGCAGGAGGGAAGGATCGATGTACAAGCTCTCCGGAGTGACCAAGAACTACGCCAAGGGCCGGGAGACCGTGGCCGCGCTGCGCGGGGTCGACCTGGTGATCGAGGACGGCGAGTGGCTGGCCATCCAGGGGCCAACCGGGCACGGCAAGTCGACGCTGCTCCAGATCCTCGGCGGCCTGGACCGGCCGTCGGGCGGGATCGTCGACTTCGACGGGCGCGACCTCGCGCAGCTGCGCGAGGCCGAGGTGACCCGGGTGCGGGCCACCTCGATCGGCTTCGTGTTCCAGACCTTCAACCTGGTCCCCACGCTGTCCGCGCAGGAGAACGTGGAGGCGGCCCTGGTTCCGCTGCACACCTCGCCTGCCGCGCGGCGGCAGCGGGCCGCCGCCGCCCTGGAGACCGTCGGCCTCGGGGACCGGCTGCGGCACGTGCCCAGCGAGCTGTCCGGCGGCCAGCAGCAGCGGGTTGCCATCGCCCGCGCCCTGGTCAAGGAACCCAAGGTGCTGCTGGCCGACGAACCGACCGGCAACCTCGACGAAGACACCAGAGACGAGATCATCGGCTTGCTCGAGATCATGGGGCGGGAACGTGGCCTGACCATGGTGCTGGTGACGCACGACAGCACCGTGGCCCGCCGGGCTCAGCGCATCGGCGTGATGAAGAACGGCCGGCTCAGCTTCAAGTAGCGCCGCGTTCCCTCGTGGTCCAGCGTCGCCTGGCCGTTACCCTGTGCGGTCAGGCGACGCCGGACCACGATCAAGACGGCAAGCTGCTTTCTCTAGTAACAGCAGCTAAATTGCTGCCCACGGCTCGCTGGCGGCGGGCCGTATATAACTTGACGCCGGGTACACTAGGCCTTTTCAATGAGGAATACCCAAAATCTAAAACGTCGGCCCTGTTCAAAAAGTGATCGTGGGGGTCGACCATGGGTTCGTACGGGGGGGAGCCGCGCGCCTGGCGTCGCGCGGGGCCGGAAGCACTGACGGATGGCCGCCTATCGGCCGGAACCGCAGCGTCGGGGTCGCTGACACGGGTGGGGCCGAGGTCAGCGGGGCTGCCGGGACCGGTGCCGACGGCGGTTTCTGAAGCGCTGTCAGAACTGCGTCAGCTGGCCGGGCACCCGCTCCCGGCCGACGTCGAACGCGCGCTGGCCGATCTCGGCCGCGCCTCGGACGGGGCCGACTTCGACGTGGACACCGTGCGCCAGTTGCGGCGCTGCAGCGCCGAGTACCAGCGTGTCGCCATTGATCTCGAGGCGGCGGCCCGCTGCTGCCGCCTCGTCGAGCGGGAAATCAACCAGCGGGCCGACGCCCTTCTCTCGGAAAAGAACAGGAGTGTAGGTGGCCAGCTCCTGGACATTTTCCGGCGCGGCCGGGGCGGCGTACGGAACGCCGCGCCAGGACCTGAGCTGTTCCCGCCGACCCAGGCCGAAGCCCAGCTTCAGTCCCCGCCCCCGCTTCAATTCCAGCTCCAGCCGCAGCCCGAACCCGAGCCGGCGCCCGCACCAGTTACCCCGGACGCCGACATCGCGGCGTCCGCGCTCGGGCCGCTCGAGGTGCACGTCGCCGGGCGGCGCGTGCCGCGGTGGACCAGCCTGAAGGCCCGGGCGGTGTTCCAGTACCTGCTGGTCCACCAGGACCGGCCGATCAGGCGCGACGTCCTGATGTCGCTACAGTGGCCCGACCACAGCCACAATTCGGCCCGCAACAACCTCAACGTGGCCCTCTACAGCCTGCGTAACACCCTGGACGGCCTGGGCCAGGGAGCGCAGCCCGTCCTGTACCGGGACGGCTGTTACAGCCTCAACCCCGAGCTGACCTGGTGGATCGACCGGAACGAGTTCCTGGCGGCCGTGGACGACGCACAGCAGGCCCACCGGGAACGCCGGCCCGAGCAGGTCATCGGCGCCTACCGCAAGGCCATCGGTCTTTACCGCGGGCCGCTGTTCGAAGACGACGGCGACGGCGACTGGTACCTGCCGGAACAGCGCCGCCTCCAGGACCTCTACGGGCAGGCCCTGGAAGGCATCGCGGAGATCCACTTCCGGCTCGGCGAGCTGGCCGACGCCCAGCGGTTCGGCCAGCTCGCCCTCGGTCACGACCCGTGCTCGGAGTCCTCGCACCGGCTGCTCATGCGCTGTTACGCGTCACAGCACCAGCAGCAGCTCGTAGGCCGCCAGTACCGGGTGTGCGTGGCCGCCCTGCGCGATGAGCTCGGCGTTACGCCCTCCGACGAGACCGTCAAGCTCTTCCGCGAGCTCATCTGACCGCCTTCCCGGACGCTAAAGGACGCTAAATAAGCGCTTAGCCGCGAGGTTTCGCGGAAACTAACCGGCACCTATGCGCCGTCCTTAGTGCCACCTCAGCGCCGGTCCTGATGCTGGAGGCGATGGCCGCTCAAGGCCACACTCACCAACAAGGAGACGCTTCATGTCAACCGCAACCGTTACTGAGACGCCGGCCGAAACCACGGCACCGGTCACGCCGGAACTGCCCGACTGGCTCGACGGCTCGACCGAGGTCCTGCTGCCGACCAGGAGGCACCTGCGGGCGTACTGGGACGCCGACATCCTCGACATCGACGACAAGAACGTGCACGACACGATCATCGAGCGCACCGATGCCTTCGAGGTCAGGTTCCGCGTCTACCTCAAGGGGCGGCTTTGGAACTGCATCGGCGGCACCTGGTGCTTCAACGTCGGCTTCACCGCCATCGGTGACGGCCCGGACTTCAACCTCTCCGACGTCCTGCCCAACCCTGCCGAGCTGCAGATCCGTGACTGGAACGGCTGCCAGTCGCGCTACATCGACCTGTGCGTCAACGTGCCGCCGTGCACCGTTCCGGTCGAGAGCTGCGGGACGCTCTACCAGGTGGGCGCCAAGTTCGAGCTGCGCTGCTGCGACAGCTACAACGCGCGCGGCGAGGTGGCCGTGGCCGGCCACGAGGCTCAGGGCGAGTACATGTTCGTATAGGCCAGACACCCGGGCCCGCGGCCTGACGGCCGCGGGCCCGGGTTCCCGTCCTGCGACAAGACGAGAGGAGCTCACCGTGCCTGACGGCCTGAGCTCGATCGAGGGCCTGGCGGACAAGCACCGGCGGGTCCTCGATCGGCACCACGTCACTGACCTGCGCGGCCTGGTCCAGGCGGACCGCCGCGTCATCTACCGGGCGATGGCGAACCTGCGCCCGCGCCCGACCCTGGAACTGATCTCCCAGTGGCAGGACGAGGCCCGGAGCATGCTGGACGAGTTCGTCACGGACACCTCGGACTGGCATACGGCGGCCTCGTTCGTGATCGTCTTCGGCCAGCGCCAGCACGAAGGCGCCTGGGAGCACCGCGTCGAGGTGGAGCAGACCGAGGTCGAGCCGGAACGCAACCCCCAGGTGTGGCCCGGCTGGGACTGCGTCCCGGTCTGCGCCTGGATGACCGGCCAACTCGGCCAGCCCGAAGCCGAGCCGCCCGGCGAATCGGCGACACAGCCATCCGGGGCCCCGCTATCCGGCGAGCCGGTGACGCAGCCGTCCGCCGTGACCGAGCCCCCGCCATCCGGCGAGCCCGTGGCCCAGCCGGCCGAGCTCGCCCCCGGGCCGCCGCGGCCCGCGAGCCGCTCCCGGCTGCGCATCGACAGCGCCACGCTCGTCGACGCGGCCGGGCACACCGACGTGGTGAAGGCCGGCGAGCTCATCCCGGACCCGCGCACGCGGTTCACCGCGCCTGTCCGCGTCGTCCTCACCGTGAGCGGAGCCCGGCCGGGATCGCGGCTCCAGGCGGTCGCCCGCGTCCAGCGGCCGAACGCCGCCGGCTGGAACCCCCAGGACCCGGTCAGCCCGTCATCCTCGGGTCACGCCGAGTTCGACCTGTCCGCGGTGCCCGCGGGTGACCACGAGCTGTCCCTGATCGCCTGGGCTCCCGACGCCTCGGCCAAGCCCATCTCGCTTCGCCTGCCCCCGATCACTATCCACACCCCCCAAGACGAATAACCCCCGCCCCCAGCTGACCGCCGCGCCCCGCCGCTGCTTCGTCAGGAATCGAGCGTTGATCAGCAGCGTGTACCCGTCGGGAGGCGCCTGTGCGACCAGCGCCGGCGCGGCGGTGCGGCCGGCACCCGGGTGGTTCTCCACGATCACCGGCTGACCCCACGCCGCCGCCAGCCTGCTGGCGAGCGCCCGGGCGATGACATCGACGCCCCCGCCGGCCCCGAACGGGTCGATGACCCGTACCGGACGATCCGGGAAGGCCTGGTCGCGGCCTGCGGGCGTCGGGGTCATCGGCACGTAAGCTCACCCCGGTGCTGGTGTTCGCGAGGAATGTCCGGGAAGTTCCGCTGTCTGGCTCAGCGTAGCGCTGGTTACGCAGGGCCGGCTCTGATGTAGTTCCGGTGTGCCCGATATGGCCGCATCGTGATCGTGAGGCGCGCTGTGCCCTGGGGCTGAGCCAGGTACACCAATATTCGGTTGCCTGCGGCTGTCACCTGATGGGATAGTGCGGTCGAATCAGGTTCGGTGCCGAGTTCTAGCAGAGCTGATCTGCTCTCGCCTGGAGTCGGCCGTGTGGAAGGGAGGCGTCTGTGATGTCTACGCCCGTCGCGGGTTTTGTCCTGCCTGCCCTAGCCACCGCCCACCTGAGGAGCAACATCAATGCGCGACAGCGCAGATTCCTACGATCCAGCATTTGGCCGGGTCCGCCGCACCAGGAGTAAGCGGCAGCGGAAGTTCTATCAGCCTCACGACGACGAGGCCACCTACGTCAAGCGTGCCTGGGAGCTGCAAAGGCTCGCCGGGGAGGATTCCGACGACGCGACTGACGGCCTGCCCGAAGGCGACCGCTGGTCGACCTGGGATCAGTCAACGCCAACGGAACGCGGCCCGAAGCCGCACCCGACCTGGCTGGTCACCGACCTCGCGGCGGTCGACCACGAACTCGGCATTCTCAAGACAGGAAAAGAAGCTGACGTATTCCTCGTCCGCCGTGGCGTGCCGGGGGCAGACCGATCCTGCCTGCTCGCCGCCAAACGCTACCGGGATGCGACGCACCGGCAGTTCCACCGGGATGCCGGTTATCTGGAAGGCCGCCGTGTCCGCGAGAGCCGGGTCAACCGGGCGGTCGCGAAGCGCAGCGGCTTCGGTCGGCAGGCGATCGCCGGCCAGTGGGCGAACGCGGAGTTCAACGCCCTCGTGCAACTTCACAACGTCGGCGCTCCTGTTCCCTACCCGGTGCAGATCTTGGGGACAGAGATCCTGCTCGAGTTCATCGGCGATGCGGACGGCACCGGTGCGCCTCGCCTCGCCGAGACGCGCCCGAAGTCGGCCGAACTCGCCAGTCTCTGGAGCCAGCTTGTCGAAGCCATGACAACTCTCGCCAGCGTCGGCTTCGCGCACGGCGACCTGTCCCCGTACAACCTGCTTGTCCACCACGGGCGGCTGGTGATGATCGACCTGCCCCAAGTGGTCGATATCATCGCCCACCCGAACGGCCGCAGCTTCCTCGACCGCGACGCCAAGAACATCGCCACCTGGTTCGCAAGAGCTGGCCATCCTGACGCAGATCCTGAGGTGCTAGCCAGCCTGCTGGCCGAGGAGGCCCGCCTGGCATAGCTCGGCCTGGGTGTCGTTCTGCGGGGACGTGTCAGGCTGGGCGGTTTGGCTCTTGCGGCGGGCTGTACGCTGTCCTGGGCTTCCTGGGCAATGGCGGCGACGACGCCTTCGTAGTCTCTATCGCGGAGTCCCTGGCCAAAATGAATAAGGCCCTGGCTCAGCCGGTGATCGCCTGGCCGGTG
>Ga0335083_10010870_pt1 | contig 10958 bp, 10 predicted proteins | sample Lox_Sample_42_FD_206716 | JGI IMG/M metagenome (GOLD analysis project Ga0335083, IMG submission 206716) | Soil microbial communities from Loxahatchee National Wildlife Refuge, Florida, United States - Lox_Sample_4.2 | ecosystem: Environmental > Terrestrial > Soil > Wetlands | place: USA... | reverse complement strand
CCGCATCGTGCGCGAGGCCGCGCAGCGGAACAAGTTGGACCCCGCGCTGGTGAAGGCCGTGATCAGCACGGAGTCCGGATGGAATCCCCGGGCGGTATCCCGCAAGGGGGCTGTCGGGCTGATGCAGTTGATTCCGTCGACCGCGCAGCGGTACGGCGTAAACAACGCGTTCGACCCCGCCCAGAACATCGAGGGCGGTACGAGGTACTTGAGGTCGCTGCTCGACCGCTACAACGGCGATCTCACGAAATCTCTCGCGGCGTACAACGCAGGCGAGCGAACGGTGGACGTGAACGGCGGCGTTCCGGCGATTCCGGAAACACAGAGGTACGTGCAGAAAGTAACCGACGCATATTTCCAGCCCGGCTCGGGTCGTAACTCGGAACTCTGGAGTCCGCCAAAGCCTCCGGTGCGACGGGAGGTCGATTCGAATGGCCGGGTCGTTTTTACGAACGAATGAGACGATCCGATTTTCTGAGGGGGCGGGCCGCGGCGAAAATCCTCGCTGCGCTGGGGATGATCGCCATCCTTGTCGCTTTCCTCGCACTTCCCTCCCGCGCCGACAGAAAGTCTGAAGCCCGCGAGCAGTTCGAACGTGCCGTCCGGATGCGCACTACCCTCGAAGGCTACCTCGAGAAGGACCGCGCTCTCGCCGACTATAAGCAAACGATCGCGACCTACCACAAGGTCTATTTGATTTCCGTCACGGCCGAAGAGGTCACGCCCTCTCTCGTCGCGGAAGCCGAGCTCTACGAAGAAATGGGCCGTCTCTGCGACTCGAAATATTTCGATTCCGCTATTTCGTCCTACAACTTCCTGCTCAAGCAGTATCCCGGCAGCCGCTATCGCGGTTCCGCGCTGCTCGCGGTTGCCCGACTCGAGAAGGACGATCTCGCCAAGCCCGACGATGCCGAGGCCACCTACAAAGAGTACCTGAAGCGATTCCCGCGGTCCGAGAATGCGAATGAAGCGCGCTCCGGATTGAAGGAAATCGCGAGCCGTCGCGCGCAAGCCGCGAACCAAAGTGTCGCTGCCGCGACGGACCGGCAAGCTTCGCCGGCCGCGGCGGAGCCGCACGCACAGCCCGTGGCCGCGAATCAGCCGCCTCCCGAGAATGGACAGCGCGTCGAGCCGCGCGTCGCAGACAAGAACTCTGCCGCCACCGTGAAGGGCGTCCGCACGTGGAATGCGCCGGATTCGACGCGCATCGTCGTGACGTTTGACGACACCATCAAGTACGACGCCGCCCGCATCGCGTCTCCTGATCGAATCTATTTCGATCTGTCCAAAACCCGGCTCAGTCCCAAGCTTTCGACGAAGCCGCTGGACGTGCAGGGCGGGCTCTTGAAGTCCGTTCGCATGGCTCCGAACAAGCCCGGGACTGTGCGTCTGGTGCTGGACGTGGACGGCGCGAAGGATTACTCGGCTTACCTGCTCTCGAATCCCTATCGGCTCGTAATCGACGTGCGCGCCCAGGGCGTGGCCACAGCGAAAAACGCGCCACCCGCTGCGCCCGCAGCTGCTGCCACATCGCCGAAATCATCTGAGGCTAAGAGCGCGGCGCCGCAGCAGGCAACAGCGCCGAGCGAGACTGTTGCGGCGAACACCACGCCGGGCGCGCCTGACAGGACGAAGCCCGATGTGGCTGCCCCTGCCAAAGCCACGCCGCCGGCCGCAGCTCCGAAGACTGTCGCCAAAGCTTCGACCAAGACTGCTACTCCGTCCAAAGCGAGCGGTGCACCGAAGACCGCCGCGCTCGCTCCGCCGTCTGAGCCGAAACCGACGCACGACGGCGACCGCTCCTTGACGCGCGCGCTCGGTTTGAAGATCGGCCGCATTGTGATCGACGCCGGCCACGGCGGCTACGACACCGGCACGATCGGCCCGCACGGCTTGATGGAAAAAGATCTCTGCCTGGATGTGGCGCTGCGTCTGGGCGCCTTGATCGGCCAAAAATTGCCAAGCGCGGAAGTGATCTATACGCGCAAAGACGACACGTTTATCCCGCTCCAGGATCGGACGAAAATTGCAAATGAAGCGAAGGCCGATCTTTTCATCTCGATCCACGCCAATTCCAGCCACGATCCCGCTGCGCGCGGCGTGGAAACGTATTACCTGAATTTCGCGACATCTCCCGATTCGATGGAAGTGGCGGCGCGCGAAAACGCCACTTCAGAAGAGTCGCTGCACGACCTGCAGGACTTGATCCAGAAGATCGCGCGCAACGAGAAGATCGAGGAGTCGAAAGAGTTGGCGGGCGATATTCAGGACACGCTGACGCAACGCCTGCAGCTTGTGAGCCGCAGCGAGCGCAATCGCGGCGTCAAGAAGGCGCCGTTCGTCGTGTTGATCGGCGCGAACATGCCCTCCGTGCTTTCGGAGATCTCGTTCGTCAGCAATCCGAATGACGAGCGGCTGCTCCGCAAGGCCGATCAACGCCAGCGGATCGCAGATGGGCTTTATCGCGGCATCGCCAATTACCTCGACAATCTGAACAGCCTCTCCTTCAACAAGCAGAAACTCGTTTCCGACAATCATCTCGCTGACGCGCGCCTCGATATTGGCACAGTGGCGTCTGCCGGGAACCCGAAGTAGAATTAGGGCATCCAATCAAGCGTGCCGATGCGCCGATTCCTTCCAGCCGTTGCGATGTTGATGCTGTGCCTGGCCGGCTCCGCCGGCGCCCAACAGGTGCTACCGCCGTCGTTTTCCGGTTGGAGCGCCGCGGGCGTGCGCGCCGTGCAGACTTCCGCTGGTGACGCCTTGCGGGAATATGGATTCTCTTCCGGAGAGATCCAGCCGTACGGCCGCGGCGATGCGACGCTGAGCGTTGGTCTTCAAGTCTTCAGGGACCCCAGCGGCGCCTACGGCGCGTATTCTTTTTCGCTGACGCCGGATCTGAAACGAGCCGAACTCACCGAACATTCTTCGATCTCCGCTGACCGCGCCTTGATTCTCGTCGGCAACTTGCTTCTCGACGTCCGCGGCAACGATCTGCCGATGCGCGTTGCCGATCTCAAGGCTCTCGTGGCGGCCGTCCAGCCACGCGCGCAGGCGGGTCCCTTACCCGAGCTCTGGCAACACTTGCCACAAAAGGGATTCGTCGAGCGATCGGACCGTTACATCCTCGGGCCGCAGACGCTCAATCAGCTTTTTCCTGTCAGCCTCGGAGATTCACTCGGGTTCTCCAAAGGTGCCGAGGCGGAGCTGGGCCGTTACAAACTGAACGGGCGCGATGCCACCCTGGTGATCGCTGACTTTCCGACTCCAAGCTTCGCGATGCAGCAGCTCGCCGAACTCCAGAAGCAGTTCAACGTGAATGGCTCGAAGCCGGACAGCGCGTCGCCCCCTCTCTTCGCCAAGCGCACCTACACGTTGATCGCAATCGTCTCTGGGGTGCCCACACAAGCAGATGCGAACGCCCTGCTCGATCACGTTCAGTCCGGCACACAGCTGACGTGGGACGAGCCTACGTTCCAATTCAAAGAGCCGAGCATTGAAATGATGGTCGCGGGAGCCATTCTCGGCACGGGAGTCATTTGCGGTTTCGCACTGGTAGCCGGTCTGGCTTTCGGGGGATTCCGCCTTTTTATCAAACGGATCATGCCGGGTAAGGTGTTCGACCGCAGCGCGCAAATGCAGGTTCTGCAGCTGGGCTTGGGCAGTAAGCCTATCAATTCAGAGGACTTCTACGGTTCCGTCGGTACAACGCAGGGTAGCGGCACCGTGGATAAGAATCTCCCCGACCGGATCGCCCTTCGCATATTCCGCTGAAATCAATTGACTTAGTAGCGGGTGGAATTTGGCTTTCGAGCTTGACTTCGCTGAAACCGCCCACTAGACTGCGGTCGAGGAAAGGGTTCTGTGGCCATCCGCGCATTGGCCGTAGGGCTTTCTCCCCTTGAAGGCCCGCCATCCGGCGGGCCTTCTGTTTTACGGCCTGCCGGGTGATCGGGCCCCGGTGAATCCGGTCCAGTGCGGCACAATTCGTGGCAAATCCCGAAACTTCCACCGGCCTGGCTAGGAACTAGCGAGACAGTGAATCATCACGCTCGGAATGTCGACCGGCCACGTTTTTCCCGTATTCGGTCCGTCTGAGTCACCATCGAAATCTATGACGCGCCTCCCATTCTGCAAACCCGAATCCGTCCTCAGAGCCGCCGCGCTGAATGTCTGGGGCACGGACATCAGTCGGACACCGTCTCCAACGTGGCGAAAGAGTTTTGGCCGGACGTCCACCGCGAACTCCACAAGAAGCGCACGGGCTGCACTAACTTCTTATCTGACTGTTAGATACGAGGCTCTCTCGGGCCAGGGTCCGTCCCGTGTCGAAAACACCCTTGACATTAGCCTGCAATTCCTGTAACTTCTGTTCATACAGAAATGACAGATACAGAGAAAACACGGCTCTCCGCAGTCGCTCAAAAGTTCATCCTCCACTGGGGCGAGATGGGCACCCGATGGGGCGTCAATCGCACCGTAGCCCAGGTTCATGCGCTGCTGTTCATTTCCCCGGCGCCTCTCTCCGCGGAAGAGATCGCCAATACTCTTTCCGTGGCGCGCTCCAACGTCAGCACGAGTCTCCGCGAATTGCTCGGGTGGGGCATCGTCCGCCCGGTTCCGGTGCTCGGCGACCGGCGCCAGCATTTCGAATCCGTTCGCGACGTCTGGGAGCTGTTTCGGATCGTGGTGCAGGAGCGCAAGAAGCGGGAGCTTGACCCGACCGTGCGCGTCGTCCGCGAATGCGTGGAGGAGGCCAGCAAGGCGGGAGCGTCGGAGGCATTCGCGCGCCAGCGGCTGGAAGAGCTGCTCGATTTCATCACGACCATGGACACGTTGTTCAGCGAGTTTCAGACTCTCTCCCCCGCGGCCGTGCGCGGGATTGCGAGGCTGCGCGGGAGAATCCGAAAGCTGTTGCCGAGCTAGAGCCCGTTGGCCCGGCGGCGCCGGGCTTTTTTGATGGGAGGTTATTTCAGTGATTACAGAAATGACTGACAGATGGCGGCGAGCTCCAACCGGATCGGAGAAGCCATGAAGATCATCGTAATGCTCATCTGGGCCGCTGGAGTCGTGCAATTGGCCATTCTCGCGGCCAATTTCGTTCTCCCCGGCAAGCTGGACTGTCGCCGGAATCTGGCGAAAGTCTCTTCCATGATTCGCAGCGTGTTCATCGTGCACTGGGCCTACATCCTGCTCATGCTGGCGATCTTCGCGGCGCTCTGCTTCGGTTTCGCGCCGGAACTGGCCGGTGCGAGCCGCCTGGGCCGCTTCTTGAGCGCCGCCATCGCTCTTTTCTGGCTGCCACGAATCCCAATCCAACTGTTTGTCTACGACGCGGAGTTGCGCCGCCGGAACCGGCTGGGAGATGTCGCGATGCTGTTCGCGCTGGCATTCATCGTCTCGGTGTTCGCAGCGGCAGCGCTCGGCGTGAGGATCTGAAGGCATGAAGCGAAACGCCATCGTCGGCGCCGTGGTTTGGTTTGGGCTCTGGCTCTCGACTCTATCCGGCATCGTGAACCTGAGCTGGATCGCGCTGCTCTTCACGCTCGCGCCGCTCGTTATTGTGCCGCTGGGCCTTCACCTGACGGACCGAATAGAAGGACGCGAGGCCAATTCCCTTCCCGAGCGATGGGCGAAGGCAATTCACGTGCTCGCAGCACCGCTTTCCGTGATTTCGCTGCTTGTTGCTCCCGGTCTACTGGCAGGTGCGTTTGCGTCTGCCTGGATCGCGTTTTGTGCCCTGCTCGCAGGTAGTGTACCCCTGCGACTCCTTCGCGGTGGATTCGCGCGACTCGATGCACTCTTTCCCGCCGTCGCCTTCACGTACTCGCTCGTGGGTGCGACGTGGCTTGTGGCGTCGCGGCTCGGTCTGAATCCGATGGGCTTCCAGGAACCGATTGTGCTGCTCACCGCCGTGCACTTTCACTACGCGGGATTCGCGGCTCCGCTCCTGGCCCGCCCGGCTGGCCGCGGCTTAGGCCACATCGGCAAAAGCACGCTCGCAATCGCGCTCTATCGGGCAGTTGCGGCTGGCATCCTGCTGGGCCCCGGCGTGCTAGCGATGGGATTCGTCGTTGGCCCGCGCGTCAAGCTCGCGGCGGCTTTGATTCTTGCGCTCAGCGAAGTCGGCCTCGCTCTCTTTTTCGTGCGGGCACTGGTTCGCGTTCGTCCGTTCGCGGCGCAGCTGCTTCTGACGCTCGCGGCGGCTTCCGTCGCGTTTTCGATGGCGCTCGCCGCCGTGTGGGCCATAGGGGAGTACCCGCTCCAGCATTTCATCAACCTCGACCAGATGGAGCGCTTTCACGGCACAGCCAACGCATTCTGCTTCACGTTGTGCGGCATGCTTGGCTGGCTTGTGGCCGGCGAAACGGACGAACCGAGTCACGGAGGACAGTCATGAGAGTTGCGATCACGGGCGGAACAGGCTTCGTCGGTCGTCATCTCGCGGAAGAACTCGTCGCACGCGGGCACGAAGTGGTGCTAATCGCGCGCGGAGTGGACTGTCGCGACGCGTCCGTGCACCAACTCCCCCACACGCATTTCTTCGCGGCCGATCTCTCGAACGCGGACGAGCTCGCGCGTGCGTTCTCGGCATGCGGCGGAGTTGCTCATTGTGCGGGTATCAACCGCGAGATCGGGCGGCAGACCTATGAACGCGTTCACGTAATCGGCACTCAGAATGTCGTCAGAGCCGCGCGGATGGCCGGCGTCGGAAAGCTCGCTCTGCTCAGTTTTCTGCGAGCGAGGCCGCATTGCGGCTCTGGCTACCACGAATCCAAGTGGGCAGCGGAGGAAACTGTTCGGCGCTCCGGTCTCGATTACACGATATTCAAGGCCGGCGTGATCTATGGCTGCGGCGACCACATGCTCGATCATCTGAGCCACGCTCTTCACACGTTCCCTTTCTTCGCTCTCGTCGGCATGAAGGACAAACCCGTGCGGCCTCTTGCAGTACAAGACTTGGCCCGTGTAGTCGCCGCCGCGTTGTGCGACGGCCGCCTCTCACGGCAGACAGTGGCCATCACTGGTCCGGAGGAGATGCGGCTCGGCGACGCCGCACGGCGCGTCGGGAATGTCATCGGAAGGCATCCTCTCTATTTCCGTATACCGATCGCCTTCCATCGCATGCTGGCCTTTGCTTTGGAAAGGGTGATGACGATCCCGCTCGTTTCTCGTGCGCAAGTGCGAATTCTTGCGGAAGGAATCGTGGACCCTTGGCCGCCATACGAAGAGCTTCCGTCCGATCTGGTGCCCGCCACGCACTTCACCGATGATCAGATCCGCCGCGGATTGCCGGAGCCGGGACCCTTCGCTGCTGGAGATCTTCGATGCTGCACGCGATGAAACACTCTGTCATCAATCGGCCTGCAGATGACGGGGACCGCTCATCCTTGTGGAAGCGGGTCGCCAGCTTGGTACCGCTCCTTCTCCTCCCTGCGATTGTGAGTCTCGTCCACCCGCTCGCTCCATGGCAGCTCATGTGGGCGCTCTCGATCGCGATCTTCTTCGCATGCAAGTGGGAGACGTGGCTTCGCGCCGAGGTCTCGGGAATTCGCGCAACGATATGGCGCGACTTTGGCTATCTGTTCCTCTGGCCTGGGATGGACGCGGAAGCGTTTCTGGGCCGTCGCGACCGCGTGCCCGTGCCGGGGGCGACAGAGTGGCTCTCGGCCGCGGCCCGCACTTTGTGCGGCGTCATTCTCGTCTGGTACGTCGCGCGCCAGGCCGTCAGTATCGGCGTGCCTCCTCTCCTCGACGGGTGGATTGGAATGGTGGGGCTCATCCTCACTCTCCATTTCGGCGCATTCCATTTGCTGTCGCTCGCGTGGCGCGCAGCCGGAGTGGACGCGCAGCCCATCATGCGCGCGCCGATGTTGGCCACTTCGCTCAGCGAATTCTGGGGCCGGCGCTGGAATTTGGGCTTCCGGCAACTCAGCCACAGCCTGATCTTTCAGCCGATTCGCAGGCGATTGGGCCCGCCGGCGGCCACTCTCGCCGCGTTTTTCGTTTCTGGCCTGATCCACGATCTCGTGATTTCGCTTCCGGCAGGTGGCGGCTATGGGTTGCCGACGGGATATTTCGTGCTCCAGGGAATCGGAGTGCTCGTGGAACGTTCCGCGCTCGGCAAGCGCGCTGGAATCGGAAGCGGCGTCCGCGGCTGGGTCTTTACGCTGCTCCTTACGGCTGGCCCGGCCTTCTGGCTGTTTCATCCGGTATTCGTGAGGCAGGTCATGCTGCCGTTCTTCGCCTGGATTGGCAGCGCGTAAGAAAGACTGCCGTGGGAGGCGCCATGCAAACCGCGCACGAGCTGAGCTACTTCCCCTCTCTGGCGAGCCTCCTCAGCGCCGCGCTCTGGGCGGCCGGCCTCGGCCACTTCTGCGTGCTGATCGCGAGCTTCCAGGTACCGAGCCGCCTCGGCTGGCGGCAGGACCTGGCGAAGCTCACGCCGTTCAACCGAAAACTGATGTGGGTCCACGGCGGCTTTGCCGTGCTGACGATTATCGCCTTCGGCGTGTTCACGCTCGCTCTCCATGACGAAATGCTGCGCGGCGACCGAGCGGCTCTCTGCCTGGCCGCCTTCATCGCCGTCTATTGGACGGCGCGAATCGTTGTCGATTTCACGTACTACGATCACGAGGACTGGCCGCGCGGCGTAGGCTTCGTCGTGGGCCACGCACTCCTTACGCTCTTGTTCGTCTTCTTGGTCGCTGTCTATTTCGGGCTGCTGCTCTGGAGCGTCTGGCTGCGCTAGGCGCCCCGCTACTTGCCGACAGCAACTGCGGGTCGCACCGAGTCGAGCACTTTCTCGTAGTAGGCTTCGTATCGCGGAATGATGTCGTTCGAGCAGTACCGGCGCCGTGCATTGATCCGTGCCATCTCGCCCATTGGGCGGCCCCGATCGGAGCGTGTCAGAATCTCCAGCGCATATTTCGCGGCAGTAGCCACATCGCGCGGCTCGAAGAGATAGCCGTCCACTCCGTGCGTGACGACCTCCGGTACGCCTCCGACGGCCGTCGCGATCACCGGCACTTCGCACGCCATCGCCTCCAGCGCCGCCAGGCCGAACGACTCCTCATCGCTCGGCAGAAGGAAGAGGTCGGCCAGTCCGAGTTTGTCCTGCACGTTCAACTGCTTGCCGAGGAAAAATATGTCCTTCGAAAGCCGCTTCTTCCGCACCACGTACTCCGCCGCGCCGCGATCCGGGCCGTCGCCAATCATGATCAGCTTGGCGGGAATCTTCTCGCGCACGAGCGCGAAGATTTCCACCACGTCCGTGATGCGCTTCACCGGCCGGAAATTCGAAAGGTGCAGCAGGATCGGCTCGCCGTTCGGCGCGAATTTCGCGCGCGCCTTCGCGTCTTGGGAGCGTTGATACAAATCGCAGTTGACGAAGTTCGGGATCACTTCAATGGGCCGCTTGATCTCGAATTCCCTCAGGGTGCGTTCGCGCAGATAGTTCGAGATCGCCGTGACGCCGTCGCTCTGCTCGATCGAGAACCGCGTAATGGGCAGATAGCTCCGGTCGTTGCCGACCAGCGTGATGTCCGTTCCATGCAACGTGGTGATGAAAGGCAGCTTCCGCGGCGCGGACATCATTCGCGCCAGCAGCGCGCTCACCGAATGCGGAATCGCGTAGTGGACGTGCAGCAGATCGAGCTGCGCGCTCTCGGCCACCTCGGTCATCTTCGTGGCCAGCGCCAGCGCGTACGGCGGGTGATCGAACAAGGGATACGTCGTGACTTCGACTTCGTGAAACGATATCCGCTCGCTCGCGTTGCTCAGGCGGATGGGCATCGCGTAGCTGATGAAATGGATTTCGTGCCCGCGGGCGGCGAGTTCGATGCCCAGTTCGGTGGCGACCACACCCGAACCGCCGTAGGTTGGGTAGCAGGTGATCCCGATTCGCATGGTCGTTGTCGGCGCAGGCTCGCTCCTTCACGCGGGGCCTGCGCCTTGCCTGAAGATTCCGTGCCGCTCGCAACTACTGGCCGTTGGTTCCGCCCTGTGCGGCCTCTTCACCGTCTTTATATAGATAGCGGATGCAGTGCTTGTAAATCAGCAGATTGGGGCTGCCGTAGCGCGTCAGCTTGATGCAATCCCGATCGTACCACTCGACGGTGCCGCGCAGCACTTCGCCGTCCGTCAGAACCACGGCAACAGGCGTGCGCGACTGCATCTGCTTCACGTAGTAAAAATTCTCGGCGTATGTTTGCTCAGGCGGCGCCGGTTTCTTGCGCGGCGCGGGTGCAGGTTGCGGAGCAGCCTGGGCAGGCCGCGACGCGTAGGACTCCTTCGGTTCCGTCAAAGTGGGGCGAAAAAGCTTGCGGTTCACCATAGGATTGCTCCTCAGTTTGATACTTCTTATGACTGCAGTAGAAGGGGTTCGGTTGCAACTTTTTACAAACAATTCAGGGCGGGTCCGGGACCTAACGAACGCTGAGTGATGCCATCAGGGCATCCAGACCCAATTGGCGGCCGATGTTGCGGCGCAGTCTGGCCTCAAGCCGATCCAGGCCGCGCGTTGCTTGCAGAATCCACTCCCTATCGATCTTCTTGCCTAAGGTCTCCACTTCCCGCCGCAGGTCGGGGTTGCGAGGGAGGCTGCTCTTCGGACCTTGAGAGGATTCCAACAAGTCCGTAAGAAGACTATAGAGCACGTCCAGGACGATTTCAAACGATTCCTGCTCCTGCTTGGAAAGTTGCGCGGTGGCTGCGAAGATCTCGCCGTAGCGCTCGCCGGCGACGGCCTTCTCCACAAGCTGGAGAACGCTTCTCCGCAGCCGAGTCGAGTTCTCGATATCGAGCGAGAGCGCGGCGCCGGGGCTGCCGTACGCAAGCTGGGCAGCCAGCTTGCGCTCCGCGGCCTTCCGATCGCCGCGTTCGGCGAGAAACGCCTCGATCTTCTCCTCCGAAACCGGAGCAAAGTGAAACTGCAGACAGCGCGAGCGGATCGTCGG
>Ga0335083_10010869_pt1 | contig 10958 bp, 12 predicted proteins | sample Lox_Sample_42_FD_206716 | JGI IMG/M metagenome (GOLD analysis project Ga0335083, IMG submission 206716) | Soil microbial communities from Loxahatchee National Wildlife Refuge, Florida, United States - Lox_Sample_4.2 | ecosystem: Environmental > Terrestrial > Soil > Wetlands | place: USA... | reverse complement strand
AATATCAACCCCTTTGATCTGCTGCATTCATCCGACTTATTCTACTGCTTATGAGCAATACCAGAACCTATAACCAGATAGCCGGACAAAAAGTTTCCCGACTTGAAGCTATCAGTGATGGAGTATTTGCCATTGCATTAACGCTTCTTGTGCTGGATATAAAAGTACCGGTCAGTGAATCCATACATACAGAAGGACAATTGTTTTCAGCTCTATGCAGCCTGGTGCCTAAATTTTTAAGTTATTTCCTAAGCTTTATGACGCTTGGAATTTTCTGGACAGGTCACGCAACCCAGTTTACTTTTATCGAAAGAAGCGACAGGCATTTAAACTGGATCTGTCTTTTCTTTTTGTTATTTGTTTCTGTACTTCCGTTTACAACCGCTTTTCTCAGCGAACATATTCATTTCAAACTGGCAATTGGTTTGTACTGGCTGAACATTTTCTTGCTCGGCCTTGTCATTTATATTCAATGGAACTATGCCTATACCCGTCACTGCATTTCAGGAACTGAAAACGAGAGGCAAATAACCGACAAACTGATTAGAAAAAGAATCGTAACTGCCCAGGCTTTGTACGCAGTCGGGGCCTTACTTTGTTTTATCAATAATTATCTCAGTATTGTTGCAATCATTCTTGTACAATTGAATTACGCGCTGGCTCTGTTTACAAAGAAAAATAAATGATGGAAGAGGGCATCATTTATAACTCTTCACTTGAAAAGGCCAGCGGCAATAACAGACTTGCTTTTGGAATAATATATACTTCTCCTTCCATGCCTCCGAGAATCAGACGGATCGGATGTTTTAATCTCTGTTCATATTCCTGTAATGACTGACGACAAATACCACAGGGAGAAACAGGATGATCACTTTGATTTTGATTATTCTGATAACTGATGGCGATGGTTTCAATTGGAATTCCGGGATATAGAGAAGAGCATGCAGACAGTAATACCCGTTCAGCGCAAAGGCCCGCCGGGAAAGAGGCATTTTCCTGATTGGTGCCACTCAGGTGTTTCCCGTTCGCCAATTTGGCAACGGCACCTACCCTGAACTGTGAGTAAGGCGCATATGCCTGTTCCGTTATCTTTTGCGCTTCTTTCAACAAAGATGCGTCTCCAGGGTTCAATTCATGTATCGAATCGTAGACTTCATATGAGAACTGATATTCCTTTTCCTTCATAAAAAAAATTAAGACCGGATTCAGGAGATAAAAAATCCTTCCGCTGGCGCAGAAGGATGAATAAAGATACTTGATTTATTTAAAAATAATTTAAAGGCTTTTACTTTATCTTCTTAAACAAACGACTCCAGCGAACACCCTTGTCCCAGCTCATCCATATCAACCATGCTTCGCCCACAACATGATCTTCGGGAACAAATCCCCAGTATCTTGAATCCTGTGAATTGTGACGATCATCACCCATCATCCAATAATAATCCATTTTGAAAGTATACTGATTTGTTTCCTGATCGTTGATAAATATTTTGCCGCCTTTCATTTCCAGTTTATTACCCTCATATACGCGGATAGGCCTTTCATATATAGTATAATTTTCCGGAGTCAATGTAATTTTAGCTCCCTTTTTAGGTAACCAGATTGGTCCATAATTGTCCACTGACCAATGATGAATATTGTCATTCGGATATACACGATTGGGGAATGTATCCAAAATTGGAACGATACTTTTCGCCAAACCATTTTTCAGCATTTTTTCTTTTGCTGAATAGGTCAATAGCATGCTAAACTGATTCGGTGCTCCAGCCTCTCTGAATTCCTGTGAATTGTTGATATCAACATTGTATTCATCTTTCATCACTGTTTCGTCAAGCGGTTGCCCCCCGGTAGTAACAATATAATCTGTTTCGGAATACGGAGGGAACGCGGTGGCCTGTCCGTTGATATAAACAACCTGGTTTTTGATTTGCAAAGTATCGCCTGCAATAGCAATGCATCGTTTGATATAATTTTCCTGCTTATCCACCGGTCTCACAATCAGTGGGTATTGGTCTGGGTCATTTAAAATGATCTGGCGACCGGCATTCATATCATTTTGTCCTAATTCGAGTGCAGTCTGATAATAAGTAATTTCGGATTGATAGCCCTCTTTATTGATCACTGTATCACCGGCGGGGAAATTAAATACGACCACATCATTGCGTTTTACAGGAGAAGGAAACCAACGCGTGTATGGAATTTTAATCCACTCTACATATGATTTCATATTCACAAAAGGAAGCGTATGATGAACAAAAGGCATTGCCAGCGGAGTATTCGGAATACGCGGACCATAACTGAATTTACTCACGAAAAGAAAATCATTCACCAATAAAGTTTTTTCCATGGATGGTGTCGGAATCGTATATGCCTCGAAAACAAATGTCCTGATGAGAGTTGCAGCCACGATCGCAAAAATTCCTGCATCGATCCATTCGCGCGCAGAGGTCTTTTTATGTTTTCTTACAACTTCAGGCCCGAGAAATTTTTCATTTTTGTCGAATCCGATAGAAGGAAAATAGATTACCGGAAGAAGCACCGCCATTGCATGCTGAGTAAGCCTGAACTTCCCGAAAGTTTTTACAAACTCAACAAATATGCCGAGTGAAATAAACCAGCCAACAACAGGTATGATCTGCCAGAAAACCCAATGTTTTGGACGTTTAGCAAGATCCAGCATAATCCAGGTATTATAGAAAGGAACAAAAGCCTTCCATCCCGGAACACCCGCTTTCTCAAACATTTTATATAATCCAACCGCAGGTAATAAAAGAATCAGTAATTGAATAAACAGGAGAACCAAAACCTGGTGAGTACTCATTGTAAAATTTTATAATTCGGCAAAAATACCATATTAATCCGCCTGCCAAAATATTCGAATTGAAAGTTTTCTTAAGATTGAAATAAATGGTTCAGTCCCGAATCCGATCATTTTTTAGGGAGAACATAGTTTTCTATATCGTCACGGGTGATCGTTTTGCCTGATAGTATGATCAATCTTTCTACTACGTTACGCAGTTCCCTGATATTACCACTCCAATTATATTCCTGTAACGCGTGAATTGCGTCTTCATCGATGGTCTTTTTTGCAATACCATAATCGACACAAATATCAGCAAGGAATTTATCGATCAGCAATGGAATATCATCCTTACGTTCATTGAGTGAGGGCACATGAATAATGATCACACTCAACCGGTGATAAAGATCCAGGCGGAAACTTTTTTCTTCTACTTCTTTCAGTAAATCTTTATTTGTAGCTGCAATGACACGGACATCAACGCTGATATCCTTGTCGCCGCCAACACGGGTAATTTTTCCTTCCTGCAAAGCCCTTAGCACTTTGGCCTGGGCGTTAGGACTCATATCACCTATTTCATCCAAAAACAAAGTTCCTCCATTGGCTTGTTCAAATTTTCCAATGCGCTGCTTCAATGCTGAAGTGAAGGAACCCTTTTCATGACCAAAAAGTTCACTTTCGATTAATTCACCGGGAATAGCAGCGCAATTTACTTCGATCAATGGTCCGCTGGCCCGGTTACTTCTTTCATGCACCCAGCGCGCAACCAATTCCTTACCCACTCCATTTTCACCGGTGATCAATATACGCGCATCCGTCGGTGCTACTTTTTCAATTGTCTCTTTGATTTTCTGGATAGGCACTGAAGCTCCTACCATTTCCTGAACCTTACTCACTTTTCTTTTCAGCACTTTTGTCTCAGCAACCAGAGAAGTCTTATCCATCGCATTTCGAATAGTGATCAGCAGCCGGTTCAGATCCGGGGGTTTGGAAATATAATCATAGGCTCCTTTCTTAACCGCTTCAACTGCTGTTTCAATGGTACCATGACCAGATATCATAATGATGGGAATATCCGTATTCAACTCTTTCACTTTTTCCAAAAATTCAATACCGTCAATTTTGGGCATTTTGATATCGCAGAGGATCACATCATATTCTTTTTCCCTGAATTTTTTTAAACCTTCCTCTCCGTCCCCGGCTTCATCCAGTTTATAGCCTTCATAAGAGAGAATTTCGCTCAGTGTTTTACGAATCGCCTTTTCATCATCAATGATCAAAATGTTGGACATGTTTAACAATCTTTTGATATGGAAAAAATATTAACCAGGATCTCAGATTACAGTTCAAAAATAAGCATATGAAACCGAACCTCATTATGGCAATTATTTTGCCAATTTTTTTATCAGCCGGGTCAACAAATCCATATCATAGCATCTGCAAACATGCACAAGATGAAGCAGGAAATGAAACGGGAGAAAATCCATATCATACCATCGGCGATATCCCCCTGCCATCCGGATTTAAAAGGATCGATGTTCAATGCAATTCTTTCGGATATTGGTTGAGGAATATAAGGTTGAAAAAAAGCCTGATCATTCATTTGTATGATGGTTCAGTGAAAAAAGATCAGACAATGCAATTTGCAGTGCTTGATCTTTCCATTGGCAATAAAGATTTGCAGCAATGCGCGGATGCTGTAATGCGTCTCCGTGCTGAGTATTTTTTTTCTCAAAAAAAATTTGACAAAATCAATTTCAGGGATAACAATAATACGAGCTATCAATTCACTGCTCCTTATAACTGCGGGCATTTTTCCCAATACCTTGAAAATGTTTTTCGCCATTGCGGAACTTTATCGCTGGAGAAAGAATTGTATCCCGTTAAAAATATAAACGACGTTCAACCAGGTGATGTGCTGATCCAGGGCGGCTCGCCCGGACATGCAATGCTCGTTATCGATATGGCAAAAAATAATGAAGGGAAAAAAATATTTCTTCTCATGCAGGGGTATATGCCCGCACAAGACATCCATATTGTAGTCAATCCATCGAATCCGGATTTGAATCCCTGGTATGAATTAAATAATAATAGCTGTTATACTCCCGGATGGGTTTTCCCTCCCACCCATTTCCGGAGCTGGCATACAAAAAATGACGCTGGATTATAGAGTTAAAAACCAGTAATTTATGAAGTTTTTTTCGTATATATTCCTCGTAAAAATACCTTGTACGGAGGCATTCAGTGAAGTATCTTAGTCCATCCAATTTTTCTGAAAAACTTATTAATAAAAATTCAACCTATGAAGCAAGATCTGGATATACGTTCTAACCCAACAGGCAAGGTCATTTTAAAGCTAACAATTTTCGGCGGTTTTTTAATGGGTTTTGCATACATATCACTGCTTTTATTAAATAACGTATTGAGAGCATTACATTAACCGACCGACCTAAACAACATTTTCAATCCCGCAGCTTACCTCTGTTTCCAGCTTCGGGATTTTTTTATTTCACGACTTCCAGTTCAACTACAGTATCGATTGTATCGGGTTGAATATTCTTCAGATCGATCATCACATAGTTATCGTCCAGCGATTGAAACTTCAATTCCTTATTAGCAGCAAATAAGCGGGCTGTTTTTACTTTGTAAGGAATCTGCAGAAAAAACTTGTCTCCTCCCGTCTTGAAAATATGCAGGAACACTTTGTTTCCTTTTTCTGTGACTGCCCCCCAGTCCTGTGGTTTTATATATCCGCCATGCGTTCCGTAAACCGTGGGACCATAAGTCTTCAGCCATTCACCCATTCCGGTCAGCCGTTCTGTAAATTCCGGTTGTATAGCACCGTTAGGAAGCGGCCCGATATTCAATAACAGGTTTGCCCCAAAACCTGCATCTTTAACAAGAAGCTGAACTAAATTTTTAAGCGACTTATAATTGCGATCAGTAATATTGAAACCCCACGAATCATTGATTGTCTCGCATGTTTCCAGGGGAAGCGCAGAAACCGATGCCCCTCCAAAACCAGTCGTGTTTCCTCCCGGCAGATCTTTTTCAAACATTTGAAAATCCTCACCAGGCAATGGCGTTTGATGATGATTGTTACCAATTAAACAGGCGGGCTGCAGCTTATGAATCAATTCATATATTTCATTGATATGCCAATCAACTTTAGATTTCTGATTTTTATCCCAATCGTTATCCAATTGATCCCAGAAACCATCGAACCATACTCCGCCGATCTCACCATAATTTGTCAATAGCTCGGTGAGCTGCGCCTTCATGAAATTGATATAACTATTCCAGTCGCTTTTTTGTGTTCGTCCCGTTCCATGACCCGTTCTTCCGGTTTCGTATTGATAATCGGACCTGTACCAATCCAACAAAGAATAATACACAAATAATTTGATGCCCTGCTTATGACATTCATCTGCCAACAATTTTACCGCATCCTTTCCCCAGGGTGTATTACTGATCTTCCAATCCGATTGTTTGGTGTCCCAATCACTAAAACCGTCGTGATGTCTTGTGATCAAAGTAATATAACGCATGCCCGCATTTTTTGCGAGACCTACCCATTTCGCAGCATCAAAGTCAACAGGATTAAAAATCTGCAGGAGGCGTTTATATTCAGACACGCGAATATTGCGATTATTCATCACCCATTCGCCGTCACCCAGCACACTAAATGCACCCCAATGAATGAACATACCAAAACGTGCACTGTCGAACCATTTGCGGGCCTGGAGATTTTCGGGAGTTGGCGTATAAGAGGGTTGGGAAAAAACGGAGACAGAAACAAAAAAAATAAAAATAACCTGGGTGAGTTTTTTCATGATGGGCGTTTTGGAAATCATGAGACATCAAACGTGAAAAGTGAAATGTGAAAGATGAATCTCAAATTTTTCAGGTATCAAGACTCATGTTTGACGATTCACGATTCATGAAATATTAAATGAATTATTTTTTCATATACATCACTTCTTTCACCAGGTTCACTGTTCTTGGCACATCAGGCATTGCAGCTGCTACGAGGTTAGGCGCATAATGCAGCGGAGCATCAGCTGAAGTGATCCTGCGTATGGGAGCATCCAGGTAATCGAATCCTTCCTTTTGTATCTGATAAGATATTTCCGAAGAAATAGAGGCAAATGGCCACTGCTCTTCTACAATCACGAGACGATTTGTTTTCTTCACACTTTCAAGTATCGTTTTCCAATCGAGAGGACGGATACTTCTCAAATCAATCACTTCTGCTGATATCCCTTCTTTTTCCAATTCGGAAGCAGCGCCAAACGCCACCTTCATCATTTTATTATAAGAAACGATCGTTACATCCTTGCCCTGCCTTTTAATATCTGCCTTGCCTAATTCAATATAATATTCTTCTTCCGGCACTTCACTTTTATCGCCATACATCACTTCACTTTCCATAAAAATTACAGGATCCTCTTCGTAACGAATAGACTGCTTCAATAAACCTTTCGCATCATAACCATTGCTGGGAGAAACAACTTTTAAACCAGGGATATTAGCATAATAACTTTCAAAAGCTGTAGAGTGTTGTGCACCCAATTGCCCGGCTGATCCATTGGGCCCACGAAAAACAATCGGACATCCAATTTGTCCGCCACTCATGGCAAGCATTTTGGAAGCCGTATTTAAAATCTGATCGAGTGCTAAAACTGCAAAATTAAATGTCATGAATTCGACGATCGGGCGTAGACCATTTTGTGCAGCACCAACACCAATACCCGCAAATCCCAGTTCGGAAATTGGAGTATCGATAACACGTTTGGGTCCGAATTCATCCAGCATTCCCTGACTCACCTTATAAGCACCATTGTATTCGGCTACTTCTTCTCCCATGAGGAATACACGCTCATCGCGTCGCATTTCTTCTACCATGGCTTCACGCAGGGCTTCCCGAAAAGCAATCTGTCTCATTCTGAAAAATTTAATTTTAGAGCCGCAAATCTACAAGATAAATACGAAAAAAATGAAAACCTCAGTTGAATTGACCGAATTGACTGAATTCATGTAATTTGGAAGTTAATAACCGCTTAATCGCCTCTGATAAACTACGTTATCGCAAAACCGATATTGAATACGCTGCATTTAACTCGACCTGAACAGACAGATGGTTAGTATTTTATATCTCATTCTTATAAAAGAAAAACCGGAAAAAGTATATCCTAGTTTTGTTACAAAGGAATATAATACAAAAGTTCATGAAACAAATTATTGAGAAACTTGAAAAAATTATTGCGGAATATTCAGTCCGACTCAGAGCGATTGATGATGATATATATGCTTATAAACCTCAACCCGAAAAATGGAGTAAAAAAGAAATCCTGGGTCACCTGGTTGATTCGGCTCAAAATAATCTCAGGCGCTTTATCGTATCGCAGTATGAAGAACCCTCTTATATTGTTTACAATCAGGACAAATGGGTAACAATTTCCAACTACCAGCAATATCAAATCAGGGACCTGATTGAACTTTGGATACTCCTGAACAAACATATTTGTATTATCCTTGCCAATACTCCAACGGAGATGGCTATGCGCGAATGCATCACCAATAACCAACAACCACATACTATCGAATGGCTGGCCGGAGACTATATAAAACATCTCTTACACCATCTTCACCAGGTGCTGGAATTAGAAGAAGTGGATTATCCGTAGGATAGACCATTGACAATGGACCATGGTCTATGGTCTATCGTCCAAGGGTATCTCATAAATCATCACATCCCAATGCGCAATCAGGATTTCAAACCTGTGCTGTTCATCTTTTTCCAGTTTTTCATGATCAGGATATAATGCTTTTTCATAAGGTTTTGTAAGATCGGGATCGAATGCTTTCTGAACATTTTTAAAAACAATGGTTACTTTAAAATCCCAACGCGTATCCTCACCGCTGTGCAGAATAGGTTTCTCAGCAACCACGCTGATGATATCTCCTTTCTCTTTTGCTTTTTTTAGGAGAGGATAATGATTCTTTTTCCATAAGGATATAAATTCATCCGCATAACCCCATTTTGCCTTATAATAATTTTCGATCGTAAAATAATCTTTGGATGCGGATGAATTATTCTGCCCATGAACATGATAAAATGATAGACAAAGAATACCGGCGATGATGAATGAAAATATTTTCTGAGCAGATTGAAAGATGAAACGCATAACATTTGGTTTTGGTGTTAAAGATTTAAAATGGATGAAAACGACCGGCAGCCGGAGCACGTTAAGAGGTTTTCCAGGCCTTTTCGGGTCAAATTTTCAAACATTTTGGCGATCCCTTATCGTTGAATTTAATCCAAAAATCGAAGCTTTTAGCCTCTTTGTCGAATAAGTTATGAGAAGCAGGAAAGGATGACAATATTTGTATTGTCAAAGCCAATCATCCTAAGAAAACAAAGTAACCCCTAAAACCTGAACCTGTAGAATAGAGATCCGAATCCTGTTAAAACCATATAGAATCCTGATCCTTAAGCCATTATGAATCCTAATCCTGTGAAAATGAGTTGATTGAACCTTGAACCTAAACCTGGCCGAAAGCCAACCCTTAAATCCTATCCCTGAAAAAGCAAAAACCAGTATCGTAAGAAACCGGATCGTACACTAAACCTTAACCTGATGTAAAATTTCTCATTTATCTCTGACTACCCGGTTTAACGAATTAGGCTGCCTTCTTAAGGCAGCTTTTTTTTGGACCATTGACGATGGACCATCGTAAAGGGCAAAGGACAATGGTCAAAGGGCAAATGATAATTTCAGACTCCAGACTCCCTTATGTGCTATGCGTTCGCAAGCGCTCTATCCAAATGAACATATCCTCCATCCACATGAATTAATTGTCCGGTAGTATGACTTGAACGTGGGGATAATAAAAAAGCAGTCGTCGCGGCTATTTCTTCAGTTGTGGTCATCCTGTTTTCCAATGGAATTTTAGCAACTATGGATTTCAGTTTTTCATCGGGATCTGGCAAGGATGATATCCATTTTTCATACAACGGTGTCCAGCATTCGGCCACAACTATGGCATTGACCCTGATTCCATATTTCAATAATTCAACTGCCCATTCTCTTGTGAGCGCATTACGGCCACCATTAGCCGCAGCGTAGGCAGAAGTATTTCCCTGCCCTGTTTCAGCTGTCTTTGAGCTGATGTTCACGATAGCGCCTTTAGATTTTTTCAATGCAGGCAGAGCAAAATGAGCCATCAGGTAATAATGTACCAGGTTTTTATGAAGCGATGCCAAAAACGATTCGTAATCTCCCTGCTCCAATCCTACTCCGTCATTTACTCCGGCATTGTTGACAAGGCCATCAATGGTTCCGAATTTCTGAAGAATTATTTTTATTGCTTTTTCAGATGCTTCAGGATTTGTCAATTCCGCTGTGACCTGAAAAGATTTTCCCCCTGCATCTTCAATGGATTTCAGTGTTTTCAGATTATCCTCTTCGTTTCGTCCGACGATAACAGGAATGGCTCCTTCTTTCGCCAGGAGATTAACAATTCCCTCACCAATACCTTTTGCTCCTCCTGTAACCACAATGATTTTATTTTGCAATTCAAGATTCATATATAAATGTTCAATTGTTTTAAGGGTTCAGCTCAAAAATTTTATTCATCAGTATCCATTTCTCTCCTTTTTTTGCGAAAGGAAGTGGCTGCTGGAATTTCCACATGAGTTCTTCCCATTCCTGTACATGAGGATTCTTTGCATCCATTGCTGCTTTTCGCCCAAAGCTGAAAGAATCATTTGTTTCCATGATCATGAACATCCGGTTCGAAACACGATAAATTTCCATATTCAAAATACCGGCATCCAAAATACCTGCTTTGATTTCAGGCCATACTTTCAGATGCCATTCTTCATAAGCTTTGATCAGCTCAGGATCATCTTTTAAATCAAGTGCGAGACAATATCGTTTCATTTAGCTGGTTGAAAAGAGAAGGGCAATTTAAAGAATAATAGACCATGGACAATGGACCATAGTAATGGTCAATGGTAAATGGTTAACTTATATAGTCAACATGAACATTAAATACAGACTACAGACTACAGACTTCAGACTACAGACTTCAACTATGGTCTATCGTCTGTCAACTATCTTAAAGAATCGTGCAGAACATTTAATTCATTCAG
>Ga0335083_10010868_pt1 | contig 10959 bp, 9 predicted proteins | sample Lox_Sample_42_FD_206716 | JGI IMG/M metagenome (GOLD analysis project Ga0335083, IMG submission 206716) | Soil microbial communities from Loxahatchee National Wildlife Refuge, Florida, United States - Lox_Sample_4.2 | ecosystem: Environmental > Terrestrial > Soil > Wetlands | place: USA: Florida... | reverse complement strand
GGCGGCTTCCTCCGGCGAGCGCTTCCTCCAGAAATACTTGAGCGAATTGAAGCCGACCGTGGGTACGCCGCTGGCCGCGAGCCGTGCCGCCAGCTCCTGGTCGAGCCCGGCCCAGCCGCCGTCACCCGTGAGCAGCAGCGCGAACTCGTCCGAGCTGCCCTGCGCGTGGACTTCGTTGACGGGCAGGTCGCTGATTGGCTGCGGGCGCAGTGCCTTGGGCGCATTCACGCGCTCGACGATGCCGTGGTAGGCCTCCATGAACTGGGGCAGCCAGTTGCGCTCCACGCCGAAGCCGTGACCGACCTTGGGCAGCTGCACGACCTGAGCGCCCGGCACCTGGGCGCCGAACTCGTCCACGGCCCGGGGCGCGCACACCTGGTCCTGCTGACCCTGCAGGGCGATCCAGGGCTGCCTGAGCGTGCGCGCAGGTTCGAAGATGAGATCGTTCTTCTTCCCGGCCGAGTAGGCCAGACCCGCGCCCGGGCACAGGGAGGCTCCGGCGAAGTCCTGATCCGGGCAGAACCCCAGGCTCATCGCGCCGGCGAAGGTGCCCGGCGGCGACTGCACCAGCACGGCATACACGACGGTGGCCCCGGAGGAGTAGCCCACGAGCACGGGCACGTGATACTCGGTCGCGCCGATCTTCTTCTGGATGCTATGACTGAGGTTCTCGAAGTCACCGGCAATCGACTGGCAGGTGGCCTTGCCGCTCGCGGCCGCCTCGCCCAGCGAATGCAGGTAGTGCGTGACGTCAACCCCGATCACCACCGCCCCGGCCTCTTGCAGGGAGCGCGCCATGTTGATCACGCCCAGGTGCCAGCCGCCATCCCCGGACAGGAAGATCGCGACGCTCTGCGGCGGTCCCTTGGGTTCATACACGGCGACAGTGCCGAAGCGTCCCGCCTGCAGATGCGTCGCACCCGCCGAGTCATCCGGAGGCGTCGCCTTCCTTGCCGGGGCGTGCTGGGCCGACATCTTCGGCTGCGCGTCGCCCGATTGGGGCGCGGCCGCCTGTTCCTGCGCAACCGCCGCAGGGACCGTCAGGGCGAGGCTCAGCAACAAGGTCGCGGGCGCGGCGAGGCGAATCATCGGGCGAACAGCTCCTTCATGCCTCCGGCAATCAGGACGGAGACATCCACCAGGACACGGGGCAGGGCGAGGCCGCCGCGCGCCACGAGGTACTTCGGCTCCCACTGGGGCTCGAACTTCGTCTTGTAGCGGCGCAGGCCTTCGAAGTTGTAGAAGTGCTCGCCGTAGCGGAACACGAAGTTGCCCACGCGATGCCAGGCGGGCGCGAGCGGATGTCTTTCCAGTCCCGCCAGCGGCGCCATGCCGAGATTGAACCAGCGGTAGCCCTGCGTGCGACCCCACTTCATCAGCTCGATGAACAGGTAGTCCATCGCGCCGCGCGGCGCCTCATTGCCGAAGCGCATCAGATCGACCGACAGCTCCTCCTTCGTGCCGGAAGCCCACAGGTTGGCGAACGCGGTGGGATTGCCTTCACTGCGCACGATGGCCATGGGGAAGTGGCACAGGTAGTCGGCCGAGAACGCTCCGACGGAAAAGCGCTTCTCGCCGGTGGATTTGCTGGCCAGCCAGGCATCGGAGATCTTCTGCAGCGTGGGCAGCATCTCGGTGACCTGTCCCGGTTCGATGACCTCGAAGCTCGCGCCGTCACGCTCGGCACGGCGATGCGCCTGGCGCAAGTCGGCACGCGCCGGGCCCTCCAAGGAGAAGTCCACGAGCGGCACCCGTGCCTCTTCGCCGATCTTGAGTGCGGCGAGGCCCAGATCGACGTACAGCGGCAACCGGTCGCCGCTGGCCTGATAGAACACGGTCTGGCCGCCGTGACGGTCCGACATCTCGCGGAATCGCCAGACCAACTCTTCAGCGCCCTCCGGCGGACCGACGGGATCGCCGAGGGCAATCCAGCTCCGCCCGGCAATCTGATACATGACGAAGGCGTCGCCGGAGTCGTTGAACAGCAGACGCTTGTCGCCTGTGAGCGCGGCGTTTGCCACGGTCAGATCGCAGCGGGTGATGACGGCGCGAGCGCGTTCGAGTTCCTCAGGTCCCGCGACCGCCGGCTCCGGTCGAGCGGGCCGTAGCATATTGAGCAAAAGGTAGGCGGCGAGCAGGACGACGACCAGCAGGGAGGCGCGCAACATGCGCGGCGCATCTCCATCGAGCGCGAAGGTCCACCACAACTCGTCCGTGTAATCCACGTGCCGGTAAGCGATGAATCCTATCCACACAGCCGTCACGATCACACCGATGATGCTGACGATCCACACCGGAGTGATCCGCTCCGACAGCAGCGCCGTCGGACGGTGAAACGCGTTGCGGCCGAGCGCGAGCACGCCCAGGACGAGCGCGAGCACCGAGGCTTCCTCGAAATCGAGTCCCTTCAGCAGGGAGGCGAAGATACCGGCCGTGAGGAGCCAGAACGTGATGTGGTAGGCCGCATGCACGCGACGGAACAGGGCGCGCGCCAGGATCAGCAGGCCGAGACCGATGACGCTGCCGGCCAGATGGGAGGCTTCGACGACGATCAGCGGCAGGAACTGATACAGCGCGTGCAGGCGCTCATCCACCCCCGGTGTTGCACCCGAGAGCAGCAGCAGGGCTCCGGCCAGAAAGGTCAGCGCGCCGGCGATCTGCGGCACGACAGGCGCTATATAGATGGAGGCCAGTTCCCGTGCCCGGGCGAAGCGGCCACGTTGCGCACTGACTTCCTTGGTACCGAACAGCAAAGTGCCGAACAGCAACGGTACCAGGTAATAGACCACGCGGTAGGCCAGCAGCGAACCCAACAAAGCTTCGCGTGACACATCGGGCAGGGCGTAGAGCACGACCGTCTCGAACACGCCGATGCCGCCCGGGACGTGGCTGATGATGCCCGCTATGACGGCCGCTGCGTAAACCCCGACGAAAGCGATGAAGCTGATGTGTGCCTCTTCCGGCAGCAGCCACCACAGCACCGCGGTCGAGAGGCTCAGGTCGACGACACTCAGCAGAATCTGCACAAGACCGATGGCGGGTCCTGGCGGGCGCAGCGCCCAGCCACGGATCTCGAGTTCACCGCGTGCGAGTGAGGCCCACAGTCCGTACGCAATCACTGCACTCAACAGCAGCACGCCCACGGCCACCGACCAGCCCTGATGCAGGTGTAACAGCGAGGCCGCCTGCTCAGGGTCCGCCAGCAGCGAGACGCCCGAGAGCGTGGCGAGGCCGATACCGATGGACAGGCTGCAGAATGCCGAGATGGTCGCGACGTCTACCGCTGTGACGCCAGCCGTTGAGTACAGCCGGAAGCGGATCGCGGCGCCCGTGAAGGCCGCGAATCCCAGTGTGTGGCCGAACGAGTACGCGATGAACGAGGTGAAGACGATGCGGCTGTAAGGAATGACCTTGCGCCGATACCTCAGGGCGAGGGCGTCATAGGAACTCAGCAACCAGTAGCTCGCGGCCGTGAAGGACAGTGCCGCGAGCACATGGGCTCTCGGTATCGCATGCAGGTGCCTGAAGACACTCTTGACGTGCAGCCGCGCCAGCTCGTGGTGCAGGACCGCGACTACGCCGCCGAACACGAGGAGTGCGGCAAGAGGCGCTATCCATCGCCAGCCGCTGCGATCCGTCGTTGCGGGCACTGCCGCGGGTGCCGACCGGCCAGTCACGACGGAATCATCCTCACCGTGTCAGAGGTTTGTACTTGATGCGGTGGGGTTGCACGGCTTCCTCACCCTTACGGCGCTTGTAGTCCTCGGTGTACTCCTGGTAGTTGCCCTCGAACCAGACCACCTGCGAGTCGCCCTCGAAGGCCAGGATGTGCGTGGCGATGCGGTCGAGGAACCAGCGGTCGTGGGAAATCACGACGGCGCAGCCGGGGAAGTTCAGCAGTGCATCCTCGAGCGCGCGCAGCGTCTCGATGTCCAGATCGTTGGTCGGCTCGTCCAGCAGCAGCACGTTGCCTCCGGACTTGAGGACCTTGGCCAGGTGCACGCGGTTGCGCTCGCCGCCGGACAGATCACCGATCAGCTGCTGTTGCTGGGTGCCCTTGAAGTTGAAACGACCCACGTAACCGCGCGAGGAGGTCTCGTAGTTGCCCACCTTCAGCATGTCCAGGCCGCCGGAGATCTCCTGCCAGACGGTCTTGCTGTCATCGAGGGCCTGGCGCGACTGGTCCACGTAGGCCAGTCTGGTCGAGGGTCCGAGGCGGATCTCGCCGGCATCGGGCTGTTCAACACCGGTCAGCATGCGGAACAGGGTGGTCTTGCCGGCGCCGTTGGGGCCGATGATGCCGACGATGCCGCCGGGCGGCAGACTGAAGGACAGGTTATCGATGAGCAGCCGCTCGCCATAGCCCTTGCGCAGGCCACTGACCTGGATCACCAGGTCACCGAGGCGTTCCCCGGGGGGGATGTAGATCTCGTTGGTTTCGTTGCGCTCCTGGAACTCGCGCGAGGCCAGTTCCTCGTAGCGCTGCAGACGCGCCTTGCTCTTGGCCTGGCGCGCCTTGGGGTTCTGACGGACCCACTCCAGCTCGCGTTCCAGCGTCTTGCGCAGTGCCTCGCGCTCGCGTTCCTCGAGTTTCAGGCGCTGCTCCTTCTGCTCCAGCCAGGAGGAGTAGTTGCCGTGCCAGGGGATGCCGTGACCGCGGTCGAGCTCCAGGATCCACTCGGCGACGTTGTCGAGGAAGTAACGGTCGTGCGTCACCGCGATGACCGTGCTCGGGTACTCCTCCAGATAGCGTTCCAGCCACGCGATCGACTGCGCGTCCAGATGGTTGGTGGGCTCGTCCAGAAGCAACATGTCGGGTGCGGACAGCAACAGCCGGCACAGCGCCACGCGGCGCTTCTCGCCGCCGGAGAGCGTGGCAATCCTCGCGTCCCAGGGCGGAAGCCGCAGCGCATCGGCAGCGATCTCGAGCTTTCGCTCCAGCTCCCAGCCGCCCGCGGCGTCGATGGCGTCCTGCAGCTTCGCCTGCTCCTCGAGCAGCCGGGTCATCTCCTCCTCATCCAGAGGTTCGGCGAATTTCTCGCTGATTTCATTGAAGCGCTGCAGGTGACGGAACATCTCGCCCACGCCCTCCATGACGTTGCCGCGCACGTCCTTGGAGTCATCGAGTTGGGGTTCCTGGGTCAGGAAGCCGACACGGATACCGGTCTGCGGCCGGGCTTCGCCATCGATGCTGGTGTCCAGGCCCGCCATGATGCGCAGGAGCGTGGACTTGCCGGCCCCGTTGAGGCCGAGGACGCCGATCTTGGCGCCCGGAAAGAAGGACAGGCTGATGTCGCGGAGGATGACCCGCTTCGGGGGCACCACCTTCGACACGCGGTTCATCGTATAAATGTATTGAGCCATGCTGCAATGATACTGACGCGGTGGGGGAGACGCCCGGGGATGGTAACAGGCTCATCTGTGCTAGGCTTTTCGCCCTGATGAATACCAACCCAGGGGTCGTCGTCGGCGAGCGGCTGGCTCGCTACGGCTTTGGTGAGGGGCACCCGTTCGGTCCCGACCGGCTGGCCGCGTTCGTACGGGAATTCGAATCCCGGGGGCTCGACCGCCGCAGTCAGATGATCGAGCCGCGTGACGCCTCGCGCGAGGAGCTGACAGCCTTTCACACGCCCGCGTACGTGGACTTCGTTCGCGAGAAATCGGCTGTCGGGCAGGGATTCCTGGACGGTGGCGACACGCCGGCCTTCCGTGGTGTCTACGAGGCCGCCTCCTTCGTGGTTGGTGCCACCCTCAATGCCGCCAACGCCATCATGTCAGGGCAGTGTCGGCGGGCGTTCGTGCCCATCGCCGGGCTGCATCACGCCGCACGCGATCGCGCGGCCGGCTTCTGCGTCTTCAATGACTGCGGCGTCGCCATAGAGTTGCTGCGCAAGAACTCGGGGCTGGAGCGGATCGCCTACGTGGATATCGATGCCCATCACGGCGACGGGGTGTTTTACGCATTCGAGGACGATCCCGGGGTGATCTTCGCGGACACTCACGAGGACGGCCGCTACCTGTATCCGGGCACGGGCGCGGCCAGCGAAACCGGGCGCGGTGCTGCGGCCGGCACCAAACTGAATCTGCCCCTGGCCCCGGGCGCGGATGACTCAGCCTTCGATGCCGTCTGGCCGCAGGTGCTGTCGCACCTCGAACGGTTGAAGCCGCAATTCATCATTCTCCAGTGCGGCGCGGACAGTCTGGAGGGCGACCCCATCACGCATCTGCGCCTGACCGCCCGCAGCCACGGGCGCGCCGCCCGTGACCTGAGCGAGCTGGCGGAGCGGCTGGGGCACGGGCGTGTGCTGGCGCTGGGCGGTGGCGGCTACAACAGGTCGAATCTGGCACAGGCCTGGAACACCGTGGTCGAAAATCTGATCTAGCGGGCTTTCCCGCGGCTCCGGGCCGGCTTTCCCGCGCTCTTTGCCGGTATTTCCCCCGCCGCGCCGCGCGGCAGTCCGAGGGGGCTTCCGGTACAATTCCGCGGCTCCCGTATCCGCTTTCGCACACGAAGGGTCCCATCATGTTTTCCACCCGCATGGATATCGCCAGTTTCGACCCCGAGCTTGCCAAAGCCATCCAGGGCGAGCGTCAGCGCCAGGAAGACCACGTCGAGCTGATCGCGTCGGAAAACTACACCAGCCCCCGTGTCCTGGAGGCGCAGGGCTCGGTGCTCACCAACAAGTACGCCGAAGGTTATCCGGGCAAACGCTACTACGGCGGTTGCGAGTACGTGGACATCGCCGAGCAGCTGGCGATCGATCGCGCGAAGAAACTCTTCGGCGCCGACTACGCCAACGTGCAGCCCCATTCGGGCTCGCAGGCCAACGCGGCGGCCTACTTCGCGCTGGTACAGCCCGGCGATGCGATCCTGGGTATGAGCCTGGACCACGGCGGACATCTCACGCACGGCGCCAAGGTCAACTTCTCCGGCAAGTTCTTCAAGGCTGCGCAGTACGGGATCCGTCCCGACACGGGCGCGATCGACTACGACCAGGTGCAGAAGCTCGCCGAGGAGCATCGGCCGAAGATGATCATCGCGGGCTTCTCGGCCTATTCGCGGGTCATCGACTGGGCGCGCTTCGCGCAGATCGCGCGCAGCGTGGGCGCCTACTTCGTGGTCGACATGGCACATGTGGCTGGCCTGGTCGCCGCCGGGTACTACCCGAACCCCATTCCCCATGCGGACGTCGTCACCACCACCACACACAAGACCCTGCGCGGACCGCGCGGGGGTCTGATCCTCGCCAAGGCCAACGACGAGATCACGAAGAAGCTCAACTCGCTGGTGTTCCCCGGAACCCAGGGCGGTCCGCTCATGCACGTGATTGCCGCCAAGGCAGTTGCACTGCTGGAGGCATTGCAGCCGGACTTCAAGGATTACCAGCGGCAGGTGCTCGCGAACGCGCGCGCCATGGCGGGCCGGCTGGCGAAGAAGGGCTATCAGATCGTCTCCGGCGGCACGGACAACCACCTGTTCCTGTTGAGTCTGGTAGGGCGAAACATCACGGGTAAGGATGCCGACGCGGCGCTGGGTCGTGCCAACATCACGGTCAACAAGAACGCGGTTCCCAACGACCCGCGGCCTCCGATGATTTCCAGCGGCCTGCGCATCGGCTCGCCGGCTTCGACGACGCGCGGCTTCAAGGAAGCGGAGATCGAACAGGTGGCGGATTTCATCGTCGAGATCCTGGATGCGGAAGGCTCGGAGGCGGTCGTCGAAAAGGTGCGGCCGCGGGTTCTGGAGCTGTGCCAGCGCTTCCCGGTGTACGGTCGCTGAGGGGCCGACGAGGCACGCGTGTATTGCCCGTTCTGCGGTCACGTAGAAACCAAGGTCAACGACTCGCGTCTTGCGGGCGAGGGCCGGCAGATCCGCCGCCGGCGTGAGTGCCTGTCATGCGGCGAACGCTTCACGACATTCGAGACGGCCGAACTGGTCATGCCGGTCGTGGTGAAGACGGACGACGTGCGTGAGTCGTTCGACGAGGCCAAACTCAGGGCAGGTATGGAGAAGGCGCTGGAGAAACGTCCAGTGTCTCGCGAGGCCATCGACGAGGCCGTGGGTCGCATCACACACAAGTTGCGGATCCTCGGCGAGCGGGAAGTGCCATCCCGGCAGGTCGGTGAGTTCGTGATGGAGGAACTGCGCCAGCTCGACGAAGTGGCGTACGTGCGTTTCGCGTCCGTGTACCGTCATTTCCAGGACGTCGAAGCATTCCACGAGGAGATCCAGCGGCTGCGCAGTCAGCGTACCCCTTCGGAGCCGGGTCGCGATGGCCGGCGGGGCGCGAAACCGACGCGGGACTCCAACCGGGACCAACTTCCCCTGCTGCCGGACGCCCCGGCCAATACCAAGTAGGCCGCCGTGTTCAGCAACTTCGACCGTTTCGCCATGTCTCGGGCTCTGACGCTGGCAGAGCGGGGGATGGATTCCACTCCGCCGAATCCACGGGTAGGTTGTGTCATTGCCAGGGGCGATCACATCATCGCCGAAGGCTGGCATGAGCGTGCCGGACAGGCTCATGCAGAGGTTGCGGCCTTGCACGCTGCGACCGAGGCCACTGCAGGTGCAACCGCGTACGTGACGCTCGAGCCCTGCAGTCATCATGGGCGCACACCCCCCTGCGTCGATGCCCTGATCCAGGCTCGGCTCGCACGTGTCGTTTTCGCCGTCCAGGATCCCGATCCTCGTGTGAGCGGTCGTGGGGCCGAGACCCTGCAGCGCGCCGGAGTCACGGTGGAATCCGGGCTCATGGAGGCTGAGGCCACCGAGCTCAACATCGGCTTCATGAAGCGGATGCGGTATGGCGTGCCATGGGTCCGCGTAAAACTCGCCATGAGCCTCGATGGCCGCACGGCGCTCGCGAGCGGTGAGAGCAAGTGGATTACCAGTGATGCGGCCCGCGCCGACGTCCAGGTCTGGCGGGCGCGCAGCTCGGCCGTCATGACGGGTGTGGGAACCGTGCTTGCGGATGATCCGCAGCTCAATGTGCGTCTGGGTGGTGACAGTCGGCGGCAGCCTGCACGGGTGGTCCTGGACAGCAGGCTGCTCGTTACACCCGCGGCCAAACTGTTCGAGAGCGATGGTGATGTCGTGATCTTTACCGCCGCCGAGGCGGCGGAGGCAGCATCCGCCAGCGGGGTGGTGAACGCGCTGCTGGAGTGTGGAGCGCGCATCGAGATCGTGCCGGGCGTCTCCGGGCAGCTCGACCTGCCATCGGTATTCGGCAGGCTGGGCGAGCTGGAATTCAACGAGGTGCTGGTGGAGTCTGGTCCGACGCTGGCGGGAGTCTTGCTGAGCGAGGCGTTCGTGGACGAAATGCTGATCTACATGGCGCCCAAGCTTCTGGGCCCGCAAGGCCGCCCGCTGATCAATCTCGCTGAGCTTCAGTCCCTGGAAGAAGCACCTAGCTTTGCGTTGGTCGACACAGTCCGCGTCGGCGACGATGTGCGCCTGCGCCTCAGGCCGCGATAGGAGTTCCGGAGTTTGTTCACGGGCATCGTTCAGGATCTGGGCCGCGTGCAATCGCTGGAGCAGCGCGGCGGCGATGTGCGGATGGTGATCCGCTGCCAGCAGCTGGATCCGTCCCGCTGGGCGATCGGCGACAGCATCTGTGTGCAGGGATGCTGTCTGACGGCCGTCGAGATCGTGGACCGGACGTTCGCGGCTGACGTTTCAAGAGAAACGCTGAGCCTGACCACGCTGGGCGAGTTGCGCCCCGGCGCGGGGGTGAACCTTGAGCCGTCGTTGCGTGCGGGTGACTCCTTGGGTGGGCACCTCGTGTCCGGTCACGTCGACGGCGTTGCCCGGATCGATTCGATCAGCGGCGACGCCCGCTCGCAGCGGTTGCGCATCTCCGTTCCGCAGGAACTCGCCCGGTACATCGCGCGCAAGGGCTCAGTGGCGGTGGACGGTGTCAGCCTGACGGTCAACGAAGTCGACGGGGCCGTCTTCGGCGTCAATATCATCCCGCATACCCAGACCGTGACGACGCTGGGGACTCTGGCCGTTGGGTCTCGTGTGAACCTCGAGGTGGATCAGGTGGCGCGGTATCTCGAGCGGCTGGTGAATTCATGAGCCGCCGATATGTGCGCCTGCTGGATCTGATGCAGCGACCTCAGGGCTGTCGCGTGGAAGAGGCTTGCGAGGAGCTGGGAGTCACACCGAGCGGCTGCCGGGGCATGATCCGGGACCTGCGGACCGTTGCCTCCGTGCGTACCGTCTATCTGGAGCACGGCGGTCGTGGCAAAGGGCGCGTCGCGGTGCACTTTGCCGAAACTGTGGCCGGGGCAGGTCGGGGACAGATCTGAGGCGGCCGACCGGCCGCGGCGCTTTCCAAGTCGCGGCGCTTCTCAACCCGGCCGTCCGGCCGCGCCAATCTCACCGTGGCATCCTGCCGACTGCGGGCGCAGTGTTTGCCTTCACGCACGGCCTCACGAATAATCGCGCGCCCCTGACCCAGTCGAATGAACCCACGGAAGCTCATCTTGAAGACACTCGCATCCAGTCTGTGCCTGCTCGGTCTGGTCTGCTCCGCGGCCGCCTGGGCGGATTCCCATCTGAAGCCGGTCAAGGTCACCGCGGCTGAAGCGGCGGGGCCGGTCTTCGAGCGCAAGGATGCGGTGAAGGAAAACGGCAAGGACGGGCCCACCACGGATGTCACGATGCTGCAGTCGGCGGACAGGAAGATGAGCGCCGGCCTGTACAAGGCGGGCCCGAGCGATACGCCGATCGATGCCTACCCGGAGGACGAGTTCTGCTACTTCCTGTCGGGCAGTGTGAAACTCACCTCCGCCGACGGTACGGTGCTGGAGATCAAGGCGGGCGAGGCCGTCGCGATCCCCAAGGGCTGGAAGGGGCGCTGGACCACGTCCGGTTACACCAAGTACTACGTGGTCTACGACTCCGGCAAGGCGCAGGGAAAGTAACCGCGGGGCATTGCCATGAACGACAGCGAT
>Ga0335083_10010867_pt1 | contig 10959 bp, 9 predicted proteins | sample Lox_Sample_42_FD_206716 | JGI IMG/M metagenome (GOLD analysis project Ga0335083, IMG submission 206716) | Soil microbial communities from Loxahatchee National Wildlife Refuge, Florida, United States - Lox_Sample_4.2 | ecosystem: Environmental > Terrestrial > Soil > Wetlands | place: USA: Florida... | reverse complement strand
GAGATCACGGTTGTCGTTGTTGTCGAAGTTGGTGGCGGCCCCGAACCGCCGGGACCACATCGCGTCAGCGCTGCCGTTCCAAAGGCGAGCACTCCTGCGAGCGTCACAACTGTGAGGAATCGAGAGCGACGCATACCGCCTCCTCGAAAAGGCTCCCCGTCCAGAGCCGGACCTTAGACCCACTTCGGTGCAACGTGCACGGGCCGCACGCATATTGCCCGCGCGCTGTTCGGCGAGCCGTTCCGATCGATCAACTCGATCGAAAGACGTGATGCGTTGACCCCATGAGACCGCCCCTGATCGAGAACAGCCCTTGACGCAAACAGGGTTCGATCCGGAGTCTTATTTCGAGCCGGCCGTGCCTGCCGCCCGGTCGTGTTCTTCCGCCTGGTGTGTGTTCTGGGTGTTGGCCCGTTGGCCCGGCCGCCGTCTTGTCCGCGGTGCCGCCCCGCTCCGCCCGTCGGTTCCCTCTTGGTGTCCGTTTGCGCGTACGCCCCCCGGGACTCGAACCCGGAACCTGCAGATTAAGAGTCTGATGCTCTAACCAGTTGAGCTAGGGGCGCTTGGGAGCGCACATCGTAACGCACGAGCCCGTACATTTCGGATGTGGACGTAGCGATCAGCGGCGCGAGCGGCCTCATCGGGTCCGCGCTTGCCGCGTCGTTGCGAGCGGACGGCCATCGAGTCGTCGCCTTGGTGCGTGGCGGCATAACCGGTGGTGACGAGATCGGCTGGGACCCCGAGGCGGGCCGTATCGACGCGCCCGCACTCGAGGGAATCGACGCGGTCGTGCACCTCGCCGGCGAAGGGATCGGCGAGCACCGCTGGACTCCCGAGCAGAAGCGCCGCATCCTCCAGAGTCGCGCCAAGGGGACGGCTGTCATCGCTGCCGCCGTCGCGACCCGCGAGCGCAAGCCGCGCGTTTTCGTGTGCGCGTCGGCGATTGGCTACTACGGCAGCCGCGGCGATGAGCTGCTCACCGAGGAGAGTTCGGCCGGCACCGGCTACCTGGCCGAGGTGTGCAAGCGCGCCGAGGCCGAGTCGCGTCCGGCGGCCGACGCCGGCGTGCGCACGGTCAACATCCGGACCGGCATCGTCCTCGCCCACCACGGCGGCGCGCTGGCCCGGATGCTGACGCCGTTCCGGCTGGGGCTCGGCGGGCGGCAGGGATCGGGCCGTCAGTGGATGAGCTGGATCACCATCGACGATCACATCGCGGCGCTGCGCACGGCCATCGACGACGAACGCCTCCGCGGGCCGGTCAATCTCACTTCCCCGAATCCGGTGACGAACGCCGAATTCGCCCGCGCGCTCGGTCGAGCGCTGAATCGTCCTACGGTGTTGCCCACGCCGCTGTTCGCTTTGAAGTTGCGCTACGGAGGGGAGCTCGTCGACGCGCTGCTCCTCGCGAGCCAACGCGTGGAGCCGGCGCGGCTCGCGTCGATCTCGTTCGGCTTCCGCCATCCCGTCCTCACGCCCGCGCTCGAAGCCGTGTTGGACGCGAGCTGAATGCGACTCTGGGTCGACACCGACGTCGGCGACAACCCTGACGACACCGTCGCGTTGTGGTGCGCCGCGCACGCGGCCGGCGTAGAGCTCGACGGCGTGAGCACCGTCTACGGGGATGTCGACCTGCGCGCCGACTTCGCCCGCATGCTGCTTCCGGGCGTAGAGGTTCACGCGGGCATGCCGCCGCCGCAACGGGTCGCCGCCGCCGACGTCCTGCTCGGTATCGGACCGTGGACCAATGTCGCGCAGCTCGCCGACGCGGGTGCGCTCCCGCTCCGGGTCGTCCTCATGGGTGGCGCGCTCGCGCCGATCCGGCACCGCGGCGAGCTCCTGCGGATTGAGCACAACGTCGGAGCCGATCCCGAAGCGGCTGCAAGACTGCTCGGCGGGACCGGCAACATGATCGTCGTACCGCTCGATGCCACGGCCGGGCTCCGGGCGCACGAGCGGGACGAGAAGATCCTCACCGAATCGATTCCGGGGCTACGCGAGCAGCTCGAGGCCTGGCGCGCCGACAACGGCGACATCCCACTCGTCGTCCACGACGTCGCCGCGCTGCTCGTGGCGCTCGGCGACCGCATCGCGCGCATGGAGTCGCGGCGTCTCTCGATCGAGCCCGACGGGACCATGTCGGCATCCGTCGACGGGCCGCTCCAGCACGTGGTCACGTACGTCAACGACGACGAAACACGCGCCCGCATGCGTGAGCTCGCGTCGGAGGGTGACTGACGGGAGTCGAACCCGCGGCCTCCGGGACCACAACCCGGCGCTCTAACCAGCTGAGCTACAGCCACCATGTCTCGGTCGAAGCAAGCCCCGACCGGGGACCGCCATTGTAGAAGGTCGCCCGCGCCGACCCTTCCGGGAATGTTCACCGACCCGGTGCCCGGCGACCCATGCCCGCCTTGTAGCGTGACGTTCCTCGCAGGCTCGGCGGAGGTGGCACTTGGACGCGACGGGGGTCGGTCGGCACGCAATCTGCGAGTTCTGGGGTGCGTCGCATCTCGACTCCACCCAACGGGCCGAGGACGCCCTGCGCTCGGCCGCCGCGGCCGGAGGCGTCACCCTCATCGACGTTTTCGTCCACCAGTTCTCGCCCCACGGCGTCTCGGGCATCGCCGTCATCGCGGAGAGCCATCTCGCGATACACACCTGGCCCGAGCTCGGCTATGTCGCCGCCGATCTGTTCACGTGCGGCACCGGTGTCGACATGGAAGCGATCATCGACGTCCTGCGCGACTCTTTCGAGGCGGAGCAGGTCGACGTTCGCTTCCTGGCGCGAGGCGTCTCACCCGAGCACAACGCGCGCCGCTTCGAAGAGTTCGAGCCGGGCAGCGCGTCGCATGCGTCCTACGACATGACTGTGGTGCTCGAGCAGCGACGGACGGAGTTCCAGGAGGTCGTGCTGTTCGAATCGCCCCGTCTCGGCCGCGTACTCGCGCTCGACGGCATCGTGCAGATGACCGACCTCGACACGTACGTGTACCACGAGATGCTGGCCCACCCGGCGCTGTTCTCGCACCCGAACCCGCGCGACGTCGCGGTCGTGGGTGGCGGCGACGTGCACCTGATCGCCGAGGTGCTGAAGCATCCCGGGATCGAGCGTGTGTACCTCCTCGAGCTCGACGAGGAGATCGTGCAGGTGGCGCGCAAGCACTACGAGGTCGCCCGGCAGACGCTCGCTGATCCCCGCGTCGAGGTCAGGCCGAGCGACGCGTTCGACTCGATCGCCGAGTTGCGCGGCGGGCTCGACGTGATCATGGTCGACCTCACCGACCCGATCGGTCCCGCGGCCCGGCTGTTCGAGGACGAGTTCTACGCGTTGTGCGAGCGTTCACTGCGCGACGACGGCATGCTCGTCGCGCAGACCGAATCGATCCACTTCCACCCCGACGTCGTTCGCGGGTGCTTCACGACCCTTGCGAACCGCTTCGAGTACGCCGGCCTCCTGTGGGCCGCGATCGCGACCTATCCCGGCGCGTTCTGGACGTTCGCGATCGCGTCGAAGCAACTCGACCCGCGGATCGTCCGCCGCCGTCCCGTCGTCGACACGCGCCTGTACGACGTCGCCGCGCACGAGTGGTTCTTCATTCCCGAGCCCGTCCGCGCCCGCCTGCTCGGTATCTGAGCCGACCGCGGGCGCGGTCAGCCGGACGCCGGCGGAACCGCTTCGATGAACTCGAGCGCGGCGTCGATACAGTCGAACTCGCTCGGCGTCCGGAAGTGGTCGACGCCCTTGAGGACCACCAGCTGCGCGTCGGGCAGCGCGTCGACGAGTGGTTCCGGCGGGCCCGCGAAGTCGCGGTCGCCGATGATGACGAGCGTCGGGCACGTGACGCGGGCCGCATCGGCAGGTGCGAACAGTTCGGACGGGCGGCGCAGGCACGCCGCCATCGCGCGGGCGTCGTTCCCCGCGGTCCGCGCCAGCTGGACGAACAGGCGCGTCTGCACGTCCTCGGGATCGCCGCCCCGTTCGAATGCACCCGCCAGATCACCGTGGGAGTCGTCGGCGCGAAACGCGTTCTCGCCCACGCCGATCAACACGAGCCGGCCGAAGCGCGCCGGAGCGCGGGCGGCGATACGCAACAAGAGCAGCGATCCGAGCGAGAACCCGATCGCGTCGACAACCTCGTCCGGGCCGGGAAGCACTTGCTCGATCGACCGCTCGAGATGCGCGTACTCCGCGGGATCGTGGGGCGCGTCGGCAGTTCCGTGCCCGAGCAGGTCGACGGGGATGATCGGGCGGCCCGCGTCGGCCAAGAGGTCGACCCAGCCCGGCCCGCGCCAGCCGTGCTCGAACGAGGAACCGAGTCCGTGAACAAGGACAACGGGCTGGGTTCGCATCCCGGCAGCGTACGGCGGCAACAGAGAACGGCCCCCGTCCGAAGTCCCGGGGGCCGCCGCTCTGATGTTCGGTTGTTGGACCGTTGCCGGCCGGTCACAGCGGCTCAGGGGGGAGAAGCCGCCGGGACATGAGAACTATCGGTCGTCGACCACGAGTCATTCAACGCCAAAGGGCCAACTGTGACGGGTTGCACTCGGTCCCCTCCGGGGCGGCACGGGTCGGAGACTCGCGTCGAGTAGCCTGCTGGTGTACCGCACCGCCGGGTCCCGCTGCCGCACTTGCGGCATCGACCTCTGCGAGCGTGAGATCGCTCCCCGGCGACTTCGCGAATCCGAACCTCTCGAGCGCGGTGCCGTCTCGAATCAGGAGCATCGTGTCAATCAGTTTTGCCGCCCTCGGCGTATCCGCCGACCTCGTGGCCGCGCTCGAGCAGCGCCGTATCACCGAGCCCTTTCCCATTCAGGTTGCAACCATTCCCGACGCGCTTGCCGGCCGCGACGTCTCGGGGCGGGCCCCGACCGGCTCGGGCAAGACGCTCGCGTTCGGCATCCCGGTGGTCGAGCGGGCGCCGCGGGCGCGCCGCCTGCGCCCGGGCGCGCTCATCCTCGCGCCGACGCGGGAGCTCGCCGCGCAGATCCAGCGCGACCTGCTCCCGCTCGCGAAGCGGCGGGGCCGCCGCGTCATCGCGGTGTACGGCGGTGTCGGATACGACGCCCAGATACGCGAGCTGCGGCGCGGGGTCGACATCCTCGTGGCCTGTCCCGGACGACTGATCGATCTCGTCGAACGGCAGGCGGTGATGCTCGACGGCATCGAGATCGTCGTCGTCGACGAAGCCGATCGCATGGCCGACATGGGCTTCCTGCCGCAGGTCCGCAAGCTCCTCGACCTCGTCTCGGCGCACCGCCAGACGATTCTCTTCTCCGCGACGCTCGACGGCGACGTCGGTGCGCTCGTGCGCGAGTACCAGTCCGACCCGGTGCTGCACGAGGTCGGCGAAGTCGAACCCGATCTGGCCGCGTCAACGCACGCCTTCTGGCACGTCGAGGCGTCGGAGCGTCCGCGTCATACCGCCGCGCTCGTGCAGGAGCACGGTTCTGCGATCGTGTTCTGCCGAACGCGTCACGGCGCCGACCGTCTCGTCAAACAGCTCGGCGCGGCCGGTGTGTCCGCCACCGCAATCCACGGCGGGCGATCGCAGAACCAGCGCGATCGGGCACTGCAGTCGTTCAAGCGCGGCGAGGTCGGGGCGCTGGTCGCCACCGACGTCGCGGCCCGGGGCATTCACGTCGACGGCGTCGCGTGTGTCGTGCACTTCGATCTGGCCGAGGACGCCAAGGCGTACCTGCACCGCTCGGGTCGGACCGGCCGCGCCGGCGCGTCGGGAGTGGTCGTCACGCTCGTCGCCGGACCCACCGTGCGGGACGCTCGGCGCCTGCAGAACGACGTGGGCCTACCGGCCGGGCTCGAGCGCGTGGGCGGGAAGCCCGAGTCGACGCCGCCGAGGGCGGCGGCCTCCCACGACGACGCCCGTTCGGCCCGTCCGGCCCGTCCGGCCCGGCCGCGAGATCGCCGTCCTGAAGCGGGTGCCCAGCCGCGGCGCCGCAAGCCGTCCCGCGACCGGCGGCGCGCCCGGCGCGCATCGGGGGGCTGACCCGCTCCGACGGAGCGGCGAGTGCCGTCCCGATGGCAACTTTGTCGACCGGCCGACTTGACAAAGGACCCGATCCGAGGCTTACTGGACGATCGGACAGGCACCGGCCTGATCGGCGCGAGGACCTCGGCGATGCATCTCGACCTCTACAAGACGCTCGCCGGCGCGATCGTCGGTTTCGTCATCGGGCTGACGGGCATGGGCGGCGGCGCGTTGATGACGCCGGTGCTCGTGCTCCTTTTCGGGGTCAATCCCGGTTCGGCGGTGTCGGCCGACGTCGTGACCTCCCTCGTCCTGAAGCCGTTCGGGGGCAGTGTCCACGTCCGGCGGCGGACCGTGAACTGGCGGCTCGTCCAGTGGCTGATGGTCGGCTCGGTCCCGAGTGCCTTCTTGGGCGCCTACCTGCTGGACGACGTCATCGGCACGGCCAACCAGAACACGGTCAAGCAGATTCTCGGCTGGGTGTTGCTCGTCGCCGCGGGCGCGATCCTGGCGAAGCTCCTGCTGCAGGCGCGCCGCCGTGAGGCGGCTGCGACCGAGATGATGGACGCATCGCTCGTCCGCCCGGTCCCGACGCTGATCGTGGGGGCCGCCGGCGGCCTGATCGTCGGGATGACGTCGGTCGGATCGGGATCGCTCATCATCGTGATGCTGATGCTGATGTACCCGATGCTGTCGTCCAAGGAGATGGTCGGTACCGACCTCGTCCAGGCGATCCCGCTCGTGGGCGCCGCCGCGGTGGGCCATCTGCTGTTCGGCAAGCTCGACCTCTCGATCATCACCAGCGTGCTGATCGGCGCGATCCCCGCGGTGATGCTCGGCGCGCACTTCTCGTCGAAGAGCGCCGACCGTTACATCCGGCCGGTGCTCGTCGTCGTCCTCACGATCTCGTCGCTCGGGCTGCTCGGCGTCACCAACGGTTGGTTGCTCATCACCGCCATCGTGTCGCTGGTCGCGCTCGCCGCCACCTTCTACGGGATGCATCGCCGCGGCCGGGAGTTGCAGCAAGGCGAAGCACTCGCGTCGGCCGACGCGACGACCCAACCGATCTCTTCGACGGTTACGCTCCCCACCTAGCCCCGAGCTGGCGGTCCGGACCTCGGAACCCGACTAGTCACAGCTCGACTACCATCGTCGGCACCAATCTCCGGAGGTGTGTTCGTGAACGTCCACGAGAAGCTGTACATCGGTGGCGAATGGGTCGACCCGGCGTCGAACGACGTCATCGAGGTGATCTCGCCCCACACCGAGGAAGTCGTCGGCCGCGTGCCCGAGGCCTCGACGGCGGACGTCGAGCGGGCGGTCGAGGTTGCGCGCGCCGCGTTCGACGACGGCGACTGGCCGCGCCTCGCGCCCGAGGAGCGAATCGCCGCGGTGCAGCGCTTCGCCGACGCGTACATGACGCGCCTTCCCGAGATGGCCGAGATCATCACCACCGAGATGGGGTCGCCGATCACGTTCTCGAATCTCGGTCAGGCACCGGCCTCGTGGATGATGCTCAACAGCTTCATCGGCATCGCGCAGCAATTCCCGTGGGAGGACACGCGGGTCGGGATGCTCGGCACCGACGTGATCGTGCGCCACGAGCCCGTGGGAGTCGTGGCGGGCATCGTGCCGTGGAACGTGCCGCAGTTCGTGACGATGGCGAAGCTCGGGCCCGCGCTGTTGACGGGTTGCACGATCGTGATCAAGCCGGCGCCGGAGACGCCGCTCGACGCGTACCTCATGGCAGACCTCCTCGACGAGGCCGGCATTCCGAAAGGTGTCGTCTCGATCCTCCCGGCCGGTCGCGAGGTCGGAGAGCACCTCGTGCGCCACGCCGGGATCGACAAGGTCGCGTTCACCGGCTCGACCGCGGCCGGCCGCCGTATCGCGTCGATCTGCGGTGAGCAGCTCAAGCGCGTGAGCCTCGAGCTGGGCGGCAAATCGGCCGCGATCATCCTCGACGACGCCGATCTGGCGGCGACGGTCGAGGGCTTGAAGATGGCGTCGCTGATGAACAACGGCCAGGCATGCGTCGCGCAGACGCGCATCCTCGCGAGCCGGAGCCGCTACGACGAGGTCGTCGACGCCGTGGCCACCATGGTCGGCGGTCTCGCGGTCGGAGATCCGAGCAAGCCGGAGACGGAGATCGGCCCGCTCGTCGCCAAGCGCCAGCAGGACCGCGTCGAGAAGTACATCGCGCTCGGCCAGGAGGAAGGCGCGCGTGTCGTCGTCGGGGGCAACGGATTGCCGTCGGGGATCGAGCGCGGCTGGTACGTGCAACCGACGGTCTTCGCGAACGCGACGAACAACATGCGAATCGCGCGCGAGGAGATCTTCGGTCCGGTGCTTGCCGTCATTCCCTACGACGATGTGCGCGACGCGGTGCGCATCGCGAACGACAGCGAGTACGGATTGGCCGGCTCGGTCTGGACCGCGGACGTCGACCAGGGGATGGACATCGCCCGCCGCGTCCGGACCGGCACCTACGCGGTCAACCAGTACACGATGGACTTCATGGCGCCGTTCGGCGGCTACAAGGCATCGGGTGTCGGGCGAGAGTTCGGTCGCGAGGGTCTCGAGCACTATGTGGAGCTCAAGGCGATCATCCCGCCCGGTGGCGGCATCGGCGCCGCCAGCTGAGTCAGTCGGAGGCGCCCGACAGCCGCATGTGTCGCATGCGCCAGTTCGCGATCACGAGCGCGACGACCGTCACGACCAGCAGTCGGACGACCGCACCCGCGCCGTGCGGAATTCCGGCGCGGATGAGCCGCGCCGGCGGGTTGTCGATGTAGCTGATGAAGATCGCGCGCGACTCCCAGGTCGGCGAGATCTGGGCGATGCCGGTGAGCGCGGCTCCGAGCAGGCGTTCGACGAGGAATACGAACGCCAGTGACCACACCGCGGTTCGGCGCGTGATGCACCCGATCGCGATGAAGATTGCCACGTACGCCACGGCCGCGACCGCGGCCGCGACGAGCGCGGCGTCGGCATCGGCGGGATCGCTCGCGACGACGGCGGCGAGCGCGGTCGCGGGGACGATCGTGACGAGCGCGATCAACGACCCGCCCAGCCAGCGACCGAGCACGATCTGCCACGTCGGTGCCGGCGACAGCCACGTGAAATGGAATGTTCCGGCCCGCACCTCGGCGCCGAGCACGGCATCGCCGATGATGAGCACCGCGATGGGCAGCATCAGCCCGAAGATGCCTTCGGCCGCGACGTTGGCGAAGGCGTGGCCGTGCGTGCCGTGCACGGCGTGCGCGAGCAGCCCGAAGAAGACCGCGCCCGCGCACGGCAGGAGCACGGCGAACCATCGTTTCGGCGGGACGCACGATTGCAGGGTGTACAAGAGGATGGCGAGGAACCGTGATCTGGGCCGGCGGGACGCCACGGGTGCCGGAGCGGGCGCAGTCATCGGACCAGCTCCCGGAAGAGACTCTCGAGCGAGTCGTCGAGCGCGCGCACCTCGATCAGTCGAGACGACGTGTCACGCGCGAGGCGTGGCAGGGCGGTGGCGAGCTCCCGTGCTTGCACCGTTTGGATCACGAGACCGTCTCGGGCGGTGTCGAACGTCACGCCGGCGACGGATTCGAGCGTGATCAGTGCGCCCGCGAGCCGCCGGGCGTCGTCCGAACGGATGAGCACATGCCGCGGTCGATCGTTCATCGCGTCGCGGATCGCGTGGTGGCCCCCCGCGGCGGCAAGCCGTCCGTGCACGAGCACGATCACGCGCTCCGCGAGTCGCTCGACCTCGTTGAGTATGTGCGAGCTGACGATCACGGTTCTTCCCTGCGCGCCGAGTTGCTTGAACAACTCGATGAGGCGTAGCCGCTGCAGGGGATCGGCACCGTTCAGCGGCTCGTCAAGCACCATCACCTGCGGATTCGTCACGAGCGCGGCCGCCACTTTGGTGCGTTGACGCATTCCCTTGCTGAAGGTGTCGACGCGGCGGTCGGCCGCGTCGAGCATGCCGACGGTGCGGAGGGCGTCGTCGGGGGCGTTTCGGTCCGTGATCCGGCGCAGGTCGGCGATGTAGCGAACGAACTGCCGCGCGGTGAGTGCGGCCGATACCGCCTCGTCCTCGGGAACGAGTGACATCCGGGAGTGGACGCCGCGATCGCGACGCGGGTCGCGGCCCTCGATCCGGACCGAACCCTGGTTGACGCCGAGCAAGCCGGTGATCGCGCGCATCAGTGTCGTCTTGCCCGCGCCGTTCGGGCCGAGCAGGCCGGTCACTCCCGGCCCGAACGAACAGCTCAGCTCCGACAAGGCGACCTTTGCACCGAACCAGACCGACACGTCGGTTACCTCGACGGTGGCCTCCTCGGCGAACGCCGGATCGGGCATCATCGCTCCACCCAGCGGTACCGGCGGAGCAGGACACCCATCCCGGCGAACAACACCGCGACGTACGTCGCGATCGCGAGCAGCCCGCCGTTCGTGACGCCGTTGAGCGGCGACGCGGGATCGATGTGGCCGAGAAACACGAGATCACGCAAGTACAACGGCAGCGCCAACACGTTGATGACCGCCGCCGGTGACCCGCCCTCGAACCTGAAGTTGTTGCCGACGAGGACGCCCGCCGCGATCGACGTGATGAGGAAAAGCCCGATGACAGTTGCGCCGGCGACGATCCGTCGGTCCGTGAGCGACGACACCGCCACGCCGACCACCGCGTAGTAAAGGGCCAGCAACGCAACCGACAACGGGACTTTCCACAAGACATCGAGGTGCCCGGTGAAGTAGTTGAGCGCGCTGTCGCTGACGAGCATGTTGCCGACGAATAGCACCACCTGCGGCAGGAACGAGAAGGCGAACACGATGGACGCGATCGCAGCTACCTTCGCCGCGACGTAATCGACGCCTGTGAGCGGGCGGGCGAACATCAGCGGGAGGACGTGCTGGCGACGATCGGGACAGACGACGTCGGGCGCAACGAGCGCGACGAACAGCAGCAGCGCCGACG
>Ga0335083_10010866_pt1 | contig 10959 bp, 7 predicted proteins | sample Lox_Sample_42_FD_206716 | JGI IMG/M metagenome (GOLD analysis project Ga0335083, IMG submission 206716) | Soil microbial communities from Loxahatchee National Wildlife Refuge, Florida, United States - Lox_Sample_4.2 | ecosystem: Environmental > Terrestrial > Soil > Wetlands | place: USA: Florida... | reverse complement strand
CGTGCAATTTGGCTTGGCGAAGCTCCCAGTCGGTTTTGCGATCCCTACTTGCCTTACTCCCTGCCTCTGTGTCTCTGTTGGTGAGCTGTCGTTTACTTTGCCGCCGCCAGCTTGTCGAGCTCCGTCGCGATCTGCTCGACGTAGACCGCCTCGTCGTTCACCGCTTTCGCGACTCGCGGCACTTCCTGTTCCGCCAGCTTGTAGTCTTTCAGCTCGATGCTCTCGCGAATGCCCGAAACCGTCTTCGGCGCGTAGCCCGTGTAGAGTCCCGGCGCGTACAGCATGTGCTTGTAGTAAGGACGCGTCGGCAGACCGTCAGGATTGAGCAGTTGCTGCTCCGACTTGAGCAGCTTGTCATTGATCGCCGCCAATTGCGACGCCTGCGGAGAAGCCTTCAATGCCGCGGTCAGCGCTTTGTTGTAATGATCGCCGGATTTCGCCAGCGCGTCGGCGGCATTCTGCAAGGGAGCAAAGTTGATGAACGGCGGCACAGTCTCCTTCTTTGGAGGAACCTGCGGCCGCCGTGGATCATTGATTGCCTTGTAAACTCCGTCGTCCAGTTCGCGATCCTGCTCCCGCACCTGATCCTGTTTCTGCTTGAGCAGCTCCTGCACTTCCTTCAGGTAGTCGTTGACCGCGTCGGCAAGATTGCTGAAGCGATAGGGAAGCACATCGGCATCGGCCAGCCGCATGACGGTCAAGCCGATGGTCTGGGCCAGCGTTCGGCCGTAGACGAATTCCGTGTCGGAGAAATGCGTGTACCAATAAAAGTCGTCGTAGATGGAGTGGTAGATCCCGCCACGGTCTTCTCCGCCGTAGCCGAGATTGAGCGACGCCACTCCGAGGTGATGCTCAAAGACGGTGTAGTCAGTGCCCGATCCCAGCGGAAGCAGCTTCCAGTCCGCCCGGTTGCGGATCGCCGTCCGCGTCTCGGCATCCTTTGCATCGTGAATGCGGTTAGCCTGCGACCGCTTCCACACCGAGACGCCGGCCTCCGGATCCTGCACGTCACGTGTAACGCCGTTCACCAGCGCCTCCAGCGAATGCGCGCCTTCGGCGTAGAGGAACCCGCGGCCGTTGCCGTCGCTGTTGATGTAAGCGACCCCGTGCTGCTGGAGCTCAGCAGCGTGTGTCTCAGCCCATTCGGTTGAGCCCAGCAACATGGGCTCCTCGCCGTCCCACGCGGCGTAGATGATCGTGCGCTCGGGTTGCCATCCCTGCTTGTGAATCTCGCCCAGCGCGCGTGCCTCTTCCAGCAGCGAGATTTGTCCTGAGACCGGATCCTCAGCGCCGTTCACCCATGCGTCGTGGTGATTGCCCCGCACGACCCATTCTTCCGGCTCCGTGCTGCCCTGCAGGCGAGCGATCACGTCATACACCGGGCGTATCTTCCAGTCGAAAGTTACTGCCAGGTGTAGCTTCGCCGCGCCCGGACCGACGTGATAGGTGATGGGAAGCGAACCGCGCCAGGCCTCAGGCGCAACGGGTCCGGTCAGCGCCTTGAGCAACGGTTCAGCGTCACCGTAGGAGATGGGCAAGGTGGGAATCGGCGCAAGATTCTTTGCGTCCTTGATGTCCAGGCGCTTGGCGTCCTTGGTCGCGCCCACGCCCGGCGTCAGCGGATCGCCAGGGTAGGAGTGCGGGAAATCCATGACGCTGCCGCGCTGCACGCCTTGTGCCGGACGCATCGGGCCTTCAGGAAAGGTGCGGTCCTCAAAGTAGCCATCGTCCTTCGGATCGGAATAGATCAGGCAGCCGATGGCGCCGTGCTCCCAAGCAACACGCGGCTTCACCCCGCGCCACGACTCGCCATACTTGGCGATGACGATTGCCCCTTTCGCCGAAACGCCAAGCCGCTCCAGCTCTTCATAATCTGCGGGCAGCCCGTAGTTGACGAACACCAGCGGCGCTGTGACGTCTCCGTCGGGCGAGTACGCGTTGTAGGTGGGAAGCTGTTCGCTCTTCTGGTTGCTGGTGGGATCGACCGCGAGCGCCGGCTCCTCCAGCTTGGCGGTGTAGTGCGTCGGCGCGGTCATCTCCAGCAGCCGGCTCTTGGGCGTCGGGAAGAGCACGTCGAACTGCTCGATCTTGGCGTCCCAACCCCAGGATTGAAACTTGCTGAGGATCCACTCGGCATTGTCCTTGTCATAGGGCGAGCCGACGTGGTGTGGACGCGCGCTCAGGCGCTGCATGTACTCACGCAGCAACTTCGGATCCGGGATGCTCTTCAACTTCTCCTCCCACTGGCGCTCCTGCGCGCTTGACGCCGCGGTAAAGCCCAGCAGCGGCTCGTTGGCAGCGCTTGACGCAACCTGGGCCCAGGTTGGGGAGAAGAGTGATCCGATGATCAAAACCGCAGCGAGCTGACGACGCATCCGGCCTCCTGTGCAAAAACAGGTAGCTTACATCAACGCAACTCTGGCGTCGATGCCACGGACGGCTCGGTAGCGTCTCAGCCCGTTGCGCGAAGCACGCGAATAGCTGGCATGCCCGACGCGCGCTGGGTGTCGTTAACGATGATTCGCGCTGGGGCTGTGCGACTTGCGGCTTGCTTTCTCCGCTTTCAGAGTGAACAGCAGAATGGAGTGATTGCCGTAGGCGGTTGCCTTTGTGTGCTTCGCCGGTTTCATGTCGTAGCCCTCGTCGGGAGCGAGCACCGCCGGACGATGGGTTCCTGCAAGCTCAGCATCGGGCAGAAGAATAGCTCCTCCCCCACTGAGGAAGGGCTTGGCCTGCTTGAGAAAGTCAGTAAGGATGGCCGCTCCGCCGCCAGTGTTGCCGCCTACGTGAAACATATTGCTCGGCGATGGATAGTACGGGTGATTGAAGACGATGAGAGGCGTTCTGCCGGCGAGTGGAATATTGCTGTTCTTTAGCCCCTGTAATAGGTGACACAAAATCGGCACGAAGCTGGGCACAGGCTTCCTCGACTTTCGGCGATGCTCGGGGTAACGCTCGGTTTCGAGGTCATGCTCCGTCTTGAGGTAACGATCCGTGTTGATGTTGAAGTTCTCGAGAGCGACCTGATCAATATCGGTGCCGACTACCACATCGCAGTGCCGGGAAAGCAGCAAGGCGAGCAGGCCAGTGCCCGTACCGACATCAATGCCGATTCTCTTGTCGCGTGGGACGCGGTCTCCCCAAATCTGGCGCGCAGCGACTTCGATCGCCTCGACGAAATCGTTCTCCGCAAGGGCGATATCCGGGGGAAAGACGCCGGGCTTCATGTGAAGATCAATCGGAAGCCCAAACTTCGCGCTGACTTCAACCTTGGGCCATTCACGGGCCTGGCGCCGGCCGGCTCCGATAATCTGCAACTCCGCATCGCGGGCGCACTGCTTCGATGACCTGGTGTCTTCCGGAGGTGCCTCGGCGTTTTCCCACACTTCGTTGAACAGGTTTTGAAACGTCTCTCCCATCTTGGGGTCTTCGGAATAGAAGCCCTTCATCTGGAGATCTTCGTCCGAAGTCGATTTTCGCGAGACGTAGAAGATGAACTTCACCACGCCAGAGGAGTTCTTTACCAAGATCAACTGGAATTGCGGATTGGCAAACTTGAGCCCGAAGCTCTGGCTAAAGATCGTAGCGTATTTGTGAAAGTGCCGGACCGCTTTCCACCCCCGCTCGAACAGGGCTACACCATCCGCCTCCGTGCCGTCGGACTGCGGCATTAGGGCAGGATCGTGATCTGAGCCTGCGCGCTCTTTCGTTGCGAGGCTTGCGCAAAAATCGCAAAGGTCAGATGGCTTGCCGTTCGCGTGTGGGCTGAGGCAAACAATCTTGGTGATACCGCCTTCTTCGATGCGGGTCTCCAACGTATGCCGCAAGCGCCCCGACTTCTCGTACAGATCGACGTCGGGTGACACGACCACCATCATGAGCTCCGACGGTGGGCTGACTTCGAGTTCGTCCAGCAGTTCCTGAGCGCGCTTTAGCGCCTCGGAAAAGCTGGAGATCGGCGTGACGATCCCTTCCTGCGCCTTCGCCGCACGGCGTTTCACCCCGACACTGTGCAGCTTCTGTTTCAGGGTTTCCAGGCCTTTTGCATGCTCACCGGCGGCAGGCCTGAAGTCCAGGTATTGCAGCCTGGAGAAACGAAGCGGCACAGCGCAACTGCGATAGAGGATGGGAATAACCAATTTCCCCTGGTCGAGTGCCCGGGAAGCTTCGTCCAGAACGTTGTCGGACCCGACCGAATCCGGCGAGAGCACGACTAACAGGCAAGGGGCGGCCGCCAGTGCTCTTTCGACTTCGCGGTCCCAGCGCGTGCCGGCTTCGATATGCTGGTCTCGCCAAATCTTCAGGCCCACCGCCGCAAGATCCCGAGCCAGTTTGGACACGAAGTCAACGTCCTTTCGCGAATAGCTCAAGAACACGTCGGGCGGGTCGGCCGGGATCGCCGTTTTCTTTTGCGAGGAGCGAGGGTTCGCCACAGATTCTCCAGGAGCGGGGGCGCAGAATATTTTACGGGATTATGAGCCAAGGCTACACATTACAGAAGGTTAAATCCGACCGGAATCGCCGCCTCAGTACTCTACTTTGTCTGATTTCTGCTTCCAGGCGTGAAAGGCTTTCTGTCCGTGTTCGCGCATGAAGTGATGCATCGCGACGTCCCGCTTCGCCATATCCAATGCAATCTGGTCATAAATATAGGAGTCGTCGAAGCCGGCCAGCGCCGCGTCTTCGCGAGTTCCCGCAAAGAGAATCCGTCTCGGGCGGGCCCAATATAGAGCGGCCAGACACATGGGACAAGGTTCGCAAGAGCTATAGACATCGCAGCCGGTCAGCTGAAAATTCTTAAGCTCGCGGCACGCTGCCCGCAGCGCGACGATCTCGGCGTGGGCGGTGGGGTCGTTGTTCGTAGTAACCAGGTTCGTCCCCTCGGCAATGATCCTGCCATCCTTCACGACAACCGCTCCGAAAGGTCCTCCATTTCCGCTCAGCACGTTTTGAATGGCCAGTGCAATCGCTCGTTCCATAAAAGCCGCGTCGGTAGGCCCCACCTCAGTCGACGAGTGTCGCGCGGGGTGCTTCGGATCTTCGATCGGACCGGACATGCCGCCAGCATATCATCGCTCGCGAAGGTGCGTCGCAGGTGCCCCAGCAGCGAGTCAGTGGATCATCCCGCTGCGGCTGTTTAGATTTTGCAGAGAAATAAAAAGGGGCCGTCCCACTTCTGGGCCGGCCCCTCGCCACGTTACTGGTTGCTGAACGTTACCTTTTTTCCGTCGAACTTCGTGATGCTGATGGTGAATGGTTCCGCATAGCTGTTGGCGCGATCCTTCAGGGCCGCGATGCCCACCTGCTCGCCCAGCAAGATCGAGTAGTAGCTGGAGCTGCGGAAGTGGATGCCCGCGAGGATGCCGTGCCCGATCGTGATGTTCCACGCCAGCTTCGACAACTCGCCATTGACTGTCAGGTTGTCCCGGTCAGCGCCGGCGTACGGGACCAGCGAAAGACCGTCATCGCTCGGAACCATTACGTCGGAGCCGGCAGCCTGCAGCAGCGGCCGAATGGGCTGGTCGCCGTCGAAAAAGAACTTGATGGCGGTAATGCAGGCGCCACCCACGGTTCCATGTCCGGTCGGGTAACAGGGGTGCGCCGGCGCCCCTTCGGGAAATGCCTGCGGCAAGAGATAGCTGCCGTAGGTCGAATGAATGATAGGCAATACGGCAGAGTGGAGCAGGTCCGGATGCAGTGCCAGTGCCGCTTGCGGCATGGGATGTTGATTGGTCAGCCGGGCGTGCAACAGTGCAGCGATCTCTTCCGGGCGCTGCCGCAAATTCACGACCCACTTGTGGAACCACGCTGCCTTCAGCGCTCGCGTGGCCATCTCGGGCACTGTGCCCTTGGCGTCCACCGGACCACCTGCCTGTGTGCCAAAGGTACCGAAGCCATGTTGAGTGAGCGAGTTGTTGTAGGGGTTACCGGGATTGACGGGACATCCGATCTCCGCCAGCACCAGGCAGGCAACAAAGTATGCCTGATGGAGTGCGTCCACGTGGGTGTAAGCATTCAGGTCCCGAGCCATGCGCATGTGACGGGCTGTCGCATCAAACTGCAGGCTGTACGACGGCGGGAAGCCGCTTTCCACCCTCAGGTACTCGGTCGGATCGGTAAGGTAGTCCGCACCACCTTCACCGACGGAGAGGAATCTCACCATCTGTTGATTCATGGGCTGCACACCCATGAACGTCGGCTGCATCAAGAACTGTGAGAGATACGGTCCTTGCACGTTGGCGTCGCCCGGAACAATCTGGCCGCGGAACAGATTTTGTGGTGTCACCGGATACGGGAATTGGCTGCCATGACTGCGCACGTACGACAGGTTGTTGAGATCGGCGCAGGCCTGCGCAGCGATGGGGTTGCTGGCGTAGCTCTCAAATGGCACGTCGCGCATCAGAGCAGCCCAATAGTGCTCGACCTCTTCGGCCGCGGTCTGTGCGCTGCTGACGGACGGCGCGGGCGGTATCACCGTTGCGAACGGATCCAGTCCTTCCAAGTCGAAGGCCAGGGCGCCCATGGGACCGTTAAGGGTCCCGGTGAAACCGGGGCCACCCGGATTTCCAACCTGAATGTTTTCGAAATCTGAGAAGCGGCCTGTCTGCAGGGCATGAGTCAGGCTCAGCCATGATGCGCGATTCACAATTCCCAGCGCATCGTGCTTCAGGCACTTGCTCCAACTGCCGCTGAAGTCCGAAAAGCGGGCGGCGTCGCCGTTATCAGGGAGCACGCCAACATTGATCTTTTCGCTCTGGGCTACATTCTTGCGGTAGTTGTAGCTGTCGCTGGTGCGATTGTATGAGTTGTAGTTGACCACTGAAGCCTCTGCCTGCCCGTGCTTGCCTTCGAACAGAGGCTCCAGCGGAATGCCGACGGCCAAAGCCACTGCGGTAGCTCCGCCTATCTTACCCAAAAACGAACGGCGCGTAGAATCGGTCGGAAAGCTGGGCTTGGTGTCATCGCAGCGCGTCGGCTGCTTGTCGCAATTGCCATCCGTGTCAGCAATCGCAGGAGATTCGTACTGCTCTTGTTCTTTCATGGACTGCTCCCTTCATCGCTGGTCTAGGAGGGTCGTTTGTAATCACGTGCAATGGTTGGTTGAGGGGATGTGGAAGAAAGGCCGAGGGTGTTCGGGCGTTCCTGGCTACCGGTAGTTAGCAACCTCTTGACCCGATCATCAGGTGCGGTGACCGTGGTACCGCGGGAGCTGGCGCGTGCAATGGGAAGAGACCAAAACCGGGGCGCTTAGCGTTACCTTAGGGCTTCGCTTCCATTTTGTGACTGGAATACTGCGGTGAAACGCTTTCGAAGTCAAGCTGAAATTTCCGCGCGAATCGTGGTTACAGGCGCATCGAACTCGTTAAACTCACCAGAGGAGAATGAATGGCAATAACGCAAGAAGAAGTATTGAGTGCACTCAAGGAATGTTATGACCCCGAGATTCCGGTGAACATCGTAGACATGGGACTAATTTACGAAATCAAGATAAAGCCCTGCGACCTTCCCAATCTGCAAGGCGAAGACCTTGAGGTCGAAATGACTTTGACCGCGCCGGGCTGTCCTTCGAGCGCATACATCAGCGATCAGGTGAAGCAACGATTGCTGCGCATGCCCGGTGTTAGCAGCGCGACGGTAAATATCGTATGGTACCCCCAATGGACGCCGGAGCGGCTGAGTGCCAATGCGCGCAAACAACTAGGGATCGACTGACGCAAGCAGGAATCAGCCAACGCAACTCCGGTAATCTGCATCTAAGCGTTTTTGCCATAACAAATGTCCCGAACCAGTAAGATCATTCAGGCAGTTCTATTGATCGCGATTGTCGCCGCCGGCATTCGCCTTTATCTATACTTCCGCGACCGCCACGAGGCCGTCGTTGCCCCCGCTGCGAAGCCGCAGGAAGAGGCGCTCGATGCCGACGCTTACGTGTCGCCCAGAAAACTGCATCCGCAGGACCTGAAAGGCGCCCGTGAGCTGACAAAGCAGCCGGTGTGGGTGCGTGCGGGATATCAGATCGCGTATTACCCGTTCAATGGCCACACTGAGTTCAGACGTCTGGCCGGCAAGTTGGGCCCAATCGAAGAACTCCGAATCATAGACGTCGTCGTCAACCGGCCGCCCGAAGGCGAGAAGCAGGTCATGGCGGTCTTCGAGAAAGACAACAAGAGTTACGCGTTTCCCATCGGCTACGTCGACGGCGAGAACTACAGTCTCTTTTCCGACGACATTCTCTACGTGCAAGATCCCCACGACCTCTACAAGCACTGGCCCTCCAGCGTCTGGCAGTCAATCGGTGACCACCAGGTCAAGCCCGGCATGAACGAACTGCAAGCGTCCTTCGCGGTCGGAGTCGGCATGCCGGAAGGCACCGGAATGAGTAATCCGCGCGTGGTGAATTATCCCAACGACGGTCATCCCCTGCGCGTTACCTTCGATAACGGAAAGGCGACCGAGGTCGTTCCCGGGGCCACTTCTTAATCGGCTGCGTTCGCCGCATCTACAATAGCTTTTCGATGAAATTCGAACTCTTCGTAGCTGCGCGGTACCTGCGGGCCAAGCGGCGGCAAGCAGTCATCGGGATCATCACCCTCATCTCCATCGTTGGAGTCGCCGCCGGCGTGGCATCGCTGATCATCGCGCTGGCTATCAACAACGGCTTTCGCCAGGACCTGCAGGATCGACTGCTGGGCTCCATGTCGCACGTGAACCTGCTGCGCGTGGAGAGCGATGGCATTCGCAACTGGGAGACCCTGCTGAACCAGCTGGCGAAAGAGCCGCACGTCATTGCCGGCGCGCCGTCGATGTACGAGCAGGTGCTGATCTCGCGCGGCTCCCATGCCCAGGGTGCGGTGCTCAAAGGCATTATTCCAAGCTACGAACGCAAGGTCAGCGACATTCTGGATTCGGTAAGGTCGGGTTCAGCCGCTCCACTCGAAGCGGCGGCAGGGAACGCTTCTTCGAGCCGCGACGAAAGCAATCCGCTCTCGGCCCGCGTGACGTCCTCGCTGCCGCCTATCTTGCTTGGGCAAGACATGGCTAACTCGCTGGGAGCGCAAGTTGGCTCGCTCGTCACCGTCACCAGTCCTCAGGGCGAGCTGACGCCCTTCGGCATCGTGCCCAAGTACGCCCGTTTCAAAGTTGTGGGAATCTTTAACTCCGGCTTCTACGACTCCGACAATACCTGGGGATTTATTCGTCTTGCTGACGCGCAGAAGTTGTTTGATCTGGGAGACGTCGCTTCGGTGCTGGAGTTCAGGGTTGACGACATCTACAACGCGGAAGCGATCGGCGACGAGTTGCAGGCTGCGGCAGGGAAAGGCTTCATGGCGACCAACTGGATGGAGCAGAACCGTGCTCTGTTTCGCGCCCTGCGGCTGGAGCGGCTCGTCACGTTCATCACCATCGGCCTGATCGTCTTCGTTGCCGCTCTGAACATCCTGATCTCGCTCATCATGATGGTGATGGAGAAGACGCGCGACATTGCGGTGCTGGTTTCCATGGGCGCCAAGCGCCGCCAGGTGCGTCGCATCTTCATGTATCAGGGACTGCTGATCGGCGTGCTCGGAACCGCGATTGGCCTGGTGTTGGGCTACGCGATCTCGATTGTCGCCGGGCACTACCGGCTGTTCTCGTTGTCGGCCGAGGTCTATTCCATCGACTACGTCCCTTTCGCGCCGCGCGTGATGGATGGACTGCTGGTGGCGTTCCTGGCTATCGGCGTTTCGTTCATCGCAACCTTGTATCCGTCGTGGTCGGCGGCCAGCGTGCTTCCGGCGGAGGCGCTGCGTTATGAATAGCCGCGCGATCCTGCTCACCCACGCGTCGCAACTACTCACTCTGCGCGGCGAGCCTTCGCCACGCCGCGGGGTGCAGATGCGCGAGTTGGGAATTATCAACGATGGCGCGCTGCTGATGAACAAAGGCAAGATCGCCGCCGTTGGAACGACGGACGAAATCGCGCATCATAAATTAGCTGGAAAGGCGGAGGAGATCGACTGCCGCGGCAACGTCGTGCTTCCGGGATTTGTCGACTCACATACCCATCCGGCGTTTGCGAATCCGCGGCTTATCGATTTCGAGAAGCGCATTGCGGGAGCAAGCTACGAGGAGATCGCCGAAGCTGGAGGCGGCATTCGATCCAGCATCCGCGGCGTGCGCGAGGCCTCGCCCGATCAACTCGCCGATCACGTCTTGAGCGCCCTCCACGAGATGGCAGCTTACGGAACGACGACGGTCGAAGCCAAGTCCGGCTATGGGCTGAGCGTCGAGAGCGAATTGAAATCGCTGCAGGCGATAAGGCGGGCAGCGGAGCAGTGGCCGGGTACCGTAGTCTCCACCCTGCTCGGCGCGCATGTTGTCCCGCCGGATTATCGCAGCGATCCCGAAACGTACGTGTCCATCGTCTGCGAGCAGATGATCCCTACGGTCGCCGAAAAGAAGCTCGCGAACTATGTGGATGTCTTCTGCGAACGTGGTGCCTTCACTCCCGAGCAGTCGGCGCGCATCCTGCGAACCGCCGTCGAGCACGGACTAAAGACCCGTGCGCATGTCTGCCAGTTGACTTCGGTGGAGCTGGGACCACTGCTCGAATTCCGTCCTGCGAGCCTCGACCACATGGACTACGTCAGCGATTCCGATGTCGCCCTGCTGGCGAAATCCAACACAATCGCGACCTTGCTTCCCGCCGCGAATTACTTCCTTGGCCTCGATCGCTTTCCGCCCGCGCGCAAGCTGATCGATGGCGGCGCAGCGGTGGCGCTCGCGACGGACTACAATCCCGGCACCTCGCCGACATCGTCCGTACCCTTCGTATTGTCGGCGGCATGTACGCACATGAAGATGTCGCCCGCCGAGGTCATCACCGCCGCAACCATCCATGGGGCATGCGCATTGGAGCTTCAACACCGTAAAGGCTCGCTCGAGCCCGGCAAAGACGCTGACGTTGCGGTCTTTGCC
>Ga0335083_10010865_pt1 | contig 10961 bp, 5 predicted proteins | sample Lox_Sample_42_FD_206716 | JGI IMG/M metagenome (GOLD analysis project Ga0335083, IMG submission 206716) | Soil microbial communities from Loxahatchee National Wildlife Refuge, Florida, United States - Lox_Sample_4.2 | ecosystem: Environmental > Terrestrial > Soil > Wetlands | place: USA: Florida... | reverse complement strand
CATCGACGCGGCGGAAGGCGATGTGATCCTGGTCGGTCATTCTTACGGCGGCGTGGTCATCACCGAGGCCGGCAATCATCCCAAGGTCGCGGGCCTCGTTTACATCACCGCCTTTGCGCCGGATGCCGGCGAATCCGTCGGCAAGCTGATCGCCAATCCGCCTCCGGGCGCGCCCGTCCCGCCGATCCTGCCGCCGGTTGACGGTTTCCTGATGCTCGATCAGGGGAAGTTCGCGGCCTCGTTCGCCGCCGACGTGCAGCCCGAACTGGCGGACTTCATGGCGAAGTCTCAGGTGCCGTGGGGCCTCGATGCCCTCAACGGTGAAGTGACCAAGCCTGCCTGGAAGAACAAACCTTCCTGGTATCTCGTGGCAACCGACGATCACATGATCCCCGTTCCCGCCCAGCGCATGATGGCGAACCGGGCGGGCGCCAAAACGACCGATCAGGCCGGTAGCCATGCCGTCTATGTTTCGCAGCCAGAGGCTGTCGCAGCAGTGATTGAAGATGCCGCTCGGGGAGTAAGCAACTAAACGCTGGCGCCCCATACGCCCCTCCGAACGTAGAGTTCGGTGGGGTGAGGGCTCAACGTCAAGTGCAAAATCCGTGAACCGCCAAACACATCGCCCCGGTACGGGGGAGGACCAATTAGCGAACCACGACAGCAGACCGCGCCTGCGCAATGTAGAGAGACCATCGGCACAGCCGCTTCTTCTCAGCGCTCCGGGACCTTGGAATGCTTTCTTTCCGCATGGAGCTTCGACATCACCTTCGTCGTCTTATTGGCTTCTCATCTGCTATTTGTGACATCTCCGTCACGAATGGGGGATATCCAAAGGCGCAGAGACTAAAGCAGGATATTCGGTGAGTAGCGATCGCAGGAGGTTTCTTAAGCTCACAGCTGCCGGATTGGCGGCACAAGTTTTACCGCTTCCGATTCAAAAGGCCCTCGCGCTGCCGGCCGCAGGCGAAACGGGTACTATCATGGATGTGGAACATGTCGTTATCCTGATGCAGGAGAACCGGTCGTTCGATCATTATTTCGGCACGCTGCGCGGCGTGCGCGGATTCTCCGATCCGAGGCCGTTGGTCCTGCCGTCCGGCAAGACCGTGTGGCATCAGCCCAATCCCAACGATACGGCGCAAGCGATCACGCCTTTTCGATTGAACAGCAAGAACAGCGCCGCGCAGGCTCTTGAAAGTCTCGATCACAGCTGGAAGGGCTCGCACGAGAAGTGGAAGAACCACGATGCGTGGATCGGCGCAAAAACGCCGATGACGATGGGATATTTCACCCGCGAGGATATTCCTTTCTACTACGCGCTGGCCGATGCGTTCACCATCTGCGACGCCTATCATTGTTCGATCTTCGGGCCGACAAATCCCAATCGCATGTTTCTGTTCACAGGCACCAACGGGCTTGCGGTCGGTGACGATGGAACGCAGGCCGTTCTCAATCCGACCGACGAACCGAACGAAACGGCCGATCCCGCAAACGATGCGCCGGCATTTTCGGCTTATCGCTGGACCACCTATGCAGAGCGGCTGCAGGAAGCCGGCGTCGATTGGCGCATCTATCAGGAATACGACAATTACGGCGACAATGCGCTTTCCTATTTCGAACGATTTCGCGGCCTCGATCCCTCTTCCGACCTTTATGACCGAGCGAGAAGTTGGGCGCCGACTTCAAACGCGCAGAATGCCAAGCAATCGCGCGGTGAGCATCTTTTGGCGCGTTTCACCGACGATGTCGCGAACGGATGGTTGCCGCAAGTTTCATGGATCGTGGCGCCGACGATCCTCTGCGAGCACCCCGCCGCCTGCCCCGCTTATGGTGAGCAATTCGTGGCGCGGCTCATCTCCGCGTTGGCCGACCATCCGGAAGTCTGGGCCAAGACGGTTTTCATCCTGAACTATGACGAGAATGACGGCTTCTTCGATCACATTCCGCCGCCCGTGCCGCCGACGATGACGGGGATGGGCCTGAGCACGGTGAGCGTGGAGGGCGAAAGCTATCAGGGAGAACCGGTAGGGCTCGGTCCGCGTGTGCCTCTGCTGATCGTTTCGCCGTGGACGAAAGGCGGGTTCGTCAATTCGGAGGTGTTCGACCACACTTCGGTTATCCGGTTCCTCGAAAAGCGCTTTGGCGTGATGGAGCCCAACATCACGCCCTGGCGGCGCGCGATTTGCGGCGATCTCACCTCGGCGTTCGATTTCAAGGACGGCAATAGATATCCATTTGCTTCTCTGCCCGACACCGCCGGCTACAATGCCGAGGCGGATTCCGCGCACCTTCTACCGCCTGTTCAACGCCCTGCGAACGAGAGTTTGCCGATTCAGGAAACAGGTCGCCGCCCTGCCCGTCCGCTTCCTTACGCCATCGAAGTCACAGGCAGGCCGGAGGATGGCGAGTTCATACTTCAGATCGACAATAACGGAATGGCAGGCGTTTGTTTGTCGGTTCGTTCCGGTGACGGCGCATCGGGCCCGTGGTTTTACACGGTTGAAGCCGGAATGAGTCTTTCCGATCGGCTGTCGATTCCGGCGGGCAATTTCGCATTCACCGTGTATGGGCCGAATGGCTTTCTGCGCGCGTTTTCTGGCACAGCGCCTTCGATCGAGATGCATATCGAGCCGCGTTATGACCCTGCGACGGAAAGCATGGTCTTGCGGCTTCACAATTCGGGGCATAGCGCGCGTACAGTCCAAACCGTCGCGCGCGATTATTCAGATGCGCCGCAACGGCGCTATCACCTGGCGCCTGGCGAGGTTCGCGAAGATCGATGGGCCGTGGCCAGCGGCGATCATTGGTACGATCTGGAAGCGCACGGCGACGGTATAGTCTGGCGCTTTGCAGGTCATTGCGAAACGGGACAACCCAGTTTCAGCGATCCTGCGATCGGCCGCGGTTAAATTCCTCAATCCCGATAATCGACAAGCGCATCGCCGAGCGCCGCCTTGAGCGGCATGAGATGCACCTCGTACTTCTTCCATTGGTCCAGGCCATAGCGGAAGATGGGTTGGCGTACCTGTTCCGAACTCGGCGTGCGCACCGCGCGATCGGTCTTGTGGAAGTCGACACAAGCTCGTTCGAACGGGAGACCACAGAAATCAAGGATGCGGCGCACGCTGCTTTCGAGATCGGCCACCACATCTTCGTGTTGCACGCGCAGGACGCGGCCGGGCAACACCTCATCCCAATGACGCATCAATTCGACATAGGTGCGATAGTATCGCGCGATGTCTTCCACGCTATAAGCGAATTCCTGGCCGTTGGCATAAAGCTGCTTTAAATTGCTGAAGCAGCAGGACATCGGTTCGCGGCGCGCATCGATGATGCGGGCGTTGGGCAGCATAAGATGGATCAGGCCGATGTGCCGGAAATTGTTCGGCATCTTGTCGATGAAAAACGGTTTTCCCGTCCGGTATATTTGCGTATCAGCGATATATTTCTCGCCCAGCCGAACAAAATCTTCCCGCACCATTTCGGTCAACACCGATGGATAGCGTGAATTGCTCAAGGCGGGATCACGCCCTTGAAGGTCGAGAACGATACGCTGGATATCCACCAACTCCAGCGTGCCTTCCGCCAGGGAATGGGATGCCAGAATCTGTTCGACGAGGGTCGAGCCGGAACGCGGCAGGCCGAGGATGAAAATAGGATCGGCATTTTCGACGCCCCAACCCTCGCGACGGATGAAAAACTCTCGATCGCAAATTTCGATCTGATTTTGCGTGTTGGTTTCGATGATTTCCGGACGATAACCGCTTTTGGCACGTTTGAGATCGTTGCCGCGCTCGTAATACCGCCACGACTCTACGATTTCGCCCCTGTCTTCCAGTGCTTTTCCAAGCGCGAAGCAGAGGTGATAGCGATCCGCCAACGGGGTTGCGGGCGCTGCCTCTTCGCTGCGCATCCGCGCAATCTCTTCATCGGCAAAGCGATAGGTCTTGAGATTGGCGAGGCTCCAGTAGGCGTCGCCGAAACTGGGCCGCGCCGCAGCAGCCTTGCGGTAAGCGGCGATGGCTTCAGGAACTTTGCCGACGGTTTTGAGTGCATGCGCCAGCCACAGATTCACGTCCGGCGAATCCGGTACGTCGCACAACAGGCCGCGATAGATCGCTATCGCGTCGGACTGTTGTCCGAGGCCCACAGCGATGGCAGCGGCGAGCGAACGATAATCGACATTTGAGGGATCAATCTCCATCAAGTGCCGGACCTGCTCGCGCGCTTCGAGATATTTGTGCCGTTTCACGAGCGTATCGGCATAGTCGTAGCGGGCGGCGCGATAATCGGGCGCCAGCGCCAAAACGCCTTCGAGAAGCAATTCCGCATCGTCCAGAACGCCGTACGCCAGACCGATCTTTGCAAGCAGGCGCATGGCTTCGGGTTGATCGCCCTGAGCCAGAAGAAAGGCGCGGACGATCTTCTCCGCTTCAGCAAAATCCCCGTCGGAGAAAAGAGATGTGGCTTTCACCACATCCGGCGGCAGCCGGCGCAAGGTGGCGATATGATCGGCGGCTGTTGCCGCGTTCATTCGGTCGCCGCTGAGGCGGTAGAGCCCTTCCAGCATGCTCCAGCTTTGCGGCAGCGCGGGATTGATATTCACGGCGCGCAGAAATGCATCGATAGCGCGGGGTGCATCCTTGCGCGTGATATAACAGAGCCCGCGCTCCTGATGGAGGCGGCTGAACTTTGGATGCTGTTGCTCCAGTTTCTCCAAAGCGACGAGCGCGTCGTCGATACGGTTCAGATGGCGCAGGCTGATGGCTGCGACGAGCAACAGGTCGCGATCGTCGGGGAAAAGTTGAAGCAGAGCCTCGGCTTCCGTCAGCGCCTCGGCGTGCTGACCAGCGGCTTGCAGTTTCCGCAGCCGCGGCAGTTCCTGTGCAACTGGCGCGATAACGACTGGAGTTTCCATAATATCGACGGCAAATCGAGCGGGCGTTTCCGTCCGCTCGATTTCTAGCATAACCGCGGCCATCTTCAGAAATCGTAGCCGATCTTCAGGCCAACCACCCGCGGCCTGAGCGGCACTTCCGATTTGATGAACTGCGCCGTGGAAGTGAAGGTGCTCGCCTGGGAATTGGTCAGATTGGTTCCGAACAATTGCGCGTACCACTTGTTCAGCGAGATGCCGAACGTGGCTTCGAGCGTCGTGTAGGAAGGCTGCAGAAACCGGAGGAAGGTGGTGTTGGGGATCAACACGCCTTCGCCGGAGGTATAGGTAGCGGGTTGGTTGTACATGCTGCCGGTATAGCTCGCGCCGACCGTCAGATAGGATGCGTAGTCGCCCATCATCCAGTCATAACGGGCGCGGATGTTGCCCTGGAATTTCGGAGAGAAGGCCGGCGTCGTTCCCAGTGCTCCGAACGGATTGTTGAAAGGCACCACCGTCGTGCCGCCGCGCGGAATGATTTCGGTGATGCAGTTGCCGAACGACGCAGGGCCTGGAATGTTGCCCACCAGGCAAGGCGAACTCGATTGCGTCGAGTTGTTGTAGGAGCCGGAGCCCTGGAGGGTCAGGCCGTCCGTGACCAGCGCCACGAATTGGCCTTCGAAGCCTTTGACATTGTAGCTGGGGCCGTTAACGCCGAAGGTCGTGTTGCCGAGATACAGCGGATTGAAGAACACGAACTGCACATTGTCCCAGTTCATCAGGTAAGCGGACAGGTTGAGTTGCAGGCGGTGCTCGAACAACTCGCTTTTCACGCCGATCTCATAATTGGTCAGAGAATCTGGGGCATATGCGTTCGGCTTGTTGAACTGATTCACATGGTCCGCATTTGGCGCCACGCCGCCGCTCGAGCGGTTGAAGCCGCCGGGGCGGAAGCCTTGCGAGAAGGTGAAGTAAGCCATCGTATCGGTATCGATGTGCCATGTGATGTTCGCCCGACTCTTGAACCCGGCGTAGGTCTTCCGATCGTTTGCGGCGTCGATATTCACCATGCCGCCCACGCATTCGCCATTGGGCACGTTCAAGCAGCCGGTGCCGGTTCCGTATTGCGAGCCGACTTCGAACTCGGAATATTGGAACCAGCGCGTGCCCGCCGTAATGGTGAGAACTTCGGGGATCACATCGTAATCGACGGAGCCGAATATGGCCCATTGATCGTAACCACGTTGTGTATCTTCACCGAAGGTGACCGGATACGGGCGGATGCCAGGATTGTTCGCGGTCGAACCGGGAGCGGTGCGGACGTCGGCGGTGCAAACCGGACCGCCATCCAAAGCGATGGCCAGATTCTCCGGCGTGCATTCCGGGCCTGTCCGGTAGCTGAAATTCATATCGTCGTAGATCTTGAAGTCTTCTTCGTAGACGCCTGCAATGGCGCGAAGGGACCAATTGTCCGGCGTGCTCACACGCACTTCGTTACTGAGATGGGTATTGCGGACCTTGTCCTGCCAATAGTTGATCGGCGAATAACAAAAAGGTGTTCCCGTGCCGAAGCCGGTGCTACCGCCGGTGCATTCGTAATATGCACCCACAGTTGTGCGCGAATAGTTCACATAGTCCATCTGCTGATTGATGTTACGGACCATATAGCCGCCGGTATAGACGAGTTTGAGATCGGCGATCTTGCCGTTGACCGTCCACGAGGTGTTTTCGAATTTGTCCTTGACGTAGGACGGTGTGAAGGTTGTGACCTGCAATGGCGCCAGCGGCTGGAAATCCGAACCGACGGGGTACTGGGATGATAGGCCATCGGCTTCCAGATTTTGCAGACTTTGTGCGATCAGAATATCCCAGTCTTCATCGATCTTATAAGCGGCGGAGAGGCGCGCGCCGGTATAGGTGACCGGGTTGAAATCTTTTTGGGCGGTCGACTGGTTGTTCACCTGCACGGCACCGGGTATCGCGCAGAACCCTGCGGCGCCAGCCGGCTTGCCGTTGGGGCAGAGTCCGGCGGTGGGCGTGATGTTGAAATAGTGGTTGCCGAGATCCTCGTTCGAACGCGTGAACGTGCTGGGTACGTTGTCGATATAACCGCCCTGGCGATCGGCATAGATGACGGCACGAACCGCCAGCTTTCCGTCGATCAGCGGAACGTTCAGCGTCGCGTTCAGGCTTGCGTTCTGATCGCCGCTTTCGGTGAAGCCATAGCTTGCCTCGACTTTGCCTTCCGTTGCATCGAGGTTGGGCTTGTTGGTGATGTAACGGATGGCGCCTGCTTCCGCACCGCCTCCGAACAGCGTGCCTTGCGGGCCTTCCAGCACTTCGACGCGATTCATGTCGACCATATAGATGTCGACGTTGCGCGCGGGAAACTGCATGGACTGATCGTCGAGATAGAGCGCGACGTTCGGAAAATTGGCGATGGTGGCGCTGGACTGGCCGCCGCGGAAGCCGTTGCTTAGCCCGCGCATGATGATTTCGCCCTGCCCCGGGCCATTGTTGCCGTACGTCACGTTGGGGAGGAGTTTCAGAATATCGTCCAGCGTGGTGATGTTCATGTCGGTCAGCGTCTGACCGGTGAAGGCCTGAATTGTCGAAGGAACATTCTGAATATTTTGATCGCGGCGCTCTGCCGTGACCACGACCTCTTCGATGCCACCACTGAGCTGCGAGGACGGCTCTGCGGCCGCCATTTCGGCCGCGACAGCCGCCATGCCTCCGCATCCATAGAGAATGGCCGCGACTGCGCAGGAAACCTTGTATTTCGCTTTCATGATTTTGCCCCAAAATATTCCGCTTGCGACACAAGAAGGCGCGTGAAGACAGCGGCTGGCCGAACGGCCCACCGTGCACCCCAATTTTTTTGAAGACCCCGATGAAGATGTTACGCGAACTTGCGTCGCGCAAAATGTATGGCTGGCGGCGGTGACATTTCGATGATGAATGCGAAACGGAAAACAATTAATTGCGCGTAATACTTTGCCCCAAGACAACGCATAAAAAGCGCCGACGCAAGGTTTTCGCGGGCCGTCAAATAATTCACGAAGAAGCTTTGCAGAAGCGGCACAAAATCGACAAATAAGCTTCCCGATTGTGTCGCGAACCATCACGAACGCTCGGTGAGGACAACCTTGGTGGTTTTATCCCACCATCACGCCGATGGCCGGATCGGTTCGACTGGCTTCGCCGCTTTCCACGTGACCGGCGAAACGGCGACGAAACGCGCTCACGTCTTCGCAGGTCACGGTAAGATCGTACCAGCGGCTGCTGGTGTTTAGTGACCATTCTTCGAAGTGTGTAGAATCAGGCGCGATGGCGACCTGGCGCCGCTCGCCACCATAAACGTCGGCTTGCGAAACTTGGACTGTTCGGGGGTGATCGCCGGCGTTCTTCAATGTCATGCGCACGCGGCCAGTCTTGCCCAGGTGTGTCACTTCGATTTGCAACGGATCACCTTCGGCCTGGCCACCAAACTCACGATAAAAACCATTCGGGCCGTGGAGATGAAGCCAATAGTTTTCGCGCGGTAGCTTCGTCGAATGACGCTCGCCTGCTCCTACGGTGAATGACCATGGGCCCTGCGATCCAATCTGATCGAAAACCTGGAAAACTGCCCCAGTTGCGCCGTCATTGCGCAGTTCAAGTGTGAGATCGCTGTTTTGCGCAAAGCAATCCGCCGCCAGTTCATACGGTAGTGGACGTGCCGCACGCTGCGCACCTTCCTGGCCAGTCGACAGCTGATTTACGGGGATTGTGAGATTGGGCGACGCCAGAGAACGGTTTACACGCGCCATGAAATCGCCAGTCGATGGCAGAATCAAACTGGCCCAATCCTTGTTGGGGTTACGGAAATCGAGCGCCGATGTCAGGTCGCCGCATACCGAACGCCGCCATGCGCTGATGTTGTCGTCACGCACGCCGAACCGTTTTTCCAGAAAGCGTATCGTCGAGGTGTGATCGAACACTTCCGAGCAGACCCAGCCGCCGCGCGACCATGGGGAAATCACCATCGCAGGAATACGGATGCCCAATCCGATCGGCACGCGGCCTTTGTTGGGCACGTCGCGATCGCCATAGTCCTTGGCTTCGCCATCGGTGGAAACGGTGCTGAAACCTTCGTCTGCCGCAAAGGCGGGTGTGGGCGGAGGCATGTGATCGAAAAAGCCGCCGCACTCGTCGTAGTTGATGATGAACACCGTCTTGGCGAAGACCTGCGGGTTGGCCACCAGAGCCTCAATCAAGGCAGCGCAGACATGCTCGCCTTTGGAAGGTTCATGTCGGGGATGCTCGGAGAGATCGGCGCCCGTCACGATCCATGACACTTGCGGCAGTGAACCGTTCTCGATGTCACGCCGGAAAGCGGCCACAAGTTGTTCGCCATCAGAACGTTTGCGGTTGATGGGATCCGGATCGTGTTCGGAAACCCAGGAACGGCCACGGATGTAAAGTGGCGAATCCTTTGGCGCGGGGCGAAACGGCGCGAAGATCGACAGCAGATTGTCGGAGAAGTTGTCGTATTCCTGGTAGACCTTCCACGACACGCCGGCTGCCTCAAGCCGCTCGGCATAGGTCGTGAACGTCAGCGGCCCGTTCGACAGCGGCTGGTCGGTTTCCTGATCCGATGTGGGAGTCTGGTCTTCGCCGTAATTCTCCATGATCGGATCGCCGCCGACCCCGCCACCGCCATTGCAACCGGCGAACATATGCAGACGGTTGGGATAGGTCTGCGTGAACGTCGAGCAATGATAGGCATCGCAGATTGTAAACGCGTTGGCGAGCGCATAATAAAAGGGAAGATCGGTGGCGGTGTAATAGACCATTCGCTTGTGAAGCTCTCCGGAATGGCCCCACTGGTCGAAGCGACCGCCATTGCGCGCGGTAAGCAACGCCTGATGCCCCTGATTCGAGCCTTCGACCGTGAACGCATTGGTGTTGGTCGGATCGCCGTGGAACGGCAAAACGTAGCCATCCGAATGTTCATAACTCGGCTGGTGCCAAACGGACCGGCCGCTCGGCAGGCGAAGCGCGCGTGGATCGCCAAAGCCGCGCACGCCGTTGAGGGTGCCGAAATAGTGATCGAAGGAACGGTTTTCCTGCATGAAAATCACGACATGCTCGACGTCTGCGATCGTGCCGGTGGCATTGTTCGCGGGGATCGCCAATGCTTTCAGAATCGATGCGGGAAATGCCGAAGCACCGAGTGCGCCAGCTGACAGCTTGAGGAAATGTCGCCGATTGCCGTTCGCCATGGCTGCCTCCAAATGTCAGAATTTGGTATAGACCAGAAGGGACGCCCCGATGACGAAGTTTCCGTGACAAAACGGCAGCAAAACCAAGAAACAGAAGACATCTCCGTGACATTGGTATATACCAGTCTGAAGAGTCGAAGGGGGCTGTGATCCGCCTTCTGGCATGACGCCGTTCGAGGAAGCTGGAAGCGATGGATTTAAAGGTCGTCCTGGACCGCTTGATGGAGAAGTTCGAGGTGATGGGTGATCGCCGCTATGGCGAGGATGTCACCCAGCGCGCGCATATGGAGCAGGCAGCCCAACTCGCTGCAGAGGACGGTGCCAGCGAAAGCTTGATCGCCGCATCTCTCCTCCACGACTTCGGCCATTTCCTGCAACGCAAGGGCGAGGATGCCGCCAATCATGGCATCGATGCGCGACATGAGGTCATTGGGGCCAACTATCTGGCCCGTTACTTTCCCGACAGTGTGGTCCAGCCGATCCTGTTGCACGTCGATGCCAAGAGGTTTTTGTGCAGCACAGACCGCAGCTATCTAGATGGTCTCAGTGACGCGTCGCGGCAAAGCCTCGCGCTTCAGGGCGGGCTGATGTCATCAGCCGAGCACCTCGTGTTTTCGCGTAGCTCCTATCGCGACGATGCCCTCAGACTACGCCGCTATGACGACCTCGCCAAACGAACCGACATAAGACCGCCCAGACTGGAGACCTATCGCGAGATGCTTCTCGACCTGATGGTCCATGCGGGGCGTATGCGCGCGGTGCCACCGCGGTAGCAAGCCTTTTGAAGACGGTGTACGATTCTTTCACTCAACGGC
>Ga0335083_10010864_pt1 | contig 10961 bp, 14 predicted proteins | sample Lox_Sample_42_FD_206716 | JGI IMG/M metagenome (GOLD analysis project Ga0335083, IMG submission 206716) | Soil microbial communities from Loxahatchee National Wildlife Refuge, Florida, United States - Lox_Sample_4.2 | ecosystem: Environmental > Terrestrial > Soil > Wetlands | place: USA... | reverse complement strand
TAAAGGCGCTCAAGGCTGCGCTCGCTGACGGCAGCGTAACGCAGGCGGCCGTAGATGATTCTGTGCGCCGCATTCTGCGCACGATCATCCGCGTGGGCCTGCTGGATGGGCCGATGCATCCGAACCCGGCGGAGGTCAATTCCCCAGCGCACGACGCACTCGCGCTGAAAGTGGCGGAGGAAGGCATTGTGCTGTTGAAAAACCGTAAAGACCTTCTGCCATTGGACCGCGACCAAATCAAATCCGTTGCCGTCATCGGGCAACCTGCCACCGATATGCAAGTGGACGCCCTCGGCAGCCCGCAGGTGCAGCCGCCGCACGTGGTCAATTTCCTGGACGGTATTAAGGCACAAGCCGGTAACATCACGATAAATTACGTGGCTGCTGCCTTGCACGGCGTACTCCTGCCGTCATCGGTCGTCACCGTGCCGGACAATGACGCCACTCACGGTTTCCACGCCGAATATTTTAAAAACCGTGATCTGTCCGGCTCTCCTGCACTGGTGCGCGTGGACGAATCCATTAATCTCAGCAGCCAGAATCCAGTGACACCGGATTTCCCGACCAGCGATTTTAGTGTGCGCTGGACCGGCAAATTGACTGTTCCCGACAGTGGTGATTATACCTTTACGTTTACCGGTGACGACGGCTATCGCATTTATATCGGGGACAAATTATTGATTGATAATTGGACACAAGAGCCAGCCACAGCCAAATCCGCCACCATAAAACTTGAGGCCGGCAAAGCGTATGATTTGCGCGTGGAATATTTTCAGGAGGGCGGCGATTTTGTAGCGCGCATGGATTGGACTCCGCCCAATAGCTCGCCTTACGCCGAAGCGGAAGCAGCGGCAAAGAAATCGGACGTGGCCGTGGTCTTTGTTTCCACCATGGGCAGCGAAGGTGAAGGCAATGACCGGCCCTCCATGGACCTGCCGGATAACCAATCCGCTTTAATTCGCGCCGTGGCATCCGCCAACAAAAAGACCATCGTCGTGCTTAACAACGGCACGCCGGTGACCATGACGGATTGGCTGGACCAGGTCCCTGCAGTGATTGAATCATGGTTCCCCGGGCAGGAAGGCGGAAATGCTTTGGCCGCCGTTCTCTTTGGCGATGTGAATCCGTCCGGAAAACTGCCAGACACGTTCGCTGCCAAACGCGATGAGTATCCTGATTTCGGCAATTATCCCGGTCAGAACAACGAAGTGCACTATGCGGAAGGCATTTACATCGGCTACCGGCATTTTGACAAAGACAATATCCGTCCGATATTCCCCTTCGGCTACGGACTGTCCTATACCACGTTTCGTTACTCAAACCTCAAACTTTCGAGTGACCAATTGTCCCCGGACGGCAGCATTACTGCCAGCGTGGACATCACCAATACCGGCAAGCGCGCCGGAGAGGAAGTGGTCGAACTGTATATCCATGACCTGGACCCTAAAATCGACAAACCCATTCGTGAGTTGAAGGGATTTGCCAAAGTTGCCCTGGCGCCCGGCGAAACAAAGACCGTGGATATCGCTGTCACGCCGCGTGACCTGGCCTATTACGATGTTACGGGTGCGCAATGGAAAGCGGACTCCGGCAAATATGAAATTGAAATCGGCGCTTCGTCGCGCGATATCCAGCAGAAGACGCCGATGCAATTAACGGAAACGTTTACGAGTAAGCCCTAAGCAGCAAGTTTAGGTTCAGGGGTTCTCGCATGTGGGCGCCGGTGGCCGACTCGAAACGGCGCGATTTTTTCGCCCGCTCGCCGGCCAGTACCCCTCTGTTTCCGCATGGCTACCGTTTTGATGACCAGGCCTCTCACGAATTTGCTGCCTCCATAGCACCCGCTCGATACCGTTGCCAAATGCCCAACAACCCAAATGGTAAAACATGAAAACAAAAAGTGACCCGATGAAGTCAAAGCCTCACTTCGAGATCCTTGACGGATTGCGTGGAGTGGCGGCGGTCATGGTTGTTGCATTCCATCTTTGCGAGGCTCATGCAACCAGTCCGGAAAACCAGCTCATAAATCACGGTTACCTCGCCGTGGACTTTTTCTTTCTGCTTTCTGGATATGTCATCGGCTATGCCTACGACGACCGCTTCAAACGTATGGGGGTGGGAGGGTTCGTACTGAGGCGGCTCATCAGGTTGCAACCCATGGTCATCGCGGGTTCAGTCATCGGCGCAATCGGATTCTACTTCGCCAGGTGCGAGATGTGGCCCCTGATTGGCACAACGCCGGTATGGAAGATGTTGCTGGTGATGTTGGTAGGTTGCACGATGATCCCACTCCGTCCGTCAATGGACATTCGGGGCTGGCAGGAAATGTACCCCTTGAACGGCCCGGCGTGGTCGCTATTTTTTGAGTATATTGGGAACTTGTTGTATGCGCTTGTAGTGCGCCATTTTACAAAAACATTCTTGGCCTTGTTGGTGTTTCTGGCGGGTGCGGCGGTGGTCGAGTGGGGTGTCACCTGTCCGAGTGGAGATTTTACAGGAGGCTGGACGGTAGACAGCCAAAATCTGCGGATTGGTTTCACGAGGCTAATGTTCCCATTTTTCGGCGGTCTCATGTTGTTCCGCCTGGGAAAGGTCATACGCATGCCTCACGCCTTTTGGGTGAGCAGTGGATTGATTCTCATCGCCCTTTGCTTGCCCCGCTTTGGCGGCCGGGAGCATTATTGGGTCAATGGGCTGTATGAGGCGATGTGCATCATCGTCCTTTTCCCCATTATCGTTTCGATAGGCGCCGGCGGGACGCTGGCCGGAAAGTATTCTACGCCTGTTTGCAGTTTTCTTGGACGCATTTCGTACCCTCTTTATATCACGCACTACCCGTTAATTTACATCTACACCGCATGGGTGATGCGTCAAAAGGTATCACTTTCGCAGGGGTATCCGTACGCCCTGCTGGTTCTCTTGGGAAGCCTGGCGATGGCGTATCTCTTCCTTCGCTTTTACGACGAGCCGGTACGCGAGTGGTTAAAAATGAGATTCCAACAAGGTAAGAGTGCATAAAAGTCCACCAACCTGATGGTATTTTTTCGTCTTCAAATGCGCCAGAAACGATGCAATCAATTTTATCAAAAATAACGCAAATGAATGCGCCCAAAAGGACACAATCCATTTATGCCAAGCGTAACTCTCATCATTCTTATGTTTACTTTCAGGAGGAGACTAAAGAGAGAAGCGTTAGGGCAGACGCCGGCGAATACCTCTGCGCCGCAACAAAAGAAGGTGTTTTCGCAGGAACAGATCGTGGCGGGGTTTAAAAGCATTCGAGCGGCCGTCGAGAATCAAGAATGAAATTGTGAACCTTGCCTAAAAACTTGCGGGGGCATAACCTAGTGACTGGTTTTTGTGCTTCAAATTAACTAACCTCTAAAACATGAGCAACCAAAGTGGAAGCTTTCCTAAAATAATTTGGATATTTTGGTTTCAAGGATTTGAAAATGCACCGGGACTGGTAAAAAAATGCTTATCCTCCTGGCAACTGAATAATCCCGGGTGGCAAATCAATGTGTTGGATGAAAAAGAATACAAAAAACATATCGATATTGATCCTATTACTGCGCTCAACCGCGACACGATGAACGTACAGTCGTTATCAGAGATTCTCAGGATTAATTTGATAAATAAATATGGCGGCGTGTGGGTGGACGCAACGTGCTTTTGTTGCCAGCCCCTGGATGAATGGTTGCCGAACTTCATGACTTCCGGCTTTTTTGCTTTTGAAAGACATGGAGATGACAGATTGATATCAAGTTGGTTTTTGGCTTCTACCAAAGAAAGTTATTTGACTACTGCGTTGTGTGAAGCGATCAACTGGTATTGGGGCAAAAACCGTTTCCCGTATCAAAAGAGAAAATATGGCAGAAAGGCCATCAAATGGATTGGGAAAATTCTTAATCAGAATCCGCGCAGGGCCAGCCTCTGGGCTCATCCTTTAACACTAAAGATACTCAAACTGCAGCCATATTATTGTTTTCAATATGTTTTCTATCGGCTGTTAGCCACTGACAGGCGCAGCCGCGAAATCTGGGATAAAACTCCGAAGGTAAGAGTCGATAGTGCGCGCCGGATGCAACTAGCCGGCTTGTTGAACCCAGTGACCGCTGAAATCAAATCCATAATCGACTCAAGAAAAGATGCGATTTATAAACTGGATTGGCGGAAGGACAAAGATTTGGTACCCGGCTGCAATTTGGACTATTTACTGAATTCACTGGAGCTGCAATTTCCCCAAAAAACCTCATAAAAAATATTGAGCAAACGATGGGGGCCACGCTTTTTTGTCGCGGCCGAGCTTTGCTTCCCTGGAAGTGTTCGCAGGCGAGAAGCTGTTCCAGCGTTTTTATTGGCATTATGCGTGCCATGGTTGGCCTGTCGAGTTCATTCGTCAATATCGCTCCTCCAACCCCAACGAACCCTTGAAATACATCTTTGACATAAATGGCGGCGTTATGCGCTACCGTTATGCGGATTTAAAAAGCGCCAAAAAAAGTTCTATAAAACACCCTTATTATAAGGCATTATTACAATTTGGTGCCGGTGGCCGGACTCGAACCGGCACGACCCTTTGAGTCCGCATTATGGTGCAAAAATAAGGGATTTTAGCATAATGAACCATAGTGAGCATTTTTGATTTGCTTACAATTTACATACAGTGTATTTTGCGGGCATGGCATGGATTTACAAACGCGGCTCTAAATGGTGGATGGGCGAACGGTCACAAGACGGAAAGCTCATCCAAAAATCTCTCAAAACAAAAATCAAGGCTGAGGCTGAGGCTGAATTAGAGAAGACGCGATTAGTTCAAAGCCTGCACTCCAGGGGCGCTGCGACTGAGGACGTAATCGCGGTTATCACCGGGAAACAAGTAGAGCGGAAAAAAACAGTCGTAGAGTATTTCAAGGGATGGCTGGACACGGCAAGACCTCACGTAACCGGCTCGACAATCAAAAAATACGAACAGCTTTCCCGCGAATTTATAGCGTTCGTTAAGGCAGACATTATGCCACTCACGATGGATGATATTAAGGCAGATCAGGTGCGCGGTTTCCTGACAGAAAAGCGGAAGACCACAACGCACGCCACAACGAGCGGATTCAGGCGTATCCTTTCAGGCATCTTTTTACAGGCACAAAATGAAGGACAGACCACGCGCAACCCTGTCGCGCTCGCGAAACTGCCGAAAGTTCTCACGAAGGAAAACGGGAAACGGGCATTCACTCTGGCAGAAGTCAAACAGCTTTACGGCAAGGCAACGCCGTTTTGGAAATGGATGATTCGGTCAGCATTTTACACAGGGTTTTCACTTGGCGATTTGGTGACACTACGTCGCCGCGCTGCTGACATGCGTCAGCGTATGGTAAGCATAAATCGGCGCAAGACCGGCAAGGCTGTGAATGTCCCAATGAACGCGGGATTGATTGAGCTATTCAAAGCGACATGGCCGGCAAAGGCCGACGATTATTTTTGGCCCGATGAAGCCCAAAAATATCTGACAACCGGCGCATCCTCGTTCTCTCAGGAATTTTACGAACTGATGGCCGAATGCGGCATGGTGACAGCCAGAGATGGCACAAAAGAAACGACAGGCAAAGGCCGCAACGCCAAACGGAGCGCGACGGGCTTAGGCTTCCACGGTCTGCGCCATACGTTCGTAACGAATCTAAAAATCGCTGGCGCTCAGGACAGCGTAGCGAAAGAATTGGCTGGGCATGGTTCATCGGCTGTCAGCGCGGTCTATACTCACCTTCCTGTCGAAACACTGTCAGAGGCCGTCAAACGCATTCCAACCCTATGAGAAAATCAGGAAAATTTAAACGTGAGGCGTCGGCCTGCATTGAAGGCATTGACATTTTAATTGAGTCGTGCGGAGAGACTCCAAAGACCGCAATGGCCGTCCTACGGTCTGCGCTCACGGACGAACCAAACCCAGAGCGTCCCCGAAAAAAGGGCAAGGTTGATGCGTGGCTTCGCGGGAAGGCGATTCGGAGCGCCGTAGCAACTTTTATACAGGCCGTTGCAGGACGGGACGTGCAATTTTTTTCCGATATGGCCCGCATTTTCAAAAGCAAAACCACTGACACAGGCATTGACAATATAAGGCGTGCAATCGCGGTACAAGGTTGGTTTGATTATAAGATAAGGGTGACACGAACACGCCCAGAGTTTCAGGCATTGGTAGAAGACCTCGCGGGGGAAAAATATCATCGTCAGAGTTTCGTTCGCGTTGCCGAAAAAATGGGAGCGAAATTCATCAAGGCAAAAAGAGGACCGAGAAAGTCTTCCTGAGTTTAGCACCATTCTTGGTGCAAGTGTGCGTATTCAGTTTTCGCGTCGTGTGCGATAACGGTGCGTATGAGCGCACTACTACGCCAAACTGTTACGGACGATTCAAAATCCGACTTTGACCTGTTCCGAATTTCAAAATCAAAAAAAGAAGTTGATCTCGCCCCGAACACGGTAAGGTCATACATCGAAGAAGGTCTGCCGTTTTATAAACGAGGTAAAGCGACTTTCATCAGCAAAAAGGAACTGGCGGCTTTCATCATGGGAGTGCAGCCGGTATGAGCGGCGGCCCGTTCCATGAAGATTACCTTAACCCCGCCGCTGACCCATTGCATCCGCAGACGATGGATTTTCCGCGTGATGAAGTTTTCGCCCGGCTCGATGGGGACATTCCGAAAGACGTTGAACCCCTCGACGCCACGACCAGGACAAAACTTGTTGAGGCGTTCGGTAAAATCTTTTTTTGGGTTACAGCCACTGACCTTTCAAGAAAGGACTCTGACCGTAGAATAGGCAAACGGTTTATTGCGTTGTGTTGGGTAATGAACCCCGGCCTGTTTGAAGGTTCGCCTTCAGCGACGAAGCTCGCGGAGATAATCCGAATGCCGGCCTGTAAGTTCCATTCCCTCACTGGCGAAGCAGCGCGGGAATTCGGCATTACCAACCGAGCACAAGACCACGCATGGAATCGGAAGGGAGATAACAATGACCACGAATGAAAATAAAAAGCCCCCGTCGGTTGCTTATGCCGAACAGGGGCGAGGATTAACGTCCCATAATAGCCCGAACGCTTCCGACGAATCACGCTCATGGTTTAAGGCCATACGGACGCCTGACGCGCTCGAATTGGTGTGCCGTGTGCCGAACGCTTTTCGGCTGGCCTACATCATAGCCTATCGTGCCAGGTGGAAAGACGGTTTCAACATCCACAATTTGCAGCCCGGAGAGGCTCTACTGGGAGACTTCAAAGAATGCGGCATGACTCAGCAGGAGTATCGCACAGCCAAGAGCCAACTTGACAAGTGGGGTTTTGCAACGTTCACAGCAACAAACAAGGGAACTATTGCACGGCTAATAGACACAAGGCTTTTCTATATTTCCGATTTGGCAAACAACGAGCTAGCCAACACTCAATCAACGAACAACCAACGATCGGGTAACGAACAAACAACGACTAACTTAGAAGGAATAGAAGGGATAGAAAGAAAAGACGAGAGCGAAGGCGCGGGCGCGAGCCAAATGTCTAACAATGATTGGGAAAAGTTTTTTTTGACCTGTGATTCGTTGACCGAGAACTACGAGGCATGGCATCGGAAACATCCGGGGGTGAACTGGTACACCGGCCTAACGGACGCCGAGCAATACGCACTGATGACCGACGAGGAGCGCGAACGAGCCGACCAGTACGACCTCAACAAAGAATTTTTAGCTCGGTACAAATCCACCCGGAGCATTCGGCCATGATGCAGCCTGATCTTATCCCGCATCCGCGTCCCCCGGAACTCATCGTCGCTGGCCGGGAATTAATTGAGACATTGGCAACGATAAAACACCAGGGCGGAAAAGTCACAGCAATGGAACGACTCGACAAACACAGCACGAAATGGCGGCTGTTCATCTACTGGCTGAACGTAAAGTAAGCGTCTTCACTTCATTGTATGACAGCGGACATTTTGGAATTTGTAACAGTGAGCGAGGCAGCCCGGCGCATTGGCGCGGTGAGCAATACGCTCCGTCGCCAGATTGAGCGGCATGAAGTCCAGCCGGACGCCGTTCTCATTGAAGGCGCACAGCAACTTCGTTCACCGCTGTATCTCGCTCAACGTCTTCCAAACCTGAAAACGCTCGTTGAAAAAAACATCCGATGAAAATCATTGGCACAGCAACTCTCGACCAGGGCGAAGCACAAGCCCTTTTAGCGCGTCTCGTTGACCACGCCGCCAGCTTGCGCGGCCTATGTCTCGCTGCTGAGGGCAAGGCCATCATATCACCTGGCCTGTCCAACAAAGGCGAGGACATTTTCGCCGACATTGCAGCCCTCGAAATTCACATTCGGGAACTCGAAGGCCGAATCGGTGACACGGCCCCGGCATTCAATTTTTCACCGTCAACCGCTGTTAACGTGTCCAGCAAGCAAACCCTCACTGAAAAAATTCTCGCAGCAAAAGGCGTTGCAAAGCTCGCCGATTTGCCGCGCCACAGTCCGCTTGATTAACCCCGAAAAACCTATGAGCAACCCGCAAACCCCTGAATGGAACACTGACGAAGACGTTGAGCAAACCCCGCTTGGCGACCGCCACGTTGACCCGACTATTCCGACGCTCGTTTTGCCGAAGCCAACAGCCGTAGTAGCGCCAGCATTTCCAAAGGCTCAACGGCCATACGTTTTGTCCGACGATGAACTGGCCGCGCTGCCAACCGATGAGAAGAACATTTTCAAGGAAATGGTGAAGCGTAATCCATTCCCCGGCCAGCATCCCAAAGGCAGCAAGACCGAAGCGGAATGGCACGAACTCCGCAAGCGATATGGCCAGGTGCAACAAATTCCGATTTTTAAGCCGACGGATGCGGAGCTTGTCGAAATGCGTGCCGCACAATCCAAGGCCATCGTAAATGCTGAGAGCGACCGCATTGATTTGGCGACTCGCACGAAGGCGGCACTTGCCAACGATGCCTTTTTGCCTGTCATTCCTGAACGTGACTTGCCCGACGTGCTGATTGAATTCCTCGGACAGCCCGAAGTGATTGCTCCAATCGTTGACCTGCGCCGGGCACTGGCGGCTTATCAAGTCCAGTTCCTTGAAGCGTTCATTTTCCATTCACCGGAAAATCGCAAGCGTGAGCAGAAAATCGCGCTGCAAAGCAATACACCCGACGAGGCAGTAAATCGAATTATGGACGAAATCGTCCTGATGGGTTCGGAACATTTTCGATTGCTCGCAAACCGCAAGGCCGGGCAATTAAACGCACTCTGGCATGAGACTGTCAGGCCGAAACTGGTTGATCTGCTGCAATCCGCTGAACTGTACGTGAGCGAACAAAAGCTGTCCGCGTTACAAAATGCCGCCGAATTTTTACGGGCAAATGATGCCGATGAAGATGAAGCTCCCAGGTTCACGAAAAAGTATGACGTGATTCTGACCGAGATAAAGAATCGATTGAATCACCTCGTCACTCCCGGCGGCGGTATTCCCCGGCCCGTATTAGGCATTCACGTTCAGCCGGTTGAATGTGCGTTGCAGCATGTCTTTGGAATTCCCGTACTGCCAGCACCGATTGACGCCTAACCATGAAGCTTTACCCGTCGCGCCACGACTCCGCAGCCCGTCGCTGCGAATCGGTTCGTCTTCGCAACATAACCGGCGCGGCGGGGAATTTTCTTAGGGAGTCTTCTTTTCGACGATTGCCCAATGCTGGTTCCGAAAAAGACCGGAAGGCGCATACAAACGATGAAAAAATCTGAAAAACACACTTTGGGCATTGCGGCGTCCATGCGTGGCGCGTCTGCGCTCACAGGCTTCTCGTTCCGGGCAATCCAAGCGGCCAAAGGCGGCGGTTGCCCGGCATTCCTGTCAAATGGCCGGGTTGACTGCGATGCCCTGGTGGATTGGTTGTCAAAGAACCCTGAGATTTTGGAAACCGCTGGCGAGCGCGTCAATCGTGACCATGAGCTTGCTCTGAAAGCCCGTGCTGACCGGATGATGAAAGAGCATGAGCTTGCCGTGCAGCAGGGCAAATACGTTTTAGTCGCGGAGGTTGAAAAAGCAGGCGGGGAATTGGGTGCTGCAATTCGACAAGTCGTTTCAACAATCCACCTGGCCGCGCCGAATGTTGTCGGCCTGTCAGTTGCCGATGCCGAAGCCCGGCTGAAGGAAATCGAAGATGAGATTTTGCAGCAGCTCCACTTGCTGCCAGAAAGTCAAAACCAACAACCCATAACCCAAAATGAAACTTAAAAAATTATTCCTGACCGTAGCGGCCCTGGCCGCATTCGCATTCACCGCTGCCGCTCAAGAGGAAGGCAGTTACACACTAATGCCCCTACAAGGCGGTGCTACGGGCATCCCGGCGCTGTCCACAAACGTTTTCATATCGTATGGGGCGACGAATACCTACTCGGCCCCGCCAGTTTTTACTAATGCCGCAACCGTGCTGGTGCAGCCATGCAACGAGTATGACAACGTTGGGTTGACTATCGCCATGACCGGCCAAACCGGCTGCAATGTTAACGTCATTATTTATGGCTCAACGGACATTTTTAACTTCCTGCCAAAATTCCAGTATTTGAACATCGGCGCGGGCAATTATATCACGAATCTCGATCTGGACACGCACGGCATGACCTCATTGGCGGTTGTAGTGCAAAACACAGGCACAGGCTATGCCACGAACGCGCTGGTAAGATTCACTCTGAAATCGCCGAAGTACGGGGCAAAACCGGTTACGGAATGAGCGAATAAACTAATTTTGAGGCACTCCACGTGTTTCACGCTGAACGAAAGCGGAGACAAATACACGATGAACAAAAAGACGAATCGAAAATTCGCCGCGCTCTCGAAAGAGTGGAAGCGCCGGGCACGGAAACTTTTTCAATGTGCTGGCAAAACAAAAAGTAAAAATGACCGGCGGCGGATGGAGTTTGGCGCAATGACTAATCTCAACTG
>Ga0335083_10010863_pt1 | contig 10961 bp, 9 predicted proteins | sample Lox_Sample_42_FD_206716 | JGI IMG/M metagenome (GOLD analysis project Ga0335083, IMG submission 206716) | Soil microbial communities from Loxahatchee National Wildlife Refuge, Florida, United States - Lox_Sample_4.2 | ecosystem: Environmental > Terrestrial > Soil > Wetlands | place: USA: Florida... | reverse complement strand
GTTGACGTTCCGGTTCACGTTACGATTGACGTTGCCCCGGTTGACGTTGCCCCGGTTGACGTTGCCCCGGTTGACGTTTCCGCGATGAACGTTGCCGTGCCGGGCCCCGGCGTAAGCGCCCCGATGCGCGCCCCCATGCATTCCGCGATGCGCCCCTCCCCGGTGCACGCCCCCGCCTCCGCGGCCAGCTCTCGCTTGCGTGAGCAAGCCGTCATCCATATGGGCGGCGGCGTTGGCGCCGCTGTAAATCTCGATCGCTCCGGCCTCCGGCGCGCCGAGGGCGGCCAGCGAGACTGCGACCAAGACGTTCTTGAACTGACTCGACCAACTCATGGCGTCACCTCCATAACCAAAAGGCGGCCCGTCCGGCCGTCTCGCAAAGCCCCCTGGCTGGAACGCCCGGCGGAAACATTGGCCCCGCGTCTCGAACGCCCTTCGCCTGACCCGGCAACAATCGGCGAGACCGTCGGAAATTGCAATATTTGCGTATATTTGAGGCCTACCCCCAAGAACGTCGTTCCCGTCGGTTTGCGCTCGCGCCTCCAGGCTAGGGTAAGATATCCTTGTCCAGGACCTGCTCGATCGTCCACGGGCAGGCTTCCGGCAGACGGTAGAGGCCGGTCTCGTCGAGCGCTTTCCTGCGCGCCATGGCGTAGACCTCCGGCAGTCGCTCGCCGGGATAGGACTTGAGCGAAGGACTTTCGGCGAGCAGGCGACCAAGACGGTGACGCGCCTCGAAAATCGAGCCGCGACAACACCCGCGTTGCCATTCGGGCTGGCAGCGCCATTTCAAAAGATGCAGCAGAAGGTTGTCGAGACGGGATTCGATCTGATGTCCATCGCTCCTGCCCAAGGTCTCGATTTCCTCCGCGAGATTCGTAAAGGTCCGCCTCCTAATCCGACATGCCGTCCGATATGGCACCCTCGCCCATAGAGGCAATGCCTCAATAAATCTTCACGTATTCGAAGTCGCCGGGCTGATTGTTGATCCCGACGCGCGGCGGCGCGATCCAGCTCGCGTATTTGCCCCGCTCGCAGCAGGGCTTCATGAGCGAACTCACGAACTTCATGTCGGCGTCGTTCGGCAGCCAGTCGCCGCTCTTCGCCTGCCATTCATCCTCGGTCAGGACCTCGCCGGCGGGGCTGACCCGATGGCTGGCGAACTCGCCGATCCTGCGGTTGAAGCCCTTGTGCGGCTGGGCGAGCTTGAAGGCGATTCCAGCCTTCTCGATCACCTTGTTCCAGCGGTCGACGCCGCCCTGACAATCGACGATGTAGTCGTCGAGCAGACGGCTGTTGATCGCGCGCAAGGCCGGAACCTGCTCCTCGACAATCTTGCCCTCGACGACGCGCATGACCGTATAGGTCGCGTCCTTGAGCTCGTGATCGTCCTTGAGATTCGCCTCGTTGAAGCGGCCCTTGATTCCCGCCGAGAACGCCTCGGCCGCATTGCTCGAGATCTCGCCGCCAAAGAGGTCGCGTGTCACCGAGATATGGAAGTTGGCCTTGCGCTGCAAAAGCGGCAGATCGACCACGCCGAGCGCTCGCACCGCCTCGACCTCGTAGGGGTCCTTGATGCCGGCCTTCACCATAGCGTTGCAGGTTGCCTCGATCGTGCGCTGCACGCCGGTTTCGCCGACGAACATGTGGTGCGCCTCTTCCGTCAGCATGAAGCGGCAGGTGCGCGACAGCGGATCGAAGCCGCTCTCGGCGAGCGCCGCGAGCTGCATCTTGCCGTCGCGGTCGGTGAAGTAGGTGAACATGAAGAAGGAGAGCCAGTCGGGCGTGCGCTCGTTGAAGGCGCCGAGGATGCGCGGATTGTCCTGATTGCCGCTCTGCCGCTCGAGCAGCGCCTGCGCCTCCTCGCGGCCGTCCTTGCCGAAATATTTGACGAGCAGATAGACCATCGCCCAGAGGTGACGGCCCTCCTCGACATTGACCTGGAAGAGGTTGCGCATGTCGTAAAGGGAGGGCGCGGTCGCGCCGAGATAACGCTGCTGCTCGACGGACGCGGGCTCGGTGTCGCCCTGCACCACGATGAGGCGGCGCAGCAGCGCGCGATATTCGCCCGGGACTTCCTGCCATGCGGGCTCGCCTTTGTGCCGCCCGCACGGGATCGTCCGGCTCTCGACTTTCGGCGCGAGCAGGATGCCCCAGCGATATTGCGGCATCTGGACGTAGCCGAACTTGGCCCAGCCGCCCGGATCGACGCCGACGGCGGTGCGCAAATAGACCTCGGACTGCTGGAAGCCCTCCGGCCCCATGTCGTTCCACCAGTCGAGGTATTTCGGCCGCCAGGTTTCGAGCGCGCGCTTGAGCTGCTTGTCGGAGGATAATTGCACGTTGTTGGGAATGGCGTCGTCGTAGCTGATCTCGACGAAGCGCTCGCCGGCGACGGTCGCCGTGCCTTCGCTCAAGGTTTCGACGGAGCTCATGTTTCCTCCACATCCGTTGGCGCCAGCCGGCGGCACGCCGCTCGCGGCGGCGATGATTGTCATTATTTTGCAGGATTGTCAAATAGGAATCACATTATATTGCGTATATCATAAACATTTTCCACTGTAAGCCTCTCAGTTAGGCATTTTCATGCATCTCCAGCTTCGGGCTCAAGTCGAACAGGCTCGTCGCCTCGGATTCCAGCACCTCCTGCCCATGCTGGTTGAAGAGGCGCCAGCGCCAGCGCATGATGCCGAGGTCGGGCTGGCTCTTCGACCGGCGCGTCTCCAAGACTTCCGCGCGCAAGGTGAGGCTGTCGCCGGGGCGCACGGGGTTCGGCCATTTGATGTAGGCGACACCCGGCGAGCCGACCGTCTCGGAGCCCATGAGCACGTTGTCGACGGCAAGCCGCATGCCGATGGCGCAGGTCTGCCAGCCGCTCGCGATGAGCCCACCGTAGCGGCCTTCGGCCGCTGTCTTGGGGTCGACGTGGAACCATTGCGGGTCGTAGGTTTTCGCGAAGCGCAGCATCTCGTCTTCGTCGAGCGTATAGGACCCAACTTCGATCACTTGGCCGGCGTGGAAATCGGCGAATTTCATCGCTTGCGCCCCCTCCTGCCTTTGCGGCCGGCGCTTCAATAGGTCTCGATATGCAGCCGGCCGTCGCGCTTGATCGAGGCGCGGATCGCCTCCCAGTCGAGGCCGGTCCCGCGCGCGATGTCGCGGAGCGCCAGCACCACCCCCTCGTCCATGGCCTTCAGCCCGCACACGTAGAAGTGGGCGTTCGGGTCGATAAGCAGCGGTGCGAGGTCGGCGGCGCGCTCGCGCATGGCGTCCTGCACGTAGCGCTTGGGCGCGCCCGGCGTGCGGCTGAAGGCGAAATTGATGTCGATAAAGTCTTTTGGCAGCGTCAAGAGCGGCCCGAAGTAGGGCAACTCCTCCTTGGTGCGCGCGCCGAAGAAGAGCATGAGCTTGCCGCCCTCGAACTTGCCGGACTTGCGCAATCGCCGTCGCCACTCGGTCATGGCGCGCATCGGCGCGCTGCCGGTGCCGGTGCAGATCATGACCATGGCGCTCTTCGGGTGGTTCGGCATCAGGAAGCTCACGCCGAACGGTCCCGTAACCTCGACCTTGTCGCCCACTTTGAGATCGCAGAGATAGTTGCTGGCCGCCCCGCGCACGGGCCGTCCCTGGTGGTCCTCGAGCACGCGCTTAACCGTGAGCGACACGTTGTTGTAGCCCGGCCGCTCGCCGTTGCGCGGGCTCGCCGCCGAATATTGGCGCGGATGCTGCGGCCTGCCCTCGGCGTCGAGGCCGGGCGGAACGATGCCGATCGACTGGCCTTCGAGCACCGGGAACGGCATCGCGCCGAAGTCGAGCACGATGTGGTGCGTGTCGTAATCCCTGCCGATCTCCGTCACGCGCACGTTGCCGACGACGGTCGCCGTCACCGACTTCTCGGCTGCGCGCGGCCCGTAAAGGTTCGTGTACGGATGCGCCGCCGACCACGGGGGAGCCGTGGACACGTAGTCGGCGACGTTGAAGCCCGGCTCGGCGCCGGGCTCGAAGACGGAGGTCGCCGCTGCGTCCGTTGCTGCAAGCAAAACGGCGACGTCAGAGGCGCCAAGCTCCTCGGCGCTGAGCTCCTCGGGGAGCGCATCCCAGCTGAACTGGGCTTCGACGCTGTAGGCCGTGGCGCGCGGCACGGTGCGCCAATTGTCGATGCTGCCCGTCGGACACGGCGGAATGCAGGCCATGCACAGATTGCATTTGGCGACGTCGACCACATAGTTGCGCGAATCATGGGTGATGGCGCCGACCGGGCAAGTCGATTCGCAGGTGTTGCAGCGGATGCAGATTTCGGGGTCGATCAAGTGCTGCTTGATCAGCGTCGCGTCGACGTGCTCCATGGCGCTTCCCCTCCCGAACTAGACGCGGCTCCAGTCGAACGACGCCTTCTGGCCCGAGCCGTAGACCTTCAGCGCGCCCTTCTCGCCGACCGCGTTCGGGCGCTGGAAGACCCAGTTCTGCCATGCCGAGAGCCGGCCGAAAATACGGGTGAACATGGTCTCGGGCCCATTGAAGCGCAGGTTCGCCTCCATCGCCGTCAGCGCGTCGGGACTGAGCGAGACGCGCTCTTCGACTGCGATGCGAATTTCGTCGCTCCAGTCGATGTCGTCGGGGATGCTGGTGGCGAGGCCAAGCGCGAAGGCGGCCTTGGCGTCAAGCAGCCGGCCGATCGCCGCCTCGGCCGCTTCGAGAGCCGCCTTTTCCTGGTAGAAACGCCGCGCGAGGCGGCTCTGGCCAGTCGCCATCGGATAGTCGCCGAAATTCGAGTGCCCAAGCGCAATCTTCGGGGCGTGCGTCGCATTGTCCTCCTGCGCGAGATGATAGATGCGGTCGCAGGCGAGCGCGAGCTCGAGCAGCGCCCCGGCGAAGCACGAGCCTTCGTCGAGGAGCGCGAACAGGCTGCGCGACGACACGTCGAGGCGGCTGAAGGTGCGGCGCAGATAGCCGATAGTCGCGCGGACGAGCCAGTGGTCTTTCAGCGCCGCAAGCGTCGCGTCCAGCGCGAGGACCGCCGCCGGATCGCCCTCGGTCTTGATAAGCCAGACGCCGATGTCGCGCTCGTTGGTGCGCATCGAGAGGATTGCGTCCTCGAGTTCGCGCGCGAGCGCGAGCGGATACCATTGCGCGCCCTCCGCCTCGATCGCGGCGATGTTGGAGGGCTGCTCTCCGAACGGCCCCTTGACCGTGAAGGTCGCGGTCCGGGCGGCGCGATCGATCGCGACCGAGACGTGCGAATAAAGCAGCGCGGCGGGCTCAACTGTGCGCTTGAGCGGCGTCAGCGCGACCCCCTGGGCGTCGGCCGGCCGGTCGCTCTGGGCTGCGAGCGCGAACGCGCGCTCCCGGACCTTCTCCGCGAATTGCGCGGGCTTGGCGATCCCGTCCACCAGGCCCCAGTCGACGGCCTTCTGGCCGCGCACGCCCTCGCTCGTCGTGCAAAAAACGTCGGCGAGGTCATGGCGCACATGCCGTTTGTCGGTGAGGCGGGTGAGGCCGCCGGTGCCGGGCAGCACCCCGAGCAGCGGGACCTCGGGCAGGCTGATGGAACTGCTTCGGTCGTCGATGAGCAGGATTTCGTCGCAAGAGAGCGCGAGCTCGTAACCGCCGCCGGCGCAGGCGCCGTTGATCGCCGCGAGAAATTTGAGGCCGTCATATTTCGAGGAGTCCTCCAACCCGTTGCGCGTCTCGTTGGTGAACTTGCAGAAGTTGACCTTCCAGGCGTGGCTCGAGGAGCCGAGCATGAAGATGTTCGCCCCCGAGCAGAACACCCTTTCCTTGCCGCTCGTGACGACGACGCAGCGCACCTCGGGATGCTCGAAGCGGATGCGATTGACAGCATCGTTGAGCTCGATGTCGACGCCGAGATCGTAGCTGTTGAGCTTGAGCTTGTAGCCCGGACGCAGGCCGCCGTTCTCGTCCACGTCGGCCAGGAGGGTCGCGACGGGACCGTCGAACTTGAGCCTCCAGTGCCGGTGGCGGTCAGGCGAGGTCTGGTAGTCGACCCAATCCGGGAGATTCATGGGCGCTCCTAACTGGCAATTTACTGCAATATTAGTGTGCATCATAGTGCAGTTATGGCGAGAATACAAGGGCTATTCGCCTGCAAGCGCGGAGGAACGACGCTAGTCCAAAACGCAACAATTGCTTGCTGATAATCAGAAAGCATGATACCTTCGACGCGTCGGCCGGGAAGAGGTTGGACAACGATGGGGAACGACCTTTTCGGCTGCTCCGATCAGAGCAACGAAAGCACGCTCAACTTTGGCGGCGCCTGGACGCGCTTCACCTCGTTCGTATCAACCAGCGGAGGGAGCCAAATGCGGCAAGTCTAAGGCAAACACCATCGGAAACGCGAAATCAGGACAGTTTTTGGCGCCTATCGCTTTGGAATCGCTCGCTCGCGGCCAAAACTGCAGCGCCCGCTTCGCACATGCAAAAATTGTGTGAGGCTCAGATCGGCAGGGCCAACGCCTGTCGCACGGTTGCGCGGAGGATCTGGAACGTCTCGAGGAGCGGCTGCGCGCTCGTGTCGATGCGGAATTCCGCCTTGGAATAGAAGGCGGCCCGGCCGGCGAGGATGGTCTTCAAATCCTCCATCGCCTCGGAGCTCGCCGCCATCGGCCGCATGTCGCCCTGCGCGGCGACGCGCGCCATGTGGTCTTCCGGGTCGGCCTGCAGCCAGACGGTCGTGCAGTGTCTCAGAAGCAGATTGAAGCTGACGAGGTCGGAGACCATGCCGCCCGCGGTCGCGATCACCACCACGGGATAAATCTGGATGGCTTCCTCCAGCGCGCGGCGCTCGTAGCGGCGGTAGGCGTTCTGGCCGTAGAGGCCGAGGATTTCAGCCGTCGTGCAGCCGGCGAGCTTCTCGATCTCGCGGCTGAGCTCGAGGAAGGGGAAGTCGAGGTCCTCGGCCAGCATGCGTCCGAGCGTGGACTTTCCGGCGCCGCGCAGCCCGATGAGCGCGACGCGCGACGGCCGGACGCGCTCGCCCGCGCCTTCCTGCGGCGAGGCGCCCAGAAGCTCCCCGACGGCGACCCGAACCCGGCGCAGCGTCGCCTCGTCGCGGTTCCCCAGCATCTCGCGCAACAGAAGCCACTCCGGCGACCGGGTGGTGACATCTCCCAGCAGTTCGGCGAACGAGCAGTGCAGCGCGCGGGTGACCTGCAACAGGACCAGGATCGAGGCGTTGCCGAGGCCGCATTCGAGGTTGGCGAGGTGCCGCTCCGACACTTCGGTCGCCCGAGCGAGCGCCTTGCGCGTCATGCCGCGGCGCGCGCGCAAGGACCGTACGCGCTCGCCCAGCGCAATGAGGAAGGGATCGCGCTGATCGCCGGCGTCGGCTCCGCCTTCAGCGGCTTCCGTGGGTTCGGCGACGTCAGTCGCCACGGGCTCTTCCGGAGGATCGCCGTCGGAAGGCGCCACACTGCTGGACATCGATCCTTCCCGACCGCAACTCCGCCTTTAGGCAAGATATTGCATAGACGGAACAGCGGGCAAGCCTTCCCGGAGCGCTTGTGACAATATGACCGCGTCGAATTTTAGGCTTTATCTCTTATGGGGGATTTGCGGCGGACCGGCGAGAGCTTGACCCGGCGGCCGGACCGGATTGAGTTCAAGCCAAACAATGCGGGAGGAGTCCTGTCCCATGAGCGAGAGCCCGGTTCCCGCGCCCCCAGAGACTTTCAACTTCGCCCGCTGGCTCCTGGAGGCGAACGCGAGCCGCCCGGACAAGGCCGCCTTCGTGGACGATGCCGGCAGCCTTGCCTACGGCGAGCTCGACGAGCGCGCGCGGCGGTTCGCCGCCGCTCTCAAAGACGCGGGCGTCAAGCGCGAGGAGCGGGCGCTCCTCCTGATGCTGGACTCCAGCGACTGGCCGGTCGCGTTCTTAGGAGCCATCCTGGCGGGGGTCGTGCCGGTCGCGGTCAACACGCTCATGACTGCCGACGACTACGCCTACATGCTCGAACATTCGCGCGCCCAGGCCGTTTTTGTCAGCGGCGCTTTGAAGCCGGCGCTCAAAGGGGCGCTGACCAAATCCGACCACGAGGTTCACAAGGTCGTCGTGTCGCGCCCCGCCCAGCCGCTGGAGCCTGACGAGGTCGAATTCGAGGCCTTCATCGGCGACGCGGCGCCGCTCATGAAGCCGGCCCGGACCCAGGCCGATGATCCGGTCTTCTGGCTCTATTCCTCAGGCTCGACCGGCCGTCCGAAGGGGACCGTTCACTCGCACGCCAACCCCTATTGGACCTGCGAGCTCTACGGCAAGGCGATCCTTCGCCTCAAGGAAAGCGACGTGTGCTTCTCGGCGGCGAAGCTTTTCTTCGCCTACGGGCTTGGCAATGCGCTGACCTTCCCGATGTCGGTCGGCGCGACGACCCTTCTCATGGCCGAGCGGCCGACGCCGGAGGCGGTCTTCAAGCGCTGGACCGGCGGCGTCGGGGGCGTCAAACCCACCGTCTTCTTTGGCGCGCCGACCGGCTACGCCGGCATGCTGGCCTCACCGGCCCTGCCCCGCCGCGAGGAGGTCGCGCTGCGGCTCGCCTCCTCGGCCGGCGAGGCCCTGCCGGCCGAGATCGGCGAGCGCTTCAAGCGCCATTTCGGCGTCGACATCGTGGACGGCATCGGCTCGACCGAGATGCTGCACATCTTCATCTCCAACCGGCCGGACAAGGTGCGCTACGGCGCGACCGGCTGGCCGGTGACCGGCTACGACATCGAGCTCCGGGGGGAGGACGGCCGCGCCGTCCCGGACGGCGAGCCCGGGGACCTCTACATCCACGGGCCCTCAGCGGCGATGATGTATTGGGGGAACCGGGCCAAGACCCGCGAGACCTTCCAGGGCGGCTGGACCAAGAGCGGCGACAAATACATCCGCAACGCCGACGGCAGCTATACTTACGCCGGGCGCACCGACGACATGCTGAAAGTGAGCGGCGTCTACGTGAGCCCCTTCGAGGTCGAGGCGACGCTCGTCCAGCACCCAGCGGTTCTCGAGGCGGCGGTCGTCGGCGTCCCCGACGCGGACGGCCTCACCAAGACCAAGGCCTTTGTCGTGCTGAAGCCAGGCGGGCAGGCGGACGAGGCGGAGCTCAAGGCCTTCGTAAAGGACAGGCTCGCGCCGTTCAAATACCCGCGCGCCATCGAGTTCGTCGCCGAATTGCCCAAGACCGCGACGGGAAAAATCCAGCGCTTCAAGCTCCGGGAGATGGAGCGCAAGCGGGCGGAGGCCGGCGCTTGAGCCTTCCGCGCCCCGGGCGCGGCGGCTGCCATTTTGGCTCCAGAATCGAGCCTTTCCAATGGGTTAGTCTTTTCGGCCCGACCCCGCGACTCCCGCGGCGGGTCGCGTTGTCGCGTTCCCCGTGACGCTTTAGCCCCCCGCAAAACTGTAAGCGCGCTCGTTATATCAAGGCTTTACCCCCTACTTTGCGCACATCTCGCAACTGCCGGCGCTCCTCGTCTTGCTTCAAAACTGTGCCTTGCTCATTCGCGGAAGCTACCATATCTTCTGATTATCCGCAAGTAATTGTCGACACTTTCTGTTGTACAGAAGAAGCATGCGCGCGCCTTAGCGCTCGCATGTTGACCCTGTCTGATTCCCGAGTCAGGGTTGGGCCTCGCCGCTAAGGGGTCGTTCGATGAATTCGAACGCGCAGGCCGCTAACGTTTTCGGCAACGACAACATCGTCGTTCAGGCGATCGACAGCGTTGTCAATGTTGGAGGCCCGCGCCCCTACCTGCGCCTCACGCGCTACGAAAGCCAGACAGCGCTTGAGATGCAACGCGACTCTGAAACGGCGTGGCTCAGCGCCTACCGCGCCGACGTCGTCCCGCTCATCGGCCGCGAAGGTGCGAAGGCGGAATTGCGGTCGTGGCTCGATGCCGAGGCGCCGGTTTCGGTCCGCGTTCTCACAGGCGCGGGCGGGCGCGGCAAGACGAGGCTCGCGCTGGAGTTGGCGCGCGAGATCGCGAAAGAGGGCTGGCTGGCCGGGTTCTCGACCGCCGAGAACTTCGACCGTTTCCGCAAGCAAAATGGCGTCGAAGATTGGCGCTGGGACAAGCCGGTCCTCATCATCCTCGATTACGCCGCGAGCCGCGCCGATCAGCTTCGCGCGTGGATTCGCGAACTCGTCACCGCGTCGCTCGAAAACCGGCCGAAGCTGCGGCTGCTCTTGCTGGAACGGCAGGCCAACCGCGCGATCGGTTGGCTCAACACGATTTTCGGCTTCGGAGACGACCCAAAGTCGCGCGCCGCCATCGCGCTGCTCGACCCGCCTGAGCCGGTCGAGCTCCCGCGCTCGACGAGACCGAATTCCGTCGGCAGGTTTTTGGCGCCCTGCTCAAGCGGGTGAATGTCGCGCTCGAGGCGCCGGCGAAAGGCGCGGATCCCGAATTCGATCGGCAGCTCGGCGACAGCAAATGGGCCGGCGATCCGCTTTATCTGATGATGGCGGGGCTGGAGGCTGCCAAGCTCGGCGTTCGGGAGGCGCTGATGCTTCCACGGGGAGAGCTTGCAATATCAAGGGCTAGGTTTGAGCTTGACCGGGTAGGGAGGATGGGGGCCTCGCGCGGAATCGAGGATCGGCGCACTCCTTCAGGCTTCTTCGTGCGTCATATGGCTGTAAGCGCAACGCTCCTCCAGGGGATGAAGGAAGACGATGCGCTCTTGCTCGCGCACGACGAGTGCTCGGCGATCTTCTCGAAAGCTAGTCCCGGCGAGACCATCGACGTTTTAAAGGACGCGCTGCCGGGATCTAAGGTGTGCGATGACGGCACCCCCGTCCAACGTAGCTCCTTTGACGACATCGCTCCGATCCGGCCTGACGCCGTCGGCGAAGCGGCAATCCTCGAATGGTTTGGCGGCACGAAGGGCACCAAATCACACGTCCCGAATGCAGAGGCCCGGATCCTCAACATAGCGAAGTCACGCCCAGCAGAGGCGACTGCAACACTAGCAG
>Ga0335083_10010861_pt1 | contig 10962 bp, 5 predicted proteins | sample Lox_Sample_42_FD_206716 | JGI IMG/M metagenome (GOLD analysis project Ga0335083, IMG submission 206716) | Soil microbial communities from Loxahatchee National Wildlife Refuge, Florida, United States - Lox_Sample_4.2 | ecosystem: Environmental > Terrestrial > Soil > Wetlands | place: USA: Florida... | reverse complement strand
CTGATCAACACGCTGCTCGACTTCAAGTCCGATTACGACCGCAATGCACCGCTCACGGATGTGCTGCCCGGCCTCGCGGCCGCCGCTCCCGACCGGTACGCCGGAATGGGGCTCAAGGACCTGGGCTTCGAAATGTGGGCGCACATGAAGCAGAACCGGCAGGGGCACTGGCAGGCCCAGGCCTACGCCTCACTGCCCACCCCGGCGATGACGCCGCGACGTGCGTTCCAGAAGCTGATGGCGGGAGAGGCCGAGAAAGTTCCGCTCGACAAGATGGCCAACCGCGTTAGCGGGGTCGGTGTGATTCCCTATCCCCCCGGCATTCCGATCGTGATGCCGGGCGAGAATCTCGGCGCATCCGATGGCCCGTGGCTGACCTACCTCCGCATTCTCCAGGAGTACGGGCACCGCTTCCCCGGGTTCGCCAAAGAGGTCGAAGGGGCCGAAGAGAAGGACGGGGTTTACCATGTGTACTGCTTGAAGCAGTAGGAGCGGCCTGTGGCGACAGCGGGATCCGGTGCGACCACCAAACCCAAGCGCTCATGGACGAGCGAAGCGAAGCCGCGTCCGGCGGCCGAGCCGGTCATGCCGGCCGTCACCGCGAAGCCCAGCCCCATCGAGCTCGCGGTCAGACCCCCGACGATCCCGATCCCGTTCCACAAGCTGCTCAAGGTGGTCGCGATCGTCGACGGGCAGGACCAGCAGACCCGGCAGCTCCTGGACCAGATCACCGGCGAGCGCTACGAGATCGAGGTGACCGACCGGTTCGACCGGGACGTCTCCGAAGATGCCGAGGTCGGCGCCTACATCGTATCGATCGACGGTGAGCGCCGGGAGCAGGCGCGGCGGCTGGCGCGCGCGGTGCGCGCGATCGGGTACCGCACCCCGCTGTGGGCCCTCGCCGACTCCACCCGGATTTCGGACGTCGCGGTCCTGGGGCTCACCGGTGAAGTCGACGGCTACATCTACCTGGGTCAGCAGACCCCCGCATTCTACGCCAAGCGGGTGATCGCGAGCCTGATCGCGTACGGGACCAGCCTGCTCCCGCCCTTCTTCCGCGGGCTCATGGCCTACGACGCTGAAGCGAACATCGCCTTCGACTGTCCCGGCCATCAGGGGGGCCAGTTCTATCGGAAGTCACCCGCCGGCCAGCTGTTCTTCAAGCATTTCGGCGAGAGCATCTTCCGCAACGACCTCTGCAACGCCGACGTGGACCTGGGCGACCTGCTGATCCACGAAGGGGCGGCCCGCGACGCGCAACGTCACGCCGCGCAGGTGTTCGGGGCCGACAAGACGTACTTCGTGCTGAACGGCACCAGCACCTCCAACAAGATCGTGACGAGCGCGGTGCTGCGGCGCGCGGACCTGGTCCTGTTCGATCGCAACAATCACAAGTCGCTGCACCAGGGGGCCCTGGTCCAGTCGGGCGCCATTCCGATCTACCTGCCGACCGCGCGCAATCCCTTCGGGATGATCGGGGCGGTCGATTGGGACGCCTGGGACGAAGACCAGCTGCGGGAGCAGATCCGGGCCAATCCCCTCGTCCAGGATAAGGAGCGGTCCCGGGCGGAGCGTCCCTTCCGGCTCGCCTGCATCCAGCTCGCGACCTACGACGGCACGGTGTACAACGTCCGCAAGGTGCTGGAGAAGATCGGGCACCTGTGCGACTACGTCCTCTGGGACGAGGCATGGATCGGCTACAACGCGTTCCACCCGCTGTTCGAGGATCACAGCCCGATGCGCCTGGGGTCGCTGGGCGCCGAGATGCCGGGGCTGTTCTCCACGCAGTCGGTGCACAAGCAGGGGGCGGGGTTCTCCCAGGCCTCCCAGATTCACAAGCGTGACGAGCACATCCGCGGCCAGCGCCGCTACGTCGAGCACAAGCGGTTCAACGAGTCGTTCCTGATGAACGCCTCCACCTCCCCCTTCTATCCGCTGTTCGCGTCCCTGGACGTGAACGCCCAGATCCACGAAGGGAAGGCCGGGGAGATGTTGTGGGACCGCTGCATCGAGCTCGGGGTCGAGACCCGCAAGAAGCTCCGTGAATTCGGCCGCTACTACGCGGAGACCGGCCGGAGCGATGAGGAGCGGTGGTTCTTCGACCCGTTCGTGCCCGACGTGGTGACGATCCGGGGCTCCCGGTTTACCGACGACGTCACCGACGCCCGTTGGGAAGACCTGCCCACCGAGGTGATCAAGCAGGAGCAGCAGTGCTGGAACTTCGCACCGCGGGCGGCGTGGCACGGGTATGCCGGGTACGCCGACGGCTACGCGATGGTGGATCCGAACAAGCTCACGCTCCTGACGCCCGGCATCGATCGCCGGACGGGCGAATATCTGAAGTTCGGAGTGCCCGCCACGGTCGTGGCGAACTACCTGCGCGAGCAGGGGGTGGTGCCGGAAAAGTGCGACCTGAACAGCATCCTGTTCCTGATGACGCCGGCGGAGGACGAAAGCAAGCTCAACACCCTGATCGCGAAGCTCGTCAAGTTCAAGAATCTCTGGGATCAGGACGCTCCGCTCGTCGAGGTGCTTCCCAGCATCGCGGCGGCGCATGGCGAGCGCTACGCGGGTTATACGCTGCGGCAGGTGTGCACCGAGATGCACGAGTTCTATCGTCAGGCGAACATCAAGAACCTGCAGCGGCTCTGCTTCCGGGCGTCGAGTTTTCCGGAGCCCGCGATGTCGCCGCAGGACGCGTATGCCGCGCTGGTCGGCAACGAGGTGGATTATGTCCCGCTGGAGAGCATCCGGGGCAGGATTTCCGCCACCCTCGCCCTGATCTACCCGCCGGGGATCGGCGTCATCGTCCCCGGCGAGCGCTGGGACGATCGCGCGCAGCCGATGCTCGATTACTTCTTGGCATTTCAAGAGTCGTTCAACCGCTTCCCGGGCTTCAACTACGAGGTCCAGGGGGTGTTCCAGGAGCGCGTCGAAGGTCGTACCAAGTTCTACACCTACGTCGTCCGGGACTCCAAGTCGGTGAAAAAGGAGGCAGACCGTGGAAGCGCCTAAGAAGATGAGTCTGATCCAGCTCACGTTCATCGTCGCGGTGAACATGATGGGCTCCGGGATCATCATGCTGCCGACGAACATGGCGCAGGTCGGCGCGATTTCGCTCTTGTCCTGGATCGTGACGGCGGTGGGCTCGATGGCCATCGCCTACGGGTTCGCGCAGGCCGGCATCTTCAATCAGCGGGAAGGCGGCATGGCCGCCTACGCCGAGGACGCGTACGGCAAGCCGGGCTACTTCAACGTGTTCTTCCTCTACTTCCTGTCGCTCGCGATCGGGAACGTGGCGATCGCGATCTCCGCGGTCGGGTACCTGGCAGGGTTCTTCCCCTGGCTCTCCTCGACCCCCGTGGCGACTACGATCGGCGTGATCGGGCTGCTCTGGCTCACGACGGTCGCCAACTTCGGCGGGCCCTCGGTGACCGGGAAGATCGGCTCCGTGACGGTCTGGGGCGTGCTCATCCCGGTCGGGTTGCTCTCCTTCTTCGGTTGGTTCTGGTTCAAGAGCGCGACCTTCGCGGAGGCCTGGAACCCGCAGGGACTCTCAATCGCCAAGGGGATGGGCTCGAGCATCGCGCTGACGTTGTGGGCCTTCCTGGGGATGGAATCCGCGGCGCAGAACTCGGCCGCGGTCGAGAACCCGAAACGCAATGTGCCGCTCGCCTGCCTGTTCGGCACCCTCGGCGCCGCGGTCATCTACATCCTCTCGACCGCCGTGATCCAGGGGATCGTGCCGAACGCCGAGCTGGCGAAATCGACCGGCCCGTTCGCGCTCGCCTACGAGCACATGTTCAACCCGACCGTCGGCCGCATCATCATGGGCCTCGCGGTCCTCGCCTGTGTCGGGTCGCTGCTCGGCTGGCAGTTCACGATCGCCATGACGGCCAAGTCGGGCGCCGACGAGCGCATGTTCCCCACGTTCTTCTCGAAGGTCAGCAAGATGGGCGCGCCGATCACGGGCATGATCGTCATGGGCGTCGTCCAGTCCGTGATGGCCCTGTCCACGATTTCCCCTTCGCTCTCCGAGCAGTTCAGCGCGCTCGTGAACCTCGCCGTGGTCACGAACGTCGTGCCTTACATCATCGCGCTCTCGGCCCTGATGGTGATGATGCAGACGGCCAAGGTCCCCGCGAGCAAATATCGGCCCAACGTGGTGATCACGGTGATCGCAATGCTGTACAGCGTCTATGCCATCTACGCCTCCGGGAAGGATGCGGTGCTCGGCGGCATGCTGGTGATGGGACTCGGCTACGTGATCTGGGGGTTCTTGGCCCCACGGTTCGTGCCGGCGTTGGCGGCTCAACGTCCGCAGCCCACACAGGCCTGACGCCTCAGTCACGCAACCGAAAGGAGAGAGGTCATGCCATACGCAGGATGGGTCGCCCCTCGGGGGCATCGGGCCTGGATCATGGGCCTCGCCGTCACACTCGTCGCCGCCATGACGCCGGCCGCCGCGCAGAAAGCGGCGGCGCCGGCCGGCACGTTGAAGCGGATTCAGCAGGCCGGCAAGATCCGGTTCGGCTATCGCGTCGATGCGCGGCCGTTCTCGTACAAAGACGAGTCGGGGAACGCCGCCGGCTATTCCGTGGCCATGTGCATGAAGGTGGCCGACGCGGTCAAAGCGGAGCTCGCCGCTCCCACGCTGGGAGTGGAGTGGGTCCCCGTGTCGCTCGAGGACCGGTTCAACCTTCTGGCACAGGGCAAGGTCGACCTCTTGTGTGGGGCGGACACGCCCACGCTCGCGAGAAGGAAGGAACTCGCTTTCTCGATCCCGATCTTCCCCGGTGGGATCGGCGCCCTGCTGCGCAGGGACGCTCCCACGCACCTGCAAGACGTTCTGATGGGTCGCAAGTCGAACGAGCCCACCTGGCGGGCATCGGCGGGTCAGCTGCTGTCGGCGCAGACCTTCGCGGTCGTCACGGGCACCACCGCGCAGCCCTGGCTGGCCAAGAAGGTGACCGATTTCCAGCTCACCGCCAAGGTCGTCCCCGTCGATGGCTACGCGACGGGTGTCCAGCAGGTGCTCGACCGCCAGGCCAGCGTCTTCTTCGGAGACCGGGCCATCCTGCTCGATGCCGTGGTGCGCAACGCGTCCGGCAAGGATCTGGTGGTCCTGGATCGCTCCTTCACCTACGAGCGGTTGTCCCTGGCGCTCGCCCGCGACGAAGACTTCCGGTTGGTGGTAGACCGCGCACTCAGCCAGGTTTACGCCTCCGGGGACATCAACGGGCTGTACACGAAGTGGTTCGGGGCGCCAGATGCCAATGCGGTCAACTTCTTCCGGTGGTTCACGTTGCCGGAATGACGGACTCTTGACGGGAGCCTTGGGGAGACAGCGATGATCGAGCGGACCAGCAAGCGCCTGAGTTTACGGGCATTGATAGTGGACGACGAGCTGACGAGCCCCACGGCCGAAGGGCGAGCAGCCCGGGCGCTGGTGGACGAGCTGAAGGCCCGGGCCGTGGAGGTCGTGGAGGCGACATCCGCCGATGACGGAACCTCGGCATTCGTATCCGACTCCGCCATCCACTGCGTCCTGGTCGATTGGACCTTGGGAGACGACAAGGGTCACGTCAAGGCACGCAGCCTCCTGAAGCTCATCCGTTCTCGCAACGACAAGATCCCGATCTTCCTCCTGGCCGAGCGGGGCGAAGCGTCCTCGATCCCCATCGACGTGATGACGATGGCCGACGAGTTCGTCTGGACCCTGGAAGACACGGCGGCGTTCGTGGGCGGTCGGGTCGTGGCGGCGATCCAGCGGTACCTGCAGGTGATGCTGCCGCCGCTCGCCGCGGCCCTGATGAAGTTCACCCAGGAGTACGAGTACTCCTGGCACACGCCCGGCCACACCGGCGGGACCGCGTTCCTCAAAGCGCCGGTGGGCCGGATCTTCTTCGACTATTTCGGGGAGAACCTGCTCCGCTCCGATCTCTCGATCAGCGTGGGGGCGCTGGGGTCGTTGCTCGATCATACCGGCCCGATGGGCGAGCACGAGCGGTACGCGGCCCGGGTGTTCGGCGCGCACCGCACCTACTGCGTCACGAACGGTACGTCGATGTCCAACCGCGTGATCTTCATGGCCGCCGTGGCCCGGGATCAGATCGCGCTGTGCGACCGCAATTGTCACAAGTCGATCGAACACTCGCTGGTGATGACGGGCGGCATTCCGCAGTACCTGGTGCCGCTGCGCAACCGCTACGGGATCATCGGGCCGATTCCGCCGGAACGGCTGAAAGCGGCGGCGTTGAAGGCCGCCATCAAGAGCAATCCGCTCGTGCCGAAAGGCGCGGACCCGCGGCCGGTGCATTCGGTCATCACCAACTCGACCTACGACGGGCTGTGCTACAACGCTCGGCGGGTGGAAGAGCTGCTCGACCCGACCGTCGACCGGATCCACTTCGACGAAGCCTGGTACGCCTACGCCCGGTTCAATCCGATCTACCGCGACCGCCACGCCATGCACGGCGACCCCAAGGACCACAAGGGGCCGACGACCTTCGCCACCCACTCGACCCACAAGCTGCTCGCGGCCCTGTCCCAGGCGTCCTTCCTGCACATCCGGGACGGCCGCAGCCCGATCCCGCACTCGCGCTTCAACGAATCGTACATGATGCACGCCTCCACCTCGCCCTTGTATCCGATCATCGTCTCCAACGACGTGACGGCGGCGATGATGGACGGCCCGGGGGGGATCGCCCTGACGCGGGAGTCGATCGACGAAGCCGTCGCCTTCCGCCAGACGATGGGGCGGGTCCACCGCGAGTTCGCCAAGAAGGGCGACTGGTTCTTCAACACGTGGAACGCGGAGACGGTGAAGGAGGGCGCAAAGAAGGTCGCCTTCGCCGATGCGTCGCCGGAGTTCCTGGCCACGGAGCCGGACGCCTGGGTGTTCCACCCGGGTGACAGCTGGCACGGGTTCGGCGACCTGGAAGACGACTACTGCATGCTCGACCCTATCAAGGTCTCGATCCTGACCCCGGGGGTGAGCGAGAAAGGCGGTCTCGACAAGCAGGGGATCCCGGCCACCCTGGTGACCGCGTATCTCCACCGGCGCGGCGTGGAAGTCGAGAAGACGACGGACTTCACGATCCTCTTCCTCTTCTCCATGGGCATCACCAAGGGGAAGTGGGGCACCCTGCTCAACGCCCTGCTCGACTTCAAGAACGACTACGACGCGAACGCCGCGCTCGCGGAAGTCCTGCCGGAGCTGGTGAGCGGATCTCCGACCGTCTACGGCGGGCTGGGGCTGCGCGACCTCGCGGACCAGATGTTCGCGACGCTCAAGGAAACCAAGCAGACCCACTGGTTGGCCGAGGCGTTCTCGACCCTTCCCAAACCCGTGATGACGCCGAACGCGGCATATCAGTATCTGGTCAAGGACGAGATCGAGCACGTCCCGCTCGACAAATTGGCGAACCGGGTCCTGGCCACGAGTGTGGTGCCCTATCCGCCGGGAATCCCGATGCTGATGCCGGGCGAGGCAACGGGCCCCGCCGATGGACCCTACCTTGGCTACCTCCAGGCGCTCGCGGCCTGGGACAAGCGGTTCCCGGGATTCGGGCACGACACGCACGGTGTCGAGAATCGGGACGGTGTCTACTACGTCCAATGCTTGAAGAAAGGCGCCGCCTGAGCGACCCCGCCCGGAAGATGTCGCTCCTCCAGGCCACGATGCTCGTGGCCGGGAACATGATCGGGACAGGACTCTTCCTGCTGCCGGTGAACCTCGCCTCGGTGGGCGGGATCGCGATTTTCGGCTGGATCGTCGCCACGGTGGGCGCCGCGGCGCTGGGCCTCGCCTTCGCCAAACTAGGAGAGCTCGATCCCCAGGAAGGCGGGCCCTACGCCTACGCGCGGGACTTCCTCGGCCCCTACGTGGGCTTCCAGACCAACGCCGTCTACTGGTTCGGCAACTGGATCGGCAACATCGCGGTCGCCGTTGCGGCGGTGGGCTACCTGGCGGAGTTCTTCCCGCCGATCGCCCACCTGCCCGGGAGCGTCCTCGCCACCGCCGCCGTGATCTGGATCCTGACGTTCGCCAACATCCTCGGCCCGCGCGTGATCGGGGCCCTGGAAACCTGGACCATGAGCTTGGCCCTCATCCCGATCGTCGCGATCGCGCTGCTCGGCTGGTTCTGGTTTCACCCGTCGATCTTTCTGGCGAGCTGGAACGTCAGCGGCGGCTCGGCCCTGCGCGCCGTCTCGCGGGCGGCGTCGATCGCGCTCTGGGCCTACATGGGCGTCGAGAGCGCCGCCGTTTCCGCCGGGGTGATCGAGAACCCCAAGCGCAACATTCCCCTCGCCACGCTGATGGGCCTGGGCCTCGCGGCGGTCGTCTATATCCTGAGCTCGACGGTCATCATGGGGATCATTCCCAACGCGGAGCTGCGGACCTCGCATGCTCCCTTCGCCGAGGCGGCCCGTCTCGCGATTGGGACCCCGGGGATGGTCATCATCGCCCTCTGCGCGATCCTCAAGTCGGTCGGGTCATTGGGCGGGTGGATGCTGCTGGTGGGGCAGTCCGCCAAGGCCGCGGCGGACGACGGGATGTTCCCCAAGATCTTCGCGCGCCTGAACCGCCATGGCGTGCCCGGTCAAGGGCTCGTCGTCGTCGGCGTGCTGATGACGATCGTGCTCTTCGCCACAATGTCCCCGACGATCGCCGACCAGTTCAGCCGCATCATCGACCTCGCCGTAATCCTGGTCGTGGTGCCCTACATCTACGCGTCGGTTGCGGTCGTCAAAGTCGTCTACGACCACCAGCTCCCGGCTCGAACGTTTCAGCTATACAAGTGGATCGCCATTGTCGCGGTGGTCTACTGCCTCTGGACCGTGTTGGGTGGCGATCCCGGAACCGTGGTCAACGCCATGGTAGCGCTGCTCATCACCGTTCCCCTCTACCCGTTCTTCATTCGCTCGATGGAAGCAGCCCGGAAGCGGAGGCCGGTCACCGGCTAACCAGCACGAGCGCACGGAGCCCTCATCCTCCCTTCACCCGGCCCTTAGGTCTGCCGCTCTAGCGTTGACGAAACCCGAATCGCAAGCAAGCGGTCGTCTGCCCCTGAAGGACCCTGGAGACTGACTATGAACGCTGAACAACTGCGCCTCGATGAGGCCCGCCAGCAGACCCAGCCCTGGAAGCAGTGGGGGCCGTACCTGAGTGAGCGCCAATGGGGCACCGTGCGAGAAGACTACAGCGAGTCGGGTGACGCCTGGAATTATTTCAGTCACGACCACGCCCGCTCACGGGCGTACCGCTGGGGCGAGGACGGCCTCGCCGGGATCAGCGACGATCGCCAGTTCCTTTGCTTCGCCCTTTCCCTGTGGAACGGCCAGGATCCGATCCTGAAGGAGCGGCTCTTCGGCCTGACCAACAGCGAAGGGAACCACGGCGAGGACGTGAAGGAGTACTACTTCTACCTCGACTCGACCCCGACGCATTCGTACATGAAGTACCTGTACAAGTACCCCCAGGCCGCCTACCCCTACGACGAGCTGGTCCGCACCAACCGCGCCCGGTCGCGCACCGAGCCGGAGTACGAGCTGCTCGACACCGGCGTGTTCGACAAGGACCGCTACTTCGACGTCTTCGTCGAATACGCCAAGGCGGCGCCCGAAGACATCCTGGTGGAGATCACCGTCAAGAATCGCGGGACCGAAACCGCCTCCCTCCACCTCCTACCGACCCTGTGGTTCCGTAACACCTGGTCCTGGGGCGGGAATGAGCCACGCCCCCTGCTCCGCCAGGTCGCGCCCGGCGCTGTCGCCGTGACGCATCCGGAGCTGGGTGAACGTGCGCTTCACGCCGAGGGCGCGACGGAGCTGCTGTTCACCGAGAACGAAACCAACACGGAGCGGCTGGTCGGCGTCCCCAATCGGACGCCGTACGTCAAGGACGGGATTCACAACTATATCGTCCACGGCCGCCGCAACGCCGTGAACCCCGACCATACGGGGACCAAGGTCGCGGCGCACTATCAGCTGACGGTGAAAGGCGGAGGCTCGGCCACGGTGCGCCTGCGTCTCGGCAAAGGCAAGATCGACTCGCCGTTCGGCGCGGCATTCACCACGACGCTGGCAGACCGGCGGCAAGAGGCTGACGCATTCTACGCCACCGTCATTCCCGCGAAACTCGACGCCGACTCGGCTAACGTGATGCGGCAGGCGCTCGCCGGCATGCTCTGGTCCAAACAGTACTACCACTACGACGTCGATCGCTGGCTCGGGGAGCGCGGCACCGGGCCGTTCAAGCCGGGAAAGACGGCGCCGCGCAACGCGCATTGGCACCACATGTACAACGCCGACATCATCTCGATGCCGGACAAGTGGGAATACCCCTGGTATGCGGCCTGGGATTTGGCCTTCCACACCCTCGCGCTGACGCTGGTGGATCCGGATTTCGGCAAGCAGCAGCTGGACCTGATGCTGCAGTCGAACTACCTCCACCCCAACGGCCAGCTCCCCGCTTATGAGTGGAACTTCGGCGACGTCAATCCGCCGGTCCACGCCTGGGCGACCATTTTCACCTACCGACTGGACAAGGCGAAGCGAGGAGAGGGCGACCTCGACTGGCTGGAGCGCTCCTTCCAGAAGCTGCTCCTCAACTTCACCTGGTGGGTCAATCGCAAGGACCGCACGGGGGGCAACGTCTTCGAGGGCGGATTCCTGGGCCTCGACAACATCGGCGTGTTCGATCGCAGCGCGCCCCTCCCGACCGGCGGGTACCTGGACCAGGCCGACGGCACCGCCTGGATGGCGCTGTTCTGCCAGAACATGCTCGAGATCGCCGTGGAGCTGGCGCTGTCGCGGCCGGCCTACGTGCCCCTGGTGGAGAAGTTCATCGAGCACGCCCTGTGGATCACTTCCTCCATGCTCCATGCCGGGGGCGACACGGGGATGTGGGACGAAGCCGATGGATTCTTCTACGACGTGCTCCGCCTGCCGGACGGC
>Ga0335083_10010860_pt1 | contig 10962 bp, 5 predicted proteins | sample Lox_Sample_42_FD_206716 | JGI IMG/M metagenome (GOLD analysis project Ga0335083, IMG submission 206716) | Soil microbial communities from Loxahatchee National Wildlife Refuge, Florida, United States - Lox_Sample_4.2 | ecosystem: Environmental > Terrestrial > Soil > Wetlands | place: USA: Florida... | reverse complement strand
TCGCAGGCGTTGAGGAGGAGGTTGACGAGCGCGCTCTCGATCAGCCGGGCATCGCCGGTGATGGTTGGCACCTTGTCGGGGATCTCGACGGTCAGCTGTACGCCCGCCGTGCTGAAGCGATGCTCGACCAGGGCCCGTGCGCCTTCGGCCACCCGCGCGGCGGAGAGATGATCGGCCGAGACGCGGTCCCCGCGTGCCAGCCCCAGCAGCCCGCGGACCACCTGGCTGATCCGGTCCGTCTGATCCAAGATCGCCTGCACAGCCACGCGCCCGCGCTGATCGTCGCCGACCTTCGCCAGCAGCTGTTCGGCCCGCCCCGCGATCACGCCCAGCGGCGTCGAGACCTCATGCGCGACCCCGATGGCCAGCGTTCCGAGTGCAGCCGCGCGGGTCGCCGAGGCCAGCCGTTCGTTTTGCTCGGCCCGGGTGGCGGCCACCGCCAGCTCGCGTTCGAGATCGAGCTCCTTCCTTTGGTTTCGCAGGGCCGCCATTGCGAAGGTCAGCAACAGGCCGGCCGCGGTGACGACGCTCAGGATTGATCGCGCCTGCGCCCACCGATCCCGATCGCGCTCGCGGAGCGCCGTCGCGGCGACCGCCACGGTCCACCCGGCCAGGGGTCCGCGCTCGACCGGCGCGAGGCCCACGAAAGCAGCGCGGGCTGGAAGATCCAGGTCCTTCGCTTCCGTCCTCGGCAGGCGAACAATGTGATCTCCCCTGCGGGCGGCGGCGACAACAAGGTCGGACGAGACCGCTCGCCCGTCGCTGGCCTCGAGACGAGCGCTTGCCGGGGACATCAGGTACAGACGAAGGGCGCCCTGCCGTTCGACGGAGGTGAGCTCCTGAAGAACCTGGTCAACCGCATTCTTCTCGGTCCCGTCGGAACGAACGGCCAGCGCGGCGGCTAGGCCGCGGGCGAGCGTCGCCTGCTCATCCGCCAAGTCGTCCAGGGCCGCGCGCGACGCGCGCGCCGCGTCCCAGTAAGCGAGCCCGACGAGGATGGCGATCGCGATTCCCACCGACCACAACAGTCGGGAAGGGCGAATCCGCCGGCTTCTATCCGACCGGGTGGGTGTTATCGACACAGGCACTGTCCGAGGGGACAAAAGCAAGCCCCGGGCCGCCCAGTCAGCCCGGCCCTGCGGGCGCGAGGACGACGCACCCCAGGATTATTTCCGGCAGGGCCCGGAGAATTTCCCCCTACACCCCGGGACCCCTGGCTCCAAGCCGGCTTCAACGTCGCGATTGGCTTGGGCACACCCGTTGCTACTAGCGACCCGCGATGCGGACTGGCATACGTCCAGCGATGTTGACGACCCTCATGTTGTGCCTCTCCGGCTTCGCGGTTAGCGCTTCCGAAACGGGACCTCATCCGGAGGCCGCGCCAGCACCCTTGCCCGGCGCCGTGCAGCTCGGGTTGCCCCCGGCGCGGCAGGTCACGCTCGCCGAGGCTCTTGCCTTTGCCCGCGCACATCAACCGGCAGTGCTTGCAGCGCTGGCGCGCGTCCGGGCCGAGCAGGCGAACGCCCAGGTTCCCCGCTCCCAGTACTATCCGATGCTCGGGCTCACCGCGCAGTTCCTGGAGGGGACCACCAACAACACAACGGCCTCGTATCTCGGGGCGCCATTCGTCGACCTCCCCCGCATCGGCGGCACGCCCTCGACCACCAGCAGCGACGCGGCCTGGAAGCCTCACACCTCGACGCTGGCGGCGGCGGGGCTGAGCCAGGAGATCTTCGACTTTGGGCGGATCGCGGCCGAGTCGGCGGCCGCTGACGCGCGGGTGACTGTGTCGGAGCACGCCGCCGAAACGCAGGTCCTCGACATCGCCCTGAACGTGGAAGAGGCCTTCTTCGCGGTCCACGCCGCGAAGTCGATCCTGCAGGCCTCCGAAGACGCCTACCAGCGCTCCCTCGTGCACCGCAATTTCGCGAGCGCGGGCGTCAAATCCGGCCTCAGGTCGCCCATCGACCTGACGCGCGCCGAAGCGGATCTGAGCCGGTTCGACACCGCGCGAATTCGGGCGCGCGGCGGTGTGTCGGCCGCCCAGTCGGTGCTGGCGGCCGCCGTCGGATCTCCCGAGCCGCTACTCGACGCCTCCGACGAGACGCCGGCGGCCCTCGATCTGCCGGCCCTCTCCGGCGCCGTCCAGCTCGCCTCGGAACGCGATCCGCGGCTCCAGGAGGCCCTGGCCCGGCTTCGGCAGCAGGAGCTCGAGACGCGAGCGGTCGCCGCGCTCGCTCGCCCGGACATTCACCTCAGCGCCGCGATCTCGGGGCGCGCCGGCGGGGCCGCCCCCAGCAGCGGACCCGAAACCCCAGGGAGCGGCTTCGTTCCGAACGTCCCCAACTGGGACGGCGTCCTGGTACTGAGCTGGCCGCTCTTCGATCCGACGATCAACGCGCGCGCCCGCGCCGCCCGCGAGTTCGAGGAGGTCCAGCGATCGGAGATCGATCTCGTGCGGCAGCAGGTGGTGGCCGCGGTAGAGCAGGCGTACGTGAGCGTCGTCGTCTCGCGGGAAGCCCTGCCATCCCTGCGGCACGAGCTCGATGCGGCCCAGGCCAACTACGCCCAGGCCGACGCCCGATTCAAGGCGGGGCTCGGCACCAGCGTCGAGCTCGCCGACGCCGAAGCCCTGCGCGCCGAGGCCGAGATCCGCCTGGCCATCGGTATCTTCGACCTCGCCAAAGCTCGCGCGGCGTTCGGCCGCGCCATCGCCGAAGGAGCGAAATGACCACCGTCGTAGTTTCAGTCAAGCAGGTTTCCAGATGACCCCCGATAGCGAGATGACGGATGCCCCGCCCAAAGCTCGCTCGAGGCTGCCGCTCGGGATCGGCGCCGGCGTTCTTGTGATTCTCCTCATCGGCGGATTGATGATGTGGCGCGCCGACGCGCGGACGAACAAGGTCGCCCTTTCGTCGGGCCCCAAGCCGGTGACGGTCGTACGCGCCAAGGCGACCACCTATCGGCCGACCCGGACGTACGTCGGGACCCTGCAGCCCTGGGTCCAGGCCAACGTTGGTCCGCAGCTGGTGTCGGCGTACGTCGACACGGTGCTGGTCCGCCCCGGCGCGATCGTCAAGAAGGGGGAGGTCATCGCCACCCTCGATTGTCGTGAGGCGAGCGCCTCGACCAAGGCCATCGCCGCGCGCGCGCGGGCGCTGGACGCCCGCCAGCAGGCCGTCGAGCACGAAGCCTCCCGAACCCAGGGGCTGCTGGATGGCGGTTTCGTCTCTCCGAACGAGGCGGAGCAGAAGACGGCACAGAGCACCTCCGAGGCCGCGCAGGTCGAATCGGAGCGGGCCAACCTGGCGCGCAGCTCGCTGGAAGTGAACGACTGCATCATGCGCGCCCCTTTCAATAGCGAAGTCGCGCAGCGCTCCATCGACCCGGGCGCCTTCGTGCGTCCGGGAAACACCATCGTCACGGTTGTAGATCGTGACACTGTCCGGATGACGGCCGACGCGCCGGAGACCGACTTCGACGTCGTCGGGGCGGGGACCAAGGTGTCCGTCCACGTGTACGCGACGAAGAAGGACTTCCCCGGCACGGTCACGCGCCGCTCGCCCGCCGCCGATGCTTCGACGCGCACGGTTCACTTCGAGATCGATCTGCCCGATCCCGAGCGGCTCATCCCGGTGGGCACGACGGGCGAGGTCCACATCCAGGTCGGTGCTCCCGTTCCCGCCACGGAGGTCCCTCTCTACGCGGCGACCGTCCGGGGGAGCAAAGCAACCGTGTTCGTCGTGGATCAGGGGATCGCGCACGCGCACACCGTGCCCGTCGAAGGCGAGGCCGGGGGCTCGCTCTTCCTCGATCCCTCCCTGGCGGCCGGAACGCCCGTGGTGACGGAAGGTCGCGCGCTCCTCGAAGACGGCGACCAGGTTTTGGCCAAGGAGTCGACCGACGCGAGCGGCACCCCGTCCCCTTCGGCGTCGCAGGTGGCCGAGCGTGCCCCGGCCTCTCGACGAACGCCGCTGCCGGCCGCGACCGGCAATTCCCCGCACGAGGAGCCCCGCGTCGCTCAGGAAAAGCGATGACCTCGCTCTCCCTCCGCAACCCCATCGCGGTGCTCATGCTGTGCGTCGCGCTGGTGGTGTTCGCCGCGGTCGTGACGCCGCGGATGAGCGTCGACACCTTCCCGGAGCTGACGCCGCCCGTCTTGGTGATCGGGACACTGGCGCCGGGGCTCGGCCCCAAGGACGTGGAGAAGACCATCACCTGGCGCCTCGAGAAGTACGTGTCCGCGACGCCCGGCGTCGATCACGTCGAGAGCGCCTCGCGCAACAGCCTTTCGATCATCTACGTCTGGCTGAAGTGGGGGACGGATCTGAACGCGGCACAGACCCTCGTGCAGCAACAGGCTGCCTTCGCGATGGCCGCGGTGCCCAAGTCACTCGGCGTGTTGCCCCCTTTCGTTCTCCAGTACGATCCGTCGAACGCGCCCGTCATTCAGGTGGTCGTGTCAGGCGCCGGGTACAGCGGCCCGCAGCTCTACGACTACGCCTTCAACAACATCGAGCCACTCCTGGAGGGGATCCCGGGCGTGGCCAGCGCGGCGCCCGACGGCGGGCGGATGCGGCAGATCAACGTGGTCGTCGATCCGGTCCGCGCCCAGGCCCGCAACGTCACCGCCGGCGACGTGGCGGCGGCGGTCGGCAAGTCGAACGCGCTGCTGCCATCCGGCGAGTTCATCTCGCCGAAGTTCGACGCCAACGTCTACACCAACGCCATCCCCGCGCGTGTCGAGACGATCGGCGAGGCGCCGGTCAAGGTGTCGGGCGGACGTCCCGTCCTGATCCGCGACGTCGCGCGGGTCGAGGACGGCGGAACGCCGCCAACCCAGTCGGTCGCCGTCAACGGACGCGACGCGGTCTACCTGAACGTGCTCCGCATCCCGGGCGGGAACACCATTCAGATCGTCGATGCGGTGAAGAAGGTGGTGGCCGGTCTGCATGACCTGCCGCCCGGGATGGAGGCGAAGGCCTACTTCGATCAGTCGACGTTCGTCCGCACGACCTACCACGGCCTCAAGAAGGAGATCATTCAGGCCCTGGTCCTGATCGGGCTGGTCATCCTGATCTTCTTGCAGAGCATGCGCGGGACGTTGATCGTCTCGGTGGCCATCCCGCTGTCGTTTGCCATCACGCTCCTGGTCCTCTACGCCGCCGGCCAGACCTTGAACGCGTTCACGCTTGGCGGGTTGACGCTGGCGATGGGGCGGCTCGTCGACGACGCCGTGGTGGTGCTGGAATCGATCCACCGGCACCAGCGAATGGGGCTCAGTACCCGCGAGGCGGCGCTGCGGGGAGCGACCGCCGTCGCGCTGCCCGTGCTGGCGTCGACCTTGACGACGATGGCCGTCCTCTTGCCGGTCTTGCTCCTGGCCGGTCTGGCCCAGAAGTTGTTCGCGCCGCTCGCGCTCACGGTGGCCGTCGCGATGATCGCCTCCTACTTCGTGAGCATGGCGGTGACGCCGGTCGCCTGCCGGTACTTTCTGGGACACGTCGAGCACGGCCCCCTCGGCAAGCGCGTCGAGCACGTGATCGACGCCGTCGCGAATGGCTATTCGCGGGCGCTGCGGCGCGTGCTCCCGTTCCGCTGGACGATCGTGGCCGCTTCCTTGGCGCTGGTCCTCGGCAGCGGGTGGGCGGCTGCCCGCCTGCCGAGCACGTTCTTCCCCGAGATCGACGAGGGGATGGACATGATCTACGTCCGGTTCACCCCAGGGATCTCGCTGGCCGACGCCGCCGACAAGTTGAGCGAGATGGGCCGGACGCTGTCGCGCGAATTGCCACCGGGAAGCGTCAAGATGGTCATCGCCAACATCGGCACGCCGCAGAACGCCCGAAGCGCCATCGTCAGCCCCAACGTGGGCCCCCACACCGGCTTTCTCCGCCTGGCGTTTTCCGATCCGGAGGAGCGCTCGCTCTCGCAGTCCGAGATGGCGGCGCGGGCGCGGGAGATCCTGACCCGCGAGTTTCCGGGCGTGGAGACCTTGCAGTACCCGGGTGGCCTCGTCGCCAGCGTGTTCGCCAACGGCTACACCGCCCCCCTGGTCGTCGAGATCCGTGGCGACAAGCTGGAGGAGCTGGACGCCTCCGCCAAGGCGGTCGCCGAGGTCGCGCGGACCGTGGCCGGCGTGCGCGACGTGCGCTCGTCCTTGCAGATCGACTACCCGGAGATCCGCGTGGAGACGGATCGCGAGAAGGCCGGCCTGGTGGGGGTCTCGCTGCGCGGCGCCGCCCAGACGACGCTGGAGGCGACGCTGGGCAACATCAACATGCCCAGCGTCTGGATCGATGGGGACAACGGGCAGTCGTACTACGTCGTGACCTCTTACGACGCCGGCCGGGTGTCCGACACCCGCGCGCTGGCGCAGCTTCCGGTTCGCGTGAGCGAGACCGGCCAGCCGGTCGCCCTGGGGGCCTACGGTCAGATCCGCCGCTCGCTCGGTCCAATCTCCGTCGAGCGCAACCAGCTCCAGCGGGCCGCCCACGTGCTGATGCAGACCGAGGGGCGTGACATCGGAAGCGTGGCGCAGGATCTCGAGCGGGCCCTCCACTCCGATCCGCGGACGCGCGCCATCAAGTTCGACTTCGTCGGCCAGGTGCAGCTGATGCGTACGACGTTCTCGGGCCTGGGCCTCGCCCTCGGGCTCGCGGTCATGGTCGTCTTCATGATCATGGCCTCGCAGTTCAAGTCGCTCCGGCTGCCGTTCGTCATGCTGTTCACCATCCCGGTCTCTCTCGTCGGGATCGTCTTGGCGCTCATGGCGGCGGGCCAGGGGTTCTCCATCACCGCCCTGATGGGAATCCTGATGGTGATCGGAATCGCCGTGTCGAACGGCATCCTGCTGGTCGACGACGCCAACCGCCGGCTGATCGACGGCACCGACATGCTCGAGGCGATCGTGGCCGCGGCCCGTTCCCGGTTCGTTCCCATCGCCATGACCAGCCTGGCGACCGTCATCGGCCTGGTCCCCACGGCGCTCGGGCTCGATCACGGGTCGGAGGCCAACCAGCCGCTGGCGCTGGCCGTCGTGGGTGGCCTGACCTCGTCGACCATGCTGTCGCTGTTTCTGGTCCCGGTGATGTTCCTGTTCTTCGCCCGCCGGCCGGTCGAAGAGGACGCGGACGACCCGGCCGGCGCGCCGCTGGTCGAGGCGCACACGTGACAGGACTTTCGCTCCGCAATCCCATCGCGGTCCTCATGGCCGCGATCGCCCTGGTGGTCTTCGCGATCGTCGTGACACCGCGGATGAGCGTCGACACGTTCCCGGAGCTGACGCCGCCCGTGCTGGTGGTGGGGACGATGGCGCCCGGGCTCGGCCCCAAGGACGTCGAGAAGACGCTCAGCTGGCGGATCGAAAAGTATGTCAGCGCGACCCCCGGCGTGGATCACGTCGAGAGCGTCTCGCGGAACAACCTCAGCGTCGTCTACGTGTGGCTCAAGTGGGGCACCAACCTGAACGCGGCCCAGACACTGGTCCAGCAGCAGGTCGCGTTCGCCATGTCGGCCGTCCCCAAGTCCCTGGGCGTGCTGCCGCCGTTCGTCCTCCAGTACGATCCGTCGAACGCTCCGGTCGTTCAGGTGGCGGTGTCCGGCGGTGGGCTCTCGGGACCACAGCTCTACGACTACGCGCTCAACAACATCGAGCCGATCCTCGAAGGGATTCCCGGCGTGGCCAGCGCGTCGATCAACGGCGGGCGGCAGCGCCAGATCAACGTCGTGGTCGACCCGGTGAAGGCACAGGCGCGCGGCATCACGTCCAGCGACGTCGCTGCCGCGGTGCGCGATTCGAACGCGCTGCTCCCGTCGGGTGAGCTCATCGCCCCCAAGTTCGATGCCAACGTCTACACCAACGCGGTGCCCTCCCGCGTGCGCGCCATCGGCGACGCCGTCATGAAGACGCACGACGGCGCTTCGGTGCTGATCCGGGACGTCGCCCGCGTGGAGGACGGCGGTGCTCCGGCGACCCAGGCCGTGGCGGTGGGCGGCCAGAACGCGGTCTACCTCAACGTGCTGCGCGTTCCCGGGGGCAACACGCTCGAGATCGTCGACGCGGTCAAGGAGAAGGTCGCGGGCCTCAAAGATCTCCCTCCTGGTGTCGAGGTCGTTCCTGTCTTCGATCAGTCGACCTTCGTCCGCACGACCTACGACGGGCTCAAGAAGGAGGTCGTGCAGGCGCTCGTCCTGATCGCCATCGTCATCCTGCTGTTCCTACAAAGCGTGCGCGGCACGGTGATCGTGTCGGTGGCCATCCCGCTGTCGTTCGCGATCACGCTGATCGTCCTCTACGCGACCGGGCAGACACTGAACGCCTTCACGCTGGGTGGGCTCACGCTGGCGATGGGGCGGCTGGTCGATGACGCGGTGGTGGTGCTGGAGTCGATTCACCGGCACCGGCGCATGGGCCTGGGCCCGTTCCAGGCTTCGTTGCGCGGCACCAACGCGGTGGCACTGCCAGTGCTCGCCTCGACGCTGACCACGATGGCGGTGCTGCTGCCCGTACTCCTGCTGGCGGGGCTGGCCCAGAGGTTGTTCGCGCCGCTGGCGCTGACGGTGGCGGTCGCCATGGTCGCGTCGTACTTCGTCAGCATCTGCGTCACGCCGGTCGCCTGCCGCTACTTCCTCACCCACACGGCGCATGGGCGCTTCGGCGCAAGGGTGGAAGCCCTGATCGATCGCGTGGCCGACGGGTATGCGGAGACGCTCCGCCGGGTCCTGCCGTTTCGCCGCACCATCGTCGGGGCGTCGATCGTCCTGGTGCTGGCCAGCGCCTGGGCTGCCAGCCGGTTGCCGAGCACCTTCTTCCCCGAGATCGACGAGTCGATGGAGCGCGTCTACGTCAGGGTGGCGCCGGGAACGTCTTTGACGGAGTCGGCGAAGCTGATCGATCAAATGGGTGCGACGCTCCAGCGCGAGCTGGGCAAGGACCTCGTCGAATTGGTTCTGACCAACGTCGGCTCGCCGAACAACGCGCGCAGCGCCATGACCAGCCCCAACGCTGGTCCCCACATGGGGTTCATTCGCCTGGCGCTCGTCGATCCCAAGCAGCGCCGCGAGAGCCAGCGGCAGATCGCGGATCGCGTGCGGGCCATCCTGGTGCGCGAGTATCCCGGAGTCGAGTTTCTGCAGTGGCCCGGGGGCTTGGTGGCCAGCGTCTTCGCCAACGGCTACATCGCGCCGGTGGTGGTCGAGGTGCGCGGGAACAACCTGGCCGAGCTCGACCGGCAGGCCAAGGCGGTCGCGGCGGTCGCGGCGACGGTGCCGGGCGTCCGCGACATCTACCCGTCGCTGGAAATGGACTACCCGGAGATCCACGTCGACACCGATCGGATGAAGGGCGGCCTGGTGGGCGTGACCGCCCAGGATGCGGCGCAGGCGACGCTCGAAGCGACGCTGGGGAACATCAACACCCCGAGCGTCTGGATCGATCCCAATAACGGCCAGTCGTACTACGTCGTCTCTTACTACGACGGCGCCGCGGTGCCCGACCTCCACGCCCTCGCCGAGCTTCCCGTGATGATGGGCGAAAATGGGAAGCCGGTCCGCCTCGGTGCCTACGGCGCGGTTCGCCGGTCGGTGGGACCGATCGCCGTCGAGCGGAATCACCTGGTCCGCTCGGCCCACGTCTACATGCAGACCGAAGGGCGGGACATCGGGAGCGTGGCGTCCGATCTGGACCGGGCGCTCCGCCGGGACCCGCGGACGGCGAACCTGAACTTCGGCTTCGTCGGTCAGGTGGACCTCATGCGCACCACGTTCTCCGGCCTGGGGCTGGCCCTCGGCCTGGCGGTGATGGTCGTCTTCATGATCATGGCGTCGCAGTTCAAGTCGATCCGGCTGCCGTTCGTCATGCTCTTCACCATCCCCGTGTCGTTGGTCGGGATCGTGCTGGCGTTGATGGCCGCCGGCCAGGGCTTCTCGATCACCGCGCTGATGGGGATCTTGATGGTCATCGGCATCGCGGTCTCGAACGGCATCCTCTTGGTGGACGACGCCAACCGCCGGTATGTCGAGGCGGGCACCACCAAGCTGGAAGCGATCATCGCGGCGGCGCGATCACGCTTCGTCCCCATCGCGATGACCAGCCTGGCGACCGTGATCGGGTTGGTCCCCACGGCGCTCGGCCTCGAGCGCGGCTCCGAGGCCAATCAGCCCCTGGCGCTCTCCGTCGTGGGGGGCCTCACCTCCTCCACGCTCCTGTCGCTGTTCCTGGTCCCGGTCATGTTTCTGTTCCTGGCGCGCCGTCCCGGCGCGGAAGCGCCGCCACCACACCCGGCTGACGACCCTCGTGAGGTGCTGGCGTGAGCGGCGAACACCCCGCCTCGGAACCGTCGAGCGAAGCACGGTCGCCCTACCGGACGATCCTGGTTCCGCTCGACGAGTCGGCGATCGCGTCGATCGTGTTCTCGACCGCCGTGGGGCTGGCGAGGATGACTCGCGCGACGCTCCAGCTCCTGCGGGTCCTCACGCTCGATCCAGTATTCCCGCCGGCGGCCCACGCGATACCCGACGGGTTGGATGCCAAGCTGGTGGCCGACGCGCAGGCCGAACTTGACGGGTGGGCCCGCAGGGCGGGAGACGTCGCGTTCGCTCCGCCCCTGGTCGTGATCGGCGATCCCTGGCGTCAGATCCTGGCCCTGGCCCGCAGCGTCGACGCCGACCTCGTCGTGTTGGGGAGCCACCGCTACCACGGCACTGACCGAATTCTTGGAACGGTCGCCGCGAAGGTTGTTAACCACGCCGACCGGGACGTCCTGGTCGTCCACCGACGGCCAGCGGTCGCGCCGACGATGCAAACGCCCGTCCCTGGCCGTTGACGGCTGAGCCAGCATGCTTAGGTTGTCGCAGGATTTCTGGAGGTGGGCGAGATGGCCGCTGGCGTCGATGATGAGCGCTTGCCGACGAGCCCTCCTTCGCGTTGGCGTGAGCACCGGCGCGAGCTGATCGGGATCG